>Ga0213838_1000569_pt1 | contig 25000 bp, 21 predicted proteins | sample SWPATP13_FD_160577 | JGI IMG/M metagenome (GOLD analysis project Ga0213838, IMG submission 160577) | Coastal seawater microbial communities from Marineland, Florida, United States - SWPA TP1 #3 | ecosystem: Environmental > Aquatic > Marine > Coastal | place: USA: Florida | collected 2016-08-06 | reverse complement strand
CCTACTCGCACCGCTCGGCTATATACCGCCAGCCGAAGCTGAGGCAAACTATTACAAGCAACTGAGCAGTCAAGCCATTCCGGCCTGACTCACACTAACCGGCCTCCACGAAAGCCGGGGCGATTCAATGCATACACCCAGATGCGCTGGTTTGCGGGGGGCAATGTGGGCAGCTGGGCAATTTGGGACCATCCAGCAAAGTCATGCCGCACCCTAAAGCTCTTCCTGCCAGCCTTCAAAGTGATACTACCCTCTACCGATCGGACCACATGAAGCCTACGCTCCACAACTTCCGCCAGGAGTTGTTCGATACTGCTAATTTCACCGGCTTCGACGGCCCGCTGCAAAAATGTTGACACGTCCCGGTGACTCTTGTGGAGCGACCACGATCCACTCTTGCCGCCTACATTGTGACGGCGGGTGGCCCGAAGATCTGGCGGTACTTGGCGCAGTGCACCTCCCCGTCGTCCTGTTGCGTCCGCTGCCGTAGATGGGATGGAATGTTTGAATGGCAGCGTGATTGCGAAGGCGCGGCCATCGCTACCACGCAGGCCCAGCGCGCGCGGACGAACAACGGTCAAGACGAGTTCATGCGCAGTGAAATATTCGAGCAGCTGTTGCATGTCGCAGATTTGACCGTTGCGCAACGCACTCTCGAGGACCGCTTTGCGGACATTCGGCGTAGCCTCGCTTGTCCCGACTACGTCGGATCGAGATGCCCGCGTGTGATTTTCGAATCCGAAGCGAACGCGGAAACGCTTCCCACTACCGTCACGCAAGCCAATATAGTCACGTCCGTTTCTGGTGATTTCGAGTCCGTGCTCGCGCACGCGCTCGAAGAGCGCGTCCATATTTGCGATCTCACCTGTGTCAATCGCCAGCTGCAGCCGGACTTTCAAGGAGGGTACGTCCAATTTAGACCTAATTAACGTTGGGACAACTTGACGTGAGGCTCGCCATGCAACTGCTCACGCAAACGATCTGGCACAATCCGATTCGGTTCTGCCAAGCCAAGCTGATGTCGTATTGTCCGCTCATTCACTCGTACTCAAATGTTCAGCGACGGCGAACAAGAATAGCCATATTTCGAGATGCCCCGTAGTACGCCTCTTGATGTGCCTTCGCGAAGACCTGTGCGGTGCTTCCACAGCGCCGTGGCCTACCTGAAGGCTATCCTCTTGGTAGTGACCCGTTCCGCGTTTCCTAGCACTTGGACAACGGTGTTGTTGGGCGAGCGGACGAGGGTGCCGCGCCACATCTGCTCGAACTTCTCGTGCGTGAACTTCAGCGTTTCCAAGTCGATGTCAGCAAGCGTGCCCGCGACATAGTCGGGCAAGCGGACCAGCTCGTCGTAGCGGTGCTGACCGCTCTTCTCCGGGATTTCGAAGAGGAACTTGGGCTTGTCGAGCCGGAGGATCTCGTTGTCCGGGCCGTCGAGGGTTGTGCTGTAGAACAGCAGGAAGATCACGTACGCGAGGTCATACACGAGCCCGTCGTACCGGTCGAGGATGGCGTCCCGGTCGGAGATCCAGCGGATTTGCGATGGCCGCTTGGTGACCGCGAGATGCTTGAAGACCTGCGCACCGAACGTCGCGACGAGGAAGACCTGGCGTGCCAACTTGGCGTTGAACTGCCGGTTGGCCGCAATGTCGCGCTTGAACAGCCGCAGCCGATTGGCGACGTCGTCGAAGTATGCGTTCGGGGCGGAGGAGTTCGCCTGCACGGCGCGGAGGAAGTCCTCGACGTTGGGAAGGAAGTCCTCCATGTTCTTGAGCGCGATGTAGTCGCGCAGCAAGTAGGACTCTCGCGACACGACGAAGGAGACACTGAACGTCACCGGGAGGCCGAGGTACTGCACGATCCCGGGAGAGACCGTCCGAGTGTTCTTGATGTCCTTGGGAGCCGCCGCCGCGATGTAGCCGCAGATGTTGGCGAGCGTGTCGTGGCTGGCCACGATCACGAATGAGACCACGTCGTTCTTCTTGCCGGGATCCCCGATGCAGTAGTCCGATACCACGGTCCACTGGACGTCGGGGGGATACACCGCGAACCAGTCCGCCATGCCGGCGGCAATGCTCTTGAAGGAAGTTTCGAGGGGATCGAACAGGTCGAGCATTCGGCGTGGCTTTCCGGCGGTTAGGCAGGACTGCGGAGCGAGTCGAAGAGGTCGTCGATGGCGCGGTCAGCGCTCATCTGCTCGTGCCTCAATTCCTTCATCTCGTCGTACATCCTGTCCTCGTGCTCGACCTGGTTTTCTTCCAGCTCGGCTTTCGCCTGTATGACGGCGTGGACTTGGCCCTCGAGGTCGACTCCCGTCCGCTTGGCGATGATCGCCAGATCCGCCTCAAGCTCGTCGAACTGCGACTCGTTGCTGCAGCCCCAGAGCTCGCTGCTGAACCGCCTATCCCGGTAGACGCTCGCCGCGGTGTTGAGCAGGGTGGCTTGCTCGGCATCCAGCTCCTCGGGTTCCACAACGCTCAAGATCTCGCGCAGTTCGTCCGACCGGCAGCCTGTCGATGCCTCGGCCGCTAGGGCTGTGATGATCCTCTTCCGTATCTCGTCATTCGACGGGGAAAATTTCAGCTTGCTCGTGCTAACTCTGGATAGCAGCGAGACCCCGTCGGCAATCTCCACGCCCTCCGTTTCCCAGTCCGACAGGAGCTTTCCGACCCCTGCTACCGCGACTGCCGCGAGCTGTTGTGAGCTGAGGGACTCCGCCACTTGCAGTAGCGTACCGAGCCGGAGCTCGATGCTGTCGTCGCAGTAGGCGGTAACGCCGCCAGCGGTATGCACCTTGCGGGGAGCGGCGAGGAGCCGCTCGAAGGCGGCCGCAACGCGCTCCGGTTCGGTAGCGAGGAACCCCAGGACGGCTGGGGCTTCTGCTCGAGCAAACGTCCAGACCTGCCGCGCCTGCTCGAACCGGACGGCGCCCTCGATCATGTCGAGCGCATTCTGGACGTCCTGGCGCACTGCCGAGTTGAGCATGTCGAGCACCGACGGGTCGATGACCTCGATCTGGCTTCCGGGACGGATGAACGCACCGTGCAGCTCCGAGAGGGCACTGCGCCAGTCTGAGGGGGCGGTCCCGAAGCCGTACCGTTTGGCGCGCAGTGCGTTGAGCGCGAGGAACGCCCGCTCAAGCAGGGCATGCCCGCACTTTCCGTCGTAGGTATAAAGCGCCAGCAGGACGCTCCTCGCCGCGTCGCTGATCTGCTGCTCGTAAGCGTGCCGCCATATCTCCGCGGGGTCCGATAGCAGGTTTCGGACGAACTCCTGGTAGCGTTCCGAAGGGACCGACTTAACCCGGCGGTAACTGGACAGCCATTCCACCAAGCGTGGGTTAAACTTCTTGTGCTTTACGATCTCCATGTAAAAGCGACCGTGCAGCAGCGCTGCCCGATACTCTTCAGGCAGCTCGCTGAAGTGGATGTGGTTGTAGAGGATTTCCGCGCGCTGGCCGACGCTGTAATCGCCGATCTCCAGGACGCAGCGGTCGTCGATGATCCCAGCGTGCTTGAGCTTCTCGGACGCTGCGACCGCCTGACTGAGGATGTGCTCGCGCGTCGTCATCACGAGCCTCGCGTTCGGCGACGCCCGCACCATCTCGACGAAGTCCAGTATCGCGCGGTCCTCGTTCCTGGTAAAGGCCGAAGCGCGCTCTCCCAGGAACGTGGCACCGATGAAGTCGTCGAAGTAGAAGATTTGCTTCTTGCCTCGCTGGAAGCGGTCGCGTCCGGTCTGGAAGTCCGTGAGGATGGAGACCGCTTCGTACCCTTCGCTCACGTAGCGGTACAGGAGCATCTTGGCGAGGGTTGTCTTCCCGACGCCAGGCGGGCCGGAAATGATGGCTACGTGGCCGTTGCTGAGCATGTTGCGCGCTCGCGGGTAGGCGGCGCTGCGGACGTACCGCTTGATGTCCGCGTGGACCCTCTCAACCTCGAACTCGCTCTGCACTACCGAGGCGTTGTGGAGCGCGCGGTCGAGCACCGCTTGGCTCGCGAGCCACAGCTTGTAGTGCCGCTGCTCGACGGCTGGGTGGAGCCCGAGCAGGTTGTTGAGGTCGTCGCGGCCGAGGATGTCGCCGGTCGCGAGGACCGGGCCGAACAGCGCCTGGATGTCCGCTTTGTTTTGCGGGGACAGGCTGACGGAAGTTACGAGGAGATAGCGGGAAGGCTTGATCCTGGCGACCTTCGGCACCTCCTTCTTCAGGTCGCGCACCAGCCCCGCGAGCCCAGTTTCCGCGTAGTGCTTGCACTGGACGACGGTGGAGTCCTTACCACGCGCATGGCGGAAGTCTATGCCGCCGTCCTTGCCAGTCTTAAACGATTCGAGCACGATCCCGTCGCGCGCCTGGACCAGGTCGCGCGCGAGCTGCTCGAAGTCGTGGGGCGAAAGCTGCTTGAAGTCGTAGTTGGGCATGGGGAGCGTCTCGGTTAACAATGCCACGTCGATCACTCCAATTCCCTGCCAACTAGACAGCGGGAATTGTGCGCCCAACGAAGGTCAAATCCCGTTGCAACTTTTAGGGGAAGTGGGGCAGTTTCAGTGCAACTTAATACTCAGAGATAATCCTGCTAATCATCGCCTGCGAAAGGCCGAAGAGTTCGGCCAATTCTTGCTGCGTGGCCCCTCTCTTGTAACGCTTACGGATTTCCGCGTTTCGCTCGTCCTTGCTCGCCATTTCAGTAGGATCAAACTCGGTCATTGCACGAAATCCGGCTGAAACATTGCGCTGGACTGTCTGCGAAACACCATCCTTTCGCTTGACAGCAACCTTTAACGTGCCATCCGAATACTTTATCGTAAATGTATCCTTGGTGCTGACACCTCCTAAACCCAAGTCACGAAATAGCTGTGGAAGTTTCGGCTGATGCGGCGCGGGCAGATTGCTCTGCGGCTCGTCGTCATCGTCGAAATCATAGTCATCGTCGGTATCAGGTCCCATCTCGCACCTCACGCATAAAGTTTTATGCATAGTATCAGTTATAAAACATAGGAATCAAGTCACACCCAGTGACAATTTACGGTTCAGCTACCGCTTTACGGTTCAGCTACCGCTTTACGGTTCAGCTACCGCTTTACGGTTCAGCTACCGCTTGACAATTCTCCCTCCCCTTGCCAAAGTGCACTCTGCTGCCCTTGTCCTCTCTTCGATTTTCGATTGGTGCCCGGCCGTGCAGCCTGCACAGCCGCCAATACCGCCAGCTCACGCTCGGCAGCCGCACGCGCTTGCCGCTCGACTGCTAATGCTTCTGCGAATTCGCCATTCCTCGCCTCGAGCCGGGCGCAGGCGTCGCGCATACCCTCTAGCAAGCCCCTGAGGTCCTGCACGCGCTCCTCGTGCTGTTCATGCCGGAAGTTCAGCACCGCTACGCTCCTCTCGGCCTCCGTGCGCGCCTCGCGCTGGGCATTACGCTCGGCCTGGGTCTGGCGAAGCTCCTCCTCGATCGGCCCGAGTGACTCCAAACGCAGTTCCGCCTTTGTTAGCGCCGTACGCGCCTGCTCCGCCGCCATACGCTCGACGCCAATTTGCTCACGCGCCGCACCCAGCTCACTTTCGAGCTGCGCCGCCCTTCCCTCCGCGGCGGCCTTTTCAGATCTTGCCTCCGCTAGTTGCGTGCGCACGTCGTCAAGCTCGGCCGTGAGCCGTTCGTTGTCGTCCGCCAAGCTGGCACTCTCTTGGCGGCACTCGACCAGTTCGTTTGCGATCTTGTCGCGAGCCGTGGCCGCAGCCTTATCGGCGAACGTCAAAATGACTTGCTGGATGTCGGGTGGCAGGAGCCGCAGGCTCTCCGGCGTCGTCTGCGCCCCCTCCAGCTCGCCCAGGTACTGTTTTACCAGCTTGTGAATCGTCCCCTTGCTACCGACCTTGTCGAAGGCGTCCCACACTTGGTCGATTGTCGGCTTCGCGCCTTGGGCGCGCAGTGCGTCCACGACCGCCTTGACCTGCTCGTAAATGATTGCTGCCTTGCGTCCCATGTTCGCTGCTCCATTACGTAATTTTGGTATTCCGGTATACATCCCTATACCGTTACGTTACTTAATCTGCATACCCGGATTTTGATATGGCTCAGCCTTTTCAGGACCGCTGCGGCCGGTCCCGGGCGTCCGTCCCTCTTCCCTCAGGGCGGTCGAGGCGCACTTTCCCTTGGTAAGCAGGCCGTCAACGACCGCCGCATGCCGCGCGAGCTGCGCCGGGGCCAAGTGGGCATAGCGCCGGACCATCGCAGCCGACTTCCACCCGCCCATCTCCTGCAGGTCATACAGCGGCGTACCGTGCTGGACCAGCCAGCTCGCCCAGGTGTGCCTGAGGTCATGCCAGCGGAAGTTCTCGATGCTCGCCCGCTGCAGGGCCTTGCGCCACGCCTTCGTATTGACTTGCGTGATCGGTCTTCCGTGGTAGGTGAAGACGCGTACCGGGTGCTTTCCGAGTTGGCGCCTCAGCACGTCCTGCGCGACATCATTGAGCGACACGTGAAGGTCCTCGCCCGCTTTTGCGTCCTCGCCAGCGACCCAGCAGGTCGCTCGCTGGAGGTCCACCTGCGGCCACTCAAGCTGCGTCACGTTAGCTTGGCGCAGGCCGGTCGCCAGCGCGAACAACGTCATGTCGCGCTGGTGCTCTGGCAGTTCGTCGAGCAGCACGCGGGCCTGCTCGGGCGTGATCCAGCGTACCCGTCGTTTCGGCTCCCGGTAGAGCTTCACCTTCGGCGCCCGATCGAGCCAGTGCCACTCGAGCCAGGCCTTGCGCAGGACGGCGCGTACCAGTGCAAGATACCGGTTCGCGGTCGCGCCACTCGCCTCGCCTTTCTTGCGCTCCCCGATCGCCGCGATTTCCTCGCGCGTGATCTCGGCCAGTACCCGGCCGCGCAGGAACTGCTGCAGCCAGGCCAGCTTGGCGACGTCGTCGCCATACGTGCGCTTGTGCGTGTGCTCTTGCAGCCAGCGGTATCCAGCGTCATCCCATGTGTACGCGGGGCGCTCGCCCAGCTGTTCGATGCGCCAAGCCTCCGCCTTCAACCGGTCGTGGAGCTCCTGCGCCGCGGCTTTGTCGCCTGTCTGAGCAGAGCGTCTAACGCGCTCTCCCCTTGGCGTGGCGAAGTCGATCCACCAGGTGCTTCCACGCTTGTAGAGTGCCATGTTGCCTTTTCCCTTCCGATCTTCGGTGGCAGCGCTGCCGCCGTCATGTACTGGCCGCGCAACCACGCCGCCAGGTCGTCCTCGATGAACACCCACGATTTGCCTGGCTTCGCCCCCGGGAGCTGCCCGATCTTGGCGCGGCGCCGTACTTCCTCGGGATGCATCCTGAGGAAGGCGGCGGCCTGCTTGAGGTCAAGGGTGTTCATCGCGTCCATTCAGCGGCCGAGATACACGGCGGTGATCTGCTCGCGCTCGTGGCCGAGCTCTTTTGAAATCACCATCCGGGCCGCCCGGTCGCGCGCCCTCTGCTCGGCCGTGAGCTGCTTCGCGGTCGGCCCGCCGCACGCCGGGGCCTTCCAGCCGGTAAGCGCTTCATAGCGCTCCTGGCTGTAGAGGTGACGCTGGCCGTGCACGCCTGTGATGCCAGCCTCAGCGCACTGCGCCTTGAAACGTTCCAGCTGGTCCTTGTAGCGCATCCCCTTCGGGATCAGGCTGCCCTTGCCGGCCAGTGCCTTCGCGGCGTCCAGGGCCGCGCGTTGTGCTTCTGTCGTGACCGGAATTTCACGGGCCTTGCCTCCTTTGGTCCACGAGTCCTTCAGGCGCAAGCGGTCGCCGCAGTCAGCCCATGCTGGCCGGATCTTGATGCTTTCCTCGCGCCGCAACCCGAACTCCCGTTCCAGCCGCAACGACATTTGCGTGTATGGGTCAGTTATGCGGGTCAGCTGGCCATCGGTAACGACCGTAGCCTTGCTCACGTTGGTCACGAATGTTCGATCGCCGATGCCATAATCGCGGTTGCTGCGCTTGACGACATTTTCCTTGCCGACGTGTTCGGCCCAAAAGCGCACTGCGGTCATCAGATTCTTGATGGTCCCGATCGCCAGCTGCTCCGCTTTCCAGTGTGAGACCAACGCCTCCACGTGTTTTGGCTTGAGGCCTTTGATATCGAGGTTTCGGAACCCGAGCTGCTCGAGATGTTTCGCGATCATCGAACACAGGCGGCGCCTGCTCGCCTGGCTCGAATGCGATCCGCTCTTGTTGCGGTCGCACATGTTCTTGAATTGAAAAGCCAGATTGCGCATTGCATTCACCTTCTTAATTAATAAATCGTTTATCTCGTTTACTGCGCGGTGTAAGAGTTTTCTGGTAAGTGTTTTTGGCCACTCCTGGCGCCGCAGCGACAAGAGGTTTGAATCGGCCCCGGGACACCACTCCCGTTTATGCGGTTGCTTCGCTTCTTTCCCCACGCCGCATGCGCTGGGAACCGTTGCGCGCCCTCTGGGAGCATTCGCAATGGTCGGCAGTTGACCCAGTGCCGAAGGAGCGCGCGTCGCGCGCGTGTGGCCGCCGAAGCGGCGTGGGCCAGTAACGCGGGGCCCGTCGCGGTGCACCTCGTGCACGAGCTGGTTGTCCGTCGTGGACGGACGCAAGCCAATAACCCGGGGCTTACGGGGAGCACTTTCGTACTCGTGTCGGCCCGCTAAGCGGGCTAGGAAATGCAGCCTCAGATGAAAAATTTCCGAGAGGAACCTCGTCACACACCCCATCACACCGAAATCGCGTGTGGCTGCACAGTGAAAAATGCAGCCGGAGCCGCGTCGTCACTATCAGCGCCGCCGCTAGTGACGACGCGGTGCACGCTGCGTTGGTGCTAAAGAGGGAGGCTGCTGGCTGCTCGTGTACCCATGCGAACGGCCGTGGGCGCAACAGCGTTGATGACGAAGCAAGGAGCGCAGCCTTGCGGCGGCACTCTGACGTAGGCTGATCCGGGACCGCACGCGACCTGCGTCAGGTCACGGGGGCTTACGGACTTCGTCGGGACGGGCAACGACTATGCGTAAAACTGCAATCGCCGTTGCTGAACGTTACGGGGAGGACGGCGACCGATGCGTGGTTGCGTGCATCGACTGTCGTTTGGCAGGGGTGGAACCTAGGAAAAACCCGAAGCAGGTGCTTCGGATCACAGCGTTGCGTCGGCACCTGGTGCCGAGCAAAAGAAATTGCTCATACTTGCCCAAAGATTTGCCTTACGGCGAGGAGGCTAGCTGTCCCCAAGAAGCAATTTCACGATACTGCACAGTTCGCTTTTCGACAATGCCCCGAACGTCAGGGTATGACCTGGCTCAACAGCCACCGGCTTCGACAGGTTTTGCGGTTGAACGGATCATGCGAGGACACCCGCCAACGAGGTAATGAGCGGCCATGTTCGAACGTCACCCATGCGCTTGCCGCCAAACCCGGCCAGATTGCCTAGCCTAACCGCTGCTTCCAGCGACGCTCCCGCAGCACGGTGTCGATCCCGAACAACATTCCCGCCAGATAAAATATTCGGAAACGCAACAGCATGTCCTCGGCTTCTTTCACAGCGATGTCGGCATCCTTGGTACAACGCACGGCCGGCCGGACTGGTGCGCTGCCAACAGGACCACTACCCGCCTGAGAATTGCGGTTCGAGTCGGCATCGACCACCAGATGCAGGCGCTGCAAATTGTCGGTGACATCAACGCCCAGGCGCAGGCTGCCGTCCAGCATTGCGAACACGAGCGCCAGACCAAACGCCTGCGCCGGGCCAATGACGAATACCCAGCCTGCGCGGCGTAGCCAGCGGGCGATACATCGCACGTTGCGCAGGTAGCGCTCGCACCGTGGCGACGGCCACCCGTCGAACAGCACCTCCAGTCCCTTGTCGGTCCAGTTGACTTCGATATCGCGCATCCTGTGCTCCTTCGCGGGCGCCCGCAGTGAATGACTGCTCGGTTAGAGCGCATCTTGCCCGCGTTGTTCGGCTGACGCGAGAAGGGGAAGCGCCCGGCGACATCGTTGGAACGGCACCACCTCAGCCAATCGCCACCGAACTCAGGCGTAGGAGCCGCTCGCGATCATGGTCAGCATTTTTCTGACAAGCCTTTGTCCGTCAAGCGTGTGTAGGTAACTGGCAGGAAGGCGCCCGCCTAGCGCCGGTAAGGGCTGGCGTAGCCAATGACCGAGCCAGCGGGCGGCATCGAAGCTGGCGGCCTCGTCCGGTGCGCTGTCCTCGACCATCGCCTGCACCTGCCCTATCAGACTCTCGATGCCCAGTACGCGCGCGGCCTCGTCGGCCGAAAGCGGCAGACAGGCGTGCAGTCGGCGATTAAGGCCGGTGCGGGAGATACCCAGGCAAGCAAGCAGAGAGCGCCTCGGCACGCCAAGGGATTTGGACGACTCGGTGATCCCCATGGCGGGCACGCCCGGAGGCATTCTGTCGATACCCTCCTGCGGCCTGTAGGGGAGATATTGATGGAAAGTCGGCTGCCCGCGGCAGGTGTAGCGGCTGCTCGATCCCATGATTGCCGCTCCTGGCGATCCCGTTGGGTCGAATGATACGCTCGTGCAGGGGTCCCCCGACACGGAACCTACGGAGCGAAAAGCTCTTGTATCGACACGCCCAACGCAGCGGCGATCTTTTCGATGTTGTCGAGAGAAATATTGCGGGCTTGCCGCTCAACGTGCGCAATAAATGTACGGTGCAATTCCGCTTCAAACGCCAGTGCTTCTTGCGACCAGCCACGGGCGAGCCGCAGGCGCAGCAAATTTTTTGACAGCAAAGCTCGTCCAGACAAGCCGGCGCTCGTGACCATACAGTGAGGAAGTTAGCAAGACCCGCCTGAGTCTGTCTTCGTACCGCTTTTAAGTCAGCCGCGTTTACGTCACAATATGGTTTTGCGGCACTGTTTGCCGACATCTATGGAGGCAAATTTGCTGATAACCAATAAATCCCACGCGCTTACTGGATTTCAGTCCCTTATCGAAAAAGGCGGGACAGCCTGGTTCTCCCAAACTATCGTTCTGTGGCGGTCTCAGGAGGTGCTCAGCATATGCAGGGATGTAAAGGCGAACAAGTCGCGAAAAATCTGGAGCGTCGCTATGTTGCGTTTAGGAAGCGAAGCAAACAAGCACGAACTGTCCCTGACACCGATCAAGGAAATCCGGGCCGCCGACTTTGGACGCACGGGAATCGCTTTGCCTGTCTATGTCACGGCAACTAACGACCGAATTGACGAGCGCGGAAGCGTCTGCTCGAGCAAAGCACTAACGGATGTCGAGAAGCTATGGCGCGCGTCCAGGAAGCGCTCAGCGACCTGATCAATCACCGGAAGTACCTGCCGAGGCGTACGGTAGCGTCCGGCACCGACATTCATTTTGCAGATGACAAATACCTATCAACTCCAGAGAACTTTCACCTCGCAGCAGGCGGCTGTTCTCTTCAGTGAGCATACTGGTTTCGAATTTCATTCATCCGTACCAGGCACATTGCTGGCTCGCTCTGGAATACAGAAAATACCTTCGAAGTCGCGTCCTTCGGCGTACGACGCGAAACACTGGCTCCTGGTTTGGGACTTGATGATCGATCTCGCCCATCAGCGTTGCCGATATGACCAGGAACTACGATGGCCACGAGCGTGCGTCGTACCTGCACTTCCCTCAACAATGCCTTTTGAACTGGGATCATCCAACGAAAAAGCCGTCCCTGTCGCTCAGCCTGGTCCGGCAAGGGCTGAACTCGAAAAGAGCCGTGCGTTAAGGCGACATCCGACGAGAAAGTTCATTGAGGTTGCATTTGCAGAGAAAGATGAAGCGAAACGTTTGGGTGCGCTCTGGGAGCCAACGGTCAGAAAATGGTACGTGCCGACTGGACTGAACCGAAGGCTATTCCGCTGGCCGGACGCTGTGTTACCGGCAGAAATGTGGTCGATACGGTTCCCATTGGATAAGCCGCCCAAGAGACCACGACAGGAAAAGCCCCCGAATCCTGATAGGTCGATCGTATCAAATCGACAAATACACAGAACGCTCGACGCACGCCTCGACTTCCTGCTCGACAAGCCGGACTAGACTGGCGGCGTCCGCTTTAGGTGCCGTGCTGCTCAGGTAACAGCGATCAATTCGATCTTCAGCCCCGGTATCCCATCCGGAGCATACACCGCCAACGCACACGCATCCAGCGCCTTCTCGTACAGCGGGCTTTTCATGGACACCGAAAAATAATAGGTGTTGGGCCGTACCGGGATCGCCGGCGGAACCTGTGGCATGTGCGCCAGGGGCACGCCCGGCAGGGCCGATCCGACGATGCTCTCCAGGTTGTCGGGCGCGGCGACCTTGAGCCGCATCGGCACCGTCGCAACCAGCTCGAGTCCCGGCATGTCGGCAGTGACCGCCAGATAGAGCTGCGTCTGTTTCGTTACCTTTGCCTGGTCGAGGACAGCCTGCGAGTACGCGCGCCGGCTGCGGTCGGCAACCAGCGGGATAATGAAATACTTCGATCCAATGACCGTATCAACCAGGTCGCGCAGCAAGGCATCCAGTTGCGCGAACACCTCGCCCAGGGCTTCATGCCGATACGCTGGCAGGTCGGTCGTCTTGTAGCGGTCGGAAAAAGTCATCAGCCCGCCGGCCGCGGTCAGCATTTGCTGGAACATGATTTCGGGATGCATTCCCGTGGAGCGCGAGCAGTGTGTCAGCAATGCATTCGCCGTACTCACGATGTTGAGCATCCACCACGACGAAATATCACCTGTGCCAACTTCATACGTCTCGTTACTGGTCTTACGGTGCCTGCGCTGGAGCGCCTCGATCTTCGCCGTCATGACGCTGACCAGTCCATCGAGCATGCGCCGCAGGCCGGGGTCGGCGCCGATCGTGACGCTTGGTGGAATGAACGACGGGACGATCTCGAACCCACCCTGCTCCGCGCGGCGTACCTGGACAACGGGCACGCTGGCATGCGGCGTGCGCGCCTCGGCCTGCATGACCAGCCGAGCCCGTTTTTTCAGGAAGGGCACGTCGATCGCCAGTGCCTCGCTGAACAGGTCGGGCGTATCCAGGTCACAGCGCACGTAGCGCCCGTTCTCGTCGGCGTTGCCGCCATGCGGCTTGACGAGAGCCAGCGCCACATGAAATGTGAACGAATCCACGTCCGGCGGCAAACGCGATAGGTCGACTGCCTCGGGCAACTCATCGGCGCCCGGCGCATCGTATAGTTCTCCGTCCGGGAAGATGACCGACAACCCATCGGCCCGGAGCCGGTTGTGGCCGAGGTCGTCCAATTTCCACCGCACCGAGCGCACCCCCCAGAAGTGCGGGTTCAGGGCGGATGCGATCTGCTGCAGGCGCGTTTCGTGGTACAGGTCCTGGCGCTGGAAGTGCTGTGGTCCCAGGGTCAAGCCTTCGGACCACAGAATCTTCGATGTCGTGCTCATAATTTTCTCCGCCTGAATATTGTGACTGAACAGATTCTTGGAAGCATGGCTTTGCGCGCCGTGACGGTTATTGATCTGGCTCATCCTTGGGCGCTGTCATGCTTACATTGCGAAAACGCAATAGTTCACTGGTTCAAGACTCGATAATGGCTGCCGTGGTCGCTTCTGGCCTCATCGAGGAGAACACGATGCAAGGTTTTACGCCCGGACTGTTTGACCGCCTGGACAACGATGAAACCGCGGCGCCAGGCAACAAGCGCGACGTGCGCGCGCGGGCACTGGACGAGGCCATGCGCAGCGTCACGCGTGACTTGCAGGCGCTGCTCAACACCCGCTCGGCCATCTCTCCGGCGGCGCTTGCGCCCTATAAGGCGGTTTCGGGCTCCATCGTGAACTATGGCCTGATCGACTTCGCCGGCATGTGCATGAACAGCGACACCGACCAGCAGAAGATTTGCCAAGCCGTCCAGGCGGCGATCAAGCGCCATGAGCCGCGTCTGCATGAGGTGGCGGTGACACTGCGTCCGCGCAAAGGCGCCATCAACCGTGTCGACTTCGTCATCACGGCCCGCCTCAAAAGCGGCCCGCTGAACGAACCGATGTCCTTCAATGCCGTGTTTCGTCCTTCGCTCCAGCAGTATTCGATCGAAGGCACGCACTAGAACGGAAATCGCCTATCCATGGATGAACTATTTGCGAAGTATGAGCACGAGCTCGTGATCCTGCGCTCGCTGTGCCGGGACTATGCGCAGCGCTACCCCAAGGTTGCCGCAAAACTGCAGATGGGCGGCGATACCTGCGACGACCCGCACGTGGAGCGCCTGATCCAGGGCGTCGCGCTGCTCAGCGCGCGCGTCGCCAAGCGCCTGGACGATTCGTACCCGCAGTTCACCGAGGCGCTGCTCAACCAGCTTTTTCCGCATTACCTGCGGCCGTTTCCGTCCTGCGCAATCGCTCGCATTCTCGGCGAGCCAGGTGCCGACGATGTCGCGATGCCCCGCGGGACGCTGCTGCAGTCGCCGCCCGTGGGAGGTGTGGCGTGCACGTTCAAGACCGTCTACGACGTCACCCCATCGACGGTCGCGCTGACCGAGGCAAGCTTCGAGACGCTCATCTGCGCGCCGGTCGCCACCCGGCTACCGGAGGACGTTACTTCGTCGCTGACATTGAGATTCGCGTCGGCCCAGCCGGGGCAGCCGTTGACTTCGGTTAAATCTCCCGCCGTGCGCCTGTACGCCGACGGCGACTCGTCGTTCTGCGCCGCGCTGCGCGATGCCCTCTTCGTCAACACCCGCGCCGCCTACGTCCAGATCGCGGATGACGGGCCTTGGCAACGATTGCAGCTAGTGCCAGTCACGCCGGCCGGTTTCGCGGACGACGAGGCGCTCATTCCTTTCGACGCCCGCTCCCACACCGCTTACCGCATCCTGGCCGAGTATTTCGCCTTTCCCGAGAAATTCAATTTTTTCGATATCGATCTTCGGGCACTACTGGCCCGGCTCCCTGCCGAGTGCACGCAGGTCACGCTGCGCCTGGCGCTCGCCGACATCCGTCCTGACGGCGACAAGGCGCGCATGCTGGCGAACCTGTCGAAACAACATCTGCTACAAGGCTGCACGCCGGTCGTCAACCTGTTCAAGCAGCCGGGCGTACCGATCACGTATAACCAACTTTCCGCCGACTACACCGTGCTTGCACACGGCAATTTTCCGCAAGCCTACGAGGTGTACTCGGTCGACAGGGTGCACATGGTTCACCAGGACGATAGTGATTCGACCGTTACTGAATTCCGTCCTTTCTATTCGCTCAGGCACGGGCAGGAAGATGGTACGAATCGAGGCCGCTACTGGCTGATGCGCCATGACGAGGCCCTCGCCATCTGCAGTCCGGGGCACGAAAAGTCGATCGCGCTCGTCAACGCCGATTGTGAACCGTTCGATATCGGGAGAAGCACCCTGTCCATCGACCTGACCAGCACGAACCGCGACCTTCCTTGCTCGCTCCAGATCGGGGCGCCTGACGGCGACCTGTTCGTTCCTGGAGCGACGGGCGGCAATGCGATTCGCCTGTTGCGCAGACCAACCCGCCCGGCGCGGCTGGAGAACGGACCGGCCATGCAGTGGCGTCTGATTTCGCACCTGTCGCTCAACCACCACTCGTTGGTCCAGGAAGGGGCGCAAGGGCTGCGCGAGATGCTGACCCTGTACGACCTGGCGCCCTCGCCCGTTTCGCGCCGCCAGATCGCCGGCATCCACGCCCTCGACCAGAGCAGGACCACGGCGTGGATCAAGTACAAGGGCGGACCGTCGCTGGTGCACGGCATGGAAATTCGCCTCACGCTCGACGAGGAGGCCTATGCCGGCGCCGGCATGCACCTGTTTGCGGAAGTCCTCGACCGGTTCTTCGCCCTGTACGTGCACGTCAACAGCTTTGTCGAACTCGCCATCATGTCTCGACTAAGCGGAAAGGAACTGTTCCGATGCAAACCACGAAGCGGCAGCATGCCACTAGTGTGATCGGGCTGCTGCTGGCCGAGCCGCAGCGGTTCGAATTCGCGCAGCTCATTACTCTCCTGCTGCGCGAACTGCGGCGCCAGGGCATTCCTTACGAGCGCGCCTTTCGCGAGGTGCTCGCCTTCAAGAACAGTCTGTCGCTGTCGTTCCCGGCCAGCGAAGTTCACGCACTCGAAGTCGAGCCGAAGACGCAGGACGCCGCCGACGCGCTGCGCACCGGCCAGCTCAAGCGCATCTTTATAACGCCAGCGTTCATCGGGCTGCTGGGCGCCGGTGGCACCCTCCCTCTGCACGACACCGAGCGCATCGCCGCGCGCAAGACGCTGGACGGCGACACCAGCCAGCACGCGCTGCTCGATGTGCTGTCAAACCGCTTGATCGGACTATTTTACGAGGCATGGGGCAAATATCGCGTCGAGCATGGCGTGAACGTGCGAGGCCAGGATCTCCTGCTGCCGATGCTGACCGCACTGTCCGGCATAAAGCCGCGCTCTTCCAGGGCCCAGCCGGCCGGGCGAGTGAAACAGGAGACGGCGGCCTATTTTGCCGGGTTGCTCAGGACGCGTCCTGTCTCGGCTGGCACGATTGAACGAGTGCTCACCGCCCACTTCGGCGTACCGGTCCGGCTGGAGCAATTCGTCGGCTGCTGGGATCCGATCCCAGAGAACCGCCGCAGTACGCTCGGCATCACGATGCCGGTACTGGGCGCTAGTGCGGCACTCGGCGTGCGCCAGTGGCGCCACGATCTCAACGTCCGGCTGCACGTCGGCCCGCTGGAAGAAGCGCAGGTGCAAGGCTTTCTCCCCGGCGGCAGCGCGCTCGCCGCCCTCGAAGAAATGGTCAGTCTATTCGCCGTGTCCACGCTGTGCTACGAAGTGCGGCTGCTGCTGGCGCCGCCCTGCCTCAAGCGTTTCACCTTGAACACGAGAGCAGCGCCACACCGGCTCGGCTGGGACACTTTCCTTACCGGGACAGCTGGCGTCGCCAGCCGGCCCGACATCAGGTCGGCGCTTCGCCTGCCGGGTTAATCGGCCTCACACCGGCGCGGATACCGTACCTGGCTATGCCTCGGTAACCGCAGCAGCGCCGGCTCTATAGGATTTCGGTGCGGGTACCTCGCCTTGCAGCTGGTCCGCGTGAATCAGTACTGGCGCTACAAAAATGAGTTTGCGCTGCAAGTTGCCGGCACCGAAGGCCTGCATCCGGAAGTGCCCCCGGCGCCAGTGCGGCGCCACGCCACTTCCAGTCCCACCCGCCGTAGCGGTGGAAGGCAAGGACTCAGGACCGAAAGGATGCCGTTGTAAAGGGAGGCCGATCTCTGCAGCAGTTTGCTACGCTTGCGCTCCCCCAGGCCGGCGGCGCGGAGCAACGCCGCGTCGTACTCGAAGTGTTCCATCACGCGCGCCTGCTTCAGCGCCATGTACAGGAACACCCGCACTACATAGCTGACTGCCGCATGCATCGGCCGATGGAACTCGACTTCGGGCTGCCCCTTGATAGCGTCCAGGACCACGGTCAACCATTCGCCGACCGTGGTGCTTCCGCGATCCGTTTCGCCAAGCAACGAGACATGGCCACTGTAGCAGTCCTGGCGTTTGCTGGCGAAAACGAGTTCAAGCGTCCAGCGTACGCCACCAGGAACACCGGATTCGTCGTGAGGTGTCAGGAAACAGAACACACCATCGAAGAAACGGTCGGCCGCTTGCGAGGCCGGTACCTTCAGGTATCGCATCGCGACTTCGCCGAAACGCAGGTACTGGGCCCGGTAAGGCAGCGCCACCATGCTCATCGGAAGATTGAGGTCCACGTCCGAATTGGTCAGCAAGGTTTCCAGAGCCGGCGTGGTCTCGATCACCGTTCCCTTGTTCAAATGATACTTCAGGTTCGTGCTGATCTCGACCGCGAGCTTGTGCCGATCATCGGCGATCTTCCGTGAGATATCCCCGACTACCAGGGGCTGGGGCACGGGCTCCAACTGCCGCAGGAGCTCCTGCCTGATCTGCCAGCACAGCGTGCCCGGCGCTTGCCAGCGACGCCATATCTCGGTGTTTCCAAGCGCCCGCGTCCAGGCATCTATCCCGCCCTGGTTGCGGAACTGGACCGGGTAGGGACGACCGGACAGCGTCATCACCCGGCTGCACTCCAGCGCCGGCCCGATGTTGATAAGACCCTCCGGCGGCCGGCGGCTGGTGGTACTGGTAGCAACAGCGCTTCCTGCACATGGTTGTCCATGTCGTTTCAAGTTGTGCGGCATCGCCAAGCTCCTTAAAAAACGGTCAGGAAAACTGTAGACATGACGCAGGGAAACGCATTGATCCCAATCAAGTTCTGCTTGGCAGCATCAGGGTAACGTGTTCGCTGGACATTTTTTTCACGTCGCTGCGGCCATGCCGAGCACCTCAATGGAGACAGTCAATGGGCGAAAGCCAGGCAATCGCGGCCGGCGCCGCGCGGTCCGCATTCAGCGGCGAATCCCAACACAAGCGCCTCATGCGACTCGATTTTCCGTTCGAGGACGGTCCACCCTCTCTCCTCCTGCCGAACAAGCTGGCGATTTCCGAGGCCGTTTCGTGCTGCTATAAAGGCGTACTCGAGGTGCTGTCGGATGACCCGCAGATCCCGCTGAAAATAATGATGGGGCGGATGGTGACGATCTCCCTGATACGCGAAGACGGATCGCTGCGCTACTTCAACGGCTACATTACCGAGTTCCGTTTTGTGCGCAACGATGGCGGCTTCGCCTTTTACCGGATGGTGTTCGAGCCTTGGCTCGCGTTCGCCCGGCTGCGCAAGGATAACGTCTCGTTCCACGGCAAGAGCGTGCGCGAGATCACCGAGGACACCCTGAAGCATTACTGCCAGGCCAAGTGGCACATGTACCCGGTCGATGAATCGAAGCTCACGGTCGCCAACCAGTACAACGAGACCGACTACAACCACCTGCACCGGCGCTGGGAGGCCCTCGGTCTGCACTACTGGTACGAGCACGCCTTCGACGGCCACAAGCTCATGATCTCGGATAACAGCTTCCTGGCCCGGCCAGTCGACGAGGAAGCGTACGTGATCTCGTTCCACGACCAGCGCGGCTCGGGCGAGGACGACGGCATTCACGCGTGGACGGCTATCCGGCGCCTCGGCTCGGGCAAGACCACGCTGGCGAGCTTCGACTACAAGCACCCCGGCGCGCACCGCACCGAAGCCCGCTCCAGCAACCGCCAGGGCGATATTTTTCCTTACGAGCTCTATGAGGACACCGGAGCGTATGGCTACCCCACGCACAGCGACGGCGAACAGCTGGCAAAGCGGCGCATGGAAGAGGCGGACAAGGACACGCAGTATTTTGAGGCGGCGGGCAACGACAGGAGCGTGCTACCGGGCCGCACCTTCAAACTCGGTGGCCACGTCAGCGCCGAGCAGCGCTCGCTCGACTACGATACAGAGCCGCGCCAAGGCGTCCGTGTCGAAGACCGTCACTACCTGATCCTGACCGTCGAGCACGAGGTCAGCAACAATTATCAGGCAGGGCCGGGCGCACCCTCGGTTTACGAAAACCGCTTCACCTGCATCCGCAGTGACATCCGCTGGCGGCCGGGTCTGCACTTCAACAGCGAGCCCGCCACCTACACGGGGCTCCATACGGCCATCGTCGTCGGTCCGGCCGGCGCCGACATCCACACCGACGGTTACGGGCGGATAAAACTGCAGTTCCACTGGAACCGGCTGGACAAGTACGACGAGAACAGCTCGCCCTGGATACGGGTCATGACGCCGGGGGCTGGCACCGAATTCGGCCAGATCCGCCTGCCGCGTGTGGGCGAGGAAGTGGCCATCGTCTACCTCAACGGGAATATCGACCATCCGCTGGTCCTTGGCTCGCTCTACAATGCGAGACACATGCCGCCCTGGTCACTGCCGGGGCAGCATTCGCTCACCGGCCTGCGCAGCCGGGAACTGGGCGGCGGCGCGGGCGGCAACCACCTCGTCCTCGACGACACGAAAGACAATATCCAGGCGCAGTTGAAAAGCGACCATCAGTGCAGCCAACTGTCGCTCGGGCACATCACGCGCATCGAGGACACGAGCGGCCGCAAGGATGCGCGGGGCGAAGGCTGGGAGCTCGCGACCAACGCCTGGGGTGTTGCCCGCGCCGCCCAAGGCATGCTCATCACGACCGAAGCGCGGCAGAATGCGGCGTCCCACATCAAGGACCTCGGCGAGACAGCGCAGCGGCTGGGGTCGGCCGCGCAGGTCCAGAAGCAACTGGCCTCAATGGCAGTTGACCACCAAGCCCAGGAAAAGGGCCAGCAGGACGACGCCGCGGATGATGTCAACGCCCAACACTCAGCCATCCGCGGCACTGGGAAAAGTGCATTTCCCGAACTGGTCGAGCCCCATCTCGTCCTGGCCAGCCCCGCAGGCATCGAACTCACCAGCGCCGGATCGACCCACGTCGCCAGCGAACGCCACACCGCGATCACAAGCGGAAAAAGTCTGTCGATCGCCAGCGCCGACGGCCTGTTCGCCAGCATCGGAAAAACGTTCAGGCTCTTCGTGCACAAGGCCGGCATGAAGCTGATCGCAGCCGCCGGCAAGGTGTCGGTGCAGGCGCAAAGCGACGATGTGGAAATCATCGCCAACAAGGTACTTGAGCTGCTCAGCGAGACGGACTGGATCAATATCCGCGGCAAGAAAGGCGTACGACTGCACGGCGTCAACAACATGATCGAGATCGGCGAGAAGGTGCAGTTTTTCACCGCGTCGCCGGTGCTATTTCACGGCAACCTCGAAACGCTGCCGGCGAAAAGCGTGTCGCAGACATTCAACGAACGCAAGTCCGATTACCACTTTGACCAGGAAGTCAACTTCGTCGACGCCAATTTGAAGCCCGAGAAGAACATCGCCTACGAGCTTGTGCGCGCAGACGAAACGGTCATTGACGGAAAAACCGCAGCCAACGGCAGCACTGAGGTTCAAAAATCGGGCGGTTTCGACTCCTACACCATCCGCTACAAGGGCGAACTACCATGAGCGACCAATCCGGATTGAACGAACGCGGCAATCACCAGGGTGAATTCACGCAGGGCGTCGGCGGGTGGGCCGAATACACCGTCCACATGACAGCAACGTCTGACACGGTACGCCACGACGTCAAGCTCCCGCCACGCAAGGTCATCCCCGTTATCTTCTTGCCCGGCGTGATGGGCAGTAATCTTCGCCTGAGCAAAGAGCGGCAAAAAAAGCTTGACCGGCCGGATAACCGTTCGTGGCGGCCGGACGATATGGTCGGCATAAATGGCGTCGCTGCCCTTGCCAATGCGGGCCTGGTCGGGTGGTACAAGAATGCGTCGCCCGCGCAGCGCCAGCTCATGCTTGATCCGAACGAGACAGAAGTCGAGTACTACCACTACACCGAGAGTAAAGATCGCTTTGATCCCGAGGGCCCGGAAACGCTGGCTGCGGACAAGCGGCATCAGAACGTCCCTGACAACTTCCCACCCATCCCGCCTTTGCTTGGGTCGCGCGCGCCGGCAGGATGGAAACCCGGTCGAGTAATGAAGAAACGCGAATCCCCCGCACAGGTCGCTCGCTGGCGAGGCTGGAGCGAAGTGCTGTTCACTGGCTCATATGGGCAGCTCCTGAAAACGGCGGAAAGCCACCTCAACAATATGGTTGTAGGAGATACGGCCAATCCGATGTGGAAGCCGTACTTCGCCGATCCAAGTACTTTCGGTGGAGTGGATGCAGGCGCTGCACTGACCGAGCAGGATCTTAAAAAAATCACTGCGTGCTGGTATCCGGTACATGCCATGGGATACAACTATTTGAAGAGCAACGGCGAAACCGCGAAGGTGATTGCGGACCGCATACGCGGGCTTGCCAAGGGCTACCAAAAGCGGGGATTCAAATGCGACGAGGTGATTATCGTCACCCACAGCATGGGCGGACTGCTTGCACGAGCGCTCATCCATCCGAAGTATGGGAACCTGCTGAACGACCCGACCGTCAAGGTGCTCGGCATCTACCATAACGTGATGCCGACCATGGGCGCTGCCGCATCCTATAAGCGAATGCGCTTCGGTTTCTTGGAGGAGCCGGCCTTGCTTGCCGAAACCAAGGCGAGCATTTTGGCTATTAATGGTGAACATGCCACCGCCATCCTCGCCAATGCGCCTGCAGCTTTGGAACTATTTCCCGGTTCGGCCTATGGTAAGTCGTGGCTCAAGGTCGTGGATGGCTCGGGGCGCGAGATGTGGAGCTGGCCAGGCGAGAACGGGAGTGTTTTGGAAAGCATTTACCTCAAGCCGGCGGATGTTTGGTGGCGGCTCATCAATCCTCTTTGGGTCAATCCAGGAAACGTAAGCAAAAAGGATGGAGGGGGTCTCGCTGCTGTGATCAAGCGTCTGACAATGGCCAGTGAATTTATTGAAGACATCAAGACCACTTTCCACCCAACCAGTTGCTACGGCAGCTTTTGTTCTTCGTCGGAACGCCTCAGCTATGGTGAGGTCGTGTTCAAGGTGACGGACCCCGACGTATGGGACTCCCGCAACATCAGGCTGTCCCCGGTCGAGACATGGAAGCTGTTGAGCGACGATGCCCAGGGCACATTAAAAGTTCAGACCGCCAGCCGCGTGCTGACGCTCGCTCTGCAACGGCCGACTGCGCCAGGCGATGAAACCGTGCCGGCGGCCCGCTCCGCCAAACTGATCACAGGCAAGCTCTTCGTGCACGGCGAGACAAAAGGCAAAAGCTACGAACACCAGAACAGCTACGCGGATAAGGACGTGCTGGCGTCCCTGTTGTATTCGGTCGTTCAAATTGCGAAGACGGCGAAATGGGAGACCGCTTGAATACCCTGCCGTTGCTGAAGCGCGGCGCGATGTTCGCTGCGCTGCTCATTGTCCTGGTGTCGTTAGTTGGAAACTCTCGTACCTACACTTATAAGGAGACCGCCGTGCCTGAACCGGTAAAACTCAGCCTACGCCTGCGAACGCTATTTGAAAAAACAAAAATTCTTTGTTTCGGCCGCTATGCGATCGAAGTGCCGCAGGAAGCCCAACTTGTCTGGGGCAGCGCTTCGTTTCCCTCGGATATAGATATTATTTCGGGCGGTATCGAGAAAGCGAAGCGCACGGCAGAAGAAAAAATCGCGAAATTGAAATGGAAAGACGCTACTGCCGAGATCACTTACAACGGAGCGGGGCCGATCGACGGTAGCTGGCAGATGCGTTATTTCGGCGACAAGTACGATAAAGAACACAATTCGCTGTTCTTCGACACGTACGTCAACAAGGGTGAGATCACCTTCGTGCTGGGTGATGCTATCGAGACGGGTGAGACGGAAAGCACCGTAATCGCAAGACAGCTCGCGCAAGCCAGGAGATTGCGACTTCGCGCAGCGGAGGAAATACCGACTGAGCCCGGCTTCTGCATCGAACATGGGTTCATGGCAGGTGATCAGTACGGGGATTCAGAAAAAGTGAATGCAGGAATTTATTTGCCTAGCTTTCCGGACGTTACGTTCTCCGTCAGTTCCAATCAGAATGCTTACGGCGATTACGACAAGGCTGAGTTCGAAATGAAGCGCGGCGAGTTGTCCCTGCTTGCCCGTATTAAGGGTGCCCAGGATATGCAGGGCGTCCTTTACCCGAAGCGCGATGTTTTGCGAGAAGGCAAGCGGGACGTGCAGCACTGGCATGGCGAAGAATCCCTCATTCGCAGGCCCGACGGCACTCACGATTTCGAATGGGCCTTTGTTGGTACACCCAGAGACGTGGCCAACCCATCCGAGTTTCATGCCGCCATGTTCACCAAGGTCGAGGCCAATATGGTTGGCGCAGCCAAGAAAGCGTCGGTTAGCAACGACGAAGCCGTCGCGTTATGGGACAAACTCCTGTCCGGCCTGAAATTCCGCGTCAAGGTGCCCGGCGCACCCGAGGGGTCGTACTTCTACCGAAAAGGTGAACCGGGTACTTCTCACGTCGATGCGGCAAAGCCGTAATAAAGGGATCAGCATGAAACACCAGGGCCGGGGCGTGATTCGCCTGAACGACAAAACAGATCACGGCGGGCAGGTCATCAGCGCGACGTCGGGCACCACCGTGATGGGCGTCGTCGCAGCACTAGAGGGTGACATGACAGTCTGCCCGAAGTGCAAAGGTAACTTTGCGATTAAGCCGGATGGCGCCGGTGCGAAACACGAGGGTAAGCCGTACGCATATGACGGTGACACAACGGCATGCGGCGCACGGTTGATTACCTCGATTGGGTGGTGAGGATAGCAATGCAAAAGAAATCGATCAGTGCTGGCAAGGTAGCGGCTGGCATGGCTGCTTACCTCATATTGGGGTGGCTCCAAATCTTCATTCAACTCCCCTTGGGACCGTTTGCATACCTCTTATATCCCGCTGTAACCGCTTTGATTGTGCCAGCACCGGTCCTGAGCTTCTTTCATCTGGCCGATAGCTGTCCGTGGATCGGAACGTGGCCGAATGCTGGAGGAATTTTCTTCTTGTTTGTGGTGTACACCTACCTCGCGTATTTTGTGGCAAAGCGTGCCGGCGGCGGGACCGAAAAGAGATAGCTCAATCCTGGCATGCGGCACCGTGCTTCATCAATCCTGCAAGGACATAATGCCGCCCATGATTGCCTTACTCAACCCATTCAGGAAGAGGAAAAATTTGAATGAGACTAACGCGCATGCTAAAAGTCCAAGTCCGAATTGCATCGGTCCTGTTATCACGTTGGTTTGATAGATTCGCCAAGAGCGCCAAGCGGCTACTAAAAGCATCGTTGCAGCACAACACAAACCGAGAGCCCGGCTATCCCAATTAAAATGCACGTTAATATCGGTTAGCACTCCTACAAAATCGGATAGGCCTTCCAAAAGCGAAAGTAAAATAGCGAGAATAAATAACAACCCTGCAAACAATGCATCAACCGAGGATAAAAACTTGGCTCGCCCCGAAATACTGTCCTCGCTCATTCGGTAATCCCCCCACAAAAAGAGCGCGATCAGAAGTAGAATTTTCTACTTAAGACACAGAAAGCTCTACATGAAGACGTCCCGCTTTACCGACAGCCAGATCATCGCCATCCTCAAACAAGCCGAAG
>Ga0213838_1000563_pt1 | contig 25314 bp, 16 predicted proteins | sample SWPATP13_FD_160577 | JGI IMG/M metagenome (GOLD analysis project Ga0213838, IMG submission 160577) | Coastal seawater microbial communities from Marineland, Florida, United States - SWPA TP1 #3 | ecosystem: Environmental > Aquatic > Marine > Coastal | place: USA: Florida | collected 2016-08-06 | reverse complement strand
ATTAATGTTAGTTTCAAAGCCCAACATGTTCTTACGGGTTTGCAAGATCATAGCAATTTCTTCAAGTGAAGCATTACCAGCACGCTCGCCAATACCGTTTATCGTACATTCAACTTGTCTGGCACCTTGCTCAACAGCTGCTAATGAATTTGCTACCGCTAAGCCCAAGTCGTTGTGACAATGCACTGAAATGGTTGCTTTATCGATATTTGGAACGCGATTAAACAATTGCTGAATAATACCGCCAAACTCTGTAGGTGTTGTGTAGCCTACGGTGTCCGGAATATTCACCGTCGTCGCGCCAGCGCTAATAGCGGCTTCAACCATTCGGCATAGGTAATCAATATGGGTACGCCCCGCATCTTCACAGGAAAACTCTACATCGTCAGTATACTTACGTGCATGTTTCACCGCGGCTACGGCCATATCTACAATTTCATCTTGTGACTTGCGAAGCTTGGCACCTACGTGAATCTCTGACGTTGCGATGAAGGTGTGAATTCTGAATTGCTCAGCAACGCTTAATGCTTGTCCGCATGCATCAATATCACCCGGCAATGCGCGAGATAGGCCACAAACGATGGAGTTCTTAACTTCTTTGGCAATCATTTGTACAGAGCGAAAATCGCCGGGTGAAGAGACAGGAAAGCCTGCCTCAATGATGTCAACGCCTAACCGTTCGAGCGCCAGCGCGATCTGCAATTTCTCTTTGGCACTTAGACTTGCAGGTAAGGCCTGCTCGCCGTCTCGCAATGTGGTATCAAAGATCTTCACTTGATTTGTCATGACGCTCTCTCAGTTGAATAGTTAAAAAAAAACCCGTGCTTGGCACGGGTTTTTGTGAAATTAAATCGCTGGTCGCAATCTACCCGTGCAGTCTGGCTGCCATAAGGAGTAGAGATAGAAGAAGGAAACGAATACGCATTTGTTATTTCTTTGCTGACCAAGTTGATAGCGACAATGTACCCATGTGGCATGAAGAGGTCAACCATTGTTTACAATAATGAGTATATTTTTCGTGTATAAATACTTTCTTTTAATTATTTAGGATACTTGTCCTAACGATCTTGGCCTGAGAGCAACGTGACCAGTAACTACAGCCATTTGTGAGGGGGTTAATTTACTATATATGATGTTGGTTAGGATGTTTGTACTAAATTTGGTTGTGGAGGCGCAAAAGAGATTGTGGTTTTTTATGCGGATATACTGGTTTTTTATTCTTGTCGGGGCTTTGTTACCTATTAAGCAGCGTAAAGTTCTTCCAGTTGATTTGAGTCGATAAGCGCATTTCGCGAAGGGATAAGGCACGTGGTGAACGCTTGGATTTAAAGCTCCATGCGTGGCCACAGCATGCAGCGGTCATTATCGCCTTTGAAGGCCGCAGCAGTATTTTGTTTTGAACTGAAAGTGCCGTGGCCGCTTCCATTTCATCGCGTAGTGGAGTTGAAGAAATGCACTCCCCTGAATTGGCAAACCATCCATTTTTGTTCAGATGGAGCTGGGTATTGTCTTGGTTTACCATATCAATGGAATCAAGCTCAATGTGAGAGCCTTCCATATTTAAAATTAAAACAGGTACAACAAGACCATACCTAGCGTTTTTTCTATACCACGCTTCTCGCTTTTCTACATCGTCTAAATGATTAATGCCGGGGCACTTTGCAGATTGCTTGGCATACCAACTTCCATTATGGGTATCTGTTTTTAGCGGGGATGGATTGTTTGCGATGCCATTACTAATCATATATCGAGCAATAGCTTTCACGTGATAAGGAAGCCCGCCCATTCGACGCTTTAGCAGCGATAGGTTTTTTATCTCGCTATGAGCTAGAGAGACGATTTCTCTTTCATACAGAGCAGTACATATTTCATTGAATTGAGGGTGGCTTCCGCCTAACGCTCCCGATTCGCTAAAAAAGCCTGCTTGAGATCGAGAAGAAGGTTTCTCTGCTGTCATCACTTATCTGCACAAATTTTTGATTATTGAATAACCGTATCAAGAAACGGTAATAAGTGCCATATAGGCGCTTTAAAAGCTGGTATTGCTTTTTGTTTAGCAAGTTTGAGGCTTTAGCGATTACTCATTTCATGATGATTTATATTACCAATTTTTTTATGCGCAAAGGTGAGGGTGAAAAATTTAAATTACCAATTTCCATATAAGTGATAAATCATTAAGTCATTGTTAAATAATGACTTGCTTTATTTTTATGACCTTACCAATATCAAATTATTAAAAAATAATTTGATATTGGTAAGGTGTTGTTGTGATGATGTTAAGACCAATTGTTATTTTTGTTGTTGACCAATATGTGGAATTGATCTACTGTTTGTAACATCCTTGTAAAGTAGGTGTGAGGTAAATTTACAAGGCAGGTAAGTTGCAGATCAATTAAGCGGTAAGGAATGAGTGATTAGACATTCCTCAATCCTTAAGAGGAAAACACACATGGCACACAAATTATCTAAAATAACGCTTGCGGTACTTTCGGCTACGACACTAAGCCTTACCGCAACTACAAACGCGCAGGAATCTCAGCAAGAGTTAAATGAAGATGTAGAGGTAATTGAGGTATCTGGTATCCGAGCGTCACTCGCTAGCGCGATGAATGAAAAACGCTTCAAGAATAATCTTGTTGAAGTTATCGAAGCTGAAGATATTGGTAAGCTACCTGACCAAAACTTAGCGGAAGTATTGGAAAATATTACTGGTATCCAGATTACCCGTGAAGCTGGCGTGGGGACAGGCGTGCAGATTCGTGGTACTGATGCCAACCGCACCGAAATAAACGGGGTTTCAACTGTCGGTTCAGGCGCAGGTCGAAGCGGTATCGATTTTGAAGATGTTTCAGCGGCTATTATTGCTGGCTTAGAAGTGACTAAATCGCCAGACGCGAAAACGATTGAAGGCTCTGTAGGCGGTACGATTAACCTTAAAACTATTCGTCCTTTACAGCTTAATGAGCAGTTAGCAGCGTTTCGTGTGCAAGGCGAGAACAGTAGTTTAACCACTGATAGCAACTTTCAACCTCGTATCTCGGGTACGTTTGGTGATAACTGGGATACCGATCACGGCACCATTGGTATTGTTATAAGCGGAAGCTATGCTGAACAAGACGTAACCGCGTTTCGACCTCGTGCTGATAGAGATAATATCATTACGTCGGATAGTGGCGTAGCGAGCGCTCAGTCTTTTGACTTTTTGCCAATTCAGTTTTTTGTTCAAGACTACGACAACTTCGAGTACGAAACTAAAAATCTAGTGGGCACTATAGAGTGGGCCCCGAACGATAATACTAAGTTCTTTTTTGACGCAATCATTAACGACCAAGAGCGTTTACAAGAAAGTTCGCGGGTGCAAGCGTCTGGGGTGAGTGCGCTTAACGATGTGTCAGTGCCTGATGAATTTGAAACCATTAACTTTGGTTCATTGGGTGGTACAAACTTGGGCTCAATTCAAGCGGCGCTTCGCGGAGTTATTCCAGTTTATCTGGAAAATGACGATGACGATCCTAACTTACGCTTTTCTAGTGATACTAACTCTCGTGTAACGAAAAGCGAGATTTTCCGCTTAGGGGGAGAGTGGCAGGGCGAAAAGTGGAGCGTGTTTGCGGAGGTTGCCTCAACATCATCAGATACTACCACACCGAGTTTTAATACAACGCTTAACTTTATCAACCCAAATGCGCCTTTAGATGCTGGTGGCGCAAACGATAATGCAGTGCCTTTCGCATATGACTTATCTGGTGGTGCATTAACGTTCGGTATTGCTGATGGGGCAGAATACGCGCCAACGGCAGAGCAATTACTTGACCCAAACAACGTTGTGCTGCGTGATGTAAACATTGGTCGTGACACTACTGAAAACTTCGAAGATGCTTTCCGCGTCGATTTCACGTATTACGTCGACACTATGGTTACGTCCGTTGATTTTGGTTATCGCTACAACAAATCAGGTAGTAAGCGTGAAGAGATAGGAAATAATGTAAATCTTCGGTCTATGGAAGATAGCCCGAGAGGTAGTTTATTTAGCGAGCTTTTAGTCGCTGGTCCTGACAACTTTAACGATGCTGATGGGCGTGAGCTCTATGTGGCTGATTTTCTTCTTATAGATCCCGAACAAGTATCGTCTAATCCCGATGCTGTTTTAGCTGCACTTCAACAAGCGCTAGAAACTCATGGTTCTGGCGAAACATTAGATGAACCAACATCAAGTTCAACGGGCTTCTTTGATATTGAAGAGGAAACTCACGCTTTATACGCACAAGCAAATTTTGAATACGAAATGTTCCGCGGTAACTTCGGTGTTCGCTACTTACAAACAGACGTAACTTCTGTAGGCAACTCAGTAACGGTTGATGAAAATGGTGATGAGCTTGTTTCACGCGTTACTAACAACGGCGATTACGACTTTATCCTTCCTCGTTTCAATCTAGTTGCAGATGTTACGGATGACATTGTACTAAGGTTTGGTGCTGGCAAAGACATTCGTCGCCCTAATTTTAACGACCTTTCGACATCGGTAACCTTCAGCACAAGTCCTAACCCAAATGTGGCTATTGGAAACCCTAACCTAACGCCTGAAGAAGTAATTTCTTATGACCTAGCAGCTGAGTGGTACTTTGCTGAAGCCAGCGTTATTAGTGTAGGGATTTTCCACAAAACTCGAAAAGATCTATTCGTAGATCAAATTGTGAGTGCAGCAGAAGATCCAGTAACAGGGTATCGAGACCTAACAGACCCTTGTGAAGGTGGTGGTATCTTCAATCCAATAGCAGATATCAACGTGTTTGGTCCAAATCTTGGCACAGGCGTTTGTGTGGGCACAGAAACTAAAATTAACGATACAGGTGAAACAACCCAGAAAGGTATTGAATTTGCTGTTCAATATGACCTATCTGGTTTTGAAAGCGAGCTAGGTTGGGCTTCAGGTTTTGGCGTGCTTGCTAACTACACTATTCAGGAGTTCGACGGTGGTGAAGCAGAAAACATCGCGACAAGCCGAGCTGGCCAAGTTTTCGCAGCAACCACAGGAAGCGATCAGGAGGTGAGTGCGGTTCAGGGTCTGTTAAATCTTTCTGAAAATGCCTACAACATTACGCTTTATTACGAGAAGTTTGGTCTATCTGCTCGCATGCGCTACACGTGGCGTGAAGCCTACCGTACAGATGACTTCGGAAGTACTTCTAGCTTCCCGTGGGGTTTCCCAGCGGTTCAGGCTGATCGTGGTCAGTTGAATGCAAGTGTGACTTACGATGTTAACGAAAACCTTAATATTGGTGTAGAGGCCGTAAACATCACTGAGTCTGAGGTAGAGCAGTACTGTGTTAACGAAGGTGCGCTTCTGTGCTTCCAAGGTCTGACTGACCGAAGAATCACTCTTGGTGCGAACTATCGCTTCTAACATCGCAAAATGGTGGTGAGGTGTCTGGACGTTAATTTTTCAGATGCTCTCACGGCCAATCAATTTGGTTTTGCCAATCAAGATATTAAGTCAAATCTGAAAGTTATTTGGGTAAACCACAGTCGTCACATGTACCACATTCAGACCGCTCAAATTAGTGGGCGAAGTTTCCTGAATATATACGGTTTAACTTTTACCTTTATTGGTATTACAGGTTTTCTTTATTTCTATCAATTGGTTGACAAATTGGTAAGTTAATAATAACGTAAGGGTAGGCTTGAATTGGCAAGATCTGAAAGCGAAATGCCATTACAAAGCACTAGTCATTTTATTTTTGGTTCGAAAAGCAACTTCGGACAATGCAACGAATATCGTCATTAGGAGACAGTCATGTCCAAACCAACCATTGGTTTTATCGGTTTAGGCCTTATGGGCGGCAATATGGTAGAAAACCTTCAGAACAAAGGCTACGCCGTTACCGTAATGGACTTAAATAAAGCTGCTGTGGATAAATGTGTAGAACGCGGCGCAAAAACAGCGAAAACTGGTAAGGCACTTGCTGAAGCTTCAGACATCGTGATGTTGTGTCTAACCACCTCAGAAATAGTAGAAAAAGTTATCTATGCTGAAAATGGCGTGTTAGAAGGTTTGCAGGAGGGGTCTGTATTAGTAGATTTTGGTACATCAATCCCAGCATCTACTAAGAAAATTGGCGCAGACTTGGCGAAGAAGGGCGTAGGTATGATTGACGCGCCTCTTGGAAGAACACCTGCACACGCAAAAGATGGCCTGTTAAACATTATGGCAGCAGGTGATATCGATACCTTTAACAAGGTAAAAGGTGTGCTGGAAGACCAAGGTGAAAATGTCTTTTATTTAGGCGCTTTAGGTTCCGGCCACACAACTAAGCTAATTAACAACTTCATGGGTATGACCACGGTCTGTGCCATGTCACAAGCCTTCGCTGTAGCAGAGAAGGCAGGCGTAGATAAGCAGCAGCTTTTCGACATTATGTCTACAGGGCCTTCAAGTTCCCCTTTCATGCAATTCTGTAAAAATTATGCGGTTGATAACGTTAGTGATTTAGGCTTTTCAATTGCTAACGCTAACAAAGACCTGGGCTACTTTTTGAAGATGGTTGAAGACCTAGGTACCGAATCAAAAATAGCGGAAGGCTCGTCTGCCAATTTGAACGCTGCGGTTGATGCGGGTTTAAGCCAAGGTAATGTACCTGAGATTTTCGAGTACTTTAAAACGCTGACTAAGTAATGTATCGACTACGTCGTCATCGCTCTTAAAGTGATCAAAAGGCAGGTATTTTATGCAAGTGCAATTTATTAAGTGGCTAGCTGTGTTTATTGTTATTAGCGCTATGTCGTCAAACGCGGGCGCTAAACAATATAACGTTAGCTCACCAGATGAATACAACGCAATAGCATCGTCTCTTAAGGCGGGTGACGACGTAATTTTACAAAATGGTGTTTATCGAGACTTTGAAATTTTACTAGTAGGGCAGGGTAGCGCTGAAAAGCCCATTACGCTGACTGCGCAAACTAAAGGTAAGGTTATTCTGTCTGGTCGTTCTAACTTAAAGTTAGCTGGGCAGTATTTAGAAGTATCGGGTTTGGTATTCAAAGACGGATATACCCCTAGCAGCGCTGTTATCGCGTTTAGGAAAGATGCACAAACGCCAGCTAATTATTCACGAGTAAGTGAAGTAGTCATTGATGAGTACAGTAATCCGGACCGCCAAGAATCAGATTATTGGGTTGCACTTTATGGTAAGCACAACCGGTTTGACCATAACCACCTGACGGGTAAGCGTAACAAGGGGGTTACTGTCGCTGTTCGGCTTAACGGCGAGGCACATCAAGAGAACCATCACAGTATCGATCACAACTACTTCGGTTATCGCCCTGTATTCGGTTCAAATGGAGGAGAGACGTTAAGGATAGGTACAAGTCATTACTCACTGAGTAATTCGAATACTCAGGTTATCAATAACATATTCGAACAAACTAATGGCGAAGTTGAAATTATTTCTGTTAAGTCTGGTGAGAACCTGCTGAAAGGAAACGTTTTTCTATCCGCTAAAGGCACCCTAACCCTTAGACACGGTAATAATAATCGCGTTGAAGATAATGTGTTTTTAGGCAATGGCGTGGACCATACCGGTGGAATTCGCGTTATCAATGAAGGCCAAGTGATAACCAATAACTACTTGGAGGGGCTAACGGGCTATCGCTTTGGTAGTGGCTTTACGGTTATGAATGGTGTGCCTGACTCGCCTATCAATCGTTATCATCAGGTTAATAACGCGCAAATCACAAATAACTCATTCATTAACGTGTCACATATCCAACTTGGTGCTGGAAGCGATGAAGAGAGAAGCGCGACACCTATAAATTCATTGTTTGCCAATAACCTTATTTACAATGCTTCGCTAAACCAACCTTTTACATTATTTGATGATGTGAGCGGCATTACATTCGCTAACAATGTCGCTAATACCAAAATGATAAAAGAACTTAGCGAAGGCTTTACTACTGCATCGCTACCCCTTGTTAAGGGTGAGAATGGGCTTAACGTCGCTAAGCTAAACGAGCCTGAGGTAAAAGGCGCAGAAACAAAAGATGTTGGTGTTGCTTCTAACATGAACGTCGTATCAAAAAGTGACGTCGGCGTAAGCTGGTATCCCAAAATAGTACCTGAAGTGAACTTCGCTGCAGGTAAAACAATTAGCGTAAGTGCCGATGCTGCTGAACTTATGACAGCACTTGAAAATGCCAGTGACGGAGATGTTATTACAATGGCACCTGGCACTATCGTTGTGCCCAGTGTTCTTATTATCGATAAGACAGTAACGGTAACCGCACAGACTCCCAAAGCTACAACACTGTCGTTCGAACGCTCCGCCTTGTTCGAAATACATGACAATGGAAATTTGAAGCTTGAAGGTTTGGTGCTTTCAGGGAAAGACAGCCCAGACGCTTTTGGCAATAGCGTTGTAAGAACGAAAAAGTGGGGCATGCTTCACAACTATGTTTTGAACGTAGAAAACTGTGATATCGAGCGTCTCGATATCAACCACTCTTTTAACTTCTTTACGTCTGGCAAAGGCGCGTTTGCCGATGACATATCACTCTCGAAAAATAGTTTTAACGGCATTACGGGCCATGTTTTAAGTCTTGATAAAGAGATAGAGGACTACGGTATTTATAACGCTGAGTATGTCAGCATAACCAACAACACGTTTAGCAACATAAGTGGTAGCGTTGTAAATCTCTACCGAGGCGGTACCGATGAAAGTACCTTTGGACCGCACTTAGACATGCAGGGCAACGTGTTAACTAACGTAGGCAGTGGTAAACGCAACAAACAAAGTGCCAGCGTTTATCTTCATGGCGTGCAAGTTTCAACGCTAAAAAATAACAACTTTAATGAGTCTGAGCCTGTTGTGGTTAATCACACCGTTGGTGAGCCAATTACCGCAATAACAAACAATACGTTCCTAAATACACCTATGCCAATGATTAAAGAGCTGTTTGCACCTGGTCCGCACACTGCGGTATTGAATGACAATGTTTCCACGAAAGCGAACAAGAGGTAATGGGCAATGATTAAAAACCTCTGTTCCCTACAACAAAAATCTGCGCTTTTACTTTTCATTTTTTGTTCGCTTTCTTTTTCTTCTCTTGCCGCTCACCCTAACTTGGTGATCACGCAAGACGACGTTGTAAAAATGCGCAACGCCATAATGCAAGAAGGGCGTTTCCAAGATGCTTATTTGCAAGTTAAACAAGAGGTAGATTTGCATTTAGCAATGCCAAACGTTGTTCCTGTGCCAAAAGACGGCGGCGGTGGTTACACTCACGAACGTCATAAAAAGAACTATCAGCTTATGTATAACGCTGGCGTGGTGTACCAAATTAGTGATAACGAAAAGTATGCGAATTATGTAAAAAATCTCTTGTTAGATTATGCCGCACTTTATCCTACATTAGGGTTGCACCCACAGCGTAAAGTGAACGCCCAAAACCCTGGTGTTTTCTTCTGGCAAAGCCTAAATGAAGCCGTATGGCTTGTGAATACTATTCAAGCTTACGACTTGATATACAACGCGCTTGATGAAGAAGAGCGAAGCGTAATTGAGAACCAACTGTTGCGTCCTGTCGCGTTGTTCTTATCAGAGGGTCAACCGTCTACGTTTAATAAAGTACACAACCACGGAACGTGGGCTACCGCTGGCGTAGGTATGGCAGGGTATGTGTTAAACGAACCAGAATGGGTTGAAAAAGCACTTTACGACCTAGAAAAGTCAGGCAAAGGTGGTTTTTTAAAACAGCTCGATACGCTATTTTCCCCTCAAGGCTACTATAACGAAGGGCCGTACTACCAACGCTACGCGCTAATGCCGTTCGTTACGTTCGCTAAAGCAATTGAAAATAATGAGCCTCAACGCAATATTTTCGACCACCGCGATAAGGTTTTGCTTAAAGCAATAAATACCACCATTCAGCTTAGCTACAATGGATTGTTCTTCCCAATCAATGACGCAATTAAAAGCAAAGGCATAGATACTATTGAGTTAGTGTATGGTGTTGCTGTGGCGTATCAGCAAACAAAAGATAAAGGCTTACTGGATATTGCCAAGCAGCAAGGGCGAATTGTACTCACAGGCGATGGTGTTGACGTAGCGAAGGCGCTGGATGAGAACAAAGCAACGCCTTATATTTTCGAATCGATGGCCTTGGGTGACGGTAAAGATGGCGATGAAGGTGCATTAGTAATTATGCGCACTGAAGAACCTCAGGGTGAAACAGTGTTATTTAAACCTGCAGCCCAAGGTTTAGGACATGGGCATTTCGATAAACTAACATGGCAGCTTTACGATAAAGGCAGTGAGATTGTAACCGACTATGGTGCGGCACGATTCTTAAATGTAGAAGCCAAATTTGGTGGTCGTTACCTTCCAGAAAATAATAGCTATGCCAAACAAACCGTTGCGCACAATACGGTAGTGGTTGATGAGCAAAGTCATTTCTCTTTTAACTTGGAAAAGGCGAATGCGAATGCGCCTACGCTACACTTCTTTGAAAATAACGAGCACGGTACAGTTGCTCGCGCCAGCATCGAAACTGCCTATGACGATGTTGTACTTGATAGAACGATAGCGCTGCTTTCTTTACCTACCTTAAATAAGCGCATTGTTGTTGATGTGTTTGATGTATCTAGTGACAAGCCGCACACCTACGATTTACCACTGCATTATAGCGGTCATTTAATTGATACTAACTTTGAATATCAGGGTTATACCAATACGTTATCTGCACTAGGAAGCGTAAGTGGATATCAGCACTTGTGGCTAAGGGCGAAGGGTATTCCGAAAGCTGATATAGCTAGAGTGACTTGGCTAAATAGTAACGGCCGTTTCTATTCACAACACAGCGTTGCAAAAGGCAACGAAACCTTTCTATTTACCCAGCTAGGTGCCGGTGACCCAAATTTCAATCTTCGCAACGAGAGCAGCGTGATACGCAGGGTAGAAGGTAAGGCGCATCACCAATTCGTTTCCGTTCTAGAGCCTCACGGTGAATACAACCCTAGTAAGGAATATACCTTGGGTGCAGAAAGCATTATTACATCAGTTCAGACAGTAAAAAACGACACATTGCTTTTACTTGTAATAAAAGCAGCTGAACAGCAGTTTCTAATAGCCATAAATACCACAGACGGTAGCGAGTCGACCGAGTCTGTTTCTTTTGATTTTGATAAAAACCGTTACACGCTTTCAAGCCGTTTCGCTGTGTATGCGCTGTAATTTTTTAGGATTTACGTTATGAATAAGCAAAGCGAACATTTTTTATTTGGCAACGAGACAGAGATTGAAGACTTAGGCAATGGCTTAAAGCGTCAAATGTTGGGGTTTAATCATGAACTTATGGCAGTAAAGGTATTTTTTGATAAAGGTGCAGAAGGGTATACCCATGCACATCGCCATTCTCAGGTGACGTATGTTGAAGAAGGTGAGTTTCATTTCAGCATTGGTGGTGAAATGAAGATTTTGAGGAAAGGGGATAGCTGTCTTATCCCACCTCACGTAGAGCATGGTGCAGTTTGCCCTACAGGCGGCATTCTAATAGATACTTTTAGCCCAGCTCGCGAAGATTTTGTGGGAGAATAATAATGAAAATTAATGGCTTGCGATGGTGGGTAATTGCCCTTATCGCGCTAGCAACCATAATTAACTACATCGATAGACAGGCACTCAGTGTGCTTTGGCCAGACATTGTTGAAGATCTATTTCCCGACGAATCTGCATTAGAGCGCAAACAAATTTATGCGAATATTTCTATTGTCTTCGTTTTCGCTTACGCCTTTGGGCAAGCTATTTTCGGAAAAATCTTCGATTGGATAGGTACCCGTATTGGGTTTGTATTATCAATAGGCGTGTGGTCTCTTGCTACCGTGCTTCACGCATTTGCACAAGGCTTTCTGAGTTTTGCTATTTTTCGCGCCATTCTTGGTGTAGCAGAAGCGGGTAACTGGCCAGGCGCAGCGAAAGGCAATGCCGAGTGGTTTCCAACTAAAGAGCGTGCGTTGGCACAGGGTATTTTTAATTCTGGCGCTGCGATAGGTGGAATAATTGCTATCCCAGCTATCGCTATGATGACCATTTACTTTAGTTGGCAGCTTATTTTTATTGTTGTGGGGTCTTTGGGCTTTTTATGGCTGGTGCCGTGGCTTGTTCTTGTTAAAGCTCCGCCTGGCTCACACCCGTGGATAACTGATGAAGAAAAGCAGTACATACTCACTGGCCAGCGCATGGTTTCGAGTGATGACGCCGCTGATTGTGAGAGCGAATACAATCCCTCTACAAAGGAGCTACTGTCGAAAAAGCAAAGTTGGGGCGTAATTATCGCTTCCGCTGCTATCGACCCTATTTGGTGGTTGTTCGTGTTCTGGATCCCAATTTACCTTAACGAAGTGTATGGCATGGATGTTAAGTCTATTGGTCTGTATGGATGGGTTCCATATGTTGGCGCCATGCTGGGCGCATGGTTCGGCGGCTTACTCGCGCAGAACCGCATAAAGGCAGGCTGGAATACCGATAAAACCCGAAAACTCGTTATCACGCTGGGTTGTGTGATTATGCTTCCTTCGCTACTGGCGATGGCAAATCCGGGGTCTGCAATTACAGCGGTGTTGATTATGGCTGTCATTTTATTTGGTTTTCAAACGGCTATCGGAAATGTTCAAACACTACCCAGCGACTTATTAGGTAAAAAGTCGGTGGGAACCTTGTCTGGGTTTTCCGGAATGGCCGCGAAATTAGGCGCTGTAGGGTTAACGTCATTGGTACCTATGTTAACCGCCGATGGCAACTATACTCCTGCTTTTATTATTGGCGCATCGCTTGCCATTATTGCCGCTGCTGCGGTGTGGCTTCTTATTCCTAAAATCGAACCAATAAAGCAATAGTGTTTTTACTGTGGGCTCGATTTTATCAGCCCACAGTCTCTATGAATTACCAAACAAGGCGTACCAAATGAAAAAGCTAAGCTTTATGGGCGAATGCATGGTTGAACTGCGCTCAAATGAAGGCTCTGATACATCGCTACATCAATCGTTCGCAGGCGATGTGTACAATTCTGCCGTTTACTTAAAGCGATGTTTTTCTGATATACAGGTGGGGTTTGTTACTGTCGTCGGAAACGACACCTTTAGCTCTCGCATGAAGGGCAACTTTGAAGTGGAAGGGCTAGACACCTCATTTGTGTTTTCAAATGAAAATCGCTCTGCAGGTCTGTATTTAATTGATACTGATGCTTCGGGAGAGCGCAGCTTTACCTATTGGCGATCACAATCTGCCGCTAAAACCATCATGTCATTCCTTAAACCAGAAGCGTTAAGCACATTGTCTGAAAACGATATGTTTATGTTCTCTGGTATTTCCATTGCCATTATCCCACGCGACGAACGGCCGTCGTTCTTCCGTTTTATTGAGGCGTTAAAAGAGAGTGGCGTAAAAATTGTGTTCGACCCTAACTATCGTGCACGACTTTGGGAAACACCTGATGAAGCAAGTAAGAACTTCAAGCAGGCACTTTCGCTTTGTGATGTAGCACTCGTTGGCGTGGAAGACATTATTGAGCTTTTTGATATTGAAAGTGCAAACGATGCCTTAGCCCTTTGCGAATCATTTGGCGTCAGTGAAATCGTTATCAAGAATGGACCTTTATCAGTGCTCACCGTGTTAGACGGTGAGCGTTTGGAGCACGCTATTGTGCCAGTTGCCAACGTAGTCGATACCACATCGGCCGGCGATGCATTTAACGGTGTGTATTTAGGCGGCAGGCTTAATGATGTGCCTATTTCTCGTTCGGTTGAACTTGCAGCAAAAGCAGCAGGCACTGTGATTCAGCATCGCGGAGCAATCATCCCACGAGGAATCGTTGAAACGGCATTAGCTGAACAACGCTAAATAATTACTGAACAATTGACACTTATTTTTTGTTAGATGTAAGCGGTGGCACATCCATCACACTGTTTGCAGAACACCTTTCAGGTTAAGGCCTATTAACATTCAACAAATAGAGAGACCATTTTATGACACGCTTTTCTGAACTTATGTCAGGCCAAACCCTGTTGCCAATTATTCAGGCAGATTCCCCTGAGCAAGGTGTGAATATTGCGAAAGCAATGTCGAAGGCAGGCTTAAACCTTGTAGAGGTTGTGCTTAGAACAGAGGCATCACTTGAAGCGCTTAGCGCCATTAAGTCAGAAGTACCTTCACTCATTGTGGGGGCAGGCACAGTGATAAACGAAGAGGTATTATCTGCCGCTATTGAAGTGGGCAGTGACTTTATCGTGACGCCTGCGGTATCTAATTCACTGTTAAATGCGTTAGAGGCATGTCAGATACCTGTATTGCCTGGTGTGTCGAATACTGCAGACATACTTATGACCCTTGAAGCTGGTTTCACTGAACAAAAGCTTTTTCCAGCATCTCTATCAGGTGGTGCACCTTTTTTGAAAGCAGTGTCATCGGTATTTCGCGATGTTACGTTTTGTCCTACAGGCGGCGTGAATCAATTGAACAAAACTGATTACCTTTCGCTACCTAACGTATTTGCAGTTGGTGGAACGTGGGTCGCGAAAAAAGAGTGGGTAAGCGAAGAAAACTGGGAAGCAATAACGCAGTCTTGCCAAGAGGCAAACGCATAATTTTTTGCTTAGAAGGGGCGTTTATCCGCCCTTTGTTCTCATTAACTAACCTACTTGTATGACCAAATTGTAGTTTGATACACTTTTTTTTCGATTTCTTGTTTTAATTTTGTTCAATCGCCAAAAGACGATTATAATTAAGTTGTTGATAATAAATGCTAATGTTTTTATTTTGCTTGCTTGAGAGCTTGAATTGAAATATTACCAATTGCGTGTATATTGACGCTATATAAAGTTAAGAATAGCAATTTAGTTCGACGGGTAGTCTGCAACGGCAGAAAAATAAATATACCGCCAGAGCTAGAGAAAGTTGCATAGTGGGCGCGTAATGCGCACTACGTTTAATTGAAAAGGTTTCGAACATGAAAAGTCGTCGAATGTTCTGGCAAATTGCAGAAAAAATAAAGGCGTTAATTGCATCAGGTCTTTACCCACCAGGAACGCGTTTACCCGCCGAGCGTGAGTTAGCTGAGACATTCGATGTAAGCCGTCCGACGATCCGAGAGGCTATTATTGCCCTTGAAGTACTTCAGCATGTTGAAGTGAAGACGGGGTCTGGCGTTTACGTACTCGATAAGCCAAAAGACAAAGAAGACGCTACCACAGAACAAATAAGTGCATTCGAGCTGACTCAAGCAAGAGCACTTGTAGAAGGTGAAGCGGCTGCTTTAGCTGCATTGTCGATTACTGATGAAGAGCTTTCTGCCCTTGAGAAGACATTAGAAGCAATGAAAACCGGGGTAAATGCGGAAGAAGCTGACCGTGATTTTCATATCATTATCTCACGTGCCACGCGCAATAAAGCCATACTGTTGGCAGTAAATAAGTTCTGGTCGTTACGAGATTCACAGCCTCAAATCATTCAAGCTTACAGCACGGTTTGTAGTCAGTCTGACCAAGATAGACTGGAAGAGCATTATGAAATCTTCGAAAGCTTAAAGGCGAGAAATTCACAGGCCGCGAGAGCTGCTATGCATGCTCACTTCAATCGCTTAATCGACGCGCTGTTTGCAGCGAGCGAGGCGCAGGCGCTAGAAGAAGTGAGAAAGAAAAGCAGTCAAACTCGCGATCTTTATTCATTAAGCCATTTGCGTACTAACTAAGCCATTAGCGCGCAAAGTGAGCCATCAGCGCACAAAATAAGCCATTAGCGTACGAACAAAGCCATTACCGTACAAAATATGCCATTTGGGAACGGATTTCTCCGTTCCACCTCATATCAGTAGTTGCTAGTTACCATGTTCATTCTCAATTGAATAAAAGCTGGCAACTACACGCTCTGCTTCATTTGCAGAATTGTTAACGTGATATACACCTACCTTGAAATACAGATATTGATCATCTTCATCATAACCACTATTCCCAATATTTAAAGAACGGGTGACGTCAGACTTTCCTTCTCTTGAAATCGTTGCGGTGAGCGTGTCACCTTCAACGTCAATAACGTAGGTAAAACGCTCATTAAGTGCTATGCCATCAGTGGGGTTGTTTGCATCACTGTCTCGCGAGCCGATCATTTCTACCCATATTTCTTCTTTCTCGCCATTCGCTGTTGCCACTGCTCTGCGCTCGTGGGCAAAGTAAATAGCGCCTAAGTTATTACTAGGCAACTTGCGGTAGTACAGGCGTATTGGCTCGTCATCGTTAGCATGTATTTGACCTATGATCACGCGGCCTATTTGGAAATTCTCGCCTGTAGTGGTAACTTCGTTTACCGCCATCTCAACCCGTAAACGACCATTCACGCCGCCTGCAGCATCTTGATTTGCCTGAGAGGCGGAGGAGAGTACCCAGTTGTTTTTATTAACGCCTTGGGTCTTAATACTGGTATCGCCGCGTCGCAACATTTCACGTAACTCAACGCGAACATAATTGGTGTTTACAGAGGTTTTAAAACCGATTGTAGGAGAGCGCATCACTAACGCGCCATCGTTACCTACATAGAAATATTCGGAGTTGGTATACCCCTGCTGAAGCCTAGTTTCGCCTATGTTATCAGCCGTGCCTGAGTCATCATTGTCTGTTGGAATGCTTAAATACCAGTCTTGTAAATCGATACCCGCAGTTGAAGTAAGTGCAGATGAAATTTCACCGTCGCCTTCAGTGCAATTGAATAACTGAACCTCAACTATTGCGTTATGGTCATTAACAGAGTTTCCAAACGGGGTAACACGTATATAGCGAGACGTTACAAGCGCTGGTAATGAATAAAGCTCGAAACCCGCAAGCTGTGTATTTGAGTTGATATTTGATCGCTGTGTATCCCAGCTTTCACCATCTAGTGAGGTTTCAATAGAAAAGCGATAAGCGCGAGCTTCGCTGTCATACCACTTAATTTGAAGAGCACCTAGTTGTTGGTCGCTATCAAATGAAAGCACGAGCGCAGAATTAGTGCCTGTTGATTGCCAACGAGAGGCGTTAGAGGTATCGCCGTCGATAGCTTTAGATGCATTAAAAGGCGCTTTTTCTTCAGTCGCCGATGCGCTTAACCCTGTTAATGGTAACGCGCTACATGCTTCCGTCTCATTTGTTGGGGGAATGGGAGACGGTGTTGGCGCAGAGCTATCGTCTGGTAAAGGCGTTTGCGAGGTTGTGGACGATGAAGAAGAGCCACAGCCATTTAGCGAAGTAAGCGTTAGTAAAACAAGCAATAAGCGAAACATATACATTCCTTACTGGCGTTGAAGAAAAAAAGGGCCCATGTTCGGGCCCCAATTACTCACAGTGAAACCTTGGTTAATAGCGGAATTGCACGCCAGCGAAGACTCTTTGACCGTACACATTAATTTCTGCAAAGTTGTCTTGGGTTGGGCGATACTGGCGTCTGGGCTCATCAAAGATATTGATAGCCTCTAGACTAAACTTCCAATTCTTATTCAGGCGATAAGACACACGCGCCTCAAATACTTCCGTATCGTCTATGAATCGAATAGCGCCAGGCGTATTAACAAACTGCTGGAAGTAGTTGCTTCTGTACTTGTAGTTAATAGATGCGCTTAAGTCTTCCCATTGATAATAGAGCTGCGTAGAAATAACGTGCTCTGAAAAACCGAACAGGTTAGCTGGTGCAACAATGCCCGTACGCGAAATTAAATCACCCGAGCTAGGGTCGATAACTGTTGATTCGCCGAAGCTCTCATCTTGAAATTCAAAATTCGAGTCTGCGTAGTTGTAGCTAAGCTTTATACCAAAACCACTTAACCAGCTATCTAGGTATGAAAATGAGTGTGTAGCGGTAATTTCAGCACCATAGATAGTGCTGGTATCGTCGCTAGTTTGAGGCGCAGTAACGATGGTTTCTAATTCTTCACCATCAACTTCAAAAATTTCGGTTTGAGACGTGTTTGAGAAGCCACCTTCAAAGCTTTTGTAATACAAACCAAGCGCAAGAATAGTATCTTCGTTTGGATACCACTCAATAGCGGTGTCTACATTCCAAGATAGGAAAGGTTCAAGTACTGGGTTACCTACTGCCACTGCGCGCGCAAGCGCATCTGATATCTCGCCAGTGTCGCTGTCTTCGTCTAGGCCTAAGAAGTTTCTGCCAAAGCCTAGGTCTGATGGATCTGGGCGTGACAGGCCGCGATAAATAGCGCCGCGAAACATAACCTCATCCGAGAGGTCTACGATTAAATTGAAGCTTGGAAGTAACTCAGTGTAATCACCGCCGCCTTCTACTTGAATGAGTTCGTCAGTAATAGGGGCAATGCCTGTAATTAGGCCGTTTTCATCGCGTGTAGCCTGTAAGGGTCCTCGATATGACAGAGACGATACTTCTGTTCTTACAATGCGAAGACCAAAGTTGCCGCGTACACCATAATCATTTATGAAAGTGTCGTAGTCTGCCTGCAGATAGGCCGCGATGGTTTTCTCTTCAACGTCAACAGCTGCAATATCTTGTCTATCTGAATCATCAACCGTTGGGAAGGCGTTAGCGATTGTTAGCACCTCTCCCGCATCATTAGTCACTGTGCCTAGCAATGTCTCTGCTAAACAGATTGGATCGAACGTAGCGAAAGAGTTACCTGTTCCTGCGCTAATTACGTTACCTTCGCTATCAACGTTGGTGAAAAGCGGCGCGCCTCCAGTCTCATCGTCAAAGAAGCCTGATTCAGGAAATGCGTTGTTTCGGCAAGCATCATTAGCCATAGCTGCCGCTTCATCACTGAACGTTACCTCTGTTCGGTTGTTGGTACCACTGCCACCAGGTACGCTGTCGTATTCTAACTTAGATAGCCTAACACCACCTTTTACACCAATGATAAATTCAGAGTCTGGTATGTAGTCGAAGTCAGCGCGTACCGCTGAAATCTTGTTATTTCTAAATTGGTTTAGATCTAGGCGTGTTCTTGCTTCATCAGCAAAAGCACCGTGGTAGTTAACGTCGAAGTCTTGAAGTGTCCATGTAGGTACAAGAGAACCGTTGGCAAATATCTGTGCTGCAGTTCTTACTTCACCGTTACCATCCGCTCCCAGTACATCATTACCGTAGATGTCTACATCTTCCGACTGCAGTCTGGTTTGAATAATATTTTCGCGTCGTTCAGTTTCAGAGGTAGATAGGTCAAGAGATATGCTTAGTCTATCGTTTACCGTATAGTCGAAACGTAAGCCTCCTCCAGTGTACTCTTCAAGGCGTTCTGCAAATTGGCTGTTTGTTTCAATGTTTTGCGTAGCTGTAAATTGTCTTAGTGCACCGTTAGAGGTAGCCACAAGGTCAAAGGGGAGTCTTTCTGACGCTGGCGTGGTATAGCCATCAATGTGGTTGACTTCGGCAAAGACGAGGTCGTTTCTTACTTCACTAAAGGTTCTATCTGAAAGCTGTACGTCGGCATTTACCTCTAGCTTGTTATTAGGGCGCCACTGGATAGCACCGAAGAATGATTCTCTATCGTCGTCGGTAACGTTTTGTCTAAACGAGTTTTGCGAGCGAGAAAAGATAAACGGCTCCGAAGCATCAGGCGCTGCGCCGGTACCATCAGTAATTAAATTTAGCGCGCCGCCGTTATCTTCACAGTCTGTGCGGCTGCTGTTAATTCCGTCACCAAATGCTGGTGAAACTCTGCATGCATCCCAACTCGTTCCTGTTCGAGCTTCCTGTTCGGGGTTGGTCGTTACGTTCTTTTGATAGCCTACAGATATACCTATGTCGCCGAATCGTTCAGTTTCAAATTGGTCCACAAAGCTACTGGTAATACGCTGGCCAAAGTCGCGAATAGGGTCTTCTAAATCTGTATTGTCTGGATTCCAGTTACCTTTATATTCAAACTGAAAGCGGCGTTTACCGAAATCTAATGGTTTGATGGTATCTAAATGTATTTGACCTGAAACACCGCCTTCAATCAGCTCAGCAGACTGTGTTTTATAAATCGCAACTTTATTAAAAAGCTCTGATGGAAACTGAGAGAAGTTTACAGAGCGGTCACCACTGCCGTTCGCTGCTTCACGACCGTTCATTACCGTACTGCCTAGATAAGGGCCAAGGCCTCGAATTGAAATTTCCGTTGCACCGCCTTGCTCTCTGTGAGAAGACGCGCCAGTAAGGGTTTCTAATGCCTCACCAATAGACAAAGCAGGCAGGTCGCCAATGTCGTCAGCAGAGATACCATCAACAATTTCAGTTGATTCACGCTTTATCGAGATAGAGCTTTGAATAGTACCTCGAATACCTTTAACTTCGATAATTTCGGTTGTTTCTTCATCGGCAGCATCTGCTTCTTGCGCTGAAACTGGGGCGCTCATAAGCAGACCTGCAGAGCACGCAGCATAAACCAGAGCTGGGCTGAAGTATTTGGCGCGAATGGCGTGTACGAACGGATTTGGTTTTCTCTGATTTATCATCGTGGCTTCCATAATGCTGTGTCTTTTGTTTTGTAGGGCTTTCAGCAATTTATTTGGTTATTAAATCTAACCAAAACGCATATCTGTTATTACCAATTTGTTTCATTGTGTAAAGCCAATGCTAAGGGTTTGTTTACGTATTGGCAACAAATTTACAAGAAAATAATTAAAATTGTCATTATTTCGCTTATCTATGAGACGGATAGCCAAAAGATGTAGATCGTGCTTTTATCTGCTAAAAGGCTATTAAATATATATAAATCAATCCATTAATGTTTTGGTGTTCAGTGGTTAGTGGTTCTCGATGTCAAAAAAATGTTATCAGTTTGTTTTTCTGGTGGTAATAATAAATTCTTTGTGGTTACATACCAATAACTATTTTGGTTGTATGTATTGGTAAGGTTGGTTTTCTCTATTGGTAAGTTTTTGGCAGTGGGGTTTATCAGCATCAAAGAAAATAAGCAGCGAGAGTAATAATGAAAAAAATAAGTATTTTAACGCTTAGCGCCTTAAGCCTAGGGCTTGCGGGTTGCGGTGGTGATGATGGTGCTACAAACCAGCCTGGTGCCTTATCTCTTTCTGGAACGGCTAAGGAAGGAGAGACGTTAACTGCATCAGTCAGTGACCCTGACGGTATTGATCAAAACACAGTGGTGTTTACATGGTTTGCAGATGGTACACCAATAGCAGATGCAACCGATGCTTCTTACACGCTTACGGTAAATGAAGCTGGTACACGTATTCGTGTAGCGGTTACGTACGTCGACCTGGGCAACACGCGTGAAGGTTTTACTACAGAAGAAACCGAGGTGGTAGAAGCGTTGCCTGTTAACTTTGAGGGTGTTATTACCATTTCAGGCTCTACAACGGTAGGGCAAACGTTAACGGCAGACATAACAGACGATAATGGTTTGTCTGGCACCGTAACTTACAGCTGGGCCTCAGACGGCGATGTTATCGAAGGAGCTGTATCTAATTCGCTTGAGCTTGTTGAGGCTTACGAAGGAACTGCCATTACGGCTATGGCTTCATATGTTGACGATAGTGGATTTGACGAATCAATTACCTCTGAGCCTACTGAAGCTATTGCACCAGTGCCGGCTGATAATGTAACGGGCTCGCTTGACGACCCTATTACTGGTGAGCTAACAGTAGGTGCCACGCTTACTGCACCTACCCCTGTTGATGCCAATGGCGTTTCAGGTGAAATTAGTTACCAGTGGCAGTCGCGTAACGTTGGTGAAGATTTATCTACAGCGGTCAATATCGATGGTGCAACAGAAGCAACATTAGTCGTAACAGACGCAGACTTAGGCAAAGTGCTTTCAATTAACGTATCTTACACAGATGATGCGAACTATGAAGAAGACCTTTCGAAAAGTGCAGATGACCAGATATTTACGTTTTATGTGCAAGGTGAAGTGTCGCTCACTGCAGCGCTAGCTAACGCGCAAGAAGGCGATTCAATTGGTATCGCGGATGTATTAAATACAAGTGATACTGCAGATGATTATGAAGATATGGCTGAGCTTTCTATCGCACAAAATAATCTTCTTATTAAACGGGTAGCAGAAACTAACGCGGTCATTTCAGGCACTACGTGTATTGCATTCAGTTCGTCAGTCAGCGGTGTAGTATTAGATGGTCTTGTGTTTGAAGAGTTAGTGATACCCGTTGCGGGGAGCTGCGGTGAAGGTCGTGGTTCAATTGACCTAAACGGCTCTGGCAATACTATTAAAAACGCTAGTTTCTTGAGCGACTCAGGTGCTACGCGACCCAATTTAGGTTCAAGTGATGAGTCTCACTACATCACGGTTAGTGGTACCGACAATATTATTGAACGTAACCTATTTACTGGTAAAAGCGTCAACGAAGCTGAAGAAGGCTCTGCTATTAGCATGTTCCTAGGTGTCGGTGACACGCCTAACTCATTGGGCGATCATCAGCGTAACATTGTTCAATACAATCTGTTCAAAGACTTCCTACCTACCACTATTGACGGTGACGGAGAGTTCGACACTGACTCAGGTAGTCACGCTGTTCAGGTTGGTCGCTCTGGTAGTGGCGATGGCGCGGGTCGCGGCGAACATGTGGTTCAATATAACCGTTTCGATCGCGTACTTGTGGATCGTGGTCTTATTATTGTTCAAGGTGGCGGTAATAGTATTCATGCCAACACGATTGTAAACTCTTGGGGGAATGTCGAGTTGCGAAATGGCTATGGTAATACCGTGTCGCAAAATATCATTATCTCAAGCGGAGAACCTTATACGGCAACCGTTGGCGGAGTAGAAGGTACTAATAATAAAGACGGTGGTATTGCTTTCACGCCTTTAGGCCATGCAATTACCGACAACTTTGTTGCTAACATCATTACTAATTCTTCAGACCGCGCAGCACTGCATATCGATTCTGATTATATCGACAGCGGTAACTCATCTACGCAAACACTGATTGATGCAGGCCTTGATTTAAATACGGTTATTGCTCGTAACACGATATTAAATACAACTAACGCCATTCAGTTTGAAGATGATTCTTCTCGCGACGGCGCAGAAAACTGTACTAATCTTGATTACACCTTGGACTTCGACAGTAACCTTATTGCTAATCAAAGCGCAGACAACAACATCTTCGGCACGGCTTCTGGTGCTGGTGCTACAGCGATTAAGCAAGATGAATATCCTGCTCATGGTTGTGCATTAGATAACGATTCTGACTATGATAATAACCATATTTATGCTCAAACCGTTGCTGATTTAACACCGATAATGCCAAAGCGCGATAACACATCTTTGGTTGATGGTGTTGATGGCAACATATTGGCTGACAATTCAGAAGACGGTGCAAGCTTGAGTGAACCCACTGCGAATAAGTTAGTGGAAGGTACGGGTAGCGATGCCGGTATTGGTGCAGCGCTGGACGACCTTATCTTTATTGAAGAAAACATGGTTGGGCCTTATTCAACGTGGGAAGCACCGGCTCTGAGTAACTAAAAAAATCAACTAAACAAATTAACTAGGCACACTTACTAGGTAAAGCAACACTGTATTGCAGTTTGGTATATCAGTTAAGCGAGTATTGAAGCTGTAGCCTTTTCGCCAACAAGTATTTTTGTCGGTAAGATAAACAAAAATGCCCCAATAAATGGGGCATTTTTTTACGTATTCACAATCGCAGTGAATAACAAAGGCTTTTCTAGTTCTCTTCTGGTGTACTTTCTGTCACCGTAAGTTCAGTAAAGGTTACTCGCGTGTAGTCACCATTTTTTTCATCTTCTTCCCAATTACCCGTGCCTAAACAGGCCGGATACCAGAATGCGGGGTCGTCTTTTGTGCTGCACTGGTTATAAGCGCCAGCTTTGAAGTAGTTCCAATCAAGGGTATAACCGTAGGGGTGATCGTATTTATCTACCTGTCCATACGCATCAACGGCATTGGCAAGGTTAATGGAATACTCAATGGTTTCATGATTTTCTGACTCGAACCTAAGGTGCATGATATCGCCATGAACGTTCACGGTGTAGCTGAACGTCTCATCAAGCTTAATGCCTTGAGCGCCAGGGTCGGTACTGTCAGTCCACAGGTTACCCCAAACAGGATAGGCAATGTCTTTGCGTTTTGGGTCGCTTTTAGGAAGGTTTCGCTCATAGGTCCAAAATACCGAGCCGGTTTCGTGTTCAGGCCATTTTTTAAAATATATTTTTAGCGGTTCATTGCCCCAGCCAAAGCCTTTTACTTTCTTTTTCCATTTAGTTGCGTGAATTTGGCCTACAACCACAGAATATGCTGGTGGTTTCTCGGGATACTTAGCTCTTAGCGCTACATGATTCACTTTCAATGTGGCCTGCATTTTTCCACCCACACGGGCAAAGCGTCGCGCTATGGGGTTACTGGCAACGGTAAAGCTATTTTCTGCTGACTGTGTTTTAACTGACTTATTGTTGCCACGCAGCATGTGGCGCAGTTCGCTTCGCGTATTTGTAGAGTTCTTTGTAGTTAATGCTTTGTTAGGGCTGGTGAACACCAATCCACCTTCGTTATTCAAATAGAAAAACGAAGGATGCGTAAAAGATTGAAGGTCTTCAACAGAAATGTTGTCAGCTTTTCCATCGTTGTTACCGTCTGCAGGTAACGTTAAATACCACTCACTTAAATCATACTGTTGTGCATGCAGCGCGAGGTCTTCCGCCCATACTGGACTTGTGGTTGCTAATGCAGTGGCGAGTACACTAGAGAATGTACTAGAGATAACAAGCCAGCGCTTTTGGATTGGCAAAATTGCTTTCATAAACAGGCCTTATTATGTAATTAATGCAGTATACGTAGGGCTGCGGTCGCATAGCATAGGTTAATGTTTCCGCAACTTCATAGTAACAATATTGCCATTGGTTTACCAATTAGTTTAATTTGGTTTTACATTTTTTAGTTATTGGTAAGGTTTGTGGTGGGTTCGCTGTAGATTTAGATTAAGGGGTAATAAAAAAGCCAGATAGCAATGCTAACTGGCTTTTAAAAAAACGATGGTTAACAACAATGTTGTGTTAACAGTCCACAATAAAGACTTTTCAATGAGCCTTTTTTATTGACCTTTGATTTCGCTACGGCCTTTGTAAGTTGCAGCGTCACCAAGAGCTTCTTCAATGCGAAGTAATTGGTTGTACTTAGCAACGCGGTCAGAACGGCATAGTGAACCCGTCTTGATTTGGCCCGCTGCTGTACCTACTGCTAGGTCGGCAATAGTGGCGTCTTCAGTTTCACCAGAACGGTGAGAGATAACTGCCGTAAAGCCCGCATCTTTTGCCATTTTAATAGCGTTAAGGGTTTCAGTTAGTGAACCGA
>Ga0213838_1000557_pt1 | contig 25543 bp, 22 predicted proteins | sample SWPATP13_FD_160577 | JGI IMG/M metagenome (GOLD analysis project Ga0213838, IMG submission 160577) | Coastal seawater microbial communities from Marineland, Florida, United States - SWPA TP1 #3 | ecosystem: Environmental > Aquatic > Marine > Coastal | place: USA: Florida | collected 2016-08-06 | reverse complement strand
ACCCCTGGAGGGGTTCCCGAGTGGCCAAAGGGAGCAGACTGTAAATCTGCCGGCTCCGCCTTCGATGGTTCGAATCCGTCCCCCTCCACCATATTCTCTCGTAAGAGAAACCTTGATTGAATCGTTGGGAAAACTTCAGTCAAGCCTATTTTAGATAGGAAAACCCCTGGAGGGGTTCCCGAGTGGCCAAAGGGAGCAGACTGTAAATCTGCCGGCTCCGCCTTCGATGGTTCGAATCCGTCCCCCTCCACCATATTCTCTCGTAAGAGAAACCTTGATTGAATCGTTGGGAAAACTTCAGTCAAGCCTATTTTAGATAGGAAAACCCCTGGAGGGGTTCCCGAGTGGCCAAAGGGAGCAGACTGTAAATCTGCCGGCTCCGCCTTCGATGGTTCGAATCCGTCCCCCTCCACCATATTCTATATAGAAACAAGAAAGCCAACTCATTGAGTTGGCTTTTTTGTTTCTACGGAACGGAAGTTAAAGGGTTAACGAAAGTACTTAGCATCTAATCGCTCAACGAGATCGGCAATCACTTCCCCACTTTCAAGCTCAGTTACATTATCTATTTTCAACACTATCGTATTATTCGACATCGGTTTAGATTTCGCGATAACACTCCAATCTCTGTCACTCTCTGGGTTTTGCTTTACTCGCAACACGTAATATATTGATTTTCTGTCTTCTATTGCTTTAAAAAGCTTATTACGTTCACGAAGCATTTTGTCCAAAAGCTGCTTCGTCGCATTTTTTGATATCGCCTCATCAAGTGAGCTACAGACATTCACTGTTCGCTTTTTCATATCAATGGCATTATTCCAACCAAGATAAAAGAAAGACTCGTCATTTTCACAGGACCAATCGTACGCCCCTTTCAAAGGAGCTTTCAAAACCACCGAGCAAAAATCCGTAATATTCATACGACACCTTAAAGTTAAAACACAACATACTATAACATAAATAGCTTATAGCGGTATCAGGTGAAAATTTTTTCTAAAAACCAATAAAAAAACGCCTACCAATTACTTGGTAGGCGCTTTCACTCAATGACTAAATTGAACGCTATTAGATAAGGATTACCCTTGAATACCAACAATTAACCAAGGTGCATTTGGTTCAGTAAGATCGCGTTCTAAATGCCAAATGTCTTCAATGTTTTCTTCAACGCCTTCATCCGCATCACGGTAGCGACCGCTGAACTGCAGGCTTAACTGAGCTTTACTTGCATCATAATCTGCTCGAACGATTTCAGCGTCGACATACATAACATCTGTATGTTGTTCACCATCCAATTTCGCGCGCTCTGCTTTCAAGTCTTCAAACAAACTTGGCGATACGTACTCTTCAATTGTGCTTAGTTCATTGTGGTTCCAAGCGCCTTGAATGGTACGGTAGTGTTCTCGAGAACCGTTAATAAATGCCGCTTGGTCAAACCCTGGTGGGTAGTTATGAGGGATCTCACTTTGTGCGTTGAAACCGCCAAAACCACCGGTATTAGAAGACTGTTCGAAGTTATGAACATTCGCATTGTTTTGCTGCGGTTGCTCAAACTTGTTCTGGTTCATTCCCCCGAATGCAGGCTGCTGTTGATGCTGATTCATCGAGCCATGCTTAGCACCTAACATCTTTCTCAAGAACTTAAATGCGAAGAAAGCAATCAAACCCATGATCAGGATATCCATAAACTGGATACCTTCAAATGCGCCACCGAAGAAAGCAGCAAGAAGACCACCAGCAAGTAGACCACCTAATAATCCACCCATTAAGCCTTTTTTGCTAGAGCTCTTCGCGCCAGTTTTACCAGCTTGATCTTGTTTAATTGTGTTTGTATTTTGCTGTTGCTGTTTAGGTGCAGGAGCCGTTTTAAAGCTTTTACCAAACGACTTACCACCACCAAACTTTTTCGCTTCCGCGATTGGTGTAACCGCAACTGAAACCATCAGTATGGCGACTAGCGAGAAAAAACGTTTCATTGTTATCCTTTGTAGAGGTTGTTCTATCGACTCCCTAATCATACTAGTTAACATTGAACAATGAAATATTCACATGAATTACACATGTATCAGAATATTGCCGTAACACTTCTCACATAGGCGAGTGAAGTAGTTGACGCTAATACACGGCAAGCATAAAATATTGAACGATGTTCATTTATTAGAAGTTAACCATGGCGCGCAGAAACGATCATACCCGAGAGCAATTAATTCAACTTACTTTGGAAACCGTAAAAACGTTTCTTGATGAGCATTCCTACCATGAATTAAGCTTGCGAAAGATCGCGAATATGATCGGTTACGTCCCGAGTACGCTAGTAAATGTGTTTGGTAATTACAATCTGCTGTTATTACACGCCGTAGCGCAAACCTTAGATGAACTCGCAGAAGAAGCACAAGAAGCGGTACAAGATGCGACCGCGCCTCAAGATGCTTTATTTAAGCTTGCTTACTGCTACCACGATTTTGCTCTTAAACACCCCCACCGTTGGCAATTAATCTTCGAACACAACATGAATGGGGAAACTCTGCCTGAATGGCAAGCTAAGCGCATTGATGGCATGACTGGAATGTTAGAAGGTCTCTTAACCACCTTAGCGCCTGAACGCTCTAAATCTGACGTATTAAAAGCAAGCCGCGTGCTATGGTCTGGCGTGCATGGTATTACCTTACTTAGCGTCGACGATAAATTTTTCTCTTCCGAACCTATTGATGGTAAAGAGCTAATCAATAACCTAATCTCAAGTTACCTCATTAACTGGTCCGAGTAAGGGATAAAGAATGTCTCACAACAGCCAAACTTCGCTGTTAACTCAAAAAAGGTTCCTTCCTTACTTCATCACTCAGTTTTTTGGAGCCTTTAACGACAATATCTTCAAGAACGTTTTACTACTTTTTGTCGCTTTTGCCAGCGTCGATGCCCTGCCCATCTCTAGCCATTTATTTATCAATCTAGCGGCTGGCTTATTCATTTTGCCTTTCTTTCTATTTTCAGCTACCGCAGGTGTATTGGCCGATAAGTACGAAAAATCTTGGCTAATTCGCCGTGTGAAGTTGCTCGAAATCGGCATCATGTGCCTTGGGGCAATTGGTTTTATTTTCGAAAGCTATGGAGTTCTTTTGCTTTTGCTGTTTCTTATGGGAACGCAAAGCGCCTTTTTTGGCCCTGTGAAATACGCACTGCTCCCACAACAACTCAAGGCGAAAGAGCTAGTCCCTGGCAATGCACTTGTCGAAACAGGTACCTTTTTGGCGATCTTACTTGGAACACTTGGGGCAGGAGTGATTGCCTCAGCTGACAATGCCAAATACGTCGCCGCTTTCTGTGTCATCATTTTTGCCGTATTGGGCTACTTATCGAGTCGTCATATTCCAGAAGCCCCAGCTGGAGCTCCAAACATCAAGCTAAGTTGGCGTCCAATTCGCCTAACAAAAAACACTCTAGCCATCGCGAAAAAAGATCGCACGATCTTCCAGGCTTTAATGGCCATTAGTTGGTTCTGGTTCCTTGGTGCAACCTATTTAACTCAATTTCCCAACTTCACGAAGCTATACCTCAATGGGACAGAAGGGGCGGTTTCTTTTTTACTCGCCTTGTTCTCAATAGGGATTGCTGTAGGCTCTTTGGCTTGCGATAAATTATCCAACCACAGAATTGAGATTGGAATAGTCCCAATTGGTAGCTTGGGCATTACTGTGTTCGGATACCTGATGGCAACTGCTATTCCCGAAGCACTACCACAATTTGATTCTTTCAATGAATTTGTTAGTCACTCTCAACTCTGGCCCCTATTCACTTATTTACTACTCCTAGGCGCGTCTGGCGGCGTCTTTATCGTACCGCTTTATGCGTTGATGCAACAACGAGCAAAAGAAAATGAACGAGCTCAAGTCATCGCTGCCTTAAATATTTATAACTCACTCTTTATGGTGGGCAGCGCTATCTTAGGCATCATTTGTTTGACCGTTCTTGAACTTTCTATCCCACAGCTATTCACATTGTTAGCGGTACTGAATGCATTAGTGGTGGCGTACCTGTTTTATCAAGTGCCTATCTTTGCGGTTCGTTTCATTATGTGGATTGTGACCCACACTATGTATCGCGTCACTCACAAAAACCTGCACCACCTACCAGAAAAAGGCGGTGCGCTCATCGTATGCAATCACGTTAGCTACATGGATGCGCTATTACTGAGTGCCGTTTGCCCGCGCCTTATTCGCTTTGTTATGGAAGAAGATTACGCCAACCTTCCCCCTTTGAAACGTTTCTTAAAACGCGCTGGCGTCATCCCTATTTCTGCTACAAACCGAAAATCAATCCGCCGTGCATTCAACGATGTCGAACAAGCGCTTGAAGAAGGCCATATCGTCTGTATCTTCCCTGAAGGGAAGCTTACTTCTGACGGAGAAATTGGCCCATTCATGAGAGGCATGGACATCATTATCCGTCGCTCAGCTGTTCCTGTGATTCCTATGTCACTAAAAGGATTATGGGGCAGCTACTTTAGTCGCCACAAAGGACAAGCGTGTAAAGGCCTGCCTACTCGATTTTGGACTAAACTTGAAATAGAAGCGGGCGCTCCTGTTCCTGCACACCTAGCATCAACAGAATTAATGCATGACGCCGTATCTAAGCTACGTGGAGACATGCGTTAAGTTTTTCTTAACGCATGTTCAAATCCTTTAGACTTACTTACCGACATTCACTTGGTAAACTGAGTACTACTTCAAGATAATAAAAATAATAATGAAACCAAAACAGATCATTCCATTCGCTCTCGCGGCACTTTTCTGCTTGTCACCTTGGGTTACTTCGCCGACCGCACTAGTCATCGGTTTTTTACTCGCCAGTTTAGGACTTGTCCCGCAAGAACTGCCTATCGGGAAACTGACTAAAAAGCTACTTGCCTACTCTATCGTGGGTTTGGGCTTTGGTATTCAGTTTCAACAAGCGCTGGCTGTCACAGGGGACGGTATTGGATTGATCTTCACCACGATAATTGGGACGCTATGTGTTGGTTGGGTATTGGCAAAAAAAATGGGCCTTGATAAAACCACCGGCTACTTAATCTCCTCTGGCACCGCGATTTGTGGCGGGAGCGCCATCGCTGCGGTAGCCCCAGCGATAAAAGCAGACGATGAGCAAATAGGGTTAGCTCTCGCTACTGTATTCGTTTTGAATTCAATCGCTCTCTTTATCTTCCCGGCGATAGGTCATGCTTTAGAACTTGATCAGCATACTTTCGGAACGTGGGCCGCCATTGCGATTCACGATACATCATCGGTGGTTGGAGCGGCATCAGCATACGGTGAAGAAGCTTTAACAACCGCCACCACCCTCAAGCTGGCGAGGGCTTTGTGGATCATTCCTATCGCTTTCATGAGTGCGATGCTCTTTCGTAATAAACAAAAGAAAATTGCTATCCCTTACTTCATTCTCTCTTACTGCATAGCGATTTTTATTAGTGATGCATTACCCCAGTTTGAAGCGATTTATACTGGAATCTTCGACGTATCAAAACGTGCATTAGTGGTCTGTTTGTTTTTGATTGGGTGTAGTATTTCGGTAGAAAAATTGAAAGAATCAGGACCTAAACCGTTGATCTTTGGAGTAACTATGTGGGTTCTTATTTCTTCAGGTTCGCTAGCGTGGCTTACATTAGCATAGCAATTTAGGATTCTACACTCGTAACAGCAGTGGGCTTTGATGCTTTTCGATGATCGAGCACTAATGCGGTAACGAGTAAAAATGCCGTTAGCTCCGCCATTGAGCGTGTCAGGCCATCACTCTGGATAGCTACAACTATTTGTATTATTACCGCTAACACTAGCATCACTCTCATCATCGCACTCGTTATTCAATAATCCTTAAGAATCGAGTTTTATTATGAGTGATTGTTATAAGAATACTAAATTCAGTTTTGAACTATTTAATTTCTAAATTAACTAACCTAGCTGCTCTTCAATCCATTTTATGAACGTTTTCACCTTCGGCCTCTTTTCTGTACCTAACGGGCATAGCAAATCATATCCGAGATTCGTGTCCATGCTCGGGTAAGGTGTAACAAGTTCACCTGTCTTAATGTATTGCTTCACAAATTGATAACGCCCCATAGCCACACCCACATCATGCAGTGCACTTTGAACCCCCATATCTCGATGGCTTACACAATAAAATTGCTCAAACAGATTCACATCGACCTTCATATATTTAATCCAACGCTGCCATACATCAGAACCCAACGCATGAATAAAATTAATCCTTTGGAGAGAATCTAAGCCATCATCAAAGATTTTGAGTTTCGCTGCGTAGCTCGGCGTACATACTGGAATGTACTTCTCACCGAAAAGACGCTTTCGATGCATATCTTTTAGGTCTCCACTTCCATAGTAAATCGCGATATCCAAATGATTTTGGTGGAAGTTCCGCTCTTCTTGGGAAAAGATATTCAAGTTGAATTTGGGGTATCTTTGCTTGAAATCTGACAGCCTTGGCAGTAACCAACTATTGGCAAAAGCCGGCGTTGTACCTATGTTGATTTGTCCATAAAGGTCTGTATTACTTATATCTTCTATCTCACCAAAAATCGAGCTCAACGATTTAGACAAAGTCCGATGAAAACGTTGCCCTTCTTCTGTCAGTTCTAATTTTCTCGTTCCTCGCACAAACAAATTAAAACCGAGCTCACCTTCCAGCACTTTGATTCGATGACTGACCGCGCCTTGGGTAAGGTGCAACTTTTTTGCAGCAAGAGTAAAACTCATTTTCTCTGCGGCAATATTAAAGGTATGAAGATTGCGGAGTAGTAACTGATGATTTGCCATTTTAACTCATGCATTAAAAATTTTAATTTATACTACTACTCGTTTCGTTTGTTTGCATCACTAATTAAGTTTCTAATAGCCCCAGTTATTTAAAACTCAGCCTGGTTCAATTTTTAGACTCAATCTTGGACCTTACTGAGTATTAAAAAAATTAATTATCATATTTAGGGGCATACATGAATATACTTGGTTATATGCAAAAGGTTGGTAAAGCGCTGATGGTTCCAGTTGCGACCCTCCCTGCTGCTGCAATTCTTATGGGTATCGGCTACTGGCTTGATCCTGTTGGCTGGGGTTCTGAAAACATTCTAGCCGCATTCTTAATTAAATCAGGCAGTGCAATCATTGATAACATGGCAGTACTGTTTGCAGTGGGTGTCGCATTCGGCTTAAGCCGTGACAAGAATGGTTCGGCGGCACTTTCTGGCTTCGTGATGTTTCTTGTCGTCACAACGTTACTGGCACCAGGGTCGGTTGCTCAACTGATTGGCGTCGATGCGAGTGAAGTACCTGATGCTTTTGGTAAAATCAGTAACCAATTCATCGGTATCATAATCGGTATCATTTCTGCTGAAATTTATAACCGCTACTCTACTGTTGAGCTCCCTCAAGCATTAGCATTCTTTAGTGGTAAGCGTTTAGTTCCTATTCTGACCTCTATTGCAGGTATGGCTCTTTCTTTTGCCCTGCTTTATGTATGGCCTGCGGTTTACGACGCACTAATCCAGTTTGGTATCAAACTTGAAAGCATGGGTGCCGTCGGCGCAGGTTTATTTGGCTTCTTTAACCGCTTATTCCTATCAGTTGGCATGCACCACGCTCTATACCCAGTATTCTGGTTCGATGTCGTCGGTATTAACGATATCCCTAACTTCCTAGGTGGCGCACAATCTATCGCAAATGGTACTGGTATCCCGGGTAAAACGGGTATGTATCAAGCGGGCTTCTTCCCAATCATGATGTTTGGTCTACCAGCTGCTGCGCTTGCAATGTACCACTGCTCAGACGCTAAGAATAAAAACCAAGTATTCGCAATTATGCTTGCTGCTGCGATGGCATCATTCTTCACCGGGATCACTGAACCGCTAGAATTCAGCTTTATGTTCCTAGCTCCAGTGCTGTTCTTACTACACGCTGTATTAACTGGTCTTTCTTTATACATTGCAGCAAGCATGGAGTGGATGGCAGGCTTTGGTTTCTCGGCAGGCTTTGTAGACATGGTGCTATCAAGTCAGAACCCATTAGCAACTCAGTGGTACATGCTGCTTGTTCAGGGTGTCGTGTTCTTCGCGCTTTACTATGCTGTGTTCCGCTTCGCTATCATTAAGTTCAACTTAAAAACTCCAGGCCGCGGTGAAGAGATGGAAAGCGAGCAAGAAACAAGCACACCTGAAGGTCTTACAACACTTGCAAACAACTACATTGAAGCCATTGGCGGTGCAGACAATATCTTAGAAGTTGATAACTGTATTACGCGCTTACGTTTAACCGTAAAAGATTCTAGCGTCGCTAACAGTGACAAGCTAAAACAGTTAGGTGCTGCAGGTGTCGTACCCGTTGGCAAAGGTGGACTTCAAGTCATCATTGGCCTTGGGAAAGTAGATAAAGTTGCTGAGCAAATGAAGAAAGCGCTCGCAAACTAACAGAGTAACAAAAGTGGTGACTCACCACCACCACGCCCCCTGAAGTGCAGAAGCGCCTAGTCACCGTGTCTGCACTTCTTTTTCGTTTAGCCAATCCCTTAACGCTTTGCGTGACACTTTTATTCCATTGTTCATCAACGTCTGCGGCATCTCATAGTAACGAACAGGCCATTTAAACTTTTCTAATTTCCCATCTAAAAAACTCTGGTAGTCAGCTAACGAAATTTCATGACTGGTGTGAGTAACCGCGACTGGCCTTTGACCAAATTCTGTATCGTCTATCGGAATGATATATGCCTGAACAACGCCAGGGTGAGCATTTAGGGCACGTTCAATTTCTTCACAGTGAATATTTTCTCCACCAGAAATGAATTGATTATCGACGCGGCCGACGATCTGAAGCTCTCCATTCTTCCAGATGCCCAAATCTTTGCTATCAAACCAGCCATCAATCTCTCTAAGAGTTATCACCTCTCCTTGAAAGTAGTAACCACTCGCTAAGGTATTACCAGAAATAAAAATACGCCCTTGGTCTATTTTTAAGTCCCTATAGGGCAACAAAGAGCCTGCTGTATTCGTCTCATCGACCATTTTGGCTGTGACGGTCGAAGCAGCTTCTGTCATGCCATACCCGAGCCATGTTTCAATACCCATATCTTGAGCCTGCAGGGCCAGCTTCAATGGAATGTGGCTCCCTCCAAGCAAAACATGCGTTAAAGAGAGTGATTGCTTACTCTCGAACAGTCGATGTAGCTGGGTTGGTACTAGAGATGCGTGAGTACAACCTATGGCATCGGATGATAGTTCTCCGCTACCCACTTTTAGGCTAGCACCCACAAAGAGCCACCGATGAACAATGGCTAACCCTGATACGTGGTACATAGGTAAGCTTAATAACCAGCAATCTGAAGGCTGATAGTGAATAGCGTTGAGTAAGCCTTTCGCGGAAAACAGATGCTGTTCAAGACTGTACGCCACCGCTTTGGGGTTCCCCGTAGAACCTGAAGTAAAAATTATTGAGGACAATTGAGTGACATCACATACCTCAAGCCCTTGGCGAACATCACAAACATCAGTGACAGCATCTTTCAACAAAGAAAGTTTGATTGGGCGTGCACCAGATAACGCAAGCTCAGCAGGCTGTGAACTAGAGTGATGAGAATAGGCAATGGAAGGTTGTGCACCAGGAGGGTAAAGCGTGTCGAGCTTATTCTTGAGAGATGCATTTGGCTGGGGCATAGTGAAAGCACATATTACCCCTAGCTCTAAAGCGGCAAGGTAAACCATCACCACTTCTGGGCTGTTTTTTCCTACGATGGTTAATACATCATCTCGGGTTAGCCCCTGCGACAAAAGTTGATGCTTGTAAGCATCAACCAGAGCATCAACTTGACTCCAACTTAACGTGCAATCAGGAGTGATGAATGCATTTTGTGTTGGTCGCTCTTTAGCCCAGAGCTTCCAAAGAAAACGGGATTCTGAAGATAAATCAACCATCGATATACCGGATTATATGGCTTTGTAGCCGAAGTTCTTATTATGAGTGCCAAATCAACTCTTGCTGAGCAAGTGTTGTGATTGGTAAATCGCAATTCGGCCAAGTCACTTCTAATTGCTGTTTAAATAAGCTGATAGTATCAAGCCCCGGCACTTCATTCGGAAGTTGCCAATTGGCAAAGCGCGCCAACTGATTGAGTCCCAAACTCGTCTCTAGGCTAGAACTTATAACAGCTTGTATTCCTAATTTTTCAGCTCTCTCAATCAGTGCAATACAACGTTCAACCGAACCAATTAATGTTGGCTTAATGACGATGGCTTTTGCACCAGTAAGATCATCTAACGAAAAATCTACACTTTTCACTGCATCTTGTAAGGTTTCATCCCAAGCAATGGCAACGCCTGTATCAATAGCGAAAGACAAACTGTCTTCTGGTTGTTGACACGGCTCCTCTAAAAAACTGATTCTCTGACGAAGCGAGGGCGCGACATATTTAATAAATTGATTCGCTTTCTTCGGCGTCCAAGCTCGGTTTGCATCGAGTCTCAAATGCAGATCAGGAATCGATTCTAAGAACAAACTTACAAGCATGCCGTCACGAATCGCCTCGTATAAACCGACTTTTACTTTTGCCACTTTCTGCCCTTTCATCTCATTAAGGACAGGAATCAACTCATCAGGATCACCAGTACACAACGGAGCTGCTTGATAGTTACCAGTTATCGGCAATCCACCGTTCAATTCTAATTGCGCCATCGTAAAACCAAACGCAACCGATGGATAAAGCGCTTCAGTCGGTGTCGGTTCATGATGATTGATCCAAAGCTCTAATTCAGCTTGGATCTGTACCCCAGCCTCTTCAACCGTCTCAACACTAAAATGAGGCAACGGAGAGATCTCTCCTAAGCCAACACGGTCCCCGTCGATTAGCTCGATCACGTAACCCACGCGTTCCGTTAATTTGTTTTCACGAAGAATCACCCCACTGTCCATTGGAAGTTGGTAACGGAAAAGCTTAGCTTGGCGCATAGATGAGTACCTTGTAGCAATGAGAAGAAAAGAAGCAGCTTTACGCTGCCTCTATTGGAGAATAATTGAATACTTAAGGATTGCGAGGGAATTTATCGAAGTCTGGACGACGCTTTTCGTTAAAGGCGTTTCGACCTTCTTGCCCTTCTTCTGTCATGTAGAACATCATAGTCGCATTACCCGCTAGCTCTTGAAGACCGGCTTGACCATCACAGTCTGCATTTAGAGCAGCTTTCAAGCAACGTAGTGCCATTGGGCTATGTTGTAGTACCTCACGACACCAACGAACCGTTTCTTTTTCTAGATCGCTTGTTGGCACGACAGTATTAACTAAGCCCATATCCAGCGCTTCTTGAGCATCATAGAAACGACATAAAAACCAAATTTCACGTGCTTTTTTCTGACCAACAATACGCGCCATGTAAGAAGCACCCCAGCCGCCATCAAACGAACCCACTTTAGGGCCTGTTTGGCCAAACTGAGCGTTTTCTGCAGCAATGGTTAAGTCTGCCATCATATGTAAAACATGGCCGCCACCTACCGCCCATCCTGAAACCGCTGCGATAACTGGTTTAGGGCATGTACGAATTTGACGTTGGAAATCCAGAACATTTAAGTGATGCGTGCCTGAATCGTCTTGGTAACCACCGTAGTCACCACGAATACTCTGATCACCTCCAGAGCAGAAAGCTTTTTCACCTAACCCCGTTAAAATAATCACCCCTACTTTTTCATCGTAGCGAGCATCGACTAGTGCGTTGATCATCTCTTTGACGGTTTGAGGTCGGAACGCATTGTGTACTTGTGGACGAGCGATGGTGATTTTAGCAATACCATCTTCTGACTTATGGTATTGAATATCTTCATATCCAGTGCTGCAATCATTCCAATGTACTGCTGCGTAAAGTTCTTCTTCGGTGATGCCAACTGTTTTTGCCATGGTGGTTCCCATTGTTCTCTTAGTTAGCCATGGTTGTACCATGGTCTAGACGTTACTTTGCTGCTTGATCACATCGCTAAATTGTTCTGGTTGCTCAAAATGAACATTGTGCCCAGCAAAATCAATTTCGCTAAATTCAAAACCACTTAGTGTCGCTAGATCTATGAATTTTCGATCTTTTTTACCACAAACGTAATGAATCAAATGTTGATAAGCACTTAATGTAGCACGTAAATCTGGTTGCTTTGCTAACGAAGTAGATAACAACATATTTGCTACGGATACTCCAAGGTTACCACTACGCTTTAACACTAAAGTTTGTCTTTGCTCATGGTTTAGTGAAGAAAAAACACTTTGTTGATACCAATCGGATAAAACCTCATCAATTGGTTGCTGTGCAAATCTAATTGCCCACTTCGTATCATTGACCAGTCGCTGAGCTTTTTCTTCTTCGCTTTCTAGACCGAAGTTGCCCCCTTCTACAATCAGCTTAACGAGATTTAGCTTATCCAAGTACCCATTTGCTAAACTGAACATGGCAAGCCTTCCCCCAAGTGAGTAGCCGATAACTACCACAGGGTGGCTTTCCGCTAATCCGACTTGCCCCATCTGACAAAGGATAGTTTGCTCGATCATTTGGCATGTTGGTTCAAAGCCTTCAGTGTCTACGAAGCGGCTCTCGCCATGACCTGGCAGATCAATCATCAATTTATGAAAGTCAGGGAGACGCTCAATGCATTCATTCCAATCTTCGCCACTTCCTAACAATCCATGCAAAAAAACCAAGAGTGGTGTTTTTGATGAGCAAGAACCAGATACCGCAGGTTGTAGTGTCGAAGAAAGCATAAAGGCTCCTTAATTGAGCGATTCCATGAGTAGATGAGTGAACTGCTTCAACTGTTTGGAAGCTTGTTCGGGAGGGGTTTTAACTTCAACCAACAAGGTTCCCTTACCTGCATCAAAATGATTTTCAATAGCAGTTTGATAGGCACTGAGCGTTTCAGGTTGGCAGTAATTTAATTTAAATTGAAGGGCTGCGTGCTCAAAGTCAAAGCCATGAGGCAGCTGATAAAGCGCTTGTTTTTGTTTCTCTGGTACAGGGAGCAAATCAAAAATTGCCCCCCCGTCGTTATTGGTAACAACAATCACCATCGGGGTGTCAACTCGGCTTAGTAAAGACAAGGAATTTAGGTCATAAAGCAGTGAAGTGTCCCCAACCAACATTAACATTGGTTTTTTCGTTTCTTTTAGCACACCAGCTGCGGTTGCCACCAAGCCATCAATACCTGACGCGCCTCGGTTGCTGAACACTTCGCCAGCATCAACCTTTGACAACATATCAACTAAACGAACGATTAGACTATTCCCTAAAAATAGATCTCTATTGTTAACTCTAGCAGACAAATCAACAGCAATAGCCAGCTCAGTTAAACCCTCTCCCCCTAAAATTTGTGCCTGCGACAGCTCCGTTACCCTATTTGAGATAGAACAAAGCGCTTTACCCCAACCATTAGAGCGAGTGGTAAGCAAAGGTTTTGGGTAAGAATTCACAAATTCTTTCACAGACGAGATGATATGAGTTTGAGGTAGATGAGACTGATTAATTCTGTGGTAATGATGAGAAACAACCACATATTGATGAGGAGAAAATGTTGCGCACAGCGTACTCAACCATTGATTGAGCCTTTTCGAAACCAGCCTTTCTCCAAGCTGAACAACCAAATCACATTCGCGCAGCTTTTCGTTGGCATCTTTTGATTGCAGCCACAAATCGTAATGAGCCCAGTCACTTGAAATTCCTGACTGAGAATCGCATAACACAGGCCAACCAAGCTGGCATGCCCAGTCATATGCATGCTTTGCTTCAGCAACACTCACTGAACCAATCACCACCACCCCTTTCGACTCGGCATAGTTTGCACTCATTAGCCCTGCACACTGGGTCTGAGAATCGAAGTTAGGATACTGAGAGTAAGGATCACTACTATCTTGCCAGTGTTTTATCGAGCTCAGGTATTCAGCAAACTGACTTTTATCACTGTCAGAATAAAGAGGCTCTGGGAAAGGGCAGTTAATATGCAGCGCTCCACCAAGCTGTCGCTGTTTCGCCGCTAAATGATCGACCGATGTCAAAAGCCAATTAAGAGGCACGCTGACACTTGGACTAGGCAAGTTCAAAACATCGGTAACATGAGAAGAAAATATACCTGATTGTACGATGGCTTGATTTGCTCCACATCCGATAAGTTCAGGCGGACGATCGGACGTTAATAAGATGAGTTTTTCACGGGTTAAACCAGCTTCAGCAATAGCAGGTAATAAATTCGCTACTGCGGTACCAGAAGTCACAATAATGGCTACGGGTTTATCGCTCGCTTTCGCTAAACCTAACGCAAAGAACGCTAATCCACGCTCATCAAAATGGCTATGGAGCGTTAAGTTAGGGTTCGCGTCCGCTTCTAGTGTCAGTGGTGTCGAACGCGAACCTGGTGCCATACAAACATCTGTTACCCCCAATCGAGATAACTCTTCCAGCAGTGTTTCACACCAAATTCGGTTTAGAATGGCTTGATCGAACCTCATGAAGCCACACCCAGAGGTGGATGATCAGAGATCAAGCTCAGTAATGTAGACATCTTTTTATTTAACTCTTGCCACTCTAATTCAGCTTCAGAGCCAGGCACAATTCCGGCTCCTGCAAATAGCTGAACTTGATCATTCACAATCAAAGCGCTTCTAATGGCCACACAGAACTCGGCACGTTGATGGCTAATAAACCCGACAGAGCCCGCATACCAACCGCGAGCAAAAGGCTCATGTTGAGAAATAAAGTCCAAAGATGCTTTGCGAGGCAACCCTGCCACAGCCGCTGTCGGTTGTAATGCAGCCAAGAGCTGGACACCATTAACCCCAGGTTTTAACTCTGCGTGGATAGCACGCTTTAGATGCTGAACCTTACGTAACTTAACCAGACGAGCATCAGCCTCAACCTCGACGTTGGTTGAATGCGGAATCAGTCGATCGATAATGTCATCGACGACATACTGGTTTTCATTAAGATTTTTCTTATCTTGTGACAGCCAATTCGCCAACTCCATATCCTGCGCAGCACTTTGCCCGCGGCCAATAGTGCCAGCAAGCGCTTCGGTATGAAGGGTTGTGCCATGACGGCTATAAAGACGTTCTGGCGTCGAACCAATAAAGCTGTGTTTTGAATCCAGAACCAACATGAAATGAAAGCTATTGTGATTTTGTAGGTAACTGGCTTTGAGCAATTGAGCGGCATGAATAGGCACATCCAAACTCAACGTCGTTTTACGCGCAAGTACCACTTTCTTGAACGCTTCGTGTTTAATTCCGTCAAGAACACTGCTAACCAATTCATCCCATTGTGGTCGCTCTGGAACGTGCTGAATATGATTAATGTGGGCACTCAATGGAGGTAAGGAACCAGCATCGACTTTCAGTTTAGCCAAAGCCGCGATTTCACTTTTCTTGTCTGCACTTAGGTTAACAGCCAATGACCAATGTTGGTCAAAGCGCATCAGTTCAATTTGAGGTAGGAAAAAGAAAGACGACATACAGCGTTTATTTTTATCGGTATTACCGTCAAACGAGCGTCCGCCCCAGATCCTTTGGTCATCCCCTAAAATTGCATATGCCGGAGCAGGGTCAGTAAAGGTGTGAATTTTGCCCAGCGCAACGACTTCTTCCCTAGTATCTCGAGACTGCCAATAGAACTTAGGAAACATGGGTTGAGCGTGAAGCCACTCAATTAAAGAAGATGGAGGAGCTTGTTCTAAAACCTCGACGCAACGTGCTTCCCCAGCTGAGGCATTTTGAACCCGCTCTATTAACGCAGAAATAGCTTGCTGAAAATGTGACAAATCGACCTCGTCCACATCAAATTTATTATTATATTAATAGGATACTCTATGGATAGACCCTATTCAGATCAAGAATGTATAAAATGTTTTGCACATTCCTGTGATTCCAAGCGAACAAAGCTTATCCGTTAATTCGACAAATCATAGATTTTTATTCTATCAAACGGGAATTTAAGGTACTTTAATAAAGTATTTAAATAATTTTCAGGAAATCGGCAATGCAAAATATCGGGATGTCGGCAAAGCTTAACAGTGTATGCTATGAGATCAGGGGTCCAGTACTCAAACATGCTAAGCGCATGGAAGAAGAAGGGCATAAAATACTGAAGCTAAATATTGGTAACCCGGCCCCATTTGGTTTTGACGCCCCTGATGAAATCCTTGTCGATGTAATCCGAAACTTACCAACCTCTCAAGGTTATTGTGACTCCAAAGGTATTTACTCGGCGCGTAAAGCCGTTGTTCAGCATTACCAGAAGAAAGGGTTACGTAATCTAGACGTAGAAGATGTGTACATCGGTAATGGCGCGTCTGAGCTGATCGTAATGTCGATGCAAGCGCTTCTTGATAATGGCGATGAAATCTTAGTTCCCGCACCAGATTACCCGCTTTGGACAGCCTCAGTAGCACTTTCTGGTGGTACGCCCGTTCACTATCTATGCGATGAAGAAGCTGACTGGTACCCAGACCTTGATGATATGCGCGCTAAAATAACACCGAAAACTCGCGGTATCGTGCTCATCAACCCAAACAACCCGACAGGTGCCGTTTATAGCCGGGACTTCCTACTGCAGGTCGTTGAAATAGCTCGTCAGAACAACCTTATTATCTTTGCCGATGAAATCTACGATAAAGTTCTTTATGACGGCGCGACGCATACTTCAGTCGCGACACTTGCCGAAGACGTGCTAATGGTTACCTTTAACGGACTTTCTAAGGCCTATCGCGTTTGCGGATTCCGTGGTGGTTGGATGTTTTTAACTGGACCAAAACATTTAGCGAAAGGCTATGTGGAAGGTCTCGAAATGCTTGCTTCCATGCGTTTATGCGCCAATGTCCCAATGCAGCATGCGATACAAACTGCGTTAGGCGGTTACCAAAGCATTAACGAACTCATCCTCCCTGGAGGCCGTTTGCTCGAACAGCGTGACCGAGCCTGGGAACTGATCAATCAAATTCCAGGTGTCTCGTGCGTTAAGCCAAAAGGCGCAATGTACCTATTCCCTAAAATTGATACTAAGATGTACAACATCACAGACGACCAGAAAATGGTGCTGGATTTCTTAAAGCAAGAGAAAGTACTACTAGTACAAGGGACTGGCTTTAACTGGCCAAAACCGGACCATTTCCGTATCGTTACTCTGCCTCATATTGAAGACTTGGAAACTGCGATCGGCCGCTTTGAACGTTTTCTATCGACATACCGTCAGTAACGCAAAGGTAGCCCAAGATATAATAGATTGTTTTATAAGTACTTTATTTTGCAATCAATCACTTCTATGCTTAAAAGGTTCCCCATCGGGAACCTTTTTTGTTTTCACCACCAAACAAAGAGTTAAAGAAGTATGAAGCAAAGCCATTTTTTCGCGCACCTCGCTCGCATGAAGCTAATACAACGCTGGCCTTTAATGCGTTCCGTTTCTACAGAGAATATCTCGGAGCATAGCTTACAAGTGGCTTTCGTCGCCCATGCTCTCGCGCTGATCAAAAACAAAAAGTTTGCCGGGAATGTCAACCCCGAGCGTTTAGCATTATTAGGCATGTACCATGATACCAGCGAAGTGTTAACTGGCGACTTACCTACCCCAGTCAAATACTACAACTCAGAAATTGCGACTGAATATAAAAAAATCGAAGCCGCGGCAGAGCAGCGTTTACTGTCTATGCTCCCAGAAGAGTTCCAAGCCGACTTTGAACCTTTCCTGATCTCCGGAAACTGTAACGAAGAGGAACAAATGATCGTTAAGCAAGCTGACTCGATTTGTGCCTACTTAAAATGTTTAGAAGAACTTAGTGCAGGAAACCACGAATACGCTCAAGCGAAACGACGACTTGAAGAAACTCTGTCTCAAAGAAAAACACCAGAAATGGACTATTTCCTAACGACATTTGCACCAAGTTTCGAATTATCGCTAGACGAAATCAGTTGATAAGATACACTTCCAACAATAAATAAAATCAAATAGATAGGTAAGAATTTGAATTTTCCGCTAAGCGAAGAATGGCAACATCGCAACGATGACGAACATAAAATTAGAAGAGATGATCACCGTAGCCCTTTTCAAAGAGATCGCGCTCGCGTCCTCCATTCAGCCGCCTTTCGTCGCCTACAAGCGAAAACTCAAGTCCACGGTACAAGCATCAATGACTTTCACCGCACTCGCTTAACTCATTCGCTCGAAGCGGCACAGCTTGGAACAGGTATCGTCGCCCAGCTAAAGAAAAAGCAACCTGAATTTCGCGAGTTACTGCCATCAGATAGCCTAATAGATTCGCTTTGTTTAGCGCATGATATTGGCCATCCGCCTTACGGTCATGGCGGTGAGGTCGCTCTGAACTACATGATGAGAAATCATGGTGGCTTTGAAGGTAATGCTCAAACATTCCGTATTCTAACCAGGCTCGAGCCATACACTGAACATCACGGTATGAACCTAGCTCGTAGAACGCTACTTGGCTTAATCAAGTACCCCGCATTACTCAGCCAAACAAGTGCTAAGCAACAGGCACTGCCGGTCAAACATCAACGACAACTCAGAGCAAAAGACTGGATGCCAGCTAAAGGTATTTATGATCACGATGCAGAGCTCTTCGACTGGGTACTGTCGCCACTTTCTGAGCAAGATAAAGCCGACTTAAGTAAGCTCCGATTTGAGTCACTACCAGACACTGACCACAACAAGACGCAGTTTAAATCGATTGATTGCTCGATTATGGAGCTCGCTGACGATATTGCTTATGGCGTGCATGATTTAGAAGATGCGATCGTATTAGGAATGGTAACTAAAGCTCAGTGGCAAAGTGCAGCGCAAGAGCTAACCGAGGCCAACGACCCGTGGTTCAACGAGAACTTGGAATCTGTCACTGAAATGCTGTTTTCCGGCCAACAATTCCAAAGAAAAGATGCAATTGGCGGCATTGTCAATGCCTTACTAACAAGTATCTCTATCAAAAAAGTGCCAATGCCATTTGAAAGTTCACTTCTGGCCTACAACGCTTACTTAGAGCCTAGTATGGATAAAGCATTGTCCGTATTAAAACGCTTTGTAAGCCAATTCGTCATCCAGGTGCCGCAAGTGCAAATTATCGAATACAAAGGGCAACAAATCATTATGGATATGTTTGAAGCGTTAAGTGCTGATCCTGAGCGTTTACTGCCGACCCAAATTAAATCTGAATGGATTGTCGCTGCTGACACTTCCGAAAAAATGAGAGTGATTGCTGATTATATTTCATCGATGACGGACGACTTTGCTCAAAAGCTCCATCAACAACTTTTCTCAGCGCATACTGACTTCTAGCTAAACACCATCTAAATAGTTCCGTTCAAAGACCCCGGGAGGCATTTGATCTATTTGGAATTGAATCATTTTCTCAAACGCTTCTAGTAGCGGAGAATAATCCTGAGTTTGGTCTAGCAAAGAGAGTAAGTGATAACCGGCTTCAACTGTTGATAAGCTATTTTCACTCGGTGCTTTTCGAATGCGGTAATTTCCCTTTAAGCCTTTAGGCAGATGAACCGTAGGCAAAACTTGCAAATTCGACGATAGCTGCCAAATTTTAAATGCTTTTTTCCATGTGCCATCTAGCAATATGACTCGAACTTTTTGATTCGGTCTCATCACTTGCTCAAAGCTTTGTGATTGTTCACTCGGGTAAAGAATCGCGTGCTGATAATTTGGGTCGGCGAGTAAAGAGTTTAGTTCCTCGTGCTGAGAGAAGTCTTCTCCTACAAAAGTGACACTATTGGTGAGAGATAAAGATAGTATCCTTGCCGTGCCCATTGGACGATGCTCTTCTGACGGGTGCTGAAGAATGATAAGCTCAACATCTGAGATAAGTGGCTTAATCCACTGACAAATGCACGCTTTGTTGGCTTTCGCACAATGAGGACAATATCGAGACATGGAGTATATGTGTACCTTGTTCTAATTCTAGTAACGGTCTTCTGCTTTATTGTACAGCTTCCTGAAGCCCAATTAGCTATTCAATGGGATGCACAAGCAATTTCCAATGGGCAATGGTGGCGAATCCTAACAGGAAACTTTACTCATACCAATATCTGGCACCTGCTAATGAACACAGCAGGGCTATGGGTTATTTGTTACTTATTCACCCCTACACGTAAAACATTATTGTTTTTGCTCATCATCGTAAGTACTTGTGTTGGCTTGGCACTGATATTTTCTGATATCCAAATATATCTAGGGCTATCTGGGACTTTGCATGGTTTATTTGCGTATTTGGCGCTGAGTGAAGCCTTAAACCATCGTAAATCAAGTTGGTTACTTGTCTTTGGTGTAATTGTAAAAATTGCTTGGGAGCAAGCCTACGGAGCTCCTGACACTACGAGCAGTATGATTGCAGCCAGGGTCGCGATAGAAGCTCACCTAGCCGGAGGGATCATTGGAATAGCCGCGGCGTTGTTAGTTTGGCTACCCAATAAATTACAACAACGTTAGTAATAAAAAAGCACTTACGAACAAGTGCTTTTTGTGAGTCTATATACGTCGGCGTGATAAAAGTACTACAACTTGATTCGTTCAATATTTTTCTCAACGGTAGCCTCACCGATACCTTTTACGTTCACTAGATCTCGCGCAAACTTAAAATCACCATGGCTTTCTCTATAGGTGACAATCTCCTGCGCTTTTTTCTCCCCTACCCCTAACAACATTATGGCCAGTTCTTCCGCGGAAGCCGTATTAATATTGACGGTAATCTCGATACCTTGATATTTATCTTCTCTTGTTGGCGCATCGCCAGCCAAAGCATGGCTGATAGATAATATAGATAGAACTAGCACCAATAGCGTTTTATACATTCAGATTCCCTCTCTGTTTCAGATTAAAAACAGAGAGTAATCAACTACCAAATCAATCGACATTTGTTTTAAGACAAAATAAAACGGGTCACCAAAGTGACCCGTTTAAAGATACATATCAGTTACAACAAGAGTGTTTACTGACTCACAACGAAGTATTCGATATCTGCGTTCTTACGTAGGACTGTAAGTACATTTGTAAGATCTTGTTGATTGCCTACTCGCTCAAGTTGAGCACCAATTTGTTCACTGTATGCAGGCTCAATCTTAGCTTCAACTTTAGACAGCTCTACCACAACAATATTGCCACCTTGGTCTTTAGATTGACCAAACACAACCTGACCTTCTTCTGGCTTCGCTAGAGCAAATACAGAAGCTGCTAGTGGAGAGCTACGATCAATAGTCTCAAGCTCAGTGAACTCTAGGTTGTTATCCGCTAGCACTGCCTCATTACCAGCCTTAAGCTCGTTGACTAGAGAAACACCTAGCTCAACAGCTTGCTCTTCCGCTTTTACAGCAGATAGTGCAGCCACTACTTGATCTTTCACTTCTTCAAGCGGAAGAACCATTTGGTCACGAGAGTCTTCTACACGAACAACAATAACGTGCTCTGGAGCGACTTCGATAACTTCAGAGTTAAGACCATCTTCTTTTACTTCTGGGCTTAGAATTGCTTGAGTAACAGAAGGAGTCTTTAAAATTTCTGGTGCATCTACCGCAGAAACAAAGTCCGTTGTTTGAATCTTCGCATTGATCGCTTCAGCAGAGTCATCTAATGAATCTGGGTACTCAAACGCTACTTTCTCTAGTTCAGTCTGAAGCTCGTAGAATTGGTCAATCGCATATTGATCAACAAGCTCTTTCTTAATTTCAGCAGCAACTTCTGTTAGAGGTTGTGCTTGAGACGCTTTAAGCTCGTCAAGTTTGATAATGTGGTAACCAAACTCAGATTTTACTAAACCTGTTGTATTACCCACTTTAGCAAGTGCAAATGCTGCTTCTTCAAAAGTTGGGTCCATAACATCGCGTTCAATCCAACCAAGATCACCGCCAAGGTCAGCACTGCCGAAATCATCAGATTTTTCTTCTGCTAGCGCTGCAAAGTCTGCGCCTGCATTAAGTTCATCCAAAATCGCTTGTGCTTTTGCTTCGTCATCACCTTGAACTAAGATATGGCTAACTTTACGCTGTTCAGCTGAAGAGTATTTATCTAAATGTTCTTGATAATATGCTTCCACCGCTTCATCAGAGATCTGTGCATTGGCTTTCAACGCTTCAGCTGATAACTCAATGTAAGCGACTTTAACTTGTTCAGGACGAGTGTAATCCGCAGGATTTTGCTTGTAGTACTGTTCAATTTCTTCGTCAGTCAATTCAACATTTTTTGCTAACTCATCTACCGCTAATGTAATCGAACGAATATCGCGAGTTTGAGCAATGAGTTTGCTTTGAGCATCAATTTCACCCTGCAGAACGAAGTCGCTGCTTTGAAGTGCGGTGATTAATTGATTGCGAACGAGATCACGACGCATGTACTCAGCAAAACTTTCTGCACTGAATCCTGCACGGCGCAACGCCGCTTGATAGATTTCTTGATCAAATTTGCCGTCATTTTGGAATTGAGGCATCTCAAGAATCATTGTGCGGATTTGAGCATCGCTGATACGTAGTCCAAGAGACTCGGCATGCTGCTCAAGAAGTAAGTCGTTGATCAAACGATCAAGTACAGATTTACGGAAAGATTCAACATATGCCGGGTCTGCAAGCATTTGTGAAAAGTAATCGCCCAACTGAGATTGCATGCGGTTACGTTCGTTTTGATAAGCTTGCTCAAATTCGCCACGACCGATTTCAGTATTGCCAACTTTCGCTGCCGCGTTATTGCCACCAGTAACATAGCTACCAACACCAGCGAAAACAAATGAAAGGATAATCAATCCAAGGATAATTTTTACCGCGATGCTATTCACGCCTTCGCGTAACCGATCCATCATAATTTAACTGCTCTCCGGGAATGAAGCTCATAGCCTCAATATAAAATTCTATTCACGCGATAATATCAGAAAAAGAAATGCGCATCAGTAGGATGCGCATAAATTAAAAAAGTTCGATGTGCTTAACACACAAACCGCTTGAAATTGAAACTCAATGTTTCAAACGGTTAAGAAAGCATCTTAGTTACAAGCGTCTTTCAGAGCTTTACCAGCTTTAAAGCCAGGTACTTTAGCTTCAGCGATTTGGATCTCTTCACCAGTTTTAGGGTTACGACCTGTACGCGCTGCACGTGTACGAACACTGAATGTACCGAAACCAACAAGTGCTACTTGGTCACCAGATTGTAGAGTAGTACCCACTGCTTCGATGAATGCGTCAAGAGCGCGACCCGCTGAAGCTTTAGAAATGTCTGCGTTTTCTGCGATTGATTCTACTAATTGTGTTTTATTCACTGTGTTTCCCCTTTGTGTCACCTGTAATTATTTTTTTAAGGTAACTGTTCGTTCCATTGTGGTTTAAAAACAGCTTCAAGCCTTGTAACAAAAGGGCTAGAAGCTTTAGAGGATTAACTTAGCTCCCAAAAAAAACGCTGACAAGCCTTTTTAAGCCTATCAGCGTTATTCTTTACTTATTTTTGCTACACATCACTATTTTTCAGCTTTGAAAGCTACCCCTGACGGGTCTTGCTCTAGTGCAACTTTAAGTACTTCGTCTATCCACTGAACTGGAATCACTGTTAGATCAGCGATAACGTTATCTGGAATCTCTTCCAAATCACGCTCGTTATCCTTTGGAATTAGCACGGTTTTGATACCACCACGGTGAGCAGCCAGTAGTTTCTCTTTCAAACCACCAATAGGTAGAACTTCACCACGTAGAGTAATTTCACCAGTCATACCAACTTCAGCTTTAACAGGATTACCCGTAAGGCTAGAAACCAGTGCAGTACACATCGCGATACCCGCACTCGGGCCATCTTTTGGTGTTGCACCTTCTGGTACGTGAACGTGAATATCACGCTTCTCATAGAAGTCTGAGTTAATACCCAGTTTTTCCGCACGAGAACGTACTACTGTCATTGCCGCTTGAATCGACTCTTTCATGACGTCGCCAAGCGAACCAGTTTGAGTCAATTTACCTTTACCCGGCATTGATTCAGTTTCAATGGTCAGCAGGTCACCACCCACTTGAGTCCACGCTAGTCCAGTCACCTGACCAATACGATTGCTCTCATCTGCTTTACCAAAGTCATGACGTTGGACACCTAAGTATTCTTTTAAGTTTTCCATCGTAACAGTGACTGACTTCAGTTCTTTATCCAACAAGATATTCTTCACTGCTTTACGGCAGATCTTAGAAATTTCACGCTCCAGACTACGAACACCCGCTTCACGTGTGTAGTAACGAATAATGCCAATGATTGCAGAATCTTCGATTTCAATCTCGTTAGGCTTCAATCCATTACGCTGAACTTGTTTGTCGACAAGGTGACGCTTAGCAATGTTTAGTTTTTCGTCTTCAGTGTAACCAGACAAACGAATCACTTCCATACGGTCCAATAGTGGGCCAGGAATGTCCATCGAGTTAGACGTCGCAACGAACATCACATCAGATAGATCGTAATCAACTTCTAGATAGTGATCGTTGAATGCGTTGTTTTGCTCTGGATCGAGTACTTCTAGAAGTGCTGACGATGGGTCGCCACGCATATCAGAAGACATCTTATCGATTTCATCTAATAGGAACAGTGGGTTCTTAACGCCGACTTTTGACATCTTCTGGATTAATTTACCCGGAAGAGAGCCAATGTAAGTACGACGGTGACCACGAATCTCAGCTTCATCACGAACGCCACCTAGTGCCATACGTGTGTACTTACGACCAGTTGCAGCCGCGATAGAACGGCCTAATGACGTTTTACCCACACCTGGAGGACCAACAAGACAAAGGATTGGGCCTTTCAGCTTGTTGATACGGTTTTGTACCGCCAAGTACTCAAGAATACGTTCTTTAACACGCTCTAAGCCGTAGTGATCTTCATTTAAGATCTCTTCCGCTTTTGCTAAATTCTTCTTAACTTTTGAACGCTTAGCCCAAGGAACGCCAACCATCCAATCAATGTAGCTACGTACTACTGTTGCTTCAGCAGACATTGGCGACATCATTTTTAGTTTTTGCAGTTCTTGCTCGGTTTTCTCACGAGCTTCTTGAGGCATTTTTGACTCTTCGATCTTCTTCTTAAGCGTTTCGAATTCGTCTGGAGCATCATCCATATCACCAAGTTCTTTCTGAATCGCTTTCATTTGCTCATTCAGGTAGTACTCGCGCTGGGATTTTTCCATTTGCTTCTTAACACGCCCACGGATGCGTTTCTCAACCTGTAGGATGTCAATTTCCGATTCCATTTGCCCCATTAGGAACTCTAAACGCTCAGTCACGTCCAGAATCTCTAACACATGCTGTTTGTCAGCCAATTTTAGAGGCATATGGGCAGCGATGGTATCCGCCAAGCGAGCGGCTTCATCAATGCCATTAAGGGAAGTCAGTACTTCTGGCGGAATCTTTTTATTCAGCTTAATAAAGCCTTCAAATTGATTAATCGCACTACGGACAACCACTTCTTGTTCTTTTTCATCAAGTTCTGAGGTGACTACGTATTCGGCATCCGCTAAGAAAAATTCACTTTCTC
>Ga0213838_1000548_pt1 | contig 26073 bp, 21 predicted proteins | sample SWPATP13_FD_160577 | JGI IMG/M metagenome (GOLD analysis project Ga0213838, IMG submission 160577) | Coastal seawater microbial communities from Marineland, Florida, United States - SWPA TP1 #3 | ecosystem: Environmental > Aquatic > Marine > Coastal | place: USA: Florida | collected 2016-08-06 | reverse complement strand
CTTCAGTAATCGGACACCAACCTTCTATGTTAACCGCGGCAATGAGTGCGTCTTTGGCGGTTTCATTAAGCAAGAAGCCATCGTCACCTTCTTCAGCTTCTCCTGCTGGGAACCAGTCCCCGTGGTAAACTGCACCGTCATAGACAGATAGAATTTGGCGATAGGTGTCTTGATCCCAGTTGTCACCCCAGGCTGTTCTTACGCTTGCAGGGATATCGAAGGTAATGATGCTTTCACCGTTAACGGTGATTTGTTCCCATGTACCTGTGCCGTTGACCGTGGCGTCGCCCACGCTAGCGGTTTCTTCGTTCCACTGCCAATCAAGAGACACATAGCTTACCGTGTTGTCATCGACGAGTTGGATACCAATATCGTAGCCAATGGAAAGGGCTTTAACAGTATCAGACTTATCACCCGTGGTGACTTTATCTGCTGCTGCAACCACAATCTCAGTCAGGGTCGTGGCATTCTCACCATCGTCATCATAGTTACCTGTTGCACGCCAGAACCAAGGTTGGTTCCATAAGAAATACTGGTCGTTGTCTGGAGTGAGCTGTACAGAACCCCCTTCGGCCCCATCAGGGAACACAGCAGTGTCATCCACGTAGTCGGCGAGTTCTCCCGCGTTTTCTGCAATGTTTTCACCGCCTAGATCTTTAACATAACCAAAAGCAGTACCGGTTAGTGTTGGAATGTCTTCAGGATAAACGCTCACACCATCGCTAGTGATTGCAATTTCATAGACATCGTTATACGCCATCCAACCAGTATCGGTTAGCGCTATATCTTGATCTTCTTCGTCATACGGGTCTTCACTCGACAAGGAACCGTCGGCTTCTATCTCATAGAAGTTCGCAAGAGTTCCGACATTGTTTGCCACTTCGAACTCTTCCATGAAGACACTGATTTCGGTTTCATTTTCTCCTGCTGAATTTTGGTAAGTATCTTCATCAGCCCATAGTGCGTAGAAGGTACTGTTGTTTTGCATGAATTCGATCACTTGCTCAATAGGATCTAAATCAGGCGTTGTTGGGTTGGCGTCATCGACATCTAAGATGCCATCGTTATCGTCATCGGTATCGGCAATATCACCGATTCCGTCATTGTCGTTGTCGGACGTTTCTGTTGGATCAAACGGTAGGTCATCATCGACGTCTAATGTGCCATCGTTATCATCATCAGTATCGGCATTGTCACCGGTGCCGTCTTGATCTGAATCGACCCATTCGGTTTCGTCATTTGGCGCAAAGTCGACGCTATCCGCAACGCCGTCCCCGTCGGTATCTGTATCTACGGTATAACCATTTTCAGCCGTCTCATCGACGATGATTACCACATCTTCATCAATAACGAGTTCTTCACCAACTTCTAAATCCGCTTCTAAGGTGTCAATGTAGCTGGCGATGGCTTCATTCACTTCTTCAGCTTCAGTTAGCATGCTACTGGTATCTGATTCCCCTTCATCGGCTTCTGTTGCGAGTTCTTCAGGAGTGGATTTTAGAACACCGTTGTCTACAAGGCTTTCTGCACCAAAGGCTGCTTCGGTATGTCCATCTTCAATGAAATCGCCGAGGACTTCTTCATCTTCAATGCCGAGCTGAGTGGCAACTTGGGAGACTGCCTCATCTTCAGTTAGGGTGTCATCACGTTCTAATATAACGTGAACCAGAGTGGAAAGAGGGGTGACATCCTGCTGACCCGCAGGAGCTGACATTACGTAATCAGAAACCACCTCGGTTCCTGTGTCTTCATCAATGGTTTCGCCTTTTATCGCCCGTACTACTACGGGATAACTCTCAGGGTTGGGAATTCCGGAAACATCGAGGGTCGCTTGCCCACCGGCACCAGTAATGGCTGTTGGTTCACCAGCATCTAGCATAAAGTTGCTGTTTAAATCGAGCCAAACTTGCGCGTTTTGTAGGTAGCCATCAATCGCTGTCACACTATATGAACTGGCTGAAGACGACGATTCGCTAGAGGAACTACTGTCGAAACAGCCGACTAAGCCTAGGCTTGTCGTTAAACCAAGCGCTAATACAATTTTATTTTTTCTCATTGTTCATCCTAAACAGTTTACTGTATTTGTCGAAAGACCATTAAAATCTAGGAAGCAACTGTCAGAGCGTCAAAGTCGATCATCACTCGTAAAATTTCAATAAGAAATACATATAAAACAAAAGTTAACCATAAGTTGCTGATATCTATGGTTTTGTAATTTGGACAGTTTTTACCAACAAATATTGAGCATGTTGTAAGGTATTAACCTCATGATTTGAAAGGTTTAATTCGCTCTCGTTTTTCTTTGTACATTAGGGATTATTTACCTAAAACGTGAGATTTATCTCGTTTTATTATTGGCTTAGCGCCGCTAGCGGTTTGAGTTCTCCCACTTTATCCGCAACCAAGCTCGTATTTTTAAGTGGATTAAGGTAGCATCTCGCCCCTTTTGTTGATGGGGGGTAAATATGTATATCGGCTTTGATTATGGTACTGCGAATTGTTCGGTGGCTTCTATGCTTGAAGGCCAACCTAGTTTGTTGCCGGTAGAAGGTAATAGTTACTACATTCCCTCCACAGTTTGCGCGCCCACTCGAGAAAGTGTTTCAGAGCATCTTTTCCGCCACTTAAAAATTAAACCAAGTGACAATATTGGAGAGCAAGTTCTGCGTCGAGCGATTGCGGCAAACCGAGAAGAAAGTATTGATTTACTGCCAGAAGATATGGCGTTTGGTCAGGCAGCTCTGGATTTGTATTTGGATGACCCTCGTGATGTTTACTACGTTAAATCACCGAAATCATTTCTCGGGGCGAGTGGCTTACATGACGTACAGATAAGCTTTTTCGAAGATCTTGTTTGCGCGATGATGGCGAACATTAAGTCTCAGGCGGAAGGGCATACACAATCGTTGATCACGGAGGCGGTGATCGGTCGGCCAATTAACTTCCATGGACGTGGTGGAGAAGAGGCGAACCGTCAGGCAGAACATATACTCTCTAGAGCGGCAAAACGCGCTGGGTTTCAAAATATTGCTTTTCAGTTTGAACCAGTAGCTGCGGGCTTGGAATATGAAAGCACCTTGACTGAGAATAAAACAGTGTTGGTTGTGGATATTGGTGGTGGTACCACCGACTGTTCGTTATTGGATATGGGGCCAAGCTGGGCCAAGCAAACGGACAGAACGCAAAGCTTGCTAGCACACAGTGGCCAGCGAGTAGGAGGAAACGACCTTGATATCTACTTGGCATTCAAGCAATTGATGCAGCCATTTGGTTTGGGGAGCAAGAGTTCTGCAGGAATTGATATGCCGCTGACTCAATTCTGGAATCCAATTGCGATTAATAATGTAGAAGCGCAGCGTGAGTTCTATTCTCGAGAAAATTTCAAAGCATTGAAGCTGCTAAGAAAAGAAGCCCAAAACCCAGAAAGACTCGATCGGTTACTAAAGGTTTATCATGAAACTCTGGGTTACAGCATAGTGCGCAGAGCGGAAGAAGCAAAAATCGCGCTTGCAGATTCTAAGCACTACCAAGTTGCCATGAATGTTGCGTCAGAGTTAGTCGAGGTCGATTTAACGGTCGAACAAATGATTGATGCAATAGAAAGCCCTAAATCAAAAATGATTGAATTGGTAAAAGAAGCCATTGTTCAAGGTGAAAAAAAGCCAGATGTGATCTTTATGACCGGAGGTTCTGCGCGCTCTCCAATTTTACGCCAAGCGGTAGAGCAAGCTGTGCCAAATACTCCAATTGTGAGTGGGAACTACTTTGGATCGGTAACGGCAGGTTTGGCACGTTGGGCTGAGGTCTGTTTCCGATAACCTTTGATTCCTAAACTTCATATTATTAAAGCTCACGATCTGTGAGCTTTTTTGTATCAGTAGGATGAGTAGCGAAACCCACTCAATGCCGAGGTAGAGTTCACTGCGATGAAGCTCATAAAACTGCGGTTTTTCAGATAGGCGTCGACATTAATTTTACAGAAATAGAGTATGATGTTCTGGTGTTTCTTGAGGGTAGATTAATGAGGAAAAATATTAAAGCCAGTCTAGTCGCTTTGATGGCCGTATTATTAGTTGGTTGTGCAAGTGGCCCTAGGCATCATGCAACCAAATTTACGAGTTACGAAGATTTCAAGCCTGGTCCGAAAGGTGGTGTGGATTTGGTCTGGGCTCGTATTGGTCTTAGAGATCATGAAAGGCTACATAACAAACTAGAAAGTTATGATTCAGTCGTTATCGATCAAATCTTTGTTTTGGCGGAAGAATATTCCATCAACGATGAGCAAATTAAAGAGCTAACGGATTACATGTTGGCGCAGTTAACAGAAAAGATTTCACCGTATAAACCCGTCATAAAAGAGCCAACGGAAAACTCCCTTAGATTAAGTATCGCGTTGAGTAATGTCGAAACACCGAATCCTATTTTAGCAGTGACGAGCAGTGTATTGCCGTATGGACTCGCGATTTCAACCATTTCTAAGATAACAACGGGTGAGCATACAAACGTTGGCAGCGCGACCGTTGAGCTTTTGGTGAGCGATGCATCGACTGGTACGCCATTGTTTGCAGCGATCGATAGAGAAGCGGGAAACAAAGATTTTTCCACCATGATTGATTCATTAGATGACGCAAAAGACGCGATTAACTTCTGGGTCGATCGTTTAGGTGTTACCCTAAAGGGAAGGAAACAAACAGATTAATGAGTCACATGCTAGAGAAAGAAAATTTAGTAAAGTTAGCACGCATTCAAATGCCTGTTGGAAAATACGCAGGAAGAGTACTTATTGACTTACCTGAAGAATACTTACTGTGGTTCGATAAGAAAGGATTCCCGAGTGGCGAACTAGGGGATCTATTGAAGCTGTGTTTAGCTCTGAAGATTGAAGGTTTAGACAGTGTCGTGAAGCCTTTAAAGCGCATGTAACCTGCCACAGAAACATCCTATTTTTAACTAAAAGACTCATTATGAATATTGATATCAATGCACTGAAACACCACCAACTGGTCGAAGATGGCCAACTAGAAGGGTGTTACCTTCATCAGCCTGTAGAGGGCAGTCTACCAAACGACAAAGCCGTTGTGGCCGAGCGTCAAGCGCTAGAAAAGATGGGATATAAGGTAGTTCAAGTTAAAGCTAAAGGTGAGACAACAACGTTTGCCGAGGCGATGCAAAAGCTTGTGAAGAAGGCAGGTAACCAAACCAAATAATTAACGGATTCAACTTATCACAGTATCCTTCATCTCTCTCTTGAAAAACGATCCTTATTTAAAATGGGTCAGCCTGTCAGGCAGACCCTGTTAGCTATCATCATAATGTTTTGATATTTTTGTTACAGACACTACTAATTGAGATGTTTTACCAGTTTATTGGAGTTTAAGGTTTTCTAACTATGAGAAGCACTTTATATCTATTACTACTGACACTTCCTTTCAGTCTATTTGCTCAAAACAATATAACTTTTGAGCCACCAGAGAACACCGAAGCTCCTGTTCAATTTGCAGTAATTGGTGATCTGACTGGTGGAGAAAGAGCTGGGGTTTACAAGGATGCTGTAGATGCACTGACACTACTTCAGCCAGACTTTATCTTGTCAGTTGGCGACTTGATTGAAGGGGGGACGGAAGAGATCAGCACTTTGAATTCTGAGTGGGAGACCTTTGCCACCATTACCCAATCTAACAATATCCCATTCTATCCTGTCGTCGGTAACCATGATATTTCCAACATAGCTATGCGTAAGTGGTGGGAATCAAGAATCGGTCCTAGATACTACCACTTTAGACATAAAGATATGTTGTTCCTGATGCTTGACTCTGAGGATTTCACTGAAAAACGATTTAGTGAAATTCAAGTATTAAGAGATGAAGCGGTAAAGCTCTATAAGACTGAAGGTAAGGAAGCTTTTATGGCGACTGAATACTCTCATTTAAAAGAACGAAAATATGGGAGACTTAGTGATGAACAAGTTAAATACTTTCTAACAGCATTGGATAATAATAAGGATGTTAAGTGGGTATTTGTCTTAATGCACAAACCATTATGGAGCGATGATTCTTCAGGCTTTTCGGCTATTGAGATAGCGTTAAAAAACTTTTCATATACTGTTTTGAACGGTCATGAGCATGCGTACTATTATGAAGAGCGAAAAGGACAAGATTACATTCAATTAGGGACAACAGGCGGGGCATTCACGCCCTCTAATCGTGGTTTTCATATGGACCATATTATGTGGATTTCTATATCTGAAAGTGAACCAAATATCATTAATTTAAAGCTTGATAGCTTGATCGATAAATATGGTAATCCAATACGTCGCACTAATCACAGCGAATGAGACAATTCCCAATTAATCAAATTAACTCTCTTGATATGGTTGAATGAAATCTACTCAGCACCACCGTAAATAAAATCAGCGTCTTGCCTCATCTGTGCTTTATTTAGGACAAAAATTGAACCGATTCTGCCTATCTATAAGACCAATCACCCTCCGTCATTCGGTTTAATTAAACATGCCGAAGTGACCAAGTTCACATTTCTGTTAATTCATGTCTTGAATTGAGTAAGCTGTATTAAACAAGAGTCATATCCAAACCACCTTGAGGACACTGATCTGTCTAAGGGGAAGGGCATTCAAACAAAAATTTCAAACGCACGTTTTAATTGGTCGATTTATTGAACGATTTTAGACACTTTTAACGGGATGACTTTCGATTTGATCTTTATCAATATGTTAACTGTTGCGCAACATTTCGAACTAAAACTTGCATTGGAAGTGAATATTCACGTCCCCGATCCGCTTAGCACAAGGAATGAAACTATGTCTACTCAGGAAACATTTAAAGCCTTTACCTCACAGCTAGAATCGGTCACCAACCCGTTCTACAACTTCAATCAATTAGTGACTAAAAATATCGAGACACTGACCACAATTCAGCTTGAAAGCCTGCAGGCGTATAGCGCACTAGGTAATGAATCCTTGCAAAGTTTGGCGTCATTAAAGCAGCCACAAGACATCCCTGCCTACGGTTCAAAGCAGATGGAAGTGGCAAGTAAGCTTTCACAGCAATTACTGGAAGACAGCCAAAAGCTGACTCAATTGGGTCAAGATTTTAAATCTGCCGCTGATGAACTTACGGCTTCGGCGGTGAAAACCGCACAAAGTGCCTAATTTACTGTTTGTCGAACGATGGCGGAGCATGACTCCAAGCCCCGCCATCTCTCAGCATCACTTCTTACAAGGATGTCAGAATGGAAAATAAATCGCCCTTTGAAGGTATGATGAATCTTATGTCCCAGTACGGACAGGCATGGATGGACAATCTTGGTCAGCCAACGCAATCGACATTGATGAAAACCCAATCAGAAGATTTTACCAAGTGGGCGGACTCAATGGTGCAGAACCCAACTAATATGGTCGAGCAACAGATGAATTGGTGGGCACAGCAAGTCAATCTACTTAATGATTGCATCCTAGGTACTCAAGAACAAACCAAAGAGACCGATCGCCGTTTTCGTGACCCTGCTTGGAACGACACTCCACTTTATCGCTACATCAAAGAGAGCTACAAACTTGCTTGTGACAACATCCAAAAATCGGTTGAAAATAGCGAAGGGCTGGATGACGATACCAAAGCTCGCCTCTCATTTTTCACTCGTCAGTATCTTAATGCTATGTCGCCAAGCAACTTTGTGTCGACCAACCCTGAGATACTAAAACTGACCATGGACAGCAAGGGTGAAAACTTGATCCAAGGGATGAAGCAATTCCGTCAGGACTTAGAGCAAAGTGCCGATATACTTAATATTCGAATGACGGATAAGAGCCAGTTCACCTTGGGCGAGAATATTGCCTCAACGCCCGGAAAAATCGTCTTCCGAAATGAGATGTTTGAACTGATTCAATACAAGCCGACCACAGAGCAAGTCTATAAACGCCCGACACTTATCGTACCGCCATTCGTGAACAAGTATTACATCATGGATGTAAACCCAGAAACGTCTTACGTGAAATGGTTAGTCAGCCAAGGCCACACGGTATTTATGATCTCTTGGGTGAACCCTAACGCTCAAATGCGAGATGTCGACTTTGGCAACTACGTGACGCAAGGTGTGCTACCCGCGCTTGATGCGATTGAAAGTGTTACAGGCGAACGAGAAGTTAACGGCATTGGCTACTGCATTGGCGGCACAACCTTAGTTGCGGCCATGGCTTACCTGTCTGGCAAGCGCCGTAAACAGCGAATTAAGTCGGTGACGCTACTGACCACAATCCTCGATTTCACCAAGCCCGGTGAACTAGGTGTGTTCATCAATGACCCTATCATCAGCAGCATCGAAGCACAAAACAACCAACGCGGTTATATGGATGGTCGCCAAATGGCTGTGTCATTCAGCCTGCTTCGTGAAAACAGCCTGTATTGGAACTACTACATCTCCAACTATTTAAAGGGTGAAAGCCCAATGGCGTTTGACCTGCTTTATTGGAACTGTGACAACACCAATGTAGCGGCAGCAACCCATAACCAACTACTGCGTCAGTGCTATCTTGAAAATCGACTAGCCAAAGGTGAATTGATGATAGATGGCGTGGCTATTGATTTAGCTAAGGTTAAATCGCCCGCTTATTTCTTGTCTGCGATTGATGATCATATCGCCCTTTGGGATGGCAACTTTGAAGGCACCAAACTGCTTGGCGGAGACAACAAATTTGTACTTTCCGAAAGTGGGCACATAGCAGGCCCAATGAACCATGCTGACTCAAATAAGTATGGTTTCTGGACCAATGACAATAACAATCAAGCGCCATCTCAATGGCTAGCAAGTGCCGACAAGCACCAAGGTTCTTGGTGGTCGCATTGGCAAACCTGGATTGATGACCGCAACTTTTCAGAAATGATTGAAGCTCGCGAGCTAGAAGGGGAATTGGATGCCCCTGGTGAATACGTGAAACAGCGCATTCAAGATGTCATTGCACAAGAAACAGAATTGGAAAAGGAATCCGCATAATGAAGCCTGAAATCGGCCAAACCGCCACGATAGAAAAGACCCTAGATCAAAGAACAGTAGAAGCGTTTGCGAGCGTCTCGGAAGACTACAACCCAATCCACTTGGATGAAGATTTTGCCAAAAATACGCAATTTGAGCGTCCGATCGTACATGGCATGTTGGCATCGAGCCTCATCTCTGGCCTATTGGCCTCAAAAGTACCCGGTGCGGGCAGCATCTACTTAGGCCAATCCATGAAGTTTGTTCGCCCTATATTTGTTGGTGAAACTGTCACAGCCAAGGTGGAAGTCACAAGTGTGAGAGAAGATAAACCCATCGCCATAATTTCTACTCAAGTGTTGAATGCCGACGGTCAAGTTGCAATTGATGGTGAAGCAACGGTCATGTGCGCCGTTTAACCCGTTGAATATTAGGTGACACGAATTAGAAGGCGACATTCAGCACATCTACTTGCTTAAATAAAGCGATCAATAGATGCTGCTGAATTTTTACCTGTGGTGTTTTCTAACGTGAAATAGTCCATCACCGAGTCAGCCAGATCTGAGCTGACTCATTTGTGCCCCAAACTTTGCTAAAGGTGCTGCTCGTCAATATCCTCTCGGAACATTTTGCATTGAAAAAACTAATGATAAATTTCCACCGAAAAGTAACCATTTTCAGTGGTTTTAATTGGTTGAGATCGAATAAAAGAACGCAGTACAGCCTTAACTCGTGCTTTGTGACGTAATTTTTCAGGAGGAAAACCGCTAACAGTTGCTAGGGCAACATTAAGTTTAATAATTTATCAAGCACATAAGGAAGAAAACAACTAGTGAATGTAATTCACTTCAGCCTGAAATCTAAGTAACTTTTTTCAATTAAATCAAAGAGCAATAATTGACTCATCAAGTTAAGTGTCACACGAAGACGCTTGAATAAAAATTGCAAATACTCTTGAGGGGTCATTATGAATCAATATAAAAAATCACTAACGCTCTTAACCTGTGGGGTTCTTCTAGCGAGCACACCATTAACAGTAATGGCGGAAGAAGAGTTTCACGATGCTGATCCACGAAACACCAGTTGGCGAGGCGGCATAGGCGCTTCAGATGAAGGTGAGATAAAACTGGCTGTTGGTGGAGGTGGTTCAAATCTTTTTGATACTGACTATCAGACACAAACGAATGTTTTAATTGAATACTACACAGATTCAGAAAATGCCCGACTTCGTTCCGCACACTTTGATGAGCGATTTGGTGGTGTTTACATTGACTACAATCATATTAGCGATGCGATTGACTTCTATTCGGCAGGTTACATGCTTCCGTTGGATGCTGGAGATAACTTAATGCTATTTCCATCAGTCAATTACACTTATGTGGATTTCGATACCGATGGTTTAGCGAAAGTGGCTAATGAAGCATGCAATTTCGCAAACTCTTCTGTTGTGAATGCCTGCGGCACCCTTGAAGGACTTGGAGGAGCGAGTGCAGCCTTGATTGAGCAAGTGATCGGCAATGACGACTCTGCTCACATGGGATCTGTGAACTTCTATGCTTTAAAGCCATGGAACGCTAACCACTACACTGTAATCAACGCCAACCTTGGGTCTTCGTTTGATGGTGTTGAAATGAATGTCGCTAACTTAATGTGGTTACAAGGCATCAAGACAAAGCTGGGTGACAACATTCTAAATATCTACTTTGAAGTAAAGTATGATGTAATTGAAATTGAGCCGACTGGCTATACTGCGATTAACAATTCAACATTCAAATCTGAAGAGACCACGGGTACCATAGGCTTTGATTTCCGTTTCTAATAACGGTGAAAAGTTTCGCTTGCATGTCAATATCATGTAAGCGAAACCGTTTCTTTGTTACTCACTTTTCTACTGTGAAGATTGAAAAATCTAGGCAAATGATTCTCTGATCACTCCCTTTAACCACTGGACCCCCATATCTCTTTCCGTTGCGTTGTGATTGATTAAATAAAGCGGGAGAAGATCACAGTTAAACGGCAAGTCAAAACGTTGAACCAAGTTTAGCTCCTTGGTTTTATCATACAGGTACTCAGGAATGACACTGAGCCAGTCACTTTCGGAAACCATAAAAATAAGATTCATTGCAGCTGTTGAACCATATGTCACGTTCACATTAGGCACTTTATCCTGAATAAGCTCCTCAAATGTATTTCTATCAATATCTGGTCGACTCCAACCAACATGTTCTTCATTAAGGAATGTCTGAAGCGTCAGATGTCCATTGACTCGAGGGTGGTCCTTGTTGGCAATCGCAACCATTTTATCTGTCGCCACTTGTTCAACAACAAAAGAGCGATTTTCAGAGTTGACGAATGAAATAAGCACATCAGCCTTACGCATACTTAATGCGTTGTTAAAAATTTCTTCGCGGTTTTCACTTCTATACTTAACGATATTCACATTGGGTGCTTCGCGCTTTGAGATTTTTAATAATTTTTGAAAATACCAGAGGTCGAGGTCTGAATCTCCTGCGATAAAAAAGGTTCTATCACTTGTCTCTGGGTAAAATGTTTCAAATATTTTTTTGGTTCCTTCAAGAGCTGTGAGGTGTGGTGATACTTCTTTGTAGAGTTCCACTGCGTATGTTGTTGGCTTTAACCCTCTTCCCTCTCTGACGAAAAGCGGGTTGTTATACTCATTTCGTAATTTGCTGAGCGCATGACTGACCGCTGATGAAGTAATGTGCATTATTTCAGACGCACCTCGGACACTTCCCGTTTTATAAATTGCAGAGAATGTTTTGAGTAAATTTAAATCAATCATAGTACGAATCTACCGTTTCAAAGCTTTATTTAAGAGTCAATGAGGTTCATGTTATTTTTCCAGCGAGTAGTTCTGCGACCATTTTTTGCAACCAAACATGCAGGCTATGGTTGCGGTTTTTTTGCAGTACGGAAATAGAGAATGGGACTTCAATTGTTTCTGAAAAACGCATGTCTATTCTTTGAAGAAGATCAGGATAGCGAGCGAGGTACATTTTTGATCCAGCCAATATCGTGTCTGAGGTTGAGACGATATTCACCGCCGTTTGCAAGTCTCCACATCGTAGATCGATAACATATTCTCTCTCCGTTATCATTTCCGCTTGCGATTTAATCTTCATCCCATTTTCAACTTCAGTCCCTATGCAGACAGCCAGATCGAACTGATCGAGATCTTGTGGCGTGTGGGTTCCGTTTGTTAACGGATGCTGTTTTCGTCCATACACGCAGAGTTCGTCAATAAACAGTTGCTTGCTGTATATCTCTTTCGGGTGGTCGAGAATTTCATGATTCAGGGACATATGAATATTGCCATTAAGCAGGCGATTCATCGTGCCTGAATCGCAATTGTCGAGGCGGATTTTTACGTTAGGGGCTTCAGATTTTATTTTGGTATAGAGCTCGGTGCCAATGAGTTCAAGCGCGGAAGGGTGCAGGGCAATGCGTAACTCTTCAGTCAAATGACTAGGGTTAAAGGATTCTTGGGATTGGAACGTCAATAATAAAGCATCAAGTGCACTAGGCATTCGAGAGTATAGGTAATCAGCATACTCTGTTGGAGCCAATCCAGATTTTGTTTTTGTGAACAGAGGGTCGTCTAAGGTGTCCCGAAGTTTTTTCAATGTGCGGCTAATGGCCGATTGGCTCAGCCCTAAACTTTCGGCGGTTTTAGTGGTATTTCGTATTTGATACAAAGAGATAAAAACTTTTAGATGATGTATTTCCAATTGCTCTAATCTATTTAGATTCATAAAAACCTACAAAAAAATCCTGTCTTAGTGAGTATCAATCCGGTGTGGGCCAAGTTGACCCACATTGGCGTTCATACGTTAATTTTTATCTGCAATACTTTCTATAGTATGGGCAATATCTTGGGTTAAGTTTTGTAATTAAACAGCACACCAAGGTAATGAATCGCGGCATCATATTCACCTTTTAATTGGCTATTTGCAGGCCCATCAAGTGAATAAATGATGTCTGAGCTACCACCGTAATAGTACTCGTAATATAACTGCATGCGTAAATCCGTGGTTATGTCTTTGCTTGTACCAACCCCAAACTTCCACACTTCGCCGGTCGGGACATCAGGAGCCTGTAAAGTTGGATCATCTTGTGGCGAGCTCTCATAAGTGACCCCCGTCTCTAATCGCCATTGAGATTCAAGGTTATAGTGCATACCAAGGCTCAAAGAGTAGGTATCTTCCCATTGTCTGTTAATCGCGGCACTGGTGTTAGGCAAAGTGATGGTTGTTTCCTTAATTTTGCTAAAATCGCTCCAACTAGCGCTCCATAGGGCAGCCGTTTTTGTGGACAGAGCATGATAACCACTGATACTGATAATGTTAGGCATGACGATGTTAAAAGATGCCGGCTTGAGTAGGTTATCACCTTTAAAATCACCATCCATATCATGACTGATTTCAGAGCGATAAAAAGCGCCAAATCGATGGGCTTCATTGAGCTCGTAAAAAGCACTCAAGGTATAGCCAAACTCGACACTTTCTCCGCTGCCTGTTAACTTTCGCTCATTGTTGCGAGAGGTCATGTTCTGTTCGATTTTACCAAACTCACCGATCAAGCCAACACCCACGGAGAGTTGCTCGTCGATTTTGAACGCAAGACTTGGATTAATCTGTACGGTCATTAACGAAGTATCGGTGACAAGTTGAGCACCCGAGAAGTTACTTCCGTAATCAAGCGCTGAACCACCCGCAGCGGCAATGGCCAGACCGAAGGAAACCGTATCATTGGCTGGTGTTACCCAGTAGAAAGAACCCGCAGGCATACTCGTTCCAGCTTCGCTATAGTGCTCTCCACCAGCAAAAGCTCCCGTAGAACCGGTATCGGTGTAGTTGATATCTGAAATAACCCCTTCAAGGTTAAATGCAATCGTGCTTTGCTCAATTTTGGTCATGCTTGCTGGGTTAGCAAAAGCCGTTTCAGCACCTTCGGCAATGGCTTGTGCACCTGCGCCTGCTGTGCTGACACTCATCATGCCCAGTTCAGGAAACACATAGGCGGCAGAATGGACATGCGTGGAAAGTAACGCCGAAATAAGCGCAGTTAAATATGTATATCTCATGGATAAATTTCTCAAAATTTGGGTGTAACTTAGCGCTGTATCGAGTGATATCAGCGCTTAAAATGGGGTTGGTTACAGAGCGTTTAGGTACGACTTATACGAATGAAGCCGAACTGTTGCTGCTCCTATTACGTCAATAAAACCAAGTAAAGGGTGAGGCTTACTCGCGGCTATCCATGCTGAACCTGTTGCCCCAATAGGGATGACTTTCCCTTCTGGCTCAAATATTTCGAGTATGATCGTTCGTCCATGAGTACTGGTATTGGAACCGACATGCTGCCTAACACTCTGAGGGCCTTGAATCGGCGACACAGAGGCTTCACCTGTGCCGGCGGTAAAGCTATGAACTCTTGCTCGAAAGACTTCACCGGGGTACGCATCCACATAAAACTCAGCAAACTGTCCTGTTTTTACGTAACGGAAGGTTTGATCGGGAATGCGCATCTCCATGAATTTTCGCGAAGTATCATAAATGTGCATGTTACCGACACGGCTGCCATTAGCGATGTTGACTACCGATACTTGACCATCAAATGGAGCTGTCACGGTTTTACGACCTTGCGTGAATAGAGCTCGCTTTAGATCCGCGTGAAGTGAGGTAAGTTTGGCTTCAGAGACTCTTAATTGAGATTGATAGTCTTCAATATCACGAGCCTTAAAAATTGAGGGAGATTGCTTACTACGCTCTATATCACGTTGCATTTGAGCAATGAGTTCATTTTGTTGAACAATTGCCGATTTAGTTTGCTCAATGATCGCCTCGGAATCAGTATCGACGAGTGTATAAATGACATCACCCGCTTTTACCATTTGATTATGGTCGACGTAAATTTGATCAACTTGCTCGCCAAGAAGAGGGGATAAAATCGAGTGAGGCGCTTTAACCGTTGAAGAGTAAGAAAAGTCGACAGGTGCCCAGAGCCTTGAAACAATGCCGAGAAAAACCAAGATGAAAGCTCCGCCCGAGATTATCCAAAACGCGCTTTTTAATGTCCACCTAATAGCCCCTGTTGAGACAAGTATCCACATCAACAAAATATAAGGGATCATAATTTCTTTCATTGTGAGACCTCATTTTTTGTCATGTTGGTGTTTGCTGTCACATCATTTGTACGTAGTCCATTTCGGATTATCTGACTCAAAGAGGCGCTGATGTATTTCCAATTTGCAAATGCAATGATGACGGCAACAACCCACCACGCTTTATGAATGAACAAACCGCATAAAGAGAGAGCGGAAACCAATTGGATGTGGATGCTTTTATTGTTCTGCTCTTTGTGCACGGCAATTTCATGCAATTGCCAGAATAGGTAACAAACAAAGCACACAAAAGTAATGGTGACAGCAAAAAGGTAGCCACTAAAATATTCGCTATTGAGTAGTAGCATCATGGTTTCATTAGGGGTATTGGTGAAAAGTGACATTTCAATGTCTTTTGAATTAATACTTCCCATGGGTGCCAGCAAATAAGCTCCACCAAGCATGACTACCATGAATAATACAAATTTGATCAGTATCATTAATATTGTCGAGATGACAGTGAGTGTTTTCTTAATGATGTTCATATTTTGCTCTTGATATTTAAAGACAGTTTAAGTGCCTCGTTGAGCCATTCGATAGTTTATGATTGTCTCATGTAGGCTAAATATATTAGGGATATACGTCAGTTGAGAGGTATATCCCTAATGGTTATTAAATAAAGTTCGTGTCTCTATAAGCCGGGTTTGGGTACGAATAAAAGCCCTCTTGGCCTTTTTCCCCTAACTTGTTTTGGCTGACGTAGTGTTCCTCTAGGAAGTGAGCACGAGCTAATGCGGCAGCATCATCAAGTTGTTCACCCCATAATTTATTGATGTCAGCAACAAGAGGGATACCCACAAGATCCATCACCGCGAAAGGACCTCTTTCCACGTTGTGAGCCAGCATCCAAGTTTTATCCACGCTCTCAAAGTCCGCGACTCCGTTGACAACTAAGTCAAGTGAAGCATTGATCCACGGTACCATGACGGCATTAATGATGTAGCCGCTCTGCTCTTTGTGTAGAGGGATCGTCACCATACCCATCGCTTCGCTGAACTGGCAGATAACTTTATATACCTCTGGGCATGTTGCTGGGTGCCCCATCACTTCACCGATACGGCTATCCCATACCGTATTACCGAAGTGTAATGCGAGGAATTTTTCTGGGCGGTCAGTGCTATCGACAATCTGGCTTGGCACTAAGGTTGAGGAGTTTGTAGTGAAAATCGTTTTCTGAGGAGCTAGCTTAGACAACTCCTTATAGAATGACTGCTTAATTTCAATAGACTCTGGAATAGATTCGTTAATTAAATCGGCATCCTTCACTGCTTCTGATAGATCAGACGTATATTTTAGCCGAGAAAGTGCTTCATCAACTTGTTCTTGAGAAGCGCCACGCGTTGAAACAAATAACGCTGCGTACTCTTCATGAAGTGATTTGCTCGTAGCCAGTCCCTTATCAAAATAGTCATAAACGGTGACTTCAAATCCGCTAAACGCGATCTGCCAAGCAACCTGAGAACCAAGAAGTCCAGCGCCAGCAATCGTTACATTGTTAATGTTCATAATATTATCTCTAATAACTCATCAATATAGCTTTAATATGGTGAGTCAATTCATGTGTCTGAAATAAAATAAGCCGATGGACAGTTATCGGCTTATTAATTAAAATTCGAACGGCTTATGGCTCGCGTTTACTTATTCTTTTCAATCGCTGGTGGAATCCATTCACCTGTTAGGATTGATTGCTCTGGCTCATAAAGACGCATGGTTACGCCAATTGCCCCTTTCTCAGGAGAAGGAAGCCAGTTAGACACTTTGTCTTCAGATGGACGCTCATGTTGCATGTACAGGGTTAGAGAGCCGTCATCGTTGTAAGTCAGTTCATTGCGATCACCGATAGCAAAGCGGTCAAGCTCGTTATGAACAGCAAAGCCTTCTTCGTCGTACATAGTCACAGACCAAAACGCACCTACAGGCGGAAGCTCATCTGCCTCAAAATGAAGCTGGTAGTTTTGTTCAGCCACCATCTTGTCGCCATCTGCATCTGCAATAGCCAATGGGTAAACGGCATCTTCTGGGTGGTTAGCACCAAGGCCGATTAGGGCAATCATCGCACGTCGAACGTAGTGGTTACCGTAAACGCCCATGGTATCTGATGGGATCAGCCAACCGTTTTGAGGTGTCTCAAACTTAGGCACGTAAGATTTGATGTCGCGCTGACCTTTTGCTGCACCAGCCTCAAGTGTTGCGAGTTCAGACTTAGAGAGGTTATCTAGATCCCACCCAGTGTTTGCAGAGAAGCCGATACGTTCTAAACGCATCAATTGTGAGCCATCAGTAGCATGAGCACCGTACTTAACGATTAGGTCGCTAGCACGTTGGAAGAATTCTTTAGCATCCATTTGCGCAACTTGCTGTAGTGGCGGCGTTTTCATGTCAATGCTAGGGTCGATTGGTGATTTTGGCGCTACGTAGTCTGTACCCCACTTTGAAAGTGGTGTCATCTTAAAGCCGTCTTGGATTTTACCCACTTTGTTGTAATCGCGACCGTCGCTTTCCGTACGTGCGATCATCCAGTTCATTGTGGTTGGAGAAACGATGCGTGTTACGCCTTCTGGAAGTTCACCTTCCCAATCTTCAGAAACGATTGCAAATGCACCACCGTCTGTACCTGATGTACGAGAACCTGGTGAAGCATAGATGTCTGTCCACATGTCGTACATAGGAAGAAGGTGGTAGTGGCCGTTAGTATCTTCAGAAGAGATGATCACAGGCTCTTCAGATACGTCATACCAACCTACAGAGTACAGCGTATCAAAGTTAGGTCTAACCACCTCTTTAAACGATGCGTCTGGGTATGCGCGGAAGTGTTTAAAGCCACCATTCACAGGAACGCCTTTGTTGAGCTGTTGCTCGCGAGTCACATCCATTAGAACGATAGGGTATGCGTAAACGTACGCTTCTGAAGCGATCTGAAGTGCTTGTTCTTGAGTCACTTCAGTTGAAAATACTTGTGCGTTCGTGCCAGCGATTGCAGGGGTAGCGGCTAATGAAGCAGCACCTAACGAAAGAGTCAACGTTAAGGCCAGAGCCAATTTATTCTTCTTTAACATATTTAATCTCCGAAGATTTATTTATGATTAATAATTGGTACGGGATTAATTTATGTATTTTGTCTGTACATTAATAGGGTTAGGATCGACTTAGAATTAGTCGAAAATCGAATAACATCCATCTTGGATGCGATTTTGATAATACACTCTATTTTTGTTGGTTATAACCTCCTAAAAAACAATGTAAAAAATATAATTAGCATACATTTCAAGTTAATTATTCACTCTTTATTTATTGGATCTTTTAATACTATTAATTCGGTGCGCCAAGGTTTGGTATTGTGCATCATATTAAAACTGATAAATTGCCTTCCCAAATAACTCTTCTACTTGTAATAGGCATTTTATGTTTGGAACAAAGCGAATTAAATTAGAAAATGAACAACTAAAACAAGAGTTAGTTGATTTACAAAAGAAATACAATGCGGATGTGAGCTTCCTAGAAAATCAGCTTAAAAAATCTCAACAGATTGCTCAATCAGTACAGGAAGAGCAACAAAACAGCAATGAAATGCTATCTGATTGTTTGAAAGGTGGAGATATGCTTGAAACTATTCAAACGAAAATGATTGAAAATGCTAAATCGATGGCTCGTGAAAACCTGGAACGTCAACAAATGGATGATATGTTTAAGCAAACACATCAAGCATTAATACGTCTAGACAATCGCGCTGTTAGTATCAGCACTCAAGCTTCTCAAAGTTTTGAGGCTGTGAATATATTAGATCACACTGTGGGAGCTATTTCGAACCTTGTATCTACCATTCAAGAGATTTCTGACCAAACCAATTTGCTTGCATTAAACGCTGCCATCGAGGCCGCACGCGCAGGAGATGCTGGACGTGGGTTTGCAGTCGTAGCAGATGAGGTAAGGACTCTTGCTGGTAAGGCAAGCAAAGCCAGTGAAAAAATTGATTCCTTGGTAAAACAAGTTTTAATCCAAGTAAGTACAATTAAAGCTTCTATTGATGAAAACCAAGTTTGTGCAGAAGAAGTTTCAGCATCTTCTGCTCAAATCAGCGCTATTGTGAATGAAGTCGTTGTAAAGTCAGAAAATATGAAGCAAGTTATTCATATTTCTTCCACCCGCGCTTTCTTAGATTCCGTGAAGCTAGACCACGTTTTGTGGAAAGTTAACACTTATCGTTTGCTACAAAGTGGTGCCTTCAGCGAAACGATCAATACTTACTCAGAGTGTCGTTTAGGTCAGTGGTATTATCGTGGTGATGGCAGAGTTTACAATCATCTGAAAAGTTATCAGTTGCTTGAAAAACCTCACAAAGAGGTCCATGACAATGGTCGTAACGCACTGAATCAAGCAGCATCTGGTGATATTGAAGCGGTGAAAGCGTCAGTTAAAGCTATGGAAGACGCAAGTGTACAAGTTGTCTTTGGAATCGATCGTTTAATGAATGAAATTATCGAAACTGAAACGATATAACATTCATTTTTACTCATTCAGCCCAACCCTGACAGCTAAAAAATTTTTGCCTCCTTACTTATCAGTTCCAGCCGAAAATAATCCAGGTTGGGTCGATCTCTTTTGTTTATCTAACTCGGAGATGTCCAAAAACGTCACAACCTGAATTTTTACGCGTGGCATTTTCTAGCTCGAAAATGCCCCGAAGTTACTTAGGGTAAGTGCTCTTCACTAAATGAGAACGCTCAGATTGACCAACGTTTTCTAATGTTAGAAGAATGTTCATCTAGGAGAGTTAAGCCTTCTTCGATATATGCTTTTATCATCGAACGATGCACTGAACACATTTATAGGTTGTATTGATTAAAAATACATCAGCTCTTCTATTGAAGGCTGATCTTATGTAAACTCTGTTTGAATCAAAGAACGGCGTACCATTTATGGCTTATCCAGACAAATTTTCAATCAAATCCAAAGCAGCTGCTTCCAATAACGAACAAACTCTAGAATTCACAAAGCTTCTGCTCGACGAGTTCTCCATTAGCGATACATATCGCACAAAAATGGCAGATAAACTTGTTGCTGAGTTCATTGCCGCCCCATTCGACTTTGAAAAACAAAAGCCAAAGCAAGTCCTAAAGGGCATTAGAAACACTGTAGCTGTATTTGAAGATGACAAGCTAATTTCATACGCTGAAGGTCGCCTAGAGCATGCTCAAACGGTTGTAGGTCTTCATTTAGAGCGCGTTTGTATATATGAATACATCAATGAGCACATCGTTGAAAAGAGAATTGCTAAGCTAAAGGTTAATGCTGGTAACACCGAGTTCTTAAACCACTACTTGCAGACAAGCATTCAAGAAGGCATTAACGCTTACAACATCATTGAAGTTGAGACTAATTTTAAGACAATCCAAACATACATCGGAAAGTCATTCCCTGCGGTCGATGAAGAGCTAAACAAAGCACTGCAAGGTCTAACTGAAGCTGAACTTCAAATCATCTACTCATGCTTAATTCAAAAGAATTCACACAATTCAGATCTCGATAAACTGCCTATTGGGCAAGTTAGCCTTAAGTATTTCACGCCATTACTGGCAAGCGAAATCTGCCTATTTGGTAATAGCACAATCTCAAATACATTTGGGTCGCATCAATCTTACTTCAAGATTCGCAACCGCATAGCAAAGGAACTTGGCCTTGATGACAGAGATGCAGCTGAGCGTAGCCTTTTTCTTTTGAACTTTGAGCAGCATAAGAAAGTTAAGAAACGTCACCAGTTCGCGAAAGGTGTCATTAGCCTAGGATTCACCTCAACAGAGCCTGCTTTCGTATTGCTTAGCTATATCGTACCAATCGTAGAGCGTAGTTACCGCTTTAGCTCAACTGATCCATCAAAACTCCCTCACATAATAAAGAACTCAAAGGGAGAGGATATCGACCGCATTCTGGAAAGAATACTGCCATATGTCGGGGAAATAGCTTTCCATACTGATACATCATTTGAAATTCGAAGCAAATTCAACAAACACTATGAACACACTGTGTTCAAAGAAGGTGATGGGCTAGGTGGTTTAAGAGAAATTGAATCACTTTGGGCGATGGCAATTAAGAATCCAAACCCTGAGTACTCGGACATTGCAGCTAGTATCTTGGGTATCAAGATAGGCGAAGATGCTGCTGAAGATGCCGTCATCAATATTGAGACTCTAAGAGAAGCGAAGGAAACGATCCGTGCCCAGATGATGGGTGAGTTAGCTGGTAATAGAAAGAAAGGTGATGTTGGTGCTGAATTCTATAAAGGCGACATCTTTGAACGCCTAAATGTCATATTTTTCAATAAGAATGCAAAGTTACAAGGTAAAGATCATCGAGCTTTCACTACAGATGATCTTGGTCTAACGAACCACCAGCGTATTGATATCGTCGTACTTAGTGCAAAAGACAAAGCCAAATTCGATTCACTTCCTTCCAAGCAAGAGAAAGAGAGTTTTATTGAATTGTACACTCAGTTTAGTGGTGAAAATGGTACGGAGCATGCACGCTGGCAAGCTAAGTGCAATGACGATGTAAGTAGAAATATTAAGAGTCTCTCTAACTACCCAGATGTAGGTTTCCTAGGAAACTTTTCAAAGGCGGAAGTTGCTGAAGCTCTTGGTAAGAAAAAGATCTCAGATCGTGAATTCCAAGCTTTCATCGATAACTACGATGACACAATCAACGCCTATGGAATCAAAGGAGATAAGGTCACACTTCAAGAAGCAATTGATATTGCATCTTCTCCCGCAGACAATCTTTCAGACAAAGCACAAGTTGCGCTCGAAAAGCACATAAATGACCAGATTGATAATCTCGGTAAAGAAGTTATAAAGGTAAGTATTCAAGCTGCTATCGCTGGCGGTGTAGTATCCGCATTCATGGAAGCTCTCGCTGTACGAAGGGAAGGTATTCCACTAAGAGAGGCGAAAATGCGCATCGTCAAAGCTGGGCTTAAAGGTGGTGCTACTTCAGCAATCAAAGCCGCTCTTATTACTTACGTCACATCGTACGCTAAACGAGTTGCTGCTCAAAAAGCGATGAGTGGTGCAGCAGCAAAAGCTCTTGGTAAAGCGGCTGGTATCGCGGTTGTCTTTGTTATTGAAAACGCCTGGGACTTGTACAAATACCAGAATGGAAAACTAGAAGGCAAAGAGATCGCGCAGAACATGGGTAATAGCACTCTGCCATTAATCACTACTTTCGCTATCATTGGAGCAGCAGGAACGGGAGGAGCAAGCATCGCGGTCGGTGTAGTAGCTGGCGGAATCATTCAATTGATTAATCCAACTGCTCGATTCCTGCTAACCGATTACGAGTCAGTGGTAAATCAAGATCCTATGAGACAAACTAGAGAAGTCGCGATTGCTTAGAGCCAAAGAGAGAGGGCTCTCTAACAATGTTCTGTCCAGAGGTATGCTGAAACCGATCGCGACAAGCACACCTTTGCCCCGAAGTTTGTTACGCTTCCAAACACGTCACAGATAATTAGCTAGTTTTGATTTACAAAAAATAATGTGTGGCAATGACCCCATTTCCTTCATTGACTCGAGAAAGGCTCTCCTATTAAGTCACTCGATTTAGATGAATGACAAACAACGTTTTGCTCATCTCTTAGAAACCAAGAAATCCATTTTCGCTTCGAGTTTAAAATGAAGCCCTCCTCAAAGCTAATTCCATTTATAATCAACCCGTCGATATTTTCATCATACGCTTTAGTGGTGAAACGCCATTCTTCACTGTTTATTCGCTTTCCTTTAAGAAGAGCGTCATTGAGGCGTTGGCTCATAACGACGATGGCTAGACCTTCAGTTTCACTGATACCAAAATCTGGCTCAGAGATACGACCTACAGCAACTGGTACCTTTAAAGTGCACTCCTTTCCATCTTGAAGAGTAAATGAATAGATTGCATCTCCTATTCGACCGTTAAGCCAAAGGAGTTGTCCTTGCGTCATGTTGTCGACAGACAGAGTTCCAAAACCACCTGTGGGAGATATAGTTTCGGCCCAGCTAGATGTGGAAACAAAAACCGATAAAAACAAATGTAGAATGGCTACTTTTTTCATGCTGAAGCCTCCACGTCGAAGTTAGTATTGGTCGATTGAGCTAACAAATATATTAACCAAAACGGTCCTACTATCGGTATGAAAAAGACCAGTACCCAATAACTAAATTTGTTGATATCGTGCAGTCTACGAACAATTACTGAAAGCATAGGGATGAAACTTACAACGCTATAAATCGTGTCGAACCATGTTGTCATATTCATAGCAATATCTGCCACAATGCATCCCATCGCTACTAATGTGTGTACTAAAAGAAACATCCAACATTCTTTGCGGGACGAACAACCAGAAAAGTCTAAACTTCGCTTCCAAGCTAAAAAATAGTATTTCATAAATGCCACCTCAATATTTGACTGATGGTGATATTTTGCCTCGGAACAAGTCGTGTATACGTCTCAAAACCGGTTTTAGGTCGTTCTTAAACCTGTTTTGGTCTATATTGCGTTTTCAATTGTATTTCATAGAGTTATCCTTGATATTCACTGAAAGTGAGAACTCATTTATCCATCTAGGACTTACTATGCTTGCGATACCCGTCCCGTTCGTTGTTTCCATGTTACTTGGACTACTAGCGATATCACTTTATGCCAAGCTTTCCCAACAGGGTAAAGTCGCTAGTATGTTTTTAGGATTATGTGCTATGACGACCGCAATGGTTGGTTTACGCTGGACATTTGGACTTAGCATTTTCAGCATCGCGCAACCTATTCTGGCCTCCATAATTCCTGTTGCTGCGTGGTATGCGTTTGCACATGCCAATCGTGATTTAGGCACCTTGCCTATTAAGCATTTTGTTGCGCCATTATTCGTCGTAATTAGCGCTGTATCTCAACCTTGGTTGGCACTTCCATTAGATGTACTACTTACTTTAATTTACGCTTGCTATGGAGTGGCACTAATTCGCTTTTCGTCAAAAGAAACAGCACTGATTAATGTCTCGTTAGGGGATTGGGAAGGAGTAAAGAAAGCGGAGAATATTGCGGGATGGATGCTGATATTTTCAGCGTGTGTAGACACGCTCATGTCGTTAGATTTTACTTTAAATCAAGGTGGATTTTCACTGTATATCATTACTGCGGCACATTTGATTCTTCTACCCGTGTTATCGATAGCTGTAGTTGTCGTGGGTATTAATACGCCTGTTTCAGATGAGTTAAAATCTAAACAAATCAGTCCCAATGACGAGACAAGCAGTTCCCAGGTAATGACCAGTGAGAGGGCTCACGAGATCACTTCTCTGTTAGACTCCAAAATCCGACAAGACAGACTTTACTTAGACCCTGAGCTAACCCTTTCAAAACTGACACGAAAGTTAGGCATACCAGCAAAACAAATTTCAATTGCAGTTAATCAGGTACACGAAAAGAATATTTCTAAGATCATAAATGGGTATCGCATAGAGCATGCTAAGCACTCCTTGGATTCGTCACAAGATACTATTACACAAATATTCATGAATTCTGGTTTTCAGACCAAGTCTAACTTTAATCGTGAGTTTTCAAGAGTCGTGGGAATTACCCCAAGTGAATACCGTAGACGTAAAACTCAACACTCTAAGTAAGATTCACTATTAATATTGCAGATCTAAGAGCCAACTTTCCATACATGAAGTAATTCATGATTCGCTAAATTAGAAAAGTCACTGACTCACTTTTGTCCAAGAATGTGCTAGCGCCGATCACAACAAATATGTTTTGGTCGATTATGGTTTACCAACCATCCTATGTAGGCCGTGAAGTCATATCTGGTTCTCCTTTATCTAAGAACGAGATCCGACGAAGCTACCAGACGTGATGCAAGGTGGGCGCTTAGAGATCTTGGCGATAAGTGCTATTGTTGGCGAATGTACATAACGTGTGACGCTGACTAAGGCTCATTTGTCATTTGTTGCGTAAACTCATCAGCAGGAACGGCTTTGCCATACAAAAAACCTTGGGCGTAGTTGCATTCTTCGGTTCGAATGAAGTCTTCTTGATACCGCTCTTCTACGCCCTCAGCTATCACCATCATATTGAGTTTGTGCGACATTGCGATGATGGCTCTTGTAAGCTCTCGGTTGTGTTGATTATGCTCTAACTGATTGATAAAGCTGCGATCAATTTTTAGCGTATCGAAAGCGTATTTTTGTAGATAACTGAGTGAAGAGTACCCTGTACCAAAATCATCAAGAGAAATACTGATGCCGAAACGGCGTAACTGAGCGAGGACATTTTGCGCATACTCTTCATCTTGCAGCAGGATGCCTTCTGTTAGCTCCAATTCAATGCACTTCGCTGGCAGTTGGTAAAGATCAATAATATCTTGTAAGTGTTGCACAAAGTGTTGTTCTTGGAATTGGATTGGTGAAATGTTGATCGCCATTTTAAACGAATAAGGGGATGCGCGATGCCATTCTGCGGCTTGTTTCAGTGCTTGATGCAAAACGAAGTAGCCGATTTCAATTATTTGGCCGTTACTTTCCGCTAGAGGAATAAAACGCTCTGGAGAAACTTGCCCTAGCGTTGGATTGTTCCATCGTAACAGCGCTTCAGCACCAATGATTTTCCCCCCTTGTTTGAGACAAATGATCGGCTGGAAATGGACTTCGAGTTCGTTTTTCTTGAGCGCCTTAGAAAGGTGTGATTCAAGTCGTAAGCGCTCTTCGGCGGCTTTTTGTGCTGCAAAATTAAAGTAAGCAACCTGCAAACCTTCGTTTTTACCTTCACTCATTGCTGAGCAGGCTCGTTGAATGAGGCTGAACGAGTCTGTTGCATCCAATGGAGCCACAGCGATACCTAAGTTACATTGCAAATTGATACTCATACCATTGACGCTAAAAGGTTGG
>Ga0213838_1000545_pt1 | contig 26208 bp, 25 predicted proteins | sample SWPATP13_FD_160577 | JGI IMG/M metagenome (GOLD analysis project Ga0213838, IMG submission 160577) | Coastal seawater microbial communities from Marineland, Florida, United States - SWPA TP1 #3 | ecosystem: Environmental > Aquatic > Marine > Coastal | place: USA: Florida | collected 2016-08-06 | reverse complement strand
ACGGTATCGGCGTTCTTTGCATCTTTCGCGTCGTAGGCAATTACGTCTTTTTCATCAATCGATGCTAGCAGCGGAGCTGCGAACAAAGCGTCAAAATCTTGAGTAATATATGAACCTGATTTTAAGTCTAGAATGCTGCCGTTTTGGTGAATTAGTAATGACTCAATATCTTTCATATAAGTCATGGTGTAACTCCCATTACCATCACTCAATTTGAACATGTAATTATCAGAATCGCTAAGCTGAACCAAACCGTTAATTGAGATTCCATCAGCCGGCAAATTAAACGCCTCTGTCATTTGTTTCTTAAGTGATGATGTGATTTGTTTTAATTCAGACTGCTCCGGCGCTTTTAACTCGACGGCTGCATTGGCCGTTAGGCTTAAGCCTGCCAACATTGATATTACAAATTTCTTCATTAGACACTCCGAAAAGTAGCGAGGTTAACCGCTACTTTTACTGATTTTTTACAGGTTATTAGGGCTATTCTTGCAGTGCTCAATCGCGCGCTCTAAAAGCTCTAACGCAGTTTTATCAGATGCCGGAAGTTCAGCATCAGATTCGCCAAGCGGTGTAATTCGTTCACCCCATCGAATGTGCCCTGCTCCCCATGTTAAGCCCGCGCCAAACGCAGCAGTGAGAATGTTAGCATTAGGCTTAATAAAGCCTTGTTCTACAGCTTCACACAGTGCAATTGGCACTGTAGCCGCAGAGGTATTACCATACTGTTGAATGTTAACGAACGCTTTCTCTCGCTCTATGCCTGCCATATCGCACAAGGTTTGTATAATTCGAATATTTGCCTGATGAGGAATCACCACATCAATGTCATCCGTCGATAAATTCGATCTGCTAAGCACCGAATGTGCAGCTGCCCCCATACCTTTCACTGCGCGTTTAAAGATTTCTTTACCAACAAAATTGAAATCCCAATGGCCATTGTCGGCAGCAAAACGATCCATTGAAGTACCGAATTTAGGGATTGCCAAAATATCACGGCCTTCTGCATCACAGCCGATTTGAGCTTGTTGCAATCCTACTTGGTTTTCCGTGCGGCTAACCACTACAGCACCTGCACCGTCACCGAAAAGCACTGCGGTATCACGCTTGGTCCAGTCGATGTAGAAAGACAAACGTTCTGCTCCGACAACAATCGCATTACGATAATTACCCGCTTGAATTAGGCGAGTTGCCGTCTCTAAGCCGTAGACAAAACCTGTACACGCTGCATTTAAATCGAAAGCGGCAGCGCCGTTCACGCCCAGCTCTCTTTGAACTTTAGAAGCAATGTTAGGTAGCAATGAATCAGCCGAACAACTTGCGATGATGATCAGATCGATATCTTCAGCGGTTACGCCAGCACATGCCATTGCACGTTTCGCCGCAACAGTAGCGAGATCAGATGTATTTACATGGCTGATACGGCGGTTTTCAATACCCGTACGGCTTTTAATCCACTCGTCTGAAGTTTCTAGAAAAGTACTTAAATCATCGTTGGAAAGCGTTGCTGGTGGTAGGCATTTTCCCCAGCCAGTAATCTCGGCATAAAAATTTGTCATTATTAACCTATTTATTGTTTGTTTTTATTTGCGTATCTTAAGGCACAGTTCAATTAGTATAAGCGTTCAGCAGTACTCTCGTAAATCGCGAAGGCATGCTGAAGCAAAATAAAAAGAGAAAGTTATGTCTACATTTAATACCCGTTGTTCATCATGTAATGGTGTAAATCGTGTTCCTTCAGAACGCATTTCAGAAAGCCCAACTTGTGGTAAGTGCAAAGCGCCACTGCTTGACGGCGCTCCAATCGAAGGAACAGACCTAAACTTCCAAGCCCTACTGAATAGTGAACAACCTTTGGTCGTCGATTTTTGGGCAACTTGGTGTAATCCTTGCGTTGGGTTCGCTCCCGTATTCAGTGATGTGGCACAAGAGCGCGCAGGTAGTGTCCGCTTTGTTAAAATTGACACTGAAGCCCAACAGCAGCTTGCTGCACAGTACCAAATTCGCAGCATTCCAACAGTGATGGTTTTCAAACAAGGAAAACGAGTAGACATGATCAATGGCGCTCTTCCTAAGTCTCAATTTGACCAATGGCTTAACCAAGCAATCACAAAATAAGGCTTTTGTAGCACCATAAAAAGTGATACTAAAACCGACTCGTGGCGATAAAAAATCTTTGTCGTCACGAGTAAAATTATTCGATTTACCCTCTTCTCTATTTCATACATAGTCGCGCCAATTACTTCATTCCACGTTAGTTTTTGGAGCCCACGACATTGGAAAACACACGACTAAATACTCGTATAACTGTACCAGTTATTGCGCTATCTCTATATGCAATTGCCTCTGGCTACCTGATGAGCTCAATCCCGCTCATGCTGCCTGCGTATGGACTTAATAGTGAACTAGCGAGTTGGTTGGCAAGTGCGTTTTATGCCGGTTTACTAGTGGGTACCATTGCAATTGAGCGTTTTGTTGGACATTTTGGTCACAAGCAAGCATTCGTGATTTGCCTTAGCGTGTTTATCGCTTCAATTTTAATATTGCCGATATTACCCATCGATGAAATTTGGTTAGTCGCACGATTAGTCGCGGGAATATCAGTCGCGGGAATCTTTGTGATTGTCGAATCATGGTTATTAGTCGGTGATGAATCACAACGTGCGAAACGACTAGGTATTTACATGTGTGCCCTTTATGGCGGTACCGCTTTTGGTCAACTTGGCATAGGCTACTTGGGCATTGAAGGTGGCGTCCCTTTCATCGCAATGTTTACTTTGCTATTTGGTGCGGTGATAGTTTTGATTTTTGGTAACGCGACTTCGCCGGAGCTTAGCCACTCCGCTTCACTATCTTTTAAACAGATTATGAAGCTCAATCATAGTGCGTTAATCGGTTGTATTGTGTCAGGGTTAACTCTAGGGGCGATCTATGGATTAATGCCAATTGAACTAAGCAACAGACAAGTAATGCAAGAATCTATCGGTGGTTTAATGGCATTAATTGTTTTGGGCGGAATGGTTGTGCAGCCTATCGTACCTTGGCTTTCGAAGTACATTGGGCACACATTGCTTATGGCATTATTTTGTTTACTCGGCGTTGCAGCGATTGGATTAATCGCATTAGTTGGCGAATTTCAAGTCTTAGCAATAAGCTTATTTTTGCTTGGTATGGCAACATTTGCTCTATACCCTATCGCGATCAACTTAGGCTGTAACAAGATAGATTTACAATACCTAGTCTCTGTAACTCAAGTGATGCTGTTCTGCTATAGCATTGGTTCGGTCGCTGGGCCGCTAATCGCGAGCACATTCATGAATAGCAGCGCTGGGTTGCTCAATTACTTATTCGTGTTCTTGCTAGCGACCACGATCTATATGTTAATCGCGAGCTTGAAGCGTTCAAGCCTACAAGTTGCAGGTGAATAAAATAAAACAAAGGAGAGCAATCGCTCTCCTTTTTGGTTTACCGAATTGAATCGAAATGCTCTTTAACGGGCGTCTTTCCTTTCAAACGGATAACCACGACACTCGAAGACACATCTTGATCATTCTTGATGACTTCTATCGGCTGAACAATCACATCAGCTGGGTAGACGAATTCCTTACAGATCAAATTTACTAACTTACATTCTCCGTTTACTCGCTGCTTCAACTCATTACTCTTGAATAGCCAAGTCGCAACATCCGGAGTGTCAGATGCGATATTCGATGTAAATAACTCTAGCGGTTGTCCAATCAAAAGTGTTTCGCAGACACCAAACCACTGCGTTGCAGCTGGGTTGGCGTAACAAATAGCACCGCGCGTATTTACTGTAATAATAATATCCCCAATGGCATCCACCAGCACTTGACTAAACTGGTTCTGCTGAGACATTGAGATATAAACTTTTTTAAATTTTTCAAATACATGTGCCAACTCCTCAGGAAGTGGCTCGGTTAGACCCGAAGAATCAGAATGGCCCGCTAACTCTGACTCATTCGACATCAAAACGGTAAGCGTATTTATAGGCTTGATCACGCGCCGAGCGAATGACGTCCATAATAAAATCGTCAGCAGAACCACTAGCAATGCCGATATAGCAGTCAGTGCAATTGGGTTGAAGTAACGGTAGCTATGATCAGTAAAACGAATCAAGAAATTGGCAGGCTGCACTCGACCATCCGCCATCGTCACTTGGTATTCAGCTTCGTAGCCATTTCGCTTTTCTATCACTTGATGTAAAGAAACGTTATAGCCTTGGTCGTACCCAACCTGTGTCAAACGTAGTCCGGCAGATGTGTAATGGAAGTTAAAATCTCTCCCTAACTTCTGGCTAATCGACATAATTATTTCGGAGTCAACTTCCTTCAATGAAGTTAATAAACCAAGGGGCTTGTCACGGTCCATAATCAAAGAACTACTGAACATGAAAATACGGCCTTCAATGAAATTAACACCACGCCTTTCTGTTAATGGAAAGGGCTTGTGATCAAAAGGTTCATGAAGCGCTTTAATATCTCTAAAATATTGATTGCTCGTCCGCCCAATTGACGAGACCAATTTGCCGACAATGTTTTGTATCACAACAATATCGGCAGCATCTTCTGGCATTTGAATATCACTTAAATAACTCGAGTCATTGGAGTACGTGACCAAGCTTTGAGTAATATCTATATTCTTAGCGAGCATTTGGCTTTGTTGTGTTAACAGATCAAACTGATGAGTCATTTGTATGACAGCCAACTTTTTGTAGTCTTCTATTTGGTTCGAGCGCCAGTGATCACGTTCTATGCCAACCGCAAGAGCTATTGAACACACACTGATAACCAATGAAAGAATACAGTTTTTCAATACTGTTAAATTGAGTGACTGGGCTATTGAAAATACTGGTTTCACGCGACTTTTGACTCTTGGCAGTATTGAGTGATCTCTTCCCCTAAAACCGATAGAGCTCGAGTAATAAATTCAATTCGGTTCGCACTGTGAGTCAAACGAGCACTAGCGGCTTCTTTCTCTAGCGCTTTTGCTACCTCAGCAATCGGCTCATTGCCCAGGTACAAAGCGCTACCTTTAATGCGGTGGGCGGTATCCCTGATTGCGTTTGCATCCTGAGATTCACCAACCGTTTGCAACTCGTTAATATCATTCAGGTAGTTATTGAGGAAGGTTTCCAAAATGTCTAATGCAATTTCTTGGTCATCACCACTCATTGCCAACACATGCGAAGGCTCAAAACGCTCGGTTTCAGGCAAGCTCAAGATAGAGTCGGAATGTTCCACCTCACTAATTACATTCAAGCCTTCAATGCCAGTGATCGGTTCTAAATCTAATTCTTCATTGTTTTCGTGATTGAATTTAGATTGGTTAGTGCCTAGCTCCGAAAAAAAGTCGTCATCTTGTGCGTCCTGCGCAACCGACAGTTCAAATTGCGCCATCTCACTTTCAAATAACGCCACTTCGGCCAAGTGCGCTTGAAGCTCTTCTTCTGTCGCTGATGCTTCATTCTCATTTCCTATATATTTAGAGTCAGCGACGCTAGCGCTCACCGCTTCATAATTTTCAAACTTCCCTAACTCTTGGTCAGCGTATTTGTCAGAGAGCACAAATTGCTTGTTATCCAGTTCAATCTCATGACCGTTCTGCTGGATTTCTTTCCAATCAAGATCATCATCGTTAGGCGGTATCTCCACCTCAAACGTCTTTTGATCTTCAAGAACCTCGTCTAACGCATCGTTAAACTCTGGTTTTATTTCAGAACGCTCCAACCAATCTTCCACGCCCTGCTCTTCGTGATCCACTTCTACATTAAGTGAATTGGCATCTAGCCAGTTGAGCAGTTCATTTTCTTGCTCAAAGTCCGATTCTTCTACCATCGCGATATTCGCCGCTTGCAGTAGTTTGTTTTCTAGTACATCAAGGGGACATGGTTTGGAAATATAGTCATCAAACCCGGCAGACAAACAACGTTTGGCAGCACCACTTAGCGCATCGGCAGTAATTGCTATCATCGCAGGCTTGTTGTTGGAAAATTCAGCCGCAATGGTTTTTGCTAATGTGAAACCATCCATTTCTGGCATATGACAATCCGAGAGAATCACATCGTACGTTGGGTTCTCCAAATACTTGTCGTAAGCGATACGGCCATTTTCAGCGATATCAAAATGCACGCCTAAACGCTTTAGTTGGCCACCAATTACTTTACGATTGACTTCGTTGTCCTCAGCAAACAAAACGTTTAGTTTGCCTAGCTGGTTAACCGTCGGCATCGCCCCTAATGCATCGTCGTGTTTAATGACCTTTTCTGCGTTGTCTACCAACAAAGGTAAACTGATACTAAACAAGCTACCGTGCCCGATGACCGAAGACACTCGTATTTCACCGCCCATTTCTGCGACGATTTCACTACAAATACTCAGGCCAAGTCCCGTGCCTCCGAAACGACGGGTAATGTCACCGTCAGCTTGCACAAACGGGTCAAACAGTGCGTTCAGTTTATCTTTTGCAATTCCAATCCCGCTATCACGAACTTGGAATCCAATTAGGTCATAATGTTGTCCATCAGCGCTACGTTTGTAATCCGACGCAATTAATTGAGCACTCAGCTCTACAAACCCCTCGTGTGTGAACTTCACAGAGTTAGACACTAGGTTATTCAACACCTGCATCAAGCGAGTTGAATCACACAGGTAGGCATTCCTTAAGTTGGTATCAATTCGGCTATCAAAGCCTACCTTTTTTGCGTTGGCTTTGTGTTTGAAGTTACCGACTACGCTAGAGATTAGCGACTCTAAATCACAATGAACCTGCTCAAGTGTCAGTTTGCCGGCATCCATTTTGGAAAAATCGAGTACGTCATTGAGTAATGCCATTAAATTTCTCGCTGAGCCATTAAGGGTGTGAAGCAGATCCTCTTGTTCATTGCTCAACTGGGTAAACGACAGCGCTTCTGCCATTCCCAATACACCGTTCATAGGTGTACGTATTTCATGGCTCATACGTGCAAGAAAATCTGATTTGGCAAGCGTCATTTCTTCCGCTTCTTTTTTAGCGATTTCAGCTTCGTGTAGTGCTTTCTCTAGCGTTGCTTGAATCTCTTTTCTATTAGCAAGCTGATGACGATAAAACACAAAGCAGAGCAGTAAGAAGATGAACAATAAAACGCTGGCAAGGCTGATCTTTTTATATAGCTCTCTTAAACGTTCCGTTTCTTGGCTGAATACTAAATGCTCTTTCCATTTAACTTGAAGATCTTGCTGAAAGTTTTCACCTAAATTGTATAGCCCTAGGTTCAATAAGCTCACCCACCTACTTTCAGAATTTGGCAATGCCATTCGTGGCCAGTACTCGTTATTTAGGTCCTCTGCTTTATGCAGGTTTAACGTATACAGCTTATGCTTGTTAACCAAATAAGCACTGTTTAAAAGCTTACCCACGTACGCATCGGCACGCCCTTCGGCAACCGCTCGCATCGCTTCTTCTGCGGTATCTAGGTAAATAATGGGATTAATTGGCAGTAAGTCGGATAGTAACTCGTTTTCGTAAAGCCCACGAACTAGCGCTAGGCGCTTGCCTTTTAATTGGGAGATGGCGTAATAATTTTCTTCACTTGCTATCGCCAATACCGTTCTGTCTATGTCAGACGTAAAACTAAGACTAGTCAAACGCTGGTCCGTTTTATAGATACCGGGAAATATATCCACTTCTCTGTTTTTAACAGCATCTAACGCTTCTTGAAAAGAAGAATAAGGCTTGGCTTCAAACGTCACTCCCAGTTTCTGGCTCAAGCTACGAATTACATCAACAATGTAGCCTTCAATAAAAAAACCTTCAGTAATGAAATACGGTTCTTCTCCATCAACAATGTACGCATAGCTCATGACAGGATTTTCTGTGAGTAGGCGTTCTTGTTGAATACTAATGTTTGTTAAATACGAACCGGAGAGTGGTCGAAAGCTATTTTCTGGCGTTCCCCCTACGCTCGCCAATAAGTCTTCAGATTTGCCAAAAGAAATAGAACGTATGCCCAAATTCACTTTGAGCATTAATTCACCATCTTCACGCTTTGTCATCGCCCTAATCGGCAACCCTTTCACGATGCTTTTTTGGACATAAAACTCATCGGCAACCCCGGCTTGATCCAACTTAGCCAAAAAATTTTGAGGTGACCAAGAATATATGTAATTGAGCTGTTCGATTTGGTTAAACAGCTTTTCTGATTGCGTGTCGTGAACGGTGATAATACTCTTTCGATTAAAATCAGGCGGCAACAACGAACTTGGCATATGTAAACCGACACCACCACCTTCGACTGTGTCGCCAATCCTTTTTACAAGCACGCTCTTTGCTTCAATATATGGCAAGCTGTAGCGTACCCAAGACGTCAGTTTAGGGTTGTGTGTTGTAATCGCTAGTATGTCGACCTGTTCCATGCCCAGTAATTCATACAAAGATGCATAGTCACCAAATTTGAATTCTATCTGGTAACCATATACTTCTCCCCAGTGCGTCCAGTATTCAACTAAGTAGCTCCTGAGAATAGCTACATCAGTTGGTGCGTCATGATATGCTTTATCCGGCTCCGATATAGGTATCCCGACAATAAGCAAATCTTTAGGTCCAAGCTGACTCGGCTGAATGCTCATAGAGTGACCTTCATTTAGGGCAAGCTCTTCAGCAAACACTGATGTGTGAGTAGCGATCGCCACTAGGCAACATAATAAGAAACACGCTTGCTTTATGAATTTGAGAGCCATTATCGATTTATCAACTTACACTAATCAGAATTACATTCAGTATAATTAATAAATTCACGTAGTTCTGTTCTTTAGGGAACAGACTTCTGTATATAAATTGTAAATAATAGCGGCGATTCAAATTATGAGTGATGTTAATCCATGCTATTTAAACATATTGATAATTCGCGACCGGTGCTGATTGTTGACGACAGCTCAATGTACCGAACCGCTGCGAAAGGAATGCTTCAAAAGCTCGGCTATAAATCTGAACTGCTTCATTTTGCTCAAGACGCCGCTGAAGCGATTTCTCGTTGCAGCAACAATCAATATGGATTGATCTTCTTTGATTACAACTTAGGTGATAAAGCCAATGGTTTTCAGCTAATCGACGAACTGCAAACGCGTGGGCTGTTACCAGCGGATTGTGCAACTATCATCGTCACTGGTGATGCGACCACTGACGTCGTTCGTGGCTTCATGGAGTTAAACCCCGATGGCTACCTATTAAAACCACTCAATTATTCCACTCTAAAAGAGCGGCTTCCCGGGTTCATTAGAAAAAAGCAAATGCTGTCTGATATTCTGGTAAGTTTTGACAAAGGTAACCACCATGATGTCATCACTAAAGTCGATGAAACTTTCTATCAAGAAGACGACATCATTGTCCTAAGTGAACGAATTAAAGCAGAATCGATGATAGCATTGAACCAGTTTGATGATGCTCGAAATGTCCTAATCAACTTACAAGGTAGCAGTGAAAACGGAAAGGTTACGTTAAATCTGGCTCGCATTGCCCTTAAGCAAAGGCAATACAAACAGGGGTTGTTTCTCTTAAAGCCGCTTCACAAAGACCCTTTCCATGCGGCATCTGCTGCTGAACTCAGCGCACGAATTAACGTCGCCCAGATTCAATTTGAACGTGCACGCGAAGACATAGACCGTTCTCTTAAGATCTCACCTAAGGTAATTCAAAGACATCGCCTTAAGGTGTACCTCAACATGGCAATGTTTGACCTACCCAATGCGATCACGAGTTGTAAAAGTATGATTCTAGAATCACGCCATTCATTTAGAGAATCGGTAGACATGTACCAACTTGGGGCGCAGCTCGTCCTCGATCAAGCTCAATTTTCGCCTAGAGATAAACGAACAACACACCTTTCTACTTTGGGGAAATGGGCTGAAAGCTGGCGCGCTAAATTCCCTAGAGCTCAATACAAAGCATTAGAACTGCTAATCTTTGCTCGCGGTAATATTTTACGCGGAGATGTCATCAAAGGCCGTCACTTGCTTGAAGAATATCAACACTACACTAAAGAGACGAAAGGTTACCAACCAGCGCTATTAGAACAGATAGAGTTGTCACGCGTTTTTCTTCTTTTGGGTAAACAAACTGAGTATCAAACGCTGTCTGAACTGATCAACATAGAACTAAAAAGTGAACCCTTCACTACAGAAGATAAAGCGTTATTAGCCTACCTTTCTCAGTGGCGAAATAAGGTTCAGAGAATGCGAGAGGCTTCTTTAAAGCTCAAACAAGATGCATTACATCTAATCGAACAAAAGAATTTCGAGAAAGCATCGACACTACTTGCGCGAGCAATGGATACCCAATACACAGATCTCGACGTACCCAAGCTTCTGCTCGGTGTCTTAACCCGGGCATGGCCACAAAACTGGAGCAAGCGGGATGTTATCCATCTAGCGGTTCGCTGCAAAGATCAAATGCATGACAGCCCATTCATTCAAAGTAAAGAGTTTGCGGCTCAAAGCAGAATTCTTGCTCAACAGCTAGACTACGCCGATCTAGCCGTAGCCACCGGAGCCGTTGTTTAATATGGATATCTGTAACATTCTTATTATTGAAGATGATGCCTTTCAGAGAAAGATCCTGACCTCGATGCTGTCATCCATTTGTAGCGCGAACATTGCAACGGCAACCAATGGAAAAGAAGGGCTAGAACAAGTCGCGTTGCAACGGCCCGATGTGATTTTTTGCGATTTGTATATGCCTGAATTGGATGGTGTCGAGTTTGCGCGAATACTCGCATCAAAAAGTATCCAAACAACATTGGTCTTTACGAGTAGCGCCGCTGAGGATGTTCAGAATGCCGTCGTTGATATGTCTAAATCATACGGACTCGATCAAGTCACTAATCTCGTTAAACCTCTGAAACGCACCCAAGTTACCGACCTTGTCGACAAGATCATTCAAGACAAATTATTAAAGACGTCCTGTTGTAAGCCCCTTTCGAATATTGATGCTCAAGAGATACGACAAGCATTTACTCACGAGCAATTTGAACCATTCTTTCAAGCGCATTTTGATGCCACAAATGGGAAAATTGTTGGCGCAGAAGCACTGATCCGCTGGAACCACCCGACCTTAGGCATACTAACGCCTATCCATTTTTTGGATAAGCTTTTAGCCATGGGCTTAAGCTACCAACTCACTTGCCAGATGCTTCGTAAATCCATTGAAGCTGCAGCCTCTTGGCATCAAAAAGGCTGGCCACTTAATGTCTCCGTTAATGTAACCCCCTCAGATCTCGGCAAACCTGATTTTGCCGATAGAGTTCTAAAAATTGTAGATGAGGTTCGCTTTCCTCCTCACCGGCTAACTTTAGAAGTGACAGAGACTGAGCTGTCTGTTGACCTAGCCCGATCGCTTGAAAATACAAGTCGCCTGCGCATGCGTGGTGTGTCGATTGCAATCGACGACTTTGGTACAGGGCATTCATCGCTCAGCTTGTTGATCTCTAGCCCATTTACCGAACTTAAAATTGATCAGTTCTTCGTCAATAAGATGTTGGATAATCACAAACATTTAGCAGCAATCAAATGTGCTATCGCGTTAGGAAAAAGCTTAGATTTAAAAATCGTGGCAGAAGGCGTTGAGACACAAGAGCAAGCTAAGACTCTCGTAAAATTAGGCTGTGATGTCCTACAAGGGTACTACCTTGCTAGACCAAAGAGCAGCGTCAAATTTTCATCACTGTGCCACCAGCACTTTTTAACCAAAGCCAATACCGCGCCAAGAAGCTTATTGACAGCATAAATTTGATCGTCAACGTAAGCTCTGATTGAATCTCATTAAGCGCCCGCGTTACACTATAGGGAATAGTGCAACGCGAGTATTTGAGTGAAACGTATTTCTTACGAAATTGAATGGCCATGCGAGTTAAGTGCAGAGATAAAAGCGTTATTGCTTGAATGCGCGATTGAAATTCATGGCGTGCCTAAGCGTAACCCGAGTCATCGCTCGCAACAGGGCGGCGTTTTCTACGTCACGCAAGGGATCATGTCGGTTACCTTCTCCGCCGAAAAGACCAACACCATGAACGCCGGACTAGTAGGCTCTGGTATGTGGTTTGGCGGTATTGTTATGTCTTCTGATATCTCTTTAAATGCGACACTCGATGAAATCCTTCCGATTAGCTTTCTTTACTTCCCTAAAGACAAAGTTGATAAGCTGGCTCAAGCGAATCATGAAGTCTATAAGTGGCTCTACTACAGTACGGTGGAAGTACAAAAAGATTGGATTCAAGCGCAAATCTGCTCCCTTTATGATCGAGAGTCTAGAGTTGTGTTTTCTCTGTTACAAATTGCTCAGCGTTTACCGTCCGTTCAAGGTAGCTTGATTAAAATAGACATCTCACAAAAACAATTGAGCCAAATTACTGGGATTTCGCGTCCACGGCTCAACGAAGTGCTAAAAGCGTTAGAATCCCAGAGTGAAGTAAGCCTAGAAAGAGGCAGTATCCACTTACTCGAACTGGACGCACTGCAACAAAGGGTGGATAAACTCGCCACTCACCTCAAAACGTAAATGTGATTTCATTTTGATAGGTTTTTCAATTTGCGGTACTGACTTGGCGATTGGCCAAAATGCTTTCGAAATCGATGAGAAAAGTTATACGGATCTTTGTAACCCAAACGTTGGGATATCATCGAAATAGACCACTCTTGTTGATTAAGAAGACTCACCGCCTTATCCATACGTAAATGAATCAGTTTACTTCTGGGCGACAAACCAAACAGTGACTTACATATTCGATTGAGCTGCTCTTCACTAATAAACACTTTTTCTGCCATCCCACTTACCGACCAAGGTAAGTGAAGCTGACTCTCAATCTCATTGAACAGTGCCTGAACCCTTGCTGATGATCCCGTCGATTTGGGTTCAAAGCCACTTAACAAGCGTATGATCTCGCTCACCAGTAACTTACGAAAACTAGTTCGCCCATTGATTTCTACATGCATGAGATTCAGCAAAGACCAAATCTGTTCTGTTTCACTGAAAGAGACGATGCACTGGCCAAACTCCTTTAAGAATTGCCACTCCTCGGTATCATAAGGAAGCACCCAAGCCATTTTCCAATGGCCAATGCTCGGATTAAGTTCAAAACGAAACGGCGTTTCAGCTGGTAAAATGACCAAGCTATACGGTTCGATGAGCTCAACCTTCTCGCTAGTAGTTAGTATTCCTCCCCCCTCTTGCGTAAACAACAAAGTATGTACAGAAACGCTTTGCCTTTCTACGTAATACGTTTCGCTTAGCTCAGCTAACCCACCCATGAAAATATTCTTAGCCAACAACTCTGGGATATCATCTGTGGTTAAAAATCGCTCCTTGCACGCTTCTGCCAAAAATACTTCATCACGCCACTCTGATTTAGGTTTCATTTGCTCAATGACGGATTTGCACAGGTTTTGTTGTTTTTCACACATGTTCATATCTACACCTAGCCACTATATTTTACGGCCAATTAAGGAGCTATTATGGCCACTAACATTCTTCCAAAAAATACAAATGATATCCGCCAAGAGCCTATTCTGATTAGAATAGTAAAGCTCGGCTTACCGGTAGCACTACAAAGTGCGCTTGTGGCTATTCTAGCACTAGCCGATGTACTCATGGTGAGTGATTTTGGCATGGAAGCAACAGCCGCTGTGGGAATTGCATCAAAATGGCATTTTGTGGCAATCATGATCATGGCGGGTTTAGCAGCGGCAAATGGAACATTGGTCGCACAGTACTGGGGAAAAGGTGACCAACGAAGTGCTAAGACTGTCACCTCACTTGCATTACGGTTTGGCCTTAAAGTCTTACTGCCTGTTACGTTGATCATCACCCTAGGTTCAGAGTTATTGATGACTTTGCAAACCAATGATGAAAGCGTGATTTCTTTAGGGGCAACGTACCTTTGGTATGGTTTCCCGGTTCTGTTACTAACACACCTAGTCATTGTTGTTGAAGCGAGCATGCGCTCATCCGGTGACACGGTAACACCGCTATTACTCGGAGGCGTGACAATAGCCCTAAATATCGCCCTAAATTTCGTGCTTATTAAAGGCATGTTTGGTATTCCAGCAATGGGGGTGGCAGGCGCAGCATTAGCCACTACGCTTTCGCGCTTGATCCAAGTATTAATGATGTACAGCTATATGCGTGCGAAAAAGCACTGGCTGATTGTGAGTGAAAGTTCAATGGACCGCCCTTCACTATGGCTAGCTTATCGACGCTTGGCGCTGCCTTTGACGCTGAATGCCGTATTATGGGCCGTTGGTACGATGGCTTACCAAATGATATTTGGTCACATGGGAACAACCGAACTTGCCGTGTTTTCAATGCTCGGGCCATTTGAATCCTTGTGCTATTCCGTATTTTTCGGCATTTCAGTGGCTTGTTCAGTATTACTTGGACATTCATTAGGACGAGATGAGTTCGACCAAGCAATGGACATGGCGATTGTATTCATCAAGGCCGTTCTGCTCTTCGGTATTGGTGTCGGTACATTGTTGTTTCTAAATAGAGAAACCATCATAGATTGGCTTAACCTTAATCAACCGGAGCTTTATCCTCTTGCGTCGCCTGCAATGGTGATTATGTGTTGCGCGATTTCAATTCGAATGCTCAACATGGTGATCATCAATGGAGTATTGCGCTCAGGAGGTGACAATGCGTTCTGTCTGCGTATGGACTTCATCGCAATGTGGATGATTGGCATTCCGGTATGTGCTTACGGCGCATTTGTGGCTGGATGGGATTTCAAATATATCTACGGACTAATGCTGGTTGAAGAGATTGTAAAGTTAGCGCTGTGCTCGCATCGTTATTTTAGCCGCCACTGGATCAACAATCTGACAGTGACAACGTCTGCGGCCGCCTAGCCTTTAGCTATTGTTTTGATTCGCCCGTTTATGCCTATTTGAAGCGTGCTTTTCCGGTTTGTCTGGAACAACACGCTTTTCATGGATAAGATGGCGTATCGCCAAAATCGGGTGCTTTAAAAGCATCCGAGGGCCCGAATAGCGCATCACCAGTCGCATTTGCTCTTTCGGTTCAGGCTTATAACAATGAATCGGACATTTATTACACGTGGGCTTTGCTTCGCCATACGGGCAGCGATCTAACCGAGTCTCGGCATACACCAACAACTCGTGGCAATCTTTACACAGGTTACCTTCTAAGCGTACCTTTTGATGATGATCTCGACAGTAAATATGAACCATTGCAATCACGGTTCTGTATTCCGTTGCAAGTCCGCCTTTTAAAATGTCGTTATGTTGGAACATCAGGTATTTCCTAACGGTAGCGCATATAAGTTGAGGGTGGTGGTTTCTGAAAGCTTTTCTTCTACGCGTTCGAAACCAAAACCTAACTTTTCAAGTAAGTTGATACTACGAATATTATCAGAAGTGGTGATCGCGACTAAATGATCAATATCAGGATTATGTTTCGCTTGTCCGATAATCGCCTGACTCGCCTCGTAAGCGTACCCTTTTCCGTACATTTCAGGTAGAAAGCCGTAACCAACGTCATAGGCATCCAAAGTATCACGCTTGATCAAGCCGCAGACACCGATTGCTCTATTGGTCTCACGCAATACAACAACAAGTAGCCCCACACCTTTACTCTGATGCATCTCAAGAATGTTATTTTGGATGTAGTCGAGTGCTATTTGGGGTGAGGAAATGCCTTTATCACCAATAAACTGATGGAAATCGTCACCACTGTAGAGCTCATGTATAAAGTAAGCATCGTCTTGCGTAACCATTCTTAGCGTTAATCGTTGCGTGTTAGTCTCGTGCATCATTTTTCCTACTATAAACTTGCTTCAATCATTGAGTTCTAACCTCAAAATGATTATCCTCCTCCGCCTAAACCATTTACAAGGCTACGCAGCGATGAACCGTAAGAAAAAAATCAACGAGATCCTAAAGAAGAAACAAAAGAAAGCGAACTCTAAGCTGCACAAAAGTAACAAACCACGTTACATTTCTAAAGCCGAGCGTGCGAAGATGGAAGCTGAAGAAGCACAAAATGCAGAGCAAGCAGCAGAAAGCACAGCAGCTAACGAGCAAACTTCGGCAGAATAATCGCCTTTCTTAGCGCTCATTACTGATTTTGAAAAATACCAGCAAATAAAATAGGCTGGTATTTTTTTATCAATGAGTTCAACTTTCACGTTACTCCCCACTTTCCCAGCGTTTATTTTTCTACAAGTCTTTAATTATTCGCCACTAATTTTTAGTCGCGAAAAAATTTCAAAAAATCATATGATTTTTCCTCATAGTTTAGAAAATCTTTATAGGCAAATGTAAAGTGTCATAGCTTGATATGAATCAATTAAATGCTAACTTTAAAGTGTGATTACAAGTTCATAACGAGCGTTTAATCACACAAATTGATGCAGTTTTTTCGCTAAACAAAATAGTTAAGTTGAAATGACTATCAAATCGTTTAGCTGATGATGACTAGTAAGTACCTCTAAGCTGTTCGTCATCTCGAACGATACACACAGTGTAAGGAAATACTATGAAAACATTAATAGCTATAGCGTGTGGTCTGCTCGTGGCTTTTGGCGCGACCGCAGCCTCTCGTAGTACCGTACACAGCACCTCTACTTTGACGACTGATGCCTTCAGTTCCAAAGCAGCGGCAATGGATGCAGGTTTTAATATGTACGAGTCACTTGAAACAGCAAGTGATAGCGAATTACGTTGGAAACTCAATAAAACTGGCAGCGACATTGTGAGTGGTTCAATGACAATAGATAACGCTCGCGTAAAAATTGAAGAAAACGTAGTGTCACGCGATAGTATCGAATACCGTGCTATTGTTGATGTCGACTACCATTACAAGGCTTTTGAAGGAAGTAATGACTAGATAGAGAGTATAGTCATAGGAGTGCCTCAACACTTCAGTAGAATCTAGCACAAAGTTATCACTGACAGCCCCAGGTGCAATAAAGAACGTATCTGTTCTCAACAATTAAGCACATAGGCCAAACGTCTGGCATAAAGAGTTAACCAAGTGATAGAGAATGCAAACAATGAGAATATTAATTGATAAATGAAAGGTGAACCACTCTACAAACGCTGAGTGTTCACCTTTTAGTTTTGGTCGAGCATGTCGTTAATTCACTCGAACATGAACGAAGTTTTGTTCGGTACTGGTAGTTTGGGCCGCTCTATATTGCTTAAATATTCTCTCAAGTTCGATGAAAGAATAACTGTGCTCAACGTAGTCGAATACATTTAGCGATATCGCCAATTTATAAACTGATAGTGCACGAGCAGTGTCGCCCTGTGCGATGTAACGTTTACCTAAATAAAAATACGCTTCGGTTAAACGCTGAGCCATCACAACATTATTTTGTGTGCTTTCCATGACTCTTTGAATTGCAGCTTCTTCAGAAACATCGCCCAGCATAATGCCCACAAGCACCCAGCCCCAGTCATCATTATGATTTAGACTTCTTGCTCTTAGATTATCAATTGCAACTTGTTGATCCAATTCACTTTCCATTATCGACAACCACAACACTCGAAATGGATCATTAGGATCTTGATTGTAATGTGCCACCATATCTTCAAGTGCCAAGGTAGTTCGGCCACCATAGTAAAGGGCTACAGCACGGTTATAGACGGCTTGCTGATTGTTTGGATCGAGATCTAAAGTCGAGTCAAAAGCTTGATAGGCGGTATCAAACTCGCCAATTTGAGTAAAATATAGACCGAGAAGGTTGAAGATTTCAGGCTGTGCGGGATTAATTTTTAGCGATTGACTAAAGTCGATTTTCGCAAGGTCTCTTAATCCAAGCTCATCGTAATAACAACCACGCTCATAAAGCACTTTAGCGCGTAATTCATCGTTAATATCAGGGTGGTGAAGAAGTTGGCTCAACTTAGCTATTTGAACTTCGTTTTGAACCCTAGGCTGCAATGGGACTGCCATAGCTGGGTATACCGGATTAAGCTCATCTGTATTGCTAGCTTCAGTTTTCACCGAGCTAACAGAGCTGCATCCTGTTATCGCAATCAGTACACCTAGACTACAAAATTTACACCATTTCACCATCATATCTCTCCCTTATACTCCTAAAACTTCATATGGAAGGAGTCACTACCAGCCCCTTTATAGCATATTTTTTAATCAATGCGACATTTATTGAGTGTTTTATCATTATATTGAGAGGTTCGCAGAGTTGAATTCCTTGAGCCGATATTAAAAAGTCGGACACTCCCATTGAAGTATCCGACTTTATCGTATCCACCGCATTTGGCTAGAATGTGATTTGCCAACGCTCGAAAGGATTATCGGCCTTAACGCCTTTAGCTCCCCACCTGTCAACGGGGTCAACGACTAAGATTCGCTGCTCGGGTACGAGTTCTAGTAGTGATTTGGATGGCTTCCTAGATGTCACCAACCATAGCGTTTCATCATCAGAAAACAGTGACTTGAGGTGTTGTTTTTGCTGTTGGCTCCACTCGAGTTCGGCATCATACAAACGCTCAACGACAAACAATTGATTACCAGAAACAAAATCCTCTAACGTTTCAGAAAGCAGCACAACTGAATCAATGTCATTTTCAAAAATTGCCTCTTGCTGTAAGTTGATCAGCTCACGGACATCTAGCATCAATCGCTGAAGGTTGGCTTCGATTGTGAGTTTATGCTCCGGCCATAGCTTTTTCAGATCATCTGCGACAATCGAAGCCATCCGTATCAGGTTCGTCGGGTTCAACCAAGAATATTTCGAGATTGTCCCATCACTTAATGACAATGCAGCGACGCCTTGCGCTCTTGGGGTTAACGCCTGTGCAGCATCAATTTCCACAAGACGGATATTACCTTGCCTTGCATAAATGAACGTTGGGTCAGCTTCCCAAACTGAACTAATGGTTACTGCTACCGTGGCACTTTCCCCTGCTTGCGCCACTTTTTGACGCCCTTTGGACTCAAACCAGTTTGGAAGCCTTTCGATGCCATAGCGTTTTGGTGGTAAGTATTGAGTGGTTACCTTAGTGCCTTTCATTAATTCGCTAGCAATAAGGTATGTCGACGGTGTGCTTGTCAAAATATCTTTCGCGAACGCACCGTTTACGCCACCAAATAAAGCAGCGGTAATGATCCACTTAGCAGTACATCTTATGATTGCTTTCATGCTTATGCCTTTTTAAAGATTCGATATATCGTCGCGGCTAAGAAAAACGCGGCTGATACAATGATGATTGAAGCGCCAGATGGGACAGGCAGTTCTAGTTCCATCGGTAATACGGTCCCAACCAGACAAGCGATGGTTGCCAATAAGGCCGACAGGAGTACAAAACTGCCCATCCTTTTTGTTAACAAACGAGCTGTCGCACCAGGAATCAGTAGCAATGCACCCACTAATACTGCCCCTACAATTTTCACAGCAGCGATAGTGACCAGAGTGATCATCATGACAAACAAATAGTCATAAAAACTGGTGTTGTAACCTCTGACTTTCGCTATATCTGGGCTTATACAAGTCAGTAAGATGCGGTTAAAAGTCGGAATTAGCAGCAACACGATAAGCAAACAACTTAAGCCTAAAATCGCGAGGTCTTGATCTGTCACCGTTAGAATCGAGCCAAAAAGCACATTCTCTAACATGTGAATGTTTATTTTTCTCGCTACATACATCAGTAGCGCTGCCCCCGCAGCCAAGGCCAGTGCGAGGAACACCCCTACGAGTGTGTCATAAGGCACGTTAGTACGATTACGTACAAAATGCAGAAGTAGCGCAAATATCATGCAAAAGCTAAACAAACCGATGATTGGGTTTTCCGGCGGCTCACCAAGCAAGACACCGATTGCAATGCCAGTTAACGCCGCATGTCCAACCGCTTCCGAGAAGAAAGCCAGCCGTTTCGCTATCACCAAAGTGCCTAGCCCTCCCAGAAGAGGGCCTAGTAGCAAAGCAGCTACTAAAGCGTTAACCATAAACGCATAAGAAAAGCTTTCACTCAACAGACCCGCCTCTACACCGTTGATCGCCAGCGATCTTAACCAATCCATCATGCGACCTCCTGCGAAATAGCAGCCGAACTGGTGTAATGCTGGAAAAGGCTTTCAATTTTTGAAGGGTGAAGCACTTCACGATGATAGCCGCTTTCGACTAAGCAACGATTCACCACATGCACATTCGCATCAAGTCGCCTAACGGCTGACACATCATGATGCACTGCCAATACGGTCTTCCCTTCAGATACACACTCAGTGATCAGTGACTCCAAGTAACGAACGCCTTGCTCGTCCATCCCCGTTGTCGGTTCATCTAATATGAGTAAACTTGGATCATCCAATAATGCCTGTGCAAACAACACTCGTTGTTGTTCGCCACCGGAAAGTTGCCCCATTCGGCGATCATGACGTGCTGCCATACCTACTCTTTCCAATTGGTCTAGTGCGCGCCGATGCTGCTTGGTTTGTTTTCTCCAAAACAGTGGCATTCGAGTTTGGTTCAGTAACACAAAATCCATCACGGTTAGCGGTAAGCTAGGTTCAAACGTCGCTTTCTGTGGCACGTAGCCAATGCTTACCTTATTTGGCCAGCGAATCTCAACGTCTCCTTGGAACGGCGTTAGCCCAAGTACTGAGCGAAGTAGCGAAGTTTTGCCGCCTCCGTTCGGCCCCATGATTACGTGGCACTTGCCCGCTTCAAATGTTGCTGAGACACCGTCGAGTATGATGTTGTTATCGTATTTGAGCGTGAGTGCGTTTACTCGAATTGACGGCCCAATCATTACGCATCACCTTTTGGGGCTTGATTCTCGGCTGCAAACTTCATTGCTTCAATCAAAGTATCTAAATTGGCCTTCATTTCCACTTCAACTTTGTTTGCTTCATATTCGCCATGCGTCATGTGAGAGAAACGGTACAACTGAACACCTGTTTCAGCTTCAATCGTGTCAACAAATCGATTGGGCATGTTGAGCTCGTAGAAAAGTACATCTATGCCTGATTGGCGAATCTTCTCAATCGTACCTTGAAGTTGACTTGCACTTGGCTCGACCCCGTGTGCAGGTTCAATCACCGCGGCAACATCTACCCCGAACTCCTGCAGTATGTATCCATAAGCGTTGTGCGTTGTCGCGACTTTCATACCTGAAGTGTTCATTTGCCCCAAAGATGCCATCGCATCTCGTTTCATTAGCCGGAACGTTTTAGCGTAACGGCGAGCATTTTTTCGGTAGTACTTAGCGTTTTCAGGGTCGATAGCAGCGAGTTCACTTGCAATCGTGTACACCTTTTGGATTGTGGTAGACAGACCAACGAACGTATGTGGGTTCACTGCGCCTTGTCCAACGGATTGTCCCATCGCAGGTAATAATGGCACTTCCTTGTTTGCTTTGATCACAATGAGATCTTCACGTTGGGCAGCGTCAATGACTTTCAAAGCAAAATCGTCATGGCCAATACCATTAACGACGATGACATCCATTTGGTTTAGACGTTTTAGATCATTAGGTTGAGGCAAATAGTTGTGTGGGTTAAAGCCAGCATCGACAAGGGGGATGATATCGGCTTTGTCTCCAACGACAGCTTTTACGTAGCTGTAATACGGCTGCAATGTAATTCCAATCGACAGTTTATCTTTCGCCATTGCATTAATAGGAAATGCGAACACTGCCAAAAGCGCAGCATAGTGGAAAATCTTACGCATATCGGGATCTCTTTTAGATTTAGTGTGAATGTGTGTCTTTGTCGTCAGCAACCATAACGATTTGCTTCCATCCCTGATGAATCAAGCTATCTTCGTCAAATTCAAACGCGACTAATTTGCTCTCTAACTGTTCTGAATCGGATGCATAGATCCAAATATCAGCAGCTGAGGTGCGGCTATCTAGTAATATGGGTTGGGCAGCATCCAAATGGCGTGGGAAGCCCAAGTACAAGCCCGTGGATACGCTTTGCCATTCATGTTCGCCTTTGCGCTTCCAGCTTTGATCTTTAACAAAAGGGGCGATCCACTCCGCTTCCAGCGATTCAATCGCAGGCCACGTTTGATGTTCATTCACACTTAACTCTTTCGATTCAGCATATAAATCCCGAATTTCTTCGTGTGCCAAACGCAGCTCAGCGATCATCGCTAGATTTTCTTGATCGACATCCGTAATTAGCACTTGATGTGCTTCTACCGTTTGTAAACCAGAATCCGCTTGATGATACGGAATGGCAATTGCCGCAAACGCTAAGATTGAAAGGATGATAAATCCCACCCACTTCCCTTCTCGGCTTCCACAATTAGAACGAACACGTTGAATCATCATTTCTCGCGGATCTCAACAACATCCACTTCAACAGGGCTCTCGTGTCCGGCATCAAACACCAAATAGAAATCAGTTTTAGGGTGTTCAAACTCCGCAATAGAGCGTTTATCTGTCATGGTCTTTGCTATTAGGTTGTCGTCATAGTCAAACATTTGTACGGCATAATCTTCAGCCTTACTGCCATCTGAATAGCCGGCTTCACAGATCACTTTGTCGCTTTCAAACCAACATCCCATCAATGGAAAGTGCGCAAGCGCTGGAAGAGATAGCATCCCAAAAACCAAGCCCACACTTGATTTCAGCCCACTTTTTGTTTTTATTTTTTTCATAGTTAAGTCCCAGTGATAAACAGCAAAGGGCTCAAACTGAGCCCTAAGTTGGAATAATTTGAATATTGTTTACTGAAGCAAAGCCTCAAATGTTAAATGAACGTTCACACTCGCTTTATCTGCCAGCGGGTGATTTTCTAATTCACCTTTGAAATTTGCTTTCATCAGGTAGCGCCCTGCAACATTTGGTGCAAACGTTACTTGGCCATTTTTGTCGCTCACTACATCGATTTGTTCCTGATGGTTACGGTAAAGGGTCCCCTCTCTCGTAATTTCAGCAGTCACACCTTGTTGGGGCTGTCCGTTATAGAAAAATTGGAATGTCACTTCTTCACCTTCAATGATGTCTGCCGGGTGTGTGACTGGCTTCATTTCTAGTAACTTTCCTTCGATCTCCAACGCTTTTTCCGTTGGCTTACCGACAGTGATGTAGCTTTCTGCACGCGTGTAACTAATCTGAGTGACAATGTCACGTGCTTTTTCTGGAACAATACCTGCGCGCTCAGCCTTATTGGCTTTAACCCATTTTACTGTGTCTCTGCGACCCGCTTTATATTGCGTGTAGTACGTTGGCTCATTGTTGATGGCGACTTTATGCGTGCCTTCTTCTTCAAAATAGAAGTCGAACATTGAACGACGCTTACCTTTAACAACAAAGTTTGGGCGTTCACTTCGCCCATCAGGCATAACCACGAAAGCTCTATCACTGCCAGCCGGTTTGTCAAATACGAACGTACCGTGGGAAGCGGTCACATCAAATGTTAACCAGTCGCCCCCTTCTTTCGACACAGTAAAATGCGAAGGCAAAACCCAGCGCGGGTGTGCCTGAGCCGTAGTCGCTGCTGCTAAACCTAAAGCGAATACGCTAGCCAATGTCAGCGCTTTCAGTTGTGTTTGTTTCATCATTTCAATTCCATTATTTATCGCTAGATACAACACACTCCCAAGTTGAAAGTGCGGTTCCAATTCACTTTTGTGCTGCTTATTTAATTTGGTAGTTGAGCGTGATGCTCCCAGTCTCATTGGTTGGCTTTATCACATATGTGTTTGCTTGGTTAAAAAGCGCCATCTTTTGCCTTAAGTAATCTCTACCACCGTGCTCACGAACCACTTCAATGTGTAAGGTATAATCGCCTTGTTCTAGTCGCTCACCGTTATCGTTAGTGCCATCCCAAACAAAACGATACTGGCCTGCAGGGCGTGTTGCCGAAGTGACTGCATCAACCAGTTCGCGATCGTAACGACCGACCTTTCGCCACCAGCTGCGTAGATCTTTTAGCCATTCATCTTTACCTACCCATAGCTCAACCGTTTTAACTGGTTTGCGCTTATGGTCTTCAATCCAAACAGCAACGTATGGCCGCGCATACATAGAGGTTTCAATTTTTGGTAGCTCAAAATGAATATCTAATTGAGCCGAATCTGGCAGAGGTTTAGCCCACCCCATCAAAGGCGCACAAGAAAGCGCCAACAACGCTTTGCTCAAAGCTGGTAATTTCATTAGTCATGTCTCATCTGTGGTGATCGGTTTTAAGGTACGGCAACAAAAAATATCGCTAGTGACACTGTGGAACCCAATAGCGTCCACTTTAATGAAGTCACTAGGGTCTTCTTTTTGGGTAGTAACAAGCACACGCCGGTCAGAACGAAGAAAACCATCAGTAACGCAGTAATATCAATGAACCACTTCCAGGTTTCACCGCTATTGCGCCCTTTGTGCAGATCATTCAACAAAGCAACAAGGCCGTAGTTGGTTGCTTCAATTTCGGCAACTTGAGTGGTCATATCGATGAAAACTGCCGCGTTATAACCAGGGGATTTAAAATCGAGTGCCACTTCTCCGACAATCAATTCGCCATCTTCGTATTCGGTATAAATATCTAGCTTAGATGGCGTGCCGGATACTCCAGCCTCATCGAGTGCATCTAACAGACGCTCACGATCAGGGGTGACTTTCGCGCCATCTCGAGTGAATGCATTTAAAGGGAGAACGAGTTCAAATTGGTCAATTCGAGGTTGGTTTAACTCAAAAAGTTCTGGTCTGTTTAAAGTGATTCCCGTGACAGAAAAAAACAAAGTCACAAGAAGTAACGCCATTGAGATGTATATATGAAGACGACGAGCCCAAAGCTGTACCGCTCTGTTTTTTAAGAACATAAACAAGAATACCCAGTAAATTATCACGCTAATTTATGTGATAATCATTCGTATTGGCATTTAATTTACATTGTTTACGTTTGTTTCGAATGTAAAAAAACCGCCCTAAAAGGCGGTTCATAAGAATCCATTTCTATGGTCATCGCGCGGCGCTAAGCTAGCGGTTCATGCGCATTTTGTTTTGGCGAAACATATCGTCGTGATTAGCACTCATTGGTCAGTGCTTGCCGATTACTGGCTAGTTTCGGACAGTCACCACACAGTTCTCGATCATCACATTTATACACCAAACAACAACTCGTTCTTACAAGATGCAGCCTGTTCGTCTGTGGGTTTATCTTTAAACCTGTTAAAGCGGCTTCTGGTAAGTTAGCTGCCTCTATCCAAAGTTGCGCTTGTTGAATCAAATATTCATTAGGCAAGTCTGGCTTGAAGTGCTGAATTTTTACGATGCAATTTAGAATGGCATCTGCAAATAGAAATCGAGTAAAACCCGGCCGTATGCGAGACCAACTTCCGATTTCACTTCTGTAGAACTCGAACAGTTCGCCAAGCTCTTTACCTGCCAAGTTTATTAAACTCTCTTGGCTACCTTCTCGGTAGATCTCACTATTGATTTGATACCCTGCAATAAAATCTCCTTTGATCTGCTGAGTCATACCCTTTATATCAGGCAAGCCATTGCACCCATAAATCGAGATAAAGGAAAGATAGATAGGTTGCCAGCTCAAAAGATCCCAAGTTCTTGTTAGCCAGTAGGCTTGTTTGGCTTCTGGTGAGCATTTTGAGATCGCATCGTAGACACCTTTAATATCTGCACTACACGCATGTTCAAACGTTACTGTTGATGCCGTGGGGTGTTCAGAAGCACCTAACTTCCCGACTAACGATGGACTGACAGCTTGAGAGTATTCAAAAAGCAGATCAAAAGAAAAGGATGTATTCATCAATAAAACAATTAGTTATAAATTTCACATAAGATTAAATGATTTAACATTTATTGCAAATGATTATCACTTAACTATGCACCGACAACCAAAAAAGCCGCTGCAGGGACAACATGCAACGGCTTTTGCTTTTTAGCTTTTTAGCTTTTGAATACTAGCTACTAGTGTTAATTGAACGTAGTTGAGTCAGGTATTTTATCCACCCTTTAGCCTCTTTTGAGGTTTCTATATTCTCAGCTCGTTTTGCTTGAATTAAAGCACTTTCCAATTGGTTTAGCTTATAGAGCGCCCTCACTCTTGCAAGAGCAACATCTGCTTGCTTGTCGTGGCCTTTAACCCGATCTAATTCTCTTAACGCTTTTTGATAGTACCCTTCTTGAACCATGAGCTGAGCCACGTTCCAATGATACTTAGGATTCATTTCAGATGCTTTAGACCATACCGCTATCGACTTGTCCCATTCTTTAGCAA
>Ga0213838_1000542_pt1 | contig 26353 bp, 21 predicted proteins | sample SWPATP13_FD_160577 | JGI IMG/M metagenome (GOLD analysis project Ga0213838, IMG submission 160577) | Coastal seawater microbial communities from Marineland, Florida, United States - SWPA TP1 #3 | ecosystem: Environmental > Aquatic > Marine > Coastal | place: USA: Florida | collected 2016-08-06 | reverse complement strand
TGAAAAAAGCGGATTATTGGCAATAAAAAAGGCAGGTAAACCTGCCTTTGTTCTAAAATTGCTCGATTTAGTTATTCAGCAAACTCAGTACCTGACCCTGCTGCTGATTGGCTTGCGCCTGAACCGTGAGTGCCGCCTGATTCTGCACGTCATTGGCAGCTTGCTGAGAACTCGCCTGGGCATAATCCGTATCCTGAATCCGACTGCGTGCTGCCGCCTGATTCACATTGGTTTCGGTAAGATTGCGCGCAGTGGATGCGAACTGATTCTGCACCGCGCCAAGGTCGCCACGCGCACCGCCCACAGTTTCGATAGCAGCATCAGCGGCAGCCAGTGAATCTTCGAGTGACTGTGAGGTGATGTCTACTGACAGAACACCTGATAACTCGCTGCCAATATCACGGGTGCCCACACTAATCTGCTGACCCGCCTGACTACCTACCTGAAAATCAATCGAGCCACTATTCGACAACAGAGGCTTACCAGCGAACTCCGTTTGTTCAATGGTCTGGGAAATATTCTGCTGCAGTTGCGATATTTCAGACTGGATAGCCTGGCGATCTGCATCATTAAGAATACCACTGCCTGATTGCAGCGTTAATTCACGAATGCGATTCACATCGTTATTAATGCCTTCCAGCCCGCTTTCTGCTACTTGTGCTAGCGAGATACCATCGTAAGCATTGTTTACGGCCTGGCGGCCGCCTTCAACTTCAGACGTTAAGCGGTCGATAATCTGCTGCGCGGCAGCGCCGTCGGCAGCACTGTTGATTTGCTTACCGGAAGCCAGCTTCTCAGACAGTTTATCCTGGCGTTGCTGGATTTGCTCCAGTAACGACTGCGGCTTCTCTGTGCTTGAATTAAAGTTAATCATACCTTTCACCTCTACCTAAAGTTTAGCATTTGTACAAACATTAGCCAACCTAAAGCATCGTCTGATAGCTCCGATAATGTATGAATACAGATACCCATGTATACTCTCAAAACAAGCGAACCGGCCCACTAAATTTAAGGAATCCAGCTAACATGAAAACCGTTGTTACCTATGGCACTTTTGATTTGTTTCATGTTGGCCATGTCAGATTGCTTAAACGCCTGAAATCACTGGGGGATAAACTGGTGGTAGGGTTATCTACCGACGAATTTAATCTGGTTAAGGGTAAAAAAACCATTATCCCCTTCGCCGATCGCCGGGAAGTCCTGTTGGCCTGCCAATACGTAGATGATGTGTTTGAGGAAAATACCTGGGAACAAAAACGTGAGGACTTAATCAGAGAGCAGGCCACCATTTTCGCCATGGGTGATGACTGGGCCGGTAAATTCGACGATTTGCAAGATATCGTAAAGGTCCTCTACCTGCCTCGCACCCAGGACATATCCACCACTGAACTGAAAACAGTGATTAATCAGATTAACGATGAAAAACTGCGGGAAATTCGCAATGTAGCTTCCCACTTGAATGCGTTAATTGATAAATTATAGCGACGTATTTTGTAGCGTAAGAATCACCCTCTCTACCTCATCGTCTGCCAGGTAAGGATGCATAGGCAAGCTAAAACAACACGCCGCTAACGACTCTGCTACCGGTAAATCTGTTAACGTTGGCGCTGCGCCTCTGAAAGCCGTTTGCTGGTGCATACAGGTGGCATAGTATACCGCGGTAGGAATGTGTTGATGCTGTAAACTTTGTTGCAGTGTGCTGCGACTGACTGACTGTGCCTGCAGCGTGTATTGCGCCCAGCTGCTCGTAACGTCCGCGGGGCATAAAGGGGTGACAACCGAAGGGCAACTTTCCAGTCCCTCGCTGTAGAGCCTCGCAACATATTGACGCCGCTCTAGCTCCGCCGGGAAAAGTGCCAGCTTCTCGAGTAAAACTGCCGCTTGCAGCGTATCCAGCCGGCTGTTCATGCCGATTCTGACGTTATCGTATTTATCCGCTCCCTTACCGTGTACACGCAGCGATTTTACTAATGCGGCATAATCATCATTATTTGTGAACACGGCACCACCATCACCATAACAGCCCAGTGGTTTGGCAGGGAAAAAGCTGGTCGTGGCGATGTCGCCAAAACTGCCGGCTCGCTTACCCTGACGTTCGCCGCCAAACCCCTGAGCCGCATCTTCAATCACCAGCAGATCGTGCGCTGATGCTATGGACTGAATATGTTCATAAGCTGCCGGCTGACCAAACAAATCAACCGCCATGATGGCTTTTAGCTTTAATGAAGAGCTGCCTTCCACCTGGCGGATGGTGGTGGCGAGTTTTTCGCAATCCAGATTGAAGGTACGCGGGTCAACATCGGCAAACACCGGTGTCGCGCCAACAAAAGCCACAGCTTCTGCTGAAGCAAAAAAAGTAAAGGTAGGCACTATCACTGCATCGCCAGGGCCGATTCCCATGGCCATCAGTGCCAGTTGCAGCGCGTCAGTGCCATTGGCACAGGTGATGGCATGTTTTACGCCAACATAATGTGCTAACTGCTCTTCCAGTTCGCTTACTTCAGGCCCCATAATGTACTGACCATGCTCAAGCACGGCGGCGATCCGTTTATCAATGCGATTTTTAGCAAACTCGTACTGAGCTTTAAGATCGATAAACTGCATTAGTTGTTTACCTTGCTGACCTGGCCGCCGGATAAACGATAAGTCACCTGCTGATGAGGACACACTGTCTTAGCATCACCAGACAAAGGCAAATCGAGGCGTTCGCCAAACTCACTCATCCAGCCAATTTGCCTGGCCGGTACGCCTACCATGAGTGCATAATCAGGCACATCACGCTGAATCACCGCACCGGCACCAACAAAGGCGTAACGGCCAATAGTAACGCCACAGACAATAGTGCAGTTGGCACCCAGCGTTGCACCGGTTTTTACCAGCGTGTCGCGATACTCATCTTTACGGGTAATGGCACTGCGAGGATTGTAGACATTAGTAAAAACCATACTCGGACCGCAGAAGACGTCATCCTCCAGGGTCACATTATCGTATACCGAAACGTTGTTCTGAATTTTGCAATTATCACCGATGACAACCCGGTTACCCACAAACACATTTTGGCCCAATGAACAGCCGTGGCCAATTATGGCGCCGCTACACACATGCACAAAGTGCCAGATTCTGGAACCTTCACCTATTTGCGCTCCCTCATCAACAATGGCAGATTCATGTATGGTGATATCAGCCATTCATTGCGTCCACGAAAGGATGAGCCAGTGAGGTATTAGAGGTGGTATCCCTGGTACGGATGTCTGCCACAATGTTGATACTGTTACGCGCCTCCTCCAGTCCAAATCCCACACCATCAATAATCTGTCGGTAGCTTTCGGTATGCAGATCGGTGAAACCATCGGAAAACTCTACTTCCTCATTTCCCACGGTGATGGAGCGATAGGTGCGCTGTCCGGCAGCCTTCACCGCTTCGGGAATATAATCGTAGTTCACCGATAAGAACCACCTTACCCTGGCGTGTTTTAGAAACAAAAACCCCGACGCCGTATCTACCTGATTTACATGCACCAGCGACTCATTCACCGCGCCGAAGATCCAGGCCAGCATATCGAAAAAATGCACGCCAATATTAGAAGCAATCCCGCCTGATTTGGCGGTTTCGCCTTTCCACGAGCGGAAGTACCAGTTCCCCCTGCTGGTGAGATAAGTCAGATCGACTTCAAACACTTTATCAGGATTTGCCTGTAACTCCGCGGCCACTTTTCTCTTTAGTTCAATCAGGCTCGGGTGCAGACGCAGTTGCAAGATGGTATTGACCTTTTTGCCTGTGTCTTTTTCTATGGTTGCCAGCGCATCAATGTTTTTAGGGTTCAATACCAGCGGTTTTTCACAAATAGCATCCGCGCCACTGCGCAAAGCAAATCGAATGTGAGAGTCGTGCAGGTAATTGGGCGAGGCGATACTGACATAGTTCACCTGATTGCCTTCACGCCGGCGCAGATCGATATGACGGTCAAAACGCTCAAACTCAGTAAAGAAATCAGCCTGGGGGAAATAGCGGTCAATAATGCCGACTGAGTCGTTTTTATCCAGCGCAGCCACCAGGTTATTGCCGGTTTCGCTGATAGCTTTCATATGACGTGGCGCGATATAACCAGCCGCCCCGATTAATGCAAAATTAAGCATCAAAGACATTCTCTTTTCGTTTTGCTACAACCGCAAATCAGATTCGGCGGCAGGCAACATATGTTTTAAGTCATAAATAACAGATTTGGATTTTACGAACTGTTTGATATTACCAACGATTTCCCGACAATTATCATGTCCTACTGCAAGCACTACCGCATCATAGCTTGCTGGTTGCGGGTGCTCGACCAGCGAAATACCAAATTCGGCTTCAGTATCGGCGTTACTCACCCAGGGGTCGAACACGTCCACATTGACATCAAAGTCTTTGAGTTCCCGAATGATGTCGATAACTTTTGAATTACGGATGTCCGGGCAATTTTCCTTAAACGCCATCCCCAGCACCAGTACCCGCGAACCGTTAACTTTAATGTCGGTGTTAATCATCTTTTTGATCAACTGAGTTACCACATAATGGGCCATATTGTCATTTAAGCGGCGTCCGGCCAGGATCATTTCAGGGTTGTAGCCTATCGCTTTGGCTTTGTAGGTAAGATAATAAGGGTCCACTCCGATACAATGCCCCCCTACCAGCCCGGGTCTGAATGGCAGAAAGTTCCACTTTGTACCAGCCGCTTTTAATACCTCTTCGGTATCTATGCCCATTTTATTAAATATGATCGCCAGTTCGTTTATCAGCGCAATGTTAACATCACGCTGGGTGTTTTCGATAACTTTTGCTGCTTCAGCGACTTTGATAGAACTGGCCCGGTATGTCCCCGCAGTAATTATCGAAGCATACAGGGCATCAATTTCCTCTGCTACCCCGGGTGTAGAGCCTGATGTCACTTTAAGGATATCCGCGAGGCGATGTTGCTTATCACCCGGGTTAATCCTTTCCGGGCTGTAACCCACATAAAAGTCCTGATTGAACACCAACCCGGACAGCTCCTCAAGCCTGGGCACGCAGACCTCTTCAGTGGCGCCCGGGTAAACGGTCGATTCAAAAATAACAATATCGCCGTGTTTAAGCACGTTACCCAGGGTGGTACAGGCGCTTAGCAAGGGTGAGAAGTCTGGCTTTTTGTGATTATCAACCGGTGTCGGTACGGTGACAATATAAATGCTGGCCGCTGACAGGTCGTTAAGTGAGTTAGAAAAAGTCAGCCCACTGGCCTGTTGAAGCTCAGCGAAGCTCACCTCGTTGGTGCGGTCTTTACCGTCCTGTAATTCACGAATACGTTGTTGGGAAACGTCAAAACCAATCACCTCCCGAGTTTTACCAAACTCGACAGCAAGAGGGAGCCCGACATATCCCAGACCAATAATTGCTAACTTTTTCATTGTTCCCCCTAATCGCTTGAAACCGGGTTGGCAACACCGGAATAGCAAGCTTCCTCTTCGTGGAGAAATTCAAGCTTAAACCCGGCATTGCTCAGCATCTCGATAAATTCAGGTTTGCTGTAACGATAGGCATTGGAAGGTGAATACCAGTCGAAATTAGTAGAATTTGAAATTTCTTCACCCAGCTCAGGATTCCAGTAACATTTAATAAAATTCCAGTAGATAAAGCGCTGCAAATCCTGCTTGCCGCCCTTTATATCCAGAACTGGGATATCGGGAAAGTCCAGTTCAATTTGCAGATCAGAAAGTTTACGTCCCAACTCAGTTAGTTGCGCAGAAAACTCGAGTTTTTCCTGGTAACTCAGTTCTTTTGTTTTTTCTCGGAAATGCGTATCGAGCAACTCTCTGGGTAACGCCTTTTTACGATAAACATAAACCGCCAGCTTGCCTGCCGGATTAAGAATACGATTAAATTCTGCCAGCGTATTCTCTGGTACCTCCGTGTGTTGCAGTACCTGATCGCAACTCACGTAGTCTATAACGTTATTTTTTAGCCCCGTATCAGCAATGTCTCCTCTTACAAATAAAAGGTTTTCCTGACTCTGAAAGTATTCACTGGCAATGTAAACACTCTCAGAAAAATCCATTCCAATGACAGTGGCATGAGGCGCAAGTTCCGCAAACCAAGCCGCTTTGTAGCCCATGCCACACCCAGCATCCAGGATCACTTTTTTGTCCTGCAAAAAAGTTTTCAGGTTTTCTTCATTCTGAAAGCCATATAAATCGAGATACCAGTGCTTTTGCATAGCCCAGAACTGTTTCTTTTGCTCCATCTCATCAACCATTTTCCATTGTAGGCTGTAAGACTCATTGTTCTGCGACTGATTCTCATAGTTGCTACTATCAGCGACAATAACGAGATTGGATTTGAGTTGTTGGACTTCGTTAATAAATAAATGCGAACCATTCATAAACATATACTTAAAATAGGCCTATACCGATGTATCGGTCAAAATTGTTAAAGCTTAACAACTGAGCCTCAACTTTTCATTGAGTGATGTAAATATATCAATGGCCCACCGCGCGCGATTTGAGATAATGCTTTTACATGGACCGTGGTTATTTAACTAATATTTGCAGAGTGACAGTGGCGGAAGTTTACGCGGAGCTCTTAATTAAATGTGAAATCATCACAAAGAAAGGACTAGCTAAGTGGTTGTATCCCCCGGCTAATTGCGGGGAACACAAGCCTATTTATAATCAATGGGGCAGACAATTACCACACTTTCCTGCCAAGCATCTTGAAACCTTCCCCTGCCCCACGTTCATGATCAGGTTGCTCGACCATTTTTTTATAATAATTATATTCTGTCATGTAGTAATCGAACTTTGACACCCAGGTGTCGCCCGCTTCTGGCTTTTGCCGTTCAGGCAAAATCTGTTTAGCAAAAATACCGTAAGTAAACAGGTGTTTCTCAAGGGCCAGAGGGTGGAATGTTCTTTCCATCACCACACCGGAGCCTCTGGGGTTGGTAGGATAAGTCCCGGAACGGTAAGGTCGCTCGATCAATTCGCCGGTTTTTCCATAATTCAGGATAATTTTCTTCAGGGTTTCACCAAATAGCCCACTCGTATTCACAGCAACATACTGGACTTTATCTTCGGCTAAATCCGGTAACAACTCTCTGATAATCTCCTTTCTGCGAGTCAGGTAGCTTTTCGCCACATAGTCCCTGTCGGTACTCCGGCCATCAGGCCCGTTTTCCCATGCTTCATACAGAGGGAGTAGTTTTTTCAAGCACAGCTGGCTCGCGGCATTGTTGCCATCGGAGATAAATACAATGCCGCCCATTTTCAGAATGCGAGCCCATTCACTGAAAACCGTATCGAGATAGGCTGGGTTAATGTGCGAAATCACCTCATTAACGAAAATAATATCAACAGAGTTGGGCTGCAGTGGAATCAGCCCATCTTCTATAAGCTCACACTGGCAATCCGGCAGAACCTGTTCAAACACCGATTTACCCACTTCAACATACTCTTGCTCCGCGTCCAGACCAATCACTTTACTGGCGCCTTTCGCAACAAGGTACGGCAACAAATGACCATATTTACAGCCAAAATCCACCACCACCTTATCGGTGAAATCATTTGGAATAGAATCAAACAACCGGGTGTAAAATTTCCATCCCCCATCAAGATACTCTTTCGATATAACGCTCATATAGTCAGGGACATCATTCTCTTCACAGTATTGAATGACCCGCAGATACTCTTCTGTTAATTGTTGTTCTATATTTGCAGTCAATGTAACTCTCCCAGCCTGAGAACTTAATTCGGTTGATGTATTATGCTCACATAAAACAGGATGCTAGTGCTTTAATACCCACCTTAAAGACATTAAGCGGAACACCCGGTTCATACGCCTTATTTGCTATCGTATCGACCAGTCACGAAATTCCTTGAGTACCCACCGTTCATTTTGAATCGAGGTCAGAATAGACTATCCCTGGCGTTGATGATTTACATTGATATGCGAGGCAGACCATCCGGCGCAACTTATCAACCTGACAGCAACCGGAAAGTGTGATAGAACTTAAGATCAGTGTTAGAACTAAGACTCGTTTGTACCAATGAATCAACACAATCAACTCCAGTCTGAGCTTAAAGTGCTTCGGCAAGAAATGAAGCACAAATTCAACCGTCATGTTTCCATCCAGGACTTACTTTCTGATCGTTGGGAAACCGCTCAGTTTTATGGCTTTGGTGAAGGTACGTCCTGCTATAATAACGTGCTGATAATCGGTGACGTAAAGGTAGGCAAAAACACATGGATTGGACCTAATGTCATTCTGGATGGTTCCGGAGGGCTAGAGATTGGTGATCATGTGTCGATTTCAGCGGGCGTACAAATATATACTCATGACACGGTGGAATGGAGTACTTCACTCGGTAAGGCAGAAATTCAACGTCAGCCAACTCAGTTGGGCGACGGTGTATATGTGGGACCTAACAGCGTTATTCAAATGGGCACAACCGTTGGTGATAAAGCGATTATTGGTGCAATGAGCTTTGTGAACAAAGACATTCCTGCTGCAGGCAAATGGCTGGGCACCCGTTTATCCAGAGTACCTTAGCCCATTTGCCTGTTTCTGCTTCCCGCTAGCTACTGATCTTTCATCTGACGCTTCAGGTTCTTAAGGAACTGCTGGTGTTCGATGGCAAAATTACCCGTAACCGTCTTTCCTGGCTCCACATCTCGAGTCACTACAGAACCAATGGTAAGCGCGGCGTTATCGCCAATGGTCAGGCCATTGGAAACTGACACGGAAGGGCCAATCCAAATATCATTACCCAGGGTCACTGAGCCAGCAATCATGGCATTGGCAGCAAACAAACACCCCTTGCCACACTGCACTCCATGGGCTATGTGAACCAGGCCATCCAACTTAGTGTTTTCGCCCAGAATGGTATGCCGGTAAGCAAAACCTCTAGCGACATTAGAGTTAGCACCCACCTCACAATTTTTACCAATAATCACCTGCCCATCATGCTTTACGCTGACGATGCCTTTGGTGGTGCGTTTATGCTCAAAGCCATCCACACCAATGATGGCGCCGGAGCGGATCACCGAGCCCGACTGAATATGACTGCCGGATCTCACTACGGCAAGGGGCTCTATAATCACATCATCCTCAATCACCACGCCGTAATCATCGACAACCGCATGGGGAGAAATCACGCTACTCGCCGCAATATCACTCTTAATGACTGGTGTTAAGCTGGTTAGTACATTTTGCAACGTAAAAAAGTACCACCTGGGATCGTCAACAATAATGCTGCATATATCCGCTCTTAACTGTTGCGCTAACGCAGCTGTGACAAAGACGGCTTTGATGCAAGTGTTGGCATTAAGCTGGTTAATAAACTTTGCCTGATCAACAAAGGTCAGTACTGCATCACTGCTCTGACTATTCACCAATCCGAGCGTTTTACAGGCAAAATCCGTCACTACTGTCAGCTCTAAATGGGCTGCCAGAAATGCCGGATCTATGGTTGAGGGATATGCTGATGTATCAGTGTGAGTAACCAATCTCTTGCCCCTTCTTGTTGCGTGTTAGCCCGATTCTTCAGGAGTTCAGGCTGGAAATGTAGATCTCTGGTCGCTTCATAGAGCTTCAGGTCATGGGTATTAAGAAAGAGATGAATAGGGTGAAAATCAAAGACGTTCAAACTATCAGATTTAAGCCACTGCGAAGGATTAAAGCCTATTTTATCGATGCAATGTAAGTCGTCTTCCCAAAAGTAGGGAATTTTTATCAAACCATTCCATATACGAAAAGGGGTCAGTTGATAGTTTGCCTGATGAGGGATGAAGTGATTGCAATCAAACCTGAGGCCGCGTTCTTTAAACAAATTTAAAAGCTGAGAGTTTTGCGTCATCGAATGACTTCTTACAGCCTTCGCCTCAGGGACAATCTGCAGAATATCATCAATAACAGATGTCGCACTTTCTTTTGGCTCGGCTAATCCGGCCAAAAGTCGGTTAAAATTTGGATGAATCCCAAGCTCAAATTGTGGATTAGCTCTGAGCCGCTGAAGCAATGGGGTTTCATGGGTAACAAACCATGTTGCTGCAACATTGGCTCGTTCGAGCAAATCGATAGTGTAATTCAGAACCTCATCATGACACCAATCAATATCAATTGTGATAAAAACACTGTCGCGCCAGCTTTCGGGATTGTCAGCATCGATTTGTGATATTGTTTTAAAATTCATTTTGAAATTCTGCCTTCCTTCACTTCAGCGTTGTCAGGGGCCGGTGCTTCAATTTGCCAACTGACTGAAATTCAGCAATGACCAAATCAGTAGCCGACGGTTTTCTTTCCCTTCGATATGCTCATGTAATAGCGTTTCGATACTGGCGTAATCCAGTTTCTGGTAAATACTATTTTCCGGGTTAAGCAACGTTTGTTTGACAAAGTCGATACTTTCGCCCTTAAACCAGCTGGCATCCGGTGAACTAAATCCCTGCTTCACTGCAGAAGTAATGGATGAAGGTATGTGACGAGACATCACATCCCGAAGAATTTGTTTCCCATCACTGGTTTTCTTGAAGTGGACCTGTCTTTTCTCTTTCACTTCATTTTCGTTAATCCTGACCACCTCAGAAAGATTATTCAGTTTGAGACTCACCGGGCATGTCATAGCAAAGTCAACCAGGTCGTTGTCCATAAAGGGCACCCGGGTTTCCAGACTATGCGCCATGCTCAGTTTATCTTCCACCACGAACAACCCGTGCAGAAAAGTTTTCGCTTCAAAATATAACGAGTGATTAATGTAATCTTCTGCACTATTGAGTTCATTCTGGTGATTCTTAAACACGCTACGGAAAATGTCGCGGGTTGAGATATGCTTCACTTCGTCCCAGACAGGCGCAAATACACTCTCGAGCATAGGCTCTGGCATCAGACGTTGCCAGAAACCATAATACTGGTCTATGTAATGTTCGAAGTCCTTATTGACGGCTGCTCGGTAATATCGCCAGGGATAGCCGGCAAACAGTTCATCTCCGCCAGCACCAGAGAGCACTACCTTTACAAACTTGCTGGCCAGCTTGGCAGCGTAATAATTAGGGTAGCTCTGCCCTACTCTGGGCTCTTCCAGATGGTAAGCAAAATTCGGCAAACACCGTTCCATATCACCGGCTTTAAGAACCATTTCATAGTGTTCAGTTTTGAACTTAGCCGACATGGCCTCAGCTTTAACGCGTTCGTCAAAAGCCAGCTCAATACCCGACGCAGAACTTAAATCAAAACCACAGGTGAAGGTTTTTATATAGGGCAACTCATTAGAAGCCAGCGCAGTTAACGAGCCGGAGTCCATCCCTCCAGACAAATAAGCGCCCAACTCTACATCACTAACCAATTGGCGTTCTACAGCCTGGCACATCAAACGGTCAAGTTCTTCCTTATACTCCCTGGCATCCACTGGGCCCTCAGGTTCACGAAAGCAATAATCCCAGTACTGGGTAAACTGCGGTTTTATTACCGTCGCTTTCAAATCCAGTTTAAGGTAGTGGCCCGCGGGTAATATCCTGATGTTTTTCTCAAAGGTTTTATCAGTAAAAATATTCTGGAAAGTGAAGTATTCAAACAGCGCTTCTGTATCGAGAGCAGATCGGTAACCTGAAGTATTTACGATAGCCTTTTGTTCCGAAGCGAACATGAAACGCTCGGCGGAGAAATCATAATACACAGGTTTGATGCCATACCTGTCGCGGGCCAGTAACAAACTTTGTGCTTTGCGATCCCAAAGCGCCAGTGCAAACATGCCGTTAAATTTCAACAGGGCCTCTTCACCCCAGGCAATCAGCGAATACAGCACCACCTCGGTATCTGAATCAGAGCTAAACCAGTAACCCATGGCCTCAAGCTCTTTTCGCAACTCGCGATAGTTATACACCTCACCGTTGTAACTCAGCACATAGCGATGCTCTACCGATACCATCGGCTGATGGGCCGAGTCTGACAGATCGATAATCGCCAGGCGACGATGTCCCATCGCCACATTACGTTCCAGCCAATGCCCTTCACCGTCCGGCCCGCGATGAACTAATGCATCAGTCATCGCCTGAATTTGCGGTAGCTCTGCAGTCTGACCGTTAAGGTTAATAAATCCAGCTATGCCGCACATGATCAGACTATCATTTGTAACGCATTAACCACGTACTGGTAGTCATCAGCGTTCATTTTGTTGTGTAAAGGAATAGCCATGGTGTTGTCGTTACAAGCTCTGGCGCCAGGATAGTCATCGTCGGTTAACGTAAATTGCGTTTTATAGTAATTGAGCATATGCACCGCGTGAGTGCCGGGACGTGTTGAGATGCCCCGCTCCTGTAACTGCTCCATCATCTCATTTCTGGTCATGGGAGCCTTTTGTGGATCAATATAAACCACAAACGCCTGCCAGGAATGACTCACATTGGCAGGTACTTCCGGCAGGCCAAGCCAGTCAATATCGGCGAGCACCTCACAGTAATACTGCGCCCATCGTTGTCGTTCTTTAATAAACTGTTCAAGTTTTGCCAACTGCGACAGTCCTACCGAACCCTGTAAATCGGTCATCCGATAGTTAAAGCCGAGGATATTAAAATCCGGTAACAAGTAAGGTTTAGGGCCCTGATGGCGCTGCTCTTCGGAAATTTCCGCCCCATGATTACGAAGCTTGGTCATCATTACGGCCAACTCTTCATTATTGGTAGTAATCATACCCCCCTCACCGGTGGTAATGACTTTGCGGGGATGAAAAGAAAAGGCTGCAGCATCACCCAGGCTACCGGCGTACTTTTCGTCAATTTTTGCGCCTGCGGCACAGGCGGCATCTTCAATCACCATTACCTGCGGCGGCAATTTTTCACGTACTGCTGCCACATCAACACATAACCCAAACAAGTGCACAACAATGATGGCTTTAGTTCTGTTTGTTACTTTTTCGGCTATTCTGCTGATATCAATATTGTTAGTTTTTGGGTCTACGTCAACAAACACCGGCGTCGCACCGCAGTACATGACTACATTCGCAGTAGCAACCCAGGTAAATGCCGGCACCAGTACTTCATCGCCGGGACCAATGCCCATCGCCGCTAGAATTAAGTGTAGTGAGGTTGTACAACTGGTGGTCGCAATTGCCTGCTTTACACCGTGGTACTGGGCAAACTGCTTCTCGAACTCAGCCACCTTTGGCCCTTGAGTAAGCCAACCCGATAAAATGGATTCTTTGGTCGCTAACCACTCTTCCTCACCGGTGCTCGGTAAAGAGATGGCGATATTTCGCTTGCTCATTATTGTTTGCCTTTATGAGATTCACGCCATGCAATCAGATCCAACAAGCCCTTTTCCAGCGAATCCTGATAAATAAAATTAAGGTCCTTTTTCGCCTTCTCAGGACAACCAATGCGATTTTGTACCATTCTTCGTGCATCTTCTTTGCTGTAGGGCTTATACTGCACTTCCAAATCAGATTGTTTGAGCTCGAGAATAAGATCGCATAATTGTTTAATACTGGTTTGCACCCCTGTCCCTACATTGTAAAACTCGTCAGTGACTTCGGCTTCCATGGCCAGAATATTCGCTCTGGCAATGTCCCGCACTGAGATAAAATCATAAGCCTGAGAGCCATCACCATTAATAACCGGCGCTTCGTTGGCGTCTATTTTATTAAGCATAATCGGGACCACACCGGTGTAAGCGGCAGTCTGATCCTGATGCGGGCCGTATACATTCATGTAGCGTAATCCGACGTAATCCAGTCCATAGCGGTCATAAGTGGCCCGGCACATGGATTCACCGGCGATCTTGGTAGCCCCGTAAAAGTTTCGGTTATTAAACGGATGCTCTTCCGTCATTGGTACTTCTACGGCATCTCCGTACACTGACGCTGACGATGAATAAACTAACCGTTTGACATCATTTTTGACGCAGGCTTCAAGTACATTAAAAGTTCCCTGAATGTTTACATCGAAAGCGGTACGCGGATAATCTTTACAGTGCAATAACCACATGGCAGCCAGATGAAATACCCCATCAATGCCCTGCAAAGCGTCATTTAAAATATCAATTTCCCTTACGTCACCACCATTCGGATACAGTGAACAGCGGGGATCCTCAAGGAAGGCCTCAATATATTCGCGCTTACCACGAGTAAAGTTGTCGTAAATAATGATTTCACCAGCGTCTGTTTTTAACAACTCTTCAACCACATGGCTGCCGATAAAACCGGCACCACCGATTACTAAGAAACGCTTATTTGTTAAGTTCATTTATATTCCTTGCTCAACCAGGATTAAGTACTTTTTGCATGGTATATCGTCAACACGCTGCCATCTTGGGCTAAAGTCTACATTGCCGGGTAATTTTGATTTGTCGATAACAACACAGTTCAAACCGAAATCGTCGGCCATGTCGTCTATTTTTTGCAGATTAGTAAAAGGATAAGTCGCCCCGTACTGGCTTTCAAAACGCTTACTGAACTCACTGTCGAGGTTAAAGCAAAACACCAGCTTGTGTTTAGTCTGCCCCAGAATTCGCCACAAGCCCGTCGCCGCATGATAGGGGTAAAGGAGAAGAGTGAACTGGCGGACGTTATCCTTAAGCCAGTTAAGCACCAATAAATCATCATTATCTTCTGTAGCCTTTACCGGCTCTCGGGCCAGCCATGGATAAACAATATACTCCAGGATAAAAAATAACAGTCCGTAAGCCATCACACCGAGCAGCAAGCCCTGCATTTCATAAAGGCTACAATAACGCACCAATTCCACACAAATAACCAGGGCAATGCAGTTCAGATAACGCTCCGCCTCACCCAGAAAAATAAATAGGCGGGTAGACGTCAGCACAAAAACCAGGCTGGCCGATATCACCAGCCAAAAAGCATTAACGGATATCAGACTGGCCTCATTAGTGAACCACACCGCCATGTAAAAACCAGTCAGCAGTACCAATGCTGGCGCTTTTAACAATACAATAGTGTACGAATTGGAAATCAATAAACTCTTTATTGCGCCAACCAGAAAGTGGCGCTCCTGACCGGGTGTATAGGCCGGGAAGGCGCGCATTGAATTTCGCTTAACGATGTCGCCTTCACCACGCCTGACCATCTTGAAGTACCACACCAGATGTTTCACCTGTGCAGAGAACGCTTCTGCAAAGTACCCTTTGGAAAATACTAAAGCCAGTCCACCAGCGATAATAATTGCTATCAGCGGTAGCCAGTCAAACGACAAAACACTGTAAAATAATGAAATAAAAACGATTGCCTGAATGCCAAATTTAAAGGACAAAATTACCAGATAGGCAAGCACCACCAACACTGGCAAAATCAAGTACACAGGCATTGACCCGCCTACACTGACCAGTAAGAAAAAGACGCTGAGTAGAATCTCGCACGACAGCCGTGGTGTAAAACCAACGATGCGTGGGCCTATGGCAAGGGTTGAGAACCAAAGTGGTGTGGTTAAATACAACAACACTATCAGAATCGCCGCCGCTGACGGCAGCACAAAACTTAGTGTCAGATAAACCGCTATACAGAATAGCAGCTCTACAAACGCGTTAAGATAACTGCAGAACGCATAAGAAACAGACACCGGGATCCGAGCCACCAGCCAGTGCCAAAGCAAGGGTATATTTGACTTTCGGGAATAGACAATATTGGTATCAACCCCTCGAAACGCACTTTGTTGTGTGGTTTTAAGTTGCTGATAAAAATAAAAATGGGCGTCACTGTCAAAGCCGGGTAACTTTAGCCAGGCGGGTACAAACCGAAACAGCAGACAACAACTCGTTAGCACCAGTAAATCAACCAGCATGCGCATTTACCTGCAAATAAATCACGGCAAACAACACCAGATATAGCGAGCCAATCACCGCGAAAAACGACAACCAGCCAGTCCTTAGCACTGATTTCGGGTCAATAAATTTTTCTTCGACTTGCAGGATGTGCACTGCCGGTTCGGTAAACACGGCAGCAAGCTGCTGTTTTATGGCATCAAAACTGGCTGAGGCAATGTAGATATGGTCTACCGGTAATTTGCTTGCTGATTCGACGGACATCACATCCACTCCAAACAAGCGCGTATTTTGTTTACCGGGATCATTATCGATAAACGCCATAACCTTGCATGTTTTCTTATAGTGTTGATAAGCTCTGGCGCCGGCAGCCCCCGCGCCAAATATGATCACGTTTTTCATTATTAGTTACTTTACTCAACGGGCTTAGTGATCGACTGAAGCTATTTCGAGTCTGCAACAGCGCACCAGAGTCTCCGCTTTTCTATTGGTATTTGTAAGTAAATATCGGCCCCAGCTCTGATTACTTAACCATGCGGATTACAAATTTACTATTCGCTCACACACCCTGGTCGGCAGCATCTCATCTCTAAGGTGTTGCAGTTGAGGTGCATCTGCCGCTGCATCCCCCTGTTCCTGGGAAAGTAATGATACCGCGATGTTAACCGCCTGGTTGGAATTTTGTGATTTAAATACCTGATCTTTAAAGCCAAACTTTGTCATTACTCGTTTGGTATCGCCAACATCGGTAGCCACTGCCTGACAGCCGTACAATAAAGCTTCAACCAGTGCATTAGGGTAACCTTCTACCACCGATGTTTGGATAAACAGATCAGCATAATGAAAATATTCATGCACATTAGACACATTACCTGGCAGCATCACCCTATCCGAGAGCCCCGAGCGATGAATACGCTCCTCAACTTCTTGGCGCATTTCTCCATCGCCGAGCAGAATGGCTTTCGCGTCAGGAATAGCCTGTATGATGCCTTGGATAATATCGATATATAACAAAGGATTTTTCACCTCGGTAAGTCGCATGGCAGCACAAATCAACGGGCCGCGCTTGTAACTGGCTATCAAATGCTCAACGCTCTCATCCTGACCTACCGGGTGAAGCTCGAAGGCATTATCGATCACCGGCAAAGGCGCATTCAGCGACAACCACTGCTGATAATATGTCGATGCTGCCCCGGCGTTAGCATACAGAGTGACCGCCGGGTGACTCAGAATACTCTGATACAACCGGGATATATCATTAAGTGTCAGATAATGCGGTAGCGTATGGTAAATGTCCGGCTTCGCACTGCGGACAGACAATACAATTTTTGGCACATTGGTAAAACACGCCGCCAATCCGGCGAAGATATTGGTTTGATCCATAAAAGAAATCAGTTTCGATGGTCGGATCTGACCAAGCAAATGACACAGCCTTTCCAGTAAATAAAACTCTTTTGCCATTAACAGCGGAGCGATTTTATTAGCCACTGACTGGGGTGAAAAGTCAGCCCTTGAATCCACCGTTTCGCGAACAGTCGCTACAGACTGATGGCGTACTCCCATAGCAATCAATTCGTCCAGCCAGTCTGATGGCCGCGAAGGCGTCCAGGTGATCAGGTGGACACGATAGTTTAGTTGCACAAACCCCTTTGCAACTAAATACATTTGTCGCTCGGCACCGCCAAAAGACAGACTCGGTATACACAAACACACACAATCCGGAGCAGCTTGCTCATCGCCCGTCGTGTTCTGCGCAAAGGTAAAATCGGGAATGCTAACTGATGAGAGTAATTGTTGGGCAGGTTTATCCAGATAGCAAACGGTATAATCTCCCAGAGCCTTAACTTGTTTCGAAATCACCTCACCAAACTGACGAAAATCCGCCACTACAATGATAATCACTTCGTTGCTGCTGTACTCTTTAAGCACCGTTGGGGAGTACACATTCAGGCCATAGCGCAGCCCTGTGCTTTCTGCACTTTCATCCTGCAACTGACCATCAATAATACCGGCAAAAATGAAACCATATTGTTGTATCACGTAGGGCAAGGTAGCAGCCACGCCCCAGGCAAAAACCCTTTTTTGAGAATGAAGAGCCTCCTGAAACAGTTTTGGGGTTAACGCATTCATAATTTGTCTGTGTTGTTATTATCAGTCGTAGGGATATCGCCCGGTTCACCGCACCTATCTGGCCAGTGACACATAGAGTTTTTCATATTCTTCCACCATGCGCTGCAAAGAGAAAAACGGATCGGCAGCGTTTTTTTGTGTTTGGCTGGCATAGTGTTCAATGTCTGCCACTAACATCGCCTGCTGCGACGGCGCTACAAATCGATGCCGCTCACTTACCGGTACACATTCCTTTACGCCGCCTATATCGAAGCCGAATACCGGCAAACCGGTACTACCGGCTTCTATCACTCCCAAAGGCTGATTCTCAGCCTCGGCACAGTACAATAACATGTCGGCAGCATTGAGATACTCGTTCATCCGTCTGGCATCCTCAACAAACCCGGTGCTAATATAATTAAACGCCTTAAGGTGATGCCGCGCGGTATCATCAATACGCCCGATCACCAGTAAAGTGAAAACTACCTGACGCTGTTTAAGAGCTTTAAGTACACTTAAATTATTATAGAAACCTTTAAAAACATTACGGGAACTATTCGCAGTAATGGCAATGACAAACGCCTGTTCATCGATAGCTAATGAAGCTCTGACCTTATTTTTCGGCATTGGATAAAACACAAGCTGATCAATACCATTGGAAATTACCTTTACCTCTATGGCCACCTTTTGATTAATCATCCTTTTTAACCATTCAGAAGGGGAAACCACGGTCAGGTTGCTGGCATGGCGCAGCACAAATAACTTTATCTTGTACAAGAAGCGGGTAAAATCAAATTTGCTCTGCAACGGCCAGGTCCCTATCTGGGGACAAGGCCCACACTCGCTGCTAAAGCGCTCACAGCCCAGCGGATGAATGCAGCCCGCCGTAACCACCGAGCAATCGTGAGCAGTCCAGACTACAGGTTTAAAAAAACTCAAAATTAACAGGGTAAAAGGCGAGATTGACCCGGAGATATCGTGAAAATGAAACACGTCAGTTTCACGAAACTCCTTTTTAAGCAGCAGCCGGGGCAACTCCATTGGCAGGATTTCCGGGAATCCGAGAGTTCGTAAATGCCAATGTATCTTCTTGATCAACTTTTCAAACCGACCGTACAGCGGGCGGTTGATTTGGTTGAATCCCTGCCGGGAACTGCGCGATAAATGAATGACCGTATGTCCTTCAGCAGTCAGGTTTTGCGCCAGTTGTTCGGCAATTTTACTGGCGCCACCGCCATAACGATCGGCTTTACTAAGCAGACAAATACGCAGCTTAACAGGCCTGATGTCACTCATCGGTTTGCTCATTATAGGTCAAGAACATTTTCTTCCAGGCCTGCCATTTCGCGTCGGTGAGTACTCCTTTAGTCAGGAAATCAGGATACCTATAATGCCTGGTTATTCGTGCGCGCACGCCTAAATTAAGGATACGTTCAGAGGAACGCAGAAAACGATTGGCAACCCCCACGGTTCGCACGTTATCAAAAACGAAGCTGTCTGAGTTTATGAAGCGCTCAACGAATGCCTCTTCTAGCGGCACCGATGCATCTTCTTTCAATTCGTACTTATGGAAAACATAGTCGAAGGCCGGTAGTTGGTGCAGGTAGTCAAGAAATACCCAAACCCTGGCATGATGCTGACTTTGGATAAAACCCGCCCCGGTGAACACATTGCCCGGCGAAAACAATACACATGCCTTACCCTTCGCAGCTGAAACTAACTCTTCATTATTGATATCCTGGGAAATAATCAATGCGCCCTTATTAAACTGGTAACGCTGGAGAAGGGTCTGCCAGTCAAACTGAGCTGACCTTATATAAATCAACACAGGGGAATCGCAAACTTCGCTGGCTGCAGGGATGACTTCCTGACCAAACCCTACATCCACACTAAGCCCCTCAAACTCAGATTCACAGATCCGTTGCATCACGCTGGCAAAATCATTGCTGTCGGTGAGTAACTTAACATTACAGTTTTTGATCTTATGGCGGGCGTAATCTTTAAATCCCCGGTCTGCCAGAGAGTGGGTGCAGTCAAAAGCGCCTTTATCAGTGGTGATGGCAAAGAGCATATCGTCGAACGTCGACGACCAGTGTTGCCGTGCTTCTTCGCACACTTCAAGCACTTTTTCCTCACCACCGGCAATATTCAACAAGCGTGTAAACAACGCATTGATGAAATTAACCGTCCCGTATAAATAGTAAAATAATAAACTCTTGCCATGCTTGTAAGAGGCGAATAACAGCACTTTTTGCTGTTCAATCAGAAACTCAATTTCGGCTATCGAGGTAAACGGTTTTTGGATGTAAGAGCGAAACACACCGAGCTCATGCTCAAGGGTTTCGTCACTGTATTTATTATCAAGTTTGCGCCTGAAGTCCGCGTAATCAATTGGCGCAAATGCTTGGGTTTTCATTTCCTTAAGGGCCTGTTCCTTATCCTGGGATGTGGTTGTAATAAGGATATTTTCAGCCTGTAACGCGTTAGTACCGCTGATTTTTGCACCATCGGACGTGTTGTAGCAATCGACCTTGTGCTGCGCCAGCGACTGCTCGAGCATGACCTTGGCTACTTTAAACTCGTACTTGGTGAACACCCGGGGCGAAAAGTTACCTTCCACCATTATTGAGGTATTGTTCTTATCCGCGTAATCGTAATATTCCTCGCCATCACCATCATAGTAACCTGATGTTGAGGAGTGGTGTTTTTTCTGTTCTTTGAAGCCTAAATCAACACCAAACAAATAGACCTGATCAAAACCCAGGCTCAGGATAAGGTTGAGTGAAAAATTCGACACAGTAGGAAAGGCAAATTTTAACGACTCGAACTCGCTGCGATTTAACACTTCCAGGGTGGATGTAGTGGACGACTCGCCGTCTTTAAAGGCCAGATAGCTGTTACGGTAAAGCGCCACGGTATCGGGGTGAATACCGTTACAGGAAAGCAGGTCAATCTGCTTTAGGTAATCATAATCAGCTACCGATGCGGCCCAGTCGAAGCTTGAGCGGTTTTGTTCAATCTCTGAATGAAAGTCCGGCGTAATTCCATAGCGATTGAGTGACTGCAGTGACGTACCACAAGAAATCAGTATCGCTTTGTCCTGCCATTCTTTTATAAATTCAATAGCATCATCCAGCGACGGGCCGTTACCAATCAGAAAAACCGGTACATCTTTGGATTGCTGAGATAAATAGCCGGCGGGTTTCCCCTTCAGAAAAGACTGCTGACTTTTAATCACACTGTGGGTTTGATTGATACCATAATAAGCGTGATCAAAGTACTCCCCCATGGCGATAACAGTTTGCAACTGTTCACGTAGTTGAGCCACCGCAGAGTTAAGTAATGAATTATAGTAGGTCTGGTAGAAAAAGGTATTGGCCAGAATATACGGACCAATGGAATAAAAACGGTTTAACAAATCGCGGAACAGGTTACTGCCGTCATCACCGATATTCAGGTACAGGCGACCACCGTCTTTATCTATTTTGGTTAAGATGGCGTGCCAGTCAATTGCGAACAACGAGCTGTAAAAAAAGTCACGGTTTGGCTCACATATAAATAAATTACCGATAGTGTGATTCTCACACAGCGTCTCGAGCTGATAGCCTGCGCCAAGACCAAACATAATCAGTGATTTCACTTCCTCCGGTAAACGCAACTTCGACTCTTCGGCTTTCAGAAGCTCCTCGGTTTCCTGCACCAGTTGGTAGTGTCGATAATGCTTTAACTTTGTCCCGGCATAACCCAGCACTACACCGTCCTTAGCCGGTGCTTCGCAAAATCCCCGATAGCTTGCCCGACATTCCTCTTTCGCCTCTTGACCATACCAGGTGGTTAGATCGTCGCGCTTGGCAATATTGACGGCTTGTTCATTATTCCTTTCAACTACCGGCAGCCAGGTGCCCGGCTGATAATCTTTAAACTCCTGGTAAATATCCGGAAAATACGCTTTAAAAGCCGCCATATTAGACTGATAAAGGGTGTTTTCTGGCGTTACCGACTGATAGCTGAGAATATCAGCGGGTAAACTCCAGGCCGGCAGATACTCGTTAGCCTTTTCTTCGGTATTAACGGGCAAACCATTTTTTTTGAGCTCAGACCAGCAATATTGACGCAACCCGCTCTCTACAGAGCGAAAAACCGGATGGTTGTAGTGCCGGTACAAATAAAAGCCGTCTACCTCTACTGCCTGACGGAGTTCTTCCATGTCTTCAATCAGATTACGGCCGTCCATACCGTACTGTATATATATACCGGTGCCTTTTTGATTGGCTAGGGTAAAGATATGTGACCAGTCACATAGTGTCACTGAATTTTTAAAATACGCCTCTTCGGGCTCGTATATCACCAGATGTTTTATGTCGTAGTCGTTAAGAAGGGTTTCGATATGCCAGCCGATCCCAACCCCAAGTACCACCATTACGTCAAAACCGTCTGGCAATGGCACAGCCGAGGCTTTTTGTTGATAGACTGGAAGTTCGGTTAATGTTTGCGGCTGCTCGCTATCAGAATTTTCGCACAGGGGGGGTGGCTCAGAGGCTGAAAAGTCTACATACAATGGATGATGACAAAACAGATCAAGGTGTCTTGCTACTTCCTTAACGGGCTCTAAACCATAGAGTGTGCGCCCGGTGCCCAAATCTACTAAATTTATGTCACCTTGCTTATTACTGAAGACCGATACGTAGCCTTTATCTTCAGTAGTAACGACATTCATCATCGACGGCATGCTCTGGGCGAAAGCATAAACATTTTTTTTATGTGTTTTGGCAATATGTCGCGCTAACTCACCGTCTAATAAAAGCTGCCTGTCTTCATCCGAATCCAAATGTAGCTTAATATTTTTTAACATGTATATTTATCCGGCATTCAAAGTAATTGAAAAATCAGACACTTATAATCTGAACTTGCTGTGCTATCCCTAACTCTCTGGCTACGGAAGTAATATTTTTAACAATCTCTTGTTTAAACGCATAAGAGGTAACGACTATTTTGCGGCTGCCTTTATTCAGCGCCTGAGCAAGGCTTTCTACCTCGACGCCTTTTAGGCGATATGACCCGTTGACGTCTGCTTTTCGATCGATCAATCGCTCGATAACAAAACCATTTGAGGCAGTCAGTTCATTAAACTGTTCAAAGAAAACACCAGCCCCATACAAGGTGAATTGCTGCCAGCCCCGCTCTTCTATCAGCTCAATCAGATTGAGAATATTAAGATAATTATCATTTAGCAGCAGACCTTCCCGGCGATACAGAAAATCTTCATCGATGACACTGCAAATCGCCTGAGGCCAGTGCAGGCGGCCTATCTGCCACTGCTCGTGCTCATGTAAGCTTTCTATCACCTGCTGTGTGCCCAACCGCTTAACTTCGGCGATTTGCGACTCTGCAATCACCGGATACGTTTTATCTGCGCCAAAATTATCCTGATGATACAACTGAGTATACACAATGCTTTCATTGTAAGTAGGCAATCGCACATAGCGCGCCAGCATCGCTATTGCCTGATCAGCATTCACTGTCTCAAAGCCATAGCGGTTGAAGCAATCAAAAAAGGTCTCTATTCCAGCGTAAAAGCTGGCAACAATAGACGTATTTTCCGGGGTCGACTCGCCAAGAACCGGTTTGGCCTGCTCATCGTACCCCAGAGTGGTGCCCACATCGCCCAATAAAAAACTCTCTATACATTCAGGCGAGCGCCAGAGCATACGTCTGAGATTAAACTTATCATTGTGGGCACCAATGAAGCTCTCATACAGAGTACCCAGTCGTTGATAAATACGATTGGTAGAATAAAACAGCAAATTGGCCCTGGCCCGTTCGCCAAGGGCCAGCTCAAGATGACTCTGGATAGTACCGCCGTTCCCCAGGTCAACAGTGATGCACTGTGATAACGGGGAGTCGACCTCGTTGTGGAAATACTCTGCGAAGCGGCGTTTTTCTGCCTCAATACGCTGCTGAACAGCCTGTTTTGACTTTTCGGCCTGCTGATAAAGTAAACTGAGGATGTTTTTGCCATTATGAAAAACACTATCGGAGTTTTTAAACTCCAGCGCTGAAAACTGTTGCAGAATGGCATCCTTCTCCAGCATAAAATCGGCGTAAAAATTAGCGATGGTGTAACCCCTGCGCTTGATAAAAATATCCATCAGGCCGCTAAACCAGTCATCATCATCAATATCCACTGCGGGCCAGAACGTAGACTTGCGTGACACATATAACCTGATAACCCGCAAACCACAGAGGCCTCGCTGTGCGAGCCGCTTTTCTATAAGGGGTGCAAAAACCTCTCCCTCGCGCATCAGACACAGCACATTACTGGCCTTGCTGGCCATGCTTCTATTGATAACCCAATCGCAAAAGCTTAATAATGCCGGCCCCCAGGTGAAGCCTGAGAGCTCGAACGGACCGGGCATAACCTTTGCAGGTTTGTGGGTTGAGGCCAGATAGCGAACGGCATTAAAATCACATTGCGCTGAATACAGTTTACGTTCCGTATCAAGGATCCGCTTACCATCGAGTAATGGGCCAACACGCACTGTCTCTATACCAAACAGGTTGGCATTTTTGATATCTGCAATGGCGTTATCACCCACATGTAGCCAGGATTCAAAAGGTTGGTCTGCCAGCTCAGCGACACGTTTAAACAAACCGCCCGAAGCTTTATTTACTTTATGCTCTGATGACACATAAAGCGGGATCGTCTGTAATGCCGGTTCGTCATGAAAAAAGCAGTCGCGGATCTGCTTAGCTGATAAATACATATCGGAAATAAAAACCACTTGGCAACCCGGTTTGTTGTGCAGCTTTAAAATCAGCGATTTAAGTGTATCGTCAAGAAAACCGTAACGGGCTTCTGTTGCCAGCTCAGCGTTTAACAGCAGGCATTGATCTGCTCCATCCATCGGTAAATGACCGATGATTTGTTCCAGGGTAACCTCTCGATGCTCTGTTTTATTTTTCAGCTCGCGTTCAGCAAAATGCCGTAGCTCCTCGTACTCAGAGGGCATCATGTGTGCAGTTAGCTGCTCGGCCACCGCAGCAAAGGCTTCAGCAAATATGCGCGTTGGCCGGGCTACTTTGCGAAATACCAGGGTATCGAACAAATCGAAGGACACCATGCGAATATCACGCTGAGTCAGGCTCTGTTCAATGGCATGCGTCAACTGGCTCATAAGCATATATCATCCCTGGACTCAAAATGTGAGAGCAACAATGCCATTGTTGCAGCATTAGGTACCAGCGTGGGATTATCCACTGCCCCGTTCCAGCTTTTAACCGGCGTTTGCCAGTCGCCGTAATGCTCCTGCAGAAAAATTTCAGGTTGTACAGGGAAACACAGCGGTCCGGCAGTAGTTTGTCTTATCTCAGTGGGTAAAAACCCGGCGGTGCTTATCACATTAGCATTTGGCTCAAACCAGTAGGTTTTATCGCCCACCTGGTAGTGAATGATATAGTCCACCATCACGCCATCTTTGAAGGCCTGTAAAAACGCCGGTAAGCGACCCAGGCTGAATTTAGCCGGTGTCGGTGTTGCCCACATTTTGCCGTAGCGGGCCTGAAGAAAAGCTTCGGTTTGTGCCGGCACAAAAAACTTAAGTTCGCCAACCTGCAGTACTTCGGGAGCCACCAGCACATTAGCATCCAGCCAGTGTTCGCAATTGAGATCGCGCCACATTCCTTTACCATCAGAAAACGCGAAGTTAAACAGATTCACACGCCAGCCGGACTGCTCAACGGTTATCCCTTTGCCCTGCCCGTCTTCACTGCTGACATACCATGAATCCACCTCCCCGAGGGCGGCGCCAAGGGTTACCAGCTCACTGGCGCTCATCGGCGGGATCAACAGCGATAAGGTATCAATTTCAGGATTCAACTGCCCATCACGGTATAGTGAAAGTAATGTGCCGGTGGTCAGCACATAATCGATGTTCTGCTTTTCCAGGCTCTGCGTAATGGAATGTAAAACTGCCAAGCCTTCCTGTAGTGCCAGACTATCACGCGTGCCTACGTAGTGTTTTCGGCATTCAAAACCGGCCGCTCTGAGCGCAGGTTCGAGCTCCCACACATTGGCAATCTGATGCTGATATACGCCAAAGTCGATATCTTTATCCCAGGGCAGAAAATCATTATCCCGCACCATGCCGAGCAAAGAGCCGCCAATCAGAATGGCCTCAATGCCGGCTTCATCCGACACTGCCAGTGCATCCCGACAAATCTGATGCACATTGGCATACTCTGAATAAATTTTATTGAGTGAATATTGCATTGTTATCTGTCGGTTACCGCGCATTTATGTCTATTTTATCGGTTCAACCTGAGAAATCATTAACGCAGGCGACGGTTTACTACTCTGTGGTGATCAAACCTTTGCTAAGCAGATTGTGCCCCAGCATAGTGGCTACCCACTGTTTATCTTTTACCGGTTGAGAAAGCCAGCGCCCCTGCTCAAACTTAAACTGATATATCTG
>Ga0213838_1000541_pt1 | contig 26373 bp, 27 predicted proteins | sample SWPATP13_FD_160577 | JGI IMG/M metagenome (GOLD analysis project Ga0213838, IMG submission 160577) | Coastal seawater microbial communities from Marineland, Florida, United States - SWPA TP1 #3 | ecosystem: Environmental > Aquatic > Marine > Coastal | place: USA: Florida | collected 2016-08-06 | reverse complement strand
AAAAAACAGCGACATGGCGACGGTGCTATTGCCTGCTGCATGATGGTTGCGGCCAGTAAAATGGAGGGCGGTGAAATTGACTACATGAGCCTACCTTCCAAAGCCGAAAGGCGCGACAACCGCAACAATGACGACAACTACTCAATCCAACAAAGTGGGTGTTATTGATGGAAACCTACGAGCAAAACGGTACGCGCTTTCGTGTACGTGAACGCGGCCTTAAAACCAAACAAACCGACAATTCAGCACGTGTGGCGCAAATGCGGCGTGAGTTTGCTGAGCATCCTAGTTCTGGGCTAACGCCTGCCACGTTGGCGGTCATTCTTAAAAATGCTGAAAAAGGTAGCTTATTAGAACAGTGCTACCTTGCTGAAGACATCGAAGAGAAAGACGGTCACATCCAGGCTGAAATATTCAAGCGTAAGATGGCACTAACCGATATCGATTGGCAGATAGAGCCGCCTGTGAATGCCACCGCCCAGGAACAAAAAGATGCGGCCAACATAGAGCAAATGCTGAAAGATGTGGAAGACTGGCACAACATCATATTTGGTATGGGTGACGGCATTTTAAAAGGCTTTTCAAACATTGAGTATGAATGGGGCTTTTACAATAACTTCCGTATTCCTGAGGCATTCGTGCACCGCCCTGCTACGTGGTTTCAGTTACACCACGACGACCAGGACTGCATTGCCCTTCGCGACCAAACGGGTAAGGGCGAGAAACTACGCCCGCTTAACTGGCTGCAGCACCGCCACCCTGCAAAAAGCGGTTATGCCGCACGCATTGGCCTAATTCGTCAGCTGGCGTGGCCGTTCATATTCAAAAACTATTCGGTGCGCGACTTAGCCGAGTTCCTAGAGATTTACGGCATTCCTATTAAATTGGGTAAATACCCTAGTGGTGCAACTGATACCGAAAAGAGCCGCTTGCTTCAGGCAGTACTCGGCATTGGCCACAATGCTGGGGGCATAATCCCCAAAGGCATGGAAATTGAATTTCACGAAGCAGCGAAAGGCGGCGGCAGCGACCCCTTCATGACAATGATGAGCTGGTGTGAGCGCATCCAATCTAAAGTCATTTTAGGTCAAACCCTCACATCCCAGGTAGACAGCACGGGCAGCCAAGCGTTAGGCAACGTGCACAATGAAGTACGACAAGACATTCGCGACCACGATTTGCGCCAAATGGCCAATACCTTAAATCGCGACCTTGTTTTACCGATGCACGCGCTTAACAGCCTAAGCTACCGAGGCGACCCAAGACGTAAGCCGCGTATTATATTTGACACACAAGAGCCCGAAGACATCAGCCAATACGCTGATAGCTTACCCAAGCTGGTCGACATTGGTTTTCGTATTCCGGCCAGCTGGGCGCAAGATAAGCTGCGCATTCCGGAGCCTGAAGGCGAAGAGGCTATCTTGGCTCGCGCTGCCGCCACGCCTGCTGTTAACGAGCCAGAGGAAAAAGATGCGGATAAGGACGACCCAAAACAAGAGCCGCAAACCGCTGCATTGCGTTTAGCGCTCGCTGCACTTAAAGCACAACAACCGAAAGACGACGGTGCAGATGTACTCACCAAGCGCTTAGCACAACAGGCTGGCGAGTCGTTCAGTCAGTTAATGCAACCCATTGAATCACTCGTAGCGAATGCTGATTCATTGGAGGCGCTATTAGAGCAGCTGCTGGAATTAGAAGACCAACTGCCCATTGAAGATTATCAACTACTTTTGGGCCAAGCATTTACCGCAGCTGAGTTAAGCGGACGATTTGATGTGAATGAGGGTAATTGAGGATGCCTGCCCAGTACGGCCCTCAGAAGTTTTCTGAAGCCATTACCCACTTTAGAAACAAGTTAAACATGCCCAGCGAACGCTGGGCTGATGTGTGGCGCGAACAGCACAATAACGCCTTTATGGTGGCTGGTGCAACGAAGACGGATTTGTTGGCCGACATTCGCCAAATGGTAGACAGCGCAATAGCCGAGGGCAAAAGTTTAAGCTGGTTTCAAAAAGAGTTTAAACACCTGGTTAAAAAGCATGGATGGGAACACACAGGCAGTGCCGCATGGCGAGCTAATATCATTTATGACACGAACATGCGCCAAGCCTATAACGCGGGTCGCTTCCAGCAGCTGCAGAATTTTCCTTACTGGCGCTATGCGCACGGCGATAGTCGCTACCCTCGCCCACATCACCAAAGTAAAGACGGTACCATTTTACCTAAAGAGTCGCCGTTCTGGCTTACCTGGTTTCCCCAAAACGGTTGGGGCTGTAAATGCAAAGTGTTTGGTGAGACAGAGCGCAGTATTAAGCGCAAGAACATGACGTTAAGCAAAGAGCCTGTTATTGAAACGCGCGAATGGGTAGATAAGAAAACAGGTGAAGCGCACCAAGTGCCTGTAGGTATCGACCCTGGTTTCGATTATTCGCCGGGCTCAAAATCGCAAGCCGATGTATTGCGCCAGCAGCAACTTTCAAAGCCACCACTAAAAGAGCGCCTTCCTGAACGTGTGGTACCTAGTGCTTACTCAACGAATAAAAATGTAACCATTCATGGGTTAAACAAGGTCATTTCAGAATTGAGCCAGGCGCAACCACAAATGCGCCAAGTGACCGATTTCATTACTACCTACGGTATGAAAACCTTGTTTCTGAAACCTACCGAAATGGTGCGTGGAAGCAAGAAAGCCAAAGAGTTGGAAGAGGACATTACCAGTTATTTAAATGTCCCAATATCAAAAGCCAATGGCCATTGGCCTGTACCCAGTAACACCGCACGACGTGCAAATGGTTACACAGCACTTGCTTGGAAACACGTCGTCGTAAAAGCCAAAACAGGTGTAAACTTAAATAAAATTGCCGACATTACCGACTTAACCAATGCGGTAGAGGCGGCAATACTCGCTTTACAGGCTGGCAAGCGGCAATGGTCGCTGTCGCATATTGTAAGGCACTATACAGACAGTGGTGATCATGGTGGCGCAATAATCACATGGCTTCATGAAATGGGACACCAAGTTCAATTTCAGGCCATGCGCATGGAAATTCCTACACCGGGCTTAAATGAGAGTATTACCACTTACAGTATGCAAGACACCATGGAATGGCATGCCGAGCACTTTGCCGCATGGGCGCTTAATCGCGCCATGCTTGAAACGCACTATCCAGCGATAGTCGCATACTTCGACGAACTAATGGGGGAACTACTGTAATGAGTATTTTCGATAAAATTAACGCTGGCCATAAAGAAGAAAGCGAGCAGCTGCGTGACGCACAGCAAGTGCTTCAATCGTCGGTACCAACTGCAGAAAAGCAAGCGCGTATTGAAGCGCTAATGAAAAAAGCCCCTGAACATGAAAAAGCCATGTTTGGTGATCTTCTTTCTAACCTAGTGCTGCAGGCTGACTAATTATGGTTAAAGCTAGTATTCTTAGTTGGATCCTCTTTATAGCGATACTGAGCGCTTTTCTGATGAAGGTAGAAGTAATATCTATATGGGGTTTTCTCATCTGCATGACGATTTTCTCTGTGGGCTGTGAAATTGAAAGTAAAATCGACGTTATAAAAAAAAGGGATGGTAATGGCTGGTAGCTTCATTACGGTTCGTGCTTATGGCAGTGGTGAGATAAATGCACTGCTTACCCGTATTGCCAGAGCAGGTACTGACCTAGAGCCCGCGTTCGAGGAGATTGGTGATTATCTAATTCGGGCAACGGAAGAACGCTTTAAGCTGGAACTCGCTCCCAATGGTGAGCAGTGGGAGCCGCTTGCGCCAGAAACGCTAGCACGAAAAGCTGGCGAAGATAGAATATTGCAGCAATCTGGCATTTTGCGCGATCAGCTCAATTATCAAATAACTGGAAAAACGCTGACCTTCGGAAGTAACCAAGAGTATGCCAGTACCCACCAGTTCGGAAGAGAGGAAGATGGCATACCCGCCCGCCCATTCTTGGGGTTAACGACAGGGCCATGGAGAGATGAGGATGAAATTGTGGAAATACTGCAAGGCCACCTATTAGATGCTATCACCTAGACAAAATCACTCAATCCCAGTTTAAATAAGGGCTGGAGGCATATTTTAGATGTATTTGGCTGGAAAAATGGATAACAGCATTAAAAAGTGAGCGCCTCAAACGCATTCTAAGCGCGTGTAAGGTAAAAGCTGAGTATTGGCCTTACTAAAAAAATTTAAACAATTCTGGTGATAATTAAAAGGGGTCTGAGGGGTTTGGTAGTGTAGTTTAGGGTGCTATTTACCATCAGTCATAAAAAAGGCCCTGTTTCGGGCCTTTTTAAGTGCTTTCTGATTAATTTTTATTTATGTAGCTATCAAGGTCTAACCTAACTAATTCAATTAGACCCGCTAATCCTGCCGGATTAACACCTTCTAAGTTGTCCTGATAGGCCAATAAAGACTCTAAGGCTTCAAGTTTTACGCAGGTCTCTGCTACACAATCCAGTAGTTGCACATATTGATTTACGCGCTCGCTCGCCAGCTTTACCGCAGCCATTACTCGCCCTCCACAGTGCCGCCACTGGCAATCCTTACTCGCGCCTTTTTTATCTGGCTACCAGTAGTGCGCTTAAGGGCATCCAGTAAACGGGGCAAACGTTCCCGCTCGTGCTCTACCATGCTGTCTATCAGTTCTTCAATAGTAGGCGTAGGCAATGGGCCTTTATCGTCTTCGCTGTTGGCCCAAGGGTATTTACCGTTAATGATTTGGCTTACTGCTGTTGGCGATATGCGCAGCACCGCCGAAATATCACGCATGCTCATACCTTGGGCGCGCAGCGCCAGTGCTTCAGCTTCTTTTTTGCGCGTTACCCGTACCTTGCCTTTTTGGTTAATTTCCAACAGCCCAATATAGCGCCCCGTCACATCCAGTTTTTCGGCTTGCTGGCGGCTTATCATCACCAGTGCCGCCATGTTCTCAGCCATAATGCCAAGGTTATGCTCTACTTTGCCAAGCCGCTGCTCCACGCCCTCCATCGAACCCGGCGTTGCGGCTTGCCCGGCCAGCACCGCTTTAGCCCATGCCCGAAACTGTTTGGCGCGGGGCGTGTTGCTAAAAAAGCTCAGTAAGTGACAGCCTGTGGCGGAGAAAATGCGGAAATCCCGAGCCTGACCCTGCGCGGTCAATTTGACCGTGCAGGTGTCGTCTTCTGTAAATTCGTCTTTGTGGCGATTAAACAAACGCACAATACCATCTCTAGCATTTTGCTCAGCATAGCCAAGCGCTAAGCCTATCTGCTCAGCAGTCAGCCAACGCTGGTCATTGTGATCAATTACGGTAAGGTTGGTGCCCTCAAACGGCACGGTGGTTAATTGGGTAGCCATATGGCCTCCTACTTGTCGCTTTGAATATGAGTTGGGTGCCGGGAGGTTCAAAACAGCCAAGTAGAGCTGCGTGATCTATTTCCCGAGGGTATTGTATTAATCACCCTCCCGGCGCTGGTACAAGTTGCCACTTTTTTAGCCTGCAAGGGTGCTGGGCAAAAATCGGGCACAAAAAAACCGCTGGCTGTCGTGTGCGGGTAACGCTACTTGAAAAGATGTTTTGAAGCATCTGGTGCAAATGTACCTAAGCATAAGGCAGTTGGCAAGCACCATTTGATCGCGTACTCTGATCGCGTTGTCGTATCCAGTACAAGAAAAAGGCACCTTATGGAACTACACTCCCAAACACTGCTGCTCATTATGATGGCAATTAGCGCGCTTTGTGCCTTGCCGTTTTTGTATCAGGTTTGCCGTACCGTATGCATAGCAATTTATTATTACTGGTGGCGTCCAAAACGATACTTAAAGCTCACGTTTACCGAGGGCGATAAAACCGCAACCTTCATAGTAGACCCTGAAACCGACTATGTGTTGCATGTAGAAGAAGCCCTTATCCGCAAGGGATTTTCCAGCTCACTAGCCCAAACCTAGACTAATCCCCTTCCTTCCCTATAGCCCGACATACTGGTCGGGCTATGAAAAAACAATTAACCACACTTACATCTTCAGTACTTGGAGGCCGCCATGTAGCGACAACGCTAGCAGCAGCCGTGTCCTTTGCTGCCCTATCGAACCAGTCGAACAACGCTGAGTCTCCACTTGGCGTTGCTGCCTGTACTTTTTCAATTGATATAGAACAGCCCTGGCAACAAATACTCCCGGGAGCTGACTTCGCTGCCTATGATGGCCGCCCTACTGAAGTGCCTGGTAATAAGTGGCGCATCGATAATGCCAAAGGCGAAGCCCTCGCCGCGAAATTAAATGCGCGAGCTGATGCGGGCGAGCAGCTGCTTGTCGACTACGACCACCAAACCCTTCTTGCCAAAGAGAACGGCTCTAAAGCCCCTGCCAGTGCATGGGGTAATAAATTCGAATGGCGAGAAGACAAAGGCTTATTCGCTCAGCTTAATTTCACGCCAACCGCGCGAAAGCACATCAAAGACGGTGAGTACAAATACTACTCCCCCGTCGTCATTTACAACAAACACACAGGTGAAGTGTTAGACCTTCACAGCGCCGCTCTCACGAATGACCCAGCAGTAAAGGGCATGAGTCAAGCTGCCGCCCTTCATGCAAACGTTAATAACCAACCATCGGAGCCTACGCCCATGAACGAAGCATTAGCCCTGCTATTTAATCTGCTGGGTATTACTACCCCATCTACCGACATTGATGCTGCTGCATTACATGCACAGTTAACTAAACCAGGCGTGAAAGCCAAGCTTGACGAAATTAAGTCCAAGTTAGACGGCGCAGCACAAAGCGACGAACAAATTGCCGCACTTACGGCAAAAGTAGAGCAAGCCAAAGAAGGCATTAACCCAGCCGAGTATGTGCCTATCGAAACCTATAACGGCGTGGTAGCAGAGCTAGCAGCGTTATCGGCAAACCACAGTGCGGTAACTGTCGACCAGCTCATTGAGCAGGCCCAAAAAGACGGCAAGTTCGTGGCGCAAGCGGAGCTGCCTTACTTACGCAGCCTGGGTAAAAGTAGCATGGCAGCGCTTAAAGCACAGCTTGATGGCCGCGCAAGCGTGGAAGCCTTTGGTGGTAAACAAACCAAAGAAAAGAAACCAGACGGTGAAGACCAAAACGCCGTTGCGGCCCTTACCGCTGACCAAAAGCTTGTAGCAGACCAACTGGGCATTTCCCACGAGGACTACGCCACCGAGCTTAAGAAAGACTAGCTCTACGCCTAACCACACACTTAATTTGGAGAAATAAAGCACATGGCTATTATTACCTCACCTGTATTAAACGCAATCCGCACTGGGTTTCGTAAAAACTTCGAAGACGGTAAAACCCGTGGCATGCCGATGTACAATGCCGTGGCCACCATCGTTCCATCCTCAACCAAATCGAACACCTACGGCTGGTTAGGGCAATGGCCGGGCTTCCGTGAATGGATTGGCGAGCGTCAGCTTAAATCACTTAAAGAGCACGGTTACACCATCACCAATAAGGCCTTTGAATCAACTGTGGCGGTTGACAGAGACGATATCGAAGATGACAACTTAGGCGTTTATTCGCCCATGATGGACGAAATGGGTTACGCCTCATCAGTATTCCCAGACGAACTGATATTTCCTTTACTAGGTGCTGGCTTCACGTCTACCTGTTACGACGGGCAGTACTTCTTTGACACCGACCACCCAGTGAATTCTGAAGTAGATGGCAGTGGTACAGATATCTCGTTTTCTAACGCAATCATTGATCCTGGTTACACAGGTGATGCCTGGTATCTGTTAGACACATCGCGAAGCTTAAAACCACTTATCTTCCAAGAGCGCAAAGGTATGCAATTTGTCGCTATGGATAACCCTAACGATGAACAAGTATTCATGAATAAGGTTTTCCGCTATGGCGTAGATTGTCGCTGCAATGTGGGCTACGGCTTCTGGCAAATGGCTATCGGGGTTAAGAAAGAACTGACTCCAGCAACCCTTTGGGAAGCCATCAACAAGTTCCGCAGCTTTAAAGCAGACGGTGGCCGTCCGTTAGGTTTAGGTAAGAACGGGTTAACGCTAGTCGTACCATCCTCACTGCACGAACACGCTACCAAGATTAACGAGCGGGAACAAATTGACGACGGCGGCGTGACGGTAAGTAACGAGCTCAAAGGCAAGTTTACGGTACTAAACCCCGATTACCTTCAAGCTTAATTTCCTAGAACCTTAACAATCACTACAACTACTACAACTGGCTTTTAAATAAAGGCCAGTTGTTTTGGAGAAACGTTATGTCAAAACTCGCTATTGTCTCATTAATTATTACCGCAAGTGTGCCTTCCTTTCGTCGTGCCGGCACAACCTTTACTGACGCCGGAAAAGCCTTCCCTGAAGGTTACTTTACAGAAGAACAACTTAACGACATTCACAAAGAGAAAAAGCTGTCTGTCCGCGAAGTGCAGTCCGATGCCATCCCAGAAGGCGTTGATACCTCACTTATCTCTGCCGCGCTCACCGCTTCCGCCGCTGAAGAAAAGACGAAAGAAAAAAAGACTGCCTCGCAAACCGAACCTACCAAGTCGACGGGAACGAAAGCAACGGGTAAAGCCAGCACAACCAACGACACAGGTGCTAGCGCCTAATTAGCGCTAGTCGGAGCATCACTATGGCGTATTGCACTACTGACAACTTAATTGACCGGTATGGAGCCGATGAACTGTTACGTCTTACTGACCGCGACAATAACGGCTTTATCGACGAGCAAGCAGTAAGTGCAGCCATAGAAGATGCCAGTGACTTGATTGATGGCTATTTGGGTGGGCGCTACACCCTGCCCCTTAATGTTGTGCCTAGCGTGCTAATTAAAATATGCGCTGACATCGCCAGGTTCAATATGTACGACCACACCGTTCCTGAAACCGTCGATAAGAACAACAAGGCGGCAATGGACTTTTTGAAGTCGGTGGGGAAAGGCGAAGTGCGGTTAGGCCTATCAGATAGCAACGAGTCGCCCGCATCTGACGACCAGATACAAATTCAGAGTGAGGAAGGCGTGTTTAGCCGTCGCAACTCAAAGGGGTTTATTTGATGCTGAATTTGGTTAAACCCCGTATCGCCAGCCTGTTCGACGAGGTTGGCACCGCCGCAAACGTGCGAAAAGCAATGAGCCAACCACTGCATCGCAATAGCGCCGCGTTTGTCGTGCCAGTCAGCAATCGACCCATGACAAACAGCCGTGATGTCGATATGGGCCGTCCGCTGCAAGAGTTTATCGTGACGTTTGGTGTAGTCATTGGATTACGTGCCATTAACGACCCTACAGGCGAGCGAACGCTTGCAGAGCTTGAAAGCCTGCGCAATACACTGCGTGAAAGCTTGTTTGGTTGGAAACCTGACGACGAGCACGAACGCGTTATTTTGGGGAATGGCGACCTTATCGGTTTCACCAACGACGGCCTTTGGTGGATAGACAGATTTTCAACCAATACCTGGTACAGAGGAAATGCAACATGATCATAGTGACCAATGCCAGCGACAACGATATTACGCGTGCAGCCGTAACGTTTAAGCCTGGTGAAAACAAGTTTAAAACGGGTGAGCTAAGCGACGGCAAACGCGCACAAATTAGTGCACATCCAAAGCTAAAAGTCGTGGTTGTTGAAGACCGCCCAATTGAAACCAAAGCGCAGCCAAAAGCACAGGAGAAGAAATCATGAGTATCACTCCAGGGTTTAGACACGACAAAAAATTTGTGGTGATGGCGCTTCGCAGAGACAGCGACACAAAAGGCGCTGACTATATCGCTGCTGGCGCACAACCTCTTGCGATACTCACCAAAGGGTTGGCGGTTGATCCTTATCAGAGCGAACAAATTACACGTGATTTAGATACGGGTGAGCAAGGTGGAGAGAAGGTCATACACGCTGGTGAAATGATGACACTTACCATCCCTGTGGAAATAGCGGGCTCTGGTGATGCATCAAGCGCAGCTGCATACAGTGCAATCCTGCAAACGGCTATGCGTGACGAAAAAACCGATGTTGCCAATGAAGTGACCCATAACCGGGTTCTTAATGCATCGGAAGAGCAAGACGGTACGTTCTACTTTTACTGGGAAGGGATGTATCACATTTTACTTGCAGGAAAATCATCCCTTACCGTCGCTGGAAAAATAAACGAACTGGGATACCTAACTTTTGAGGTTAAAGGAATCTACGGCGACACCATCGAGGGCCTGCCACCTCAACCAGATTTCAGCGGATTTCAGGATCCTCTCCCACTAAGTAATTCCAACACCAAATTTACTTTGGATGCTCAAGCTCTCAACCTCTATGAGTATGAGCTTGCCGACAATCATAATGTTGAACATGACGAGGGAACTGAGCAAAACCAAGTGTTTATTGAAAGTTGGAGCGAAGAAGGAAAGTTCATTATTGAAAGCCCAGCACTGTCAACTTTCGACCCCTTCGCCTTAATGCGAACTTCAACACTTGTTCCATTTACATTCACCCACGGCGTAGCCAATGGAGAAGTGTTTGAACAGTCGAGTTCAGGTATTCAAATCTTAACGGTTAAGCCTACCGCTATTAAAGGCAAACAAGCGTGGGATTGTGGTTTCAGGGTTATCAAAGGCCATCACAGTATTATCAAGACCAGCTAATACAACGTGCCCCGTAGGGCGATAAAAGCGCTGAGCAAAGGAGTCAGCGATTTACTCACCGCCAGGGATGGCACCTCTATTTGAGAATCAACCATGCCATTTATCTTAACGAAAAAACGTGAAATCGAATGGCCTGTATCAATTGAAGTGCCAATTGATGGCGGCCATACCGAATCTCAAAAATGCACTGCAAGTTTTGAGGTTTTAAATCAAGACGAGTACGACAAGCTCATTGGCGATGACGTTAAATTCTGTGTTCGTGTCGTCACTGCATTTGGTAGTGACATTCAAGATGAAGACGGAAAACCACTCCCCTGTACCGCAAAAACAAAAGAAGCTTTATTTAAAAGTGCAGCATATGTGCGAATGGGCTTCATTAACGCATACCACGAAGCAGCCACGGGAATCGTAGCAAAAAACTTGAAGGGGCAGCCAGGCACTGGGCAGTCGGGCCGCAAACCCCGCAAAAAGAGATAGATGCCCTAACTGAGCAAATGCAGGAGCTCGGATTATCGAGCCATTTAGGAGAGTTGAACAAAGTAATGCGCTCGGACGAGCGTTATGAAGTTCTAGAGGAAAACTGGCCTATCGTCGAATGGTTCATTGAGACAGAAGACCTGTATTTGTGGAATCAAAATGTTTGCCTTGGCCTTGATGTTAAAGCCGTCCGCGATGATGCGTTTATGTCGGGTCGCGAATTTACGAGTCAACAATACAAAGGGCTTCGAATAATGGGTCGAACATTCGCAGATGAAATCACAAAACTTTGCACGATGAGTAAGTAATGAGTGAAATAGTAACTGGTATTCGGCTAAGGGGTGACGCAAGTGGCTTAGTAAGTGAGACACAACGTGCTCGCACAGCTCAAGAAAAATTCACTAACACGACTCGCCAGTCTGGCAATCAAGCCCAGCGAACAAGCGCGCAGGTTGCAGGTCTCTCTGCTGCAAAAGGTCAACTTACCGCGAATATTAGGACAATGTTTTCACCTGTTAACCTTTTAACAGGTGGTATCGCAGGATTAATCGCTGCAATGGGAATTGGGGATGTCATCCGCTTCTCGGATGAAATGAAACGTCTCGATAATCAGTTGAAGTTGGTAACGGCGTCGGATAAAGAAAGGTTTGCGCTACAGAAGCAGCTACTTCAGCTTTCCAATAGATCGTATTCTGCAATTACAACAACAACTGAAATCTACGCCAAAATGGCAAGGGCTACGCAGGAGTTAGGTGTTAATGAAGAACAACTCTTAGCTGTAACACGAGCAGTCAATCAATCTTTTGTTATTAGCGGGGCTTCTACCCAAGAAGCAGAAGGCTCCATACGTCAACTTGCTCAAGCACTTGCTTCAGGTGTATTTAGAGGGGATGAATTTAATAGTGTCGCGGAGCAAGCACCAAGATTATTAGAGGCACTTTCAGAGCAACTCGGCGCGACAACTGGTGAATTAAGAGAAATGGCTGAAAACGGTGAGTTAACTAGCCAGAAGCTTATAGCTGCGCTAATTAACCAATCTGAAGCCATAAACACAGAATTTGGAAAGATGGCACCTACCGCCAGTCAAGCAATGACTGTTGTTTCAAACAACTTCAAGACACTGGTATCAGAAGTAAACAAAGCATCAAACGATTTTGGCGGACTAACAAATACTATTTCTGGTATTGGTGAAGCCCTTGGGAGTTTAACTTCTATCGTAGCCAGCGGAGAGATGGTCGCCTATTTGTCAGCTTACGCTGGAGCATGGTCGGGCTGGGCAGATTCTGTTTTTGATTCGATTGACTTGGCTATAGGTGCAGTTAATCAATTCCCACTACAAGTTTTAGCAGCAAAAGCGATCACTGAAGAAACGCTTGGGTTGCTTGCTGATGCATTTAAGTATTTCCCTCAGAACATTAAAGGAATGGTTCAGATACTAACTGTCGAGTTAGCCAATCTGGAAAGAGTAGCCAAAACTTACACTGGCCTATTTAGAGACACGGTTTTATTAGAGTTACAACGACTTATAAAAAAGGCTGGCGCATATGCGAGCGAGCTAGTGGATGTACTCAACCCCTTTGATGGAGATTCATTTAATTTAGATGGTGAGCTGTCCCGCATTGATGGGACCTATGACAGGGTAACTGAAAAAGCAAAAGAGACTGCAAAGGCTCGAATTGCTGCTTCAAACCAAGCGAGAGACCAAGTTCTACAGGATGTTTTTGCAGAGCGAGATGGCGCAATTAACGCAATGAATGAGCAGCTGGCAGCTGCAAAGTCTCTTGCTGAGTTCAGACTTCAAAGACCTGCAGCCAACGATAACAGCTTCAACGCACCAGAACCTTTCGTTCCTGAAGAAAGAACATCAACGCCTGAAGAGCAAAACAGTGAGTATGAAAGGCTTCGTCTAAAATATGCAACGCGCGAAGAAGCGCTTCGCATCAACGCGCAGAATGAAATGGCAATCATTACTGAAGCGATGGAGCAAAAGAGAATCACCGAGCAGCAAGGGTTAGACTTAATTTTTGCAGCTCGCAAGAAGCATGAAGATGAATTAGCAGCGTTAGAAGCAGCCAAGCGCAACATGATACTAGGCAGTTCGGCACAAATATTTGACGGCTTAGCTAGTATTACGGGTGCATTCGCGGGTAAACAGTCAAAAGCCTACAAAGTTCTTTTTGCCATTAGTAAAGGTTTTGCTATTGCGCAAGGTGTCATGAATTTGTCAACGGCGGTCAGTAATGCGATGGCGCTACCCTACCCTTTAAACATTCCAGAGATGGCTAAGGCCGCAGCAACTGGAGCAAGCCTGATTGCAAATATTAAAGGCGTCACAATGCAAGGCCAAGCGCACGGTGGGTTAGACAAGAATGTTAGAGAGGGAACCTGGTGGCTGAGAAACGACGAGATGGTACTCAACCCTCAACAACGTCGTAGCTTTGAAAGCATGGTCGCCTCAAATGATTCACGAGCACCGGGCGGAAGGAGTGGCGGTTCACGAGTGTTCTATATCACCAACAACATAGACGCAACAAATGCGGTACCAGGCATGGAAGAAAAAATACGCGAGAGCGTGGAAATGGCGCAGCTGCAGTGGCAAGCCCAGCTGCGAGAAGACTTTTCTAATGGTGGCGAATTATCGCAAAGCTTAAGTGGGACGATGGCCGCATGAATGAGATTTTTGATTTCCCTGAACTTCCCGTTAGCCGTTGCCTGTTCGTTCCTCAGTTCAACACCAAGATGAACAGAAGTTCATTTAATGGATTTGAGCATATTGTCGAGAACCCAGGCGAACGATGGATTGTTTCATACAAGTTTTCAGTGCTGACATTTGAAGAATGCAAGGTGCTGAAGGCGCACTTAGCTCACTTGCGCGGCCCTGTTAATAAAACGCGTTTGTACGACACAACCTTTAACCAACAAAGCGGATTGTGGGCAGGCGTTCCTAGAGTAAATGGCGCTGGCCAGTACGGCATGATGTTAAACGCCGATGGGTTTGAACCCAACCTTTTGGTTGCAAGTGCAATGGACCGCTGTGTGATTGGCGAGCAGCTGCTTGAGATTAGGCAAGACTGCTATGCCGATGAGTTTGGTCGCACCACGCTTTACTTTACGAACGAATTACGCGAGCCCGCCACAGACAACAGTGTTATCCAAAGCGATGTTTCTTCGCTTAAAACCATCGCGCGATGGATTAAACCAGAACAAATACAGCAGCTGTCTGGCAACCGCCGTTTGTACCGCAATATTACGCTTGATTTTGAAGAGGCATTCACATGATTGAGAGCGCAATTTCACCCACGATGTTAGAAGCCGCACAGGCAAGCCCGTCACGCTTGCTCGCCTTTGCAGAATTAAACTTTAAGTCTGGCTGGGTACGAGTTCACACAGGTGTGGGCACCCGCGTTTATAACGGGCAGACCTATCTAGGCATAGGTGAGCTTGGCAGCATTGGCAGAGTTAGAGAGAACGCGAGCCAAAGTGGCAACAGAACCACGCTTTCACTTGTTGTGCGTGACCCATCGTTGCTCAGTGAAGTCATGAACGAAGACCCCAACGGTCGCGAGTGTTTCATCCATCTAGTCGCGTTCGATGAGAACCGCCAAATAACAGAAGGCGCTGATTATTTTATCGATGCAGAAATGGTTGACCTAAAAGTTATTACAGGTAAACGCGCCGCGAACAAACCTGCGGTTATCAAAATCACGATTAACGACTGGTTCGAGCGATGGGCTCAACCTGTCGAAGTGGTAAAAACCACCGATGCAGCGCAGCAAGAACTTCACCCGGGAGACCGATTTTTTGACCTTGTAGAAGTGATCGCAGGCTCCCCTCTTTCCAGCCTTCCAGTTAAGACAAATTACGGCGGTGGCGGTAGACGTTCAACGCGCGGTAGAAGCGGAGCCCACCAACGATGAGAAACAAGAATTGGCCAGAAAAGCTTGTCACTTACCTGCAAGAGCATTTAGACACCCCGTTTGAGTGGGGCACGTTTGATTGCTGCTTGTTCGCTGCAAATGCTGTTCACGCGATGACAGGAAAAGATTTTGCAGAGCCGTTTAGAGGTAAATACACCACTGAAAAAGGGGCAGCCAAGGCATTAATTAAATATGGCCATGGCGATATTAAAAGTACGTTAAATGCCATATTTGGTCCGCTTAAACCCCGTTTAAACGCAGGTCGCGGTGACTTGGTACTTGTTGAAACCGACACGGGTGATGCCTTAGGGGTTGTTGCTAGCGGCAAAATTTGGGTGGCGACATTGAGTGGCCTCGCCACTCTGCCGTTGAGTCATGCAAAAGGTTGTTGGAGCGTACCATGCCACCAGTAGCTGTCGGCGTTGCATTAGGATTGGGAGCCGCAGCGGTAGGCGCTTCGGTTACGGTTTTAGGTGTTGGTCTTTCAGCTGCACTAAGTGCAGTGGCAATTGGCGTTGGCGGAGCTGCAGTAACGCATTTTCTGGGTGATGCCCTTACACCCGATATGGGCGACTATGCATCTGACCCTGCCACTGACCAGTCGTTAAATACCAACGCTAACGATGTAAGAAAAATAGTGTATGGCGAGGCGCTAGTAGGCGGCAAAATCGTCGGCTATGCCAAGCCCACTATCGGTGGTGATGACTACCACATAATGGTGCTTCACCTTATTGGCCATCCGTGTGAGAGCGTAGATATTTATGAAATAGAGGGGAAAACCAAGAGTGAGCTTTCAGGTTTAGTTTCCAGCCGAATCTATTTAGGCGACCAAACCACAGTGTGCCCACTTGCTAACCAATATATCAGTGGGTGGACATCGGAACATATAGGCGTAAACCAAACCTATGTGACGTTAAAAATTAAAGTTGATGATGAAGCGTTCCCGAGCGGGCTAAACGAAATTAAATTCGTTGTTCGTGGCCACAAGGTTTACGACCCCAGAAAAGACACGACGCAAGGTGGTGATGGTGAGCACCGTTTTGATGATGAATCAACATGGGAGTGGTCAAGCAACCCAGCGCTATGTAGTTACGACTGCTTACGCCGTTACGGCGCAAAGCCTGTTCCTCGTCGACGCCTTCCTATGGACTTTATTGCTGTTACCGCCAACTACTGCGATGAACAGGCTATCTATAGAGACGCAGAGGGCAATGAGCAAACAGGAACGCGCTTTGAGGTAAATGGCGTTTTAAATAACGGCATGCGTCAGCAAGACATGCTTAACCAAATTATGGCGTGCATGGGAGGCAAACCCTATCGTGTAGGTGGTGTCGTCTACTTTAAGCCCGCTATGTATGCTGGCCCAGCAACAATAGTCATTGACGTAGATAACGACTCAATGACGTTTCCAGAGTACCGTCCTCATCGCCCTTACAAAGAAAAAATTAACACGGTCAAAACCGAGTTTGTTAGCCCAAATCACAAGTGGCAAATGACCAATGCCCCTGTGGTAAAGAGCGCCGAGTACCGCGAAAACGACGGTGCTTACTTAGAGTCAAACCTGCGCTTCACGCTAATAACCCGCGACCATCAAGCGCAGCGAATAGGCAAACTGGCAATGGAGCGTAGCCGCGCGGGTTTTATGGCTACACACATTGTCCCGGGTGTTAGGCTAGATATCATTCCTGGTACATGTATAAAGTTTGTTGATGTCGAAACAGGCGTGAGTAAAGAATTTACCGTTGAAGACAGAGACTTTGATACTGAAAAACATCAGACCAAACTGCAGCTAATAGAAGATGGCCCGCAGATTTACCCTGACAGCTTTGAAGCTGCTGAAGGCGACTTAACGCCAAACACATCTTTGCCAGATGCTACCGTTGTCCAGGCTCCTGAAAACTTACTGTGGACAACCACCCCAAATGACAGCTGGCGGCAAGGTGTTTTAACGTGGGACCATCCATCGCCGGCTAACGTGATCAGCTATGTTGTTTCAGTCAGCAACAAAGACAGCCAAACACCCGAGACTCAACTAACATTTACGCCTGCAAACAGAGCTCAGAGCTTAGCGCACTTGCCTGTTGGTGTTTATACCGTAGCAGTATCTGCACGAAACCGATTTAGAACCAGTCCAGGCATCGGACGAGACATTACTATTGGAGTACCGTCGACGCCCACACAAGGTGTGGTAGTAAATGTGTTGCCTGGTCGCATTGTGATTAACGGCCCTACTCTTCCCCATAACAACGCAACTTATGAATGGAAGTACTCCTATGATGGCGATGAGCAGGAGCATTTCGATAGCGCCATTTATATGGGTAAAGGCGACACCGTTACTATTACAAACACCCCACACGACGGCGTTATCTATGTTTGGTATCGGCTTGTTGATGGCGACCAAGTAGACCCGAATTGGCTAAGCTTCAGCGTGGCTGATTTGATAGGTACCACGTTCGACAGAGTAGACCCAGAAATCATATCTCGAATTCAATGGCCAGGTTTACCAGCGGCACTGGGTGATCACATTGAAGCGATTACTAATGATGTGTCTTATTGGAGTACCCAAACCAGTGAGCAGGGCGACCAGTACCAGCAGCTTATTTACAACGTAACCGAAGCGGTTAGCGCTAATCAAATCAACAGCACAGAGATAATTGGGCTTAAGCAGAAAGTAGGTACCAAGACAGTTGAGGCGCAATTTGCAGACTTTAAGCAGGTAAATATCGGCTATGAAGATGAGAACGGCGATTGGATTGCCGGCGCACCTCTGGTTCGGTCGTTTGAAGAAGTAAAAGTGACAAACAGTGCGGGTGAAGAGCTTTCTGTTATTAACTTCATGCAGGCTTTGGAAGACCAGCTTGGTGAGCTTGGCGGCACTTACTACTTAGGCGTGGTAGACGAAAACGAAGAGTTCACAGGCTTAAGTATTCAGGGCGGGAACAACAATTCATCAATTCACCTTTACATGGATAACCTTAAGTTCGCCAGTCAAGCAGGCGTAGTGTTTTTTAACCTCAATACTATTACTGGCAAGTTGGAAATTGGTGCAAACACAGAGTTTACGGGAACTATTAGAGCAGCTCGGGAAGTAACTGTTCGAGCTAACGTCATGGAAGTGAAGGATCCTGATGGGTTTGGACCAGACAATTTATGGATATGGAAAGGTAGCCCGATACTAGACCAAAATGGAGAGCCAGATTATGACGCCTTGACCAAACAAAATGCTTCTTTGGGCTGGCGTGACTTAAATGCTAATGAATACTTTGGTGGCTCAGTAACAACGGGACAACTGATAAATGGTGGTGATACCACCTTGCTTACATTAAACCCTTCAGTTGAAGTAGGGCCTTTTACAACCAACGGCAACCCTAAAACGGTTAACTGTAGTCTTAGTTGGCGAGGAACCTACACATGGGATGAGGCGTGTCCTACAAATCAAGACTTTGTGCCTGAAGCGACGGTTATTTTAGAGCGTAGCACTGGGGGTGGTGGTTGGTCTCAGCTTCAATCTAAAGTTTTGACTGGGACAGTCACATACCACGAGTTTGATGACCGTGAACACGGAGTTACAACGTGTACCATGGCTGAAGTTTCTGGGGGCTCATTCACTTTTACAGACACCAGCACATCACAAGCCAATTTCACATATCGTCTGCGAGTTGTTAACCAACAACGTGCGCTACTACAACAATTCATAGACTCGCAGCGTTTGAGTCTTATCAGCGTTGAGGAGCGGCCTTCATGAGCGCAGTGAGAGAGTTCCCAAGCGTTACGCTTACAAACAACAGTAATCTGGTACAGATAAACACCAATGATTCTAACTTTTCGGTCGTGCCTGGAAGCGTAATTGTTGTAGCTGGTGACAGACCTCGGGTGTTGACAAGCGGCGATACAGTTAATCGCACATTAACGCTATCTATTCCTTATACGGGTAACGACATAGTAGAGAAAAGCGCGGCGCTCATACCACTTGGTCAGAACGATGCTTTATTGTCCGCTATAACTTCACTAACACAAGCACAAAACGGACTAGCCGAGGCGTATGGAAATGTTAGTGAGGTTAGCTGGTCTGTCATCATAGACCCACCAGTCACATCGACACAATGGCCGGATTTCACTCAAGTTACGGGCACATTGGGCGAGTCTCAGTTACCCGAAGTAGTAGTAAAAACACCACAATTGAAAGCGCTAGAAGATGCCGAGGGTGGAAGAGGTTTAAGGCAAAGCCCCGCAAATTTTAATCATGATCACAACGCATATAACCATATACATCATGATTTACTACCTAAGTCTTTGAGCGAACTACCGCCCGAATATCCGCCAATTAAAGCACCCGTGCTTCACTTCGACTCGGCTCAAAAGAAAGTACATGCGCTATTTTCCAGTAACGACGTTTCAGACTCGCTAGAGATTAACGGCTACAAAGCTAGAAGACATTTCTACGTTATCGACCAGCCTACGTACATTCAATTTAATAGCCTATACACAGGAAAGCTAAGTTATCGTGTTTTTCGCTGGTCAACAGATACAAATGCTATTCCTGGTCTTGCCAATGCGACTCTTAACCAATGGTCCACCGTTACCGTAGATGTAACAGATTTAGATAATTTTGGTACAGATGGAACAGGCAACTACTTCTACGGCATTGTGGATTGGATATGTTTAGAAGATAGAGGCGTATTCGTAAAATTAGACAAGAGTTTTTACGTCAAAGACCATGCTACTGATACGTACAAAGCATATATTCCCTCCCTCGGAACAATACGAAAAAACTCGGGGCCTTTAGATGATCCATTTGTCGAGTGTTTCTTACGTGTTGATGGGCGTTGGGAAAGTAAAGATATTACCCCCGCAGTTCCTTTTGACATTGAACCTGAGTGGACGCAACAAAGCGAAAGAGTATTCACTTGCAGCAATGTGGAAGACCCTGACGATGCGGTTGAATTTTTTCCTACGTATAAAACCAATTATAAAACCATGACGTGGGCCGTAGTTATTCGCAGTCTTACAGGTGCATTAACAACAGCTATCAGCAACCAAGGGCCGCATCAATCATCCGATGTAGGAACCCATATTTATGAGGGGACAGGAGAGCGCATCTGCCTTAAACGAGCCTACGCGGTACTAACAACAAAAGTGCAAGTTTTATTCATCAAACAACTAATTACGGATCCAGACACCTATGGCAATTGATTGTATTGATATAAACCTTGATGAAACCCCAGAAGGTAATACAGGCGATTGGTGGGATTCGCCCCTTGGTTGGGATAGGTGGCTGACTGCGCTTAATAGTCGGGGTGATAAAGACTTGATTCACATTTGCTGCGATGCAGGTCGATTAAGAGACAGACTAACCTACGAAAACACTTACCAGATTACCGCTTTCGGTTCGTCAATAAGCCGAATATATGTTATGTGCGGAAATATTGGTTCTCGTTTTGAGTCTTCCGTCAGTCAAGATTCGTGGTGGTTCGTAGGTTCACGCCCTGACCCAATGCGCCGGCAAGAGTGGGAAGGGGTAAATCTTCTTGAAATTACTAGTGATTACATAAGTATCGAAGGGATAAAAGCGAAAAACTATGCTGACGTGATGGAATACAAGTCGGCTATTCAAGATTCGGCGCTAATGAATTGTATATTTCAAAATGCAAATTACGGCGCAAGGTTTAGAGAAACCGTGACGGATATGGAAATTGACAGCATTGTGGGTAAGAACATTACCAAGTCACTGTTGATGTTCCATAAAAATGTTACGAACACGACCATATCAAATATCACTTCATTAAATGCAAACATCGAAGACGGTGAAGCGATAGGCATTCGCTTTCTTGGGGGCAACAACCAAAACGTAAAAATTCGCGATGTTGTTATTGGTGGTCAGCACGATCACTACGTTGGTAGCATACCTAAAAATCCCTACCACGATAAATCCGAGTACGCTCCGTACACCCAAGGTGAAGCGTTAGCTATTGAAGGTGGCGCAGGCATTGAGATAGACAGATTCTTTGTATTCAATACTACCGACAGGCTTATCGATTGCAAAGCCCAATGTGTTATACGCGACAGTGGCGGGTCAATGTCGAAGCGCGGCATTACCATGTGGGCCGCTGACTCACATGCAATCAATTGCGTGGTCAAATCCTCAGTGGGCGTGGGGAATACCCCCGCAACCGCTTACTTGCTTTTTGGTAACAATTCGACGTTGGAGGATTGTTCGGCATTTATGCTTGAGAGGCGCTTTAAGTGCACTGTTATTGTTTCACAGGCAATCAACATAAAAATCATAAGGGGCGAATACATTCAACCTCCCGATTACCCCTTTATCGTGTCGGGTTCGGGTAATGATGCGGTTGGAGTAACAACCGTTGAACTCATTGATGTTGAGATAAACGGGAAGAAATACAACAGAACACTGACGTTTCAAGACCCAGGCAGCGAATGGGTTCCTGATTAATAGTTTTAATTTACATGCAAAAATTAAGGTAACTTCACATGGCATCTACCACGCAATATAAATCAATATTTAAAACCGCGAAGGCAATAAAAGAACTCCCTGACGGAGATTATATTGTTGAGTTTTTCAAATTTCTAGGCAGTGAAAAATTAGACTCTAAAATTGTTACGTTTGTAAGTGGAGAGTGTGAAACGGATATAAACGCAGCTCCCGGTCAAGAAGTAAAAGCAACTATAGTTTCTGGGGGGTTTCCAGCAACCGCTGCTGTCACATTTACAGCAAGAACAGGCCCATTTGTTTTTGCGAATGACACATTAACTGACCGTCTTTCTCTTAGAAACAAAGTTATAGACCAAATTAATGGAGAAAACTACGTTCCTGGTCGCGTTAAAGTGCTTGCTTCTGGTGCAACGTTTTGCGCTTACAACTTTGAAGGTGCTAACGGCTGTATATCGTATAACCCGGCTGGGGCGTTTGACCATTTAAATCCAGATGAAACATTTACTGAAGTGCTGGACTACAGAACATCAGAAGGTGAAATAGGTCAAATAAAAATAGAAGTAAGAGGAAGCCAACAAGTCGGGCCTAATTTACTAAGAGATTACTCTGCGTTTTCTACAGACGGTTGGTCGGTCAATGGTGATCAAATAGCTCACAATACCGGAAATGAGAATGTCATATCAACTGGAGACTTAGCACTGAGCTTAGACTCAGTATATGAAGTCTCTTTTCTTGTAAGTGGCGTTACTGCAGGTAGCGTAAAACCTGTTTTGTCAGGGGTCAGTGATGAGTCTTCAGACTATGGTATGAAATTGAATGGAAGAGAAGTTTGGTATTTAAGAGCCACGAGTAACTTATGTAAACTTTTAATTGAGCCTTCAAATGACTTTGATGGCTCAATTAATACTTCTTCAATTATCATGAAAAAAGTTAATTCCTTGAATGGAGTTTCTTCTTTCCGAGAGGCCTCTATTAACCGCGTAGGTTACAACGAAATAAACTTCAATTTGAGGTTTTTAGAACACTACCGTTGGTCGGACAATAACTTTTATGACTACTTTATAGAAGATGAAAAATTAGGGAGAGATAAGGAATATCACAAGACCTTTTGGTACGACAATGCGGGGGTGGAAAACGTTGTTATTAATGGTCTTAACTTAGAGGGCTATCACTCAATAGTCGCTAGGAACGCACCAACCAGTGAAAGGCAGGGTATCGTTAAAGGGTTCTTAGAAGCGTATGGGTTGAGCCTAAAAGGCGGCTATACTGGTTCTAGCTTTGACAACCAAGCGTTTTTTAGCCTTGGTGTTAATGGAGTCGCATGTGGTAGAGCTGCACTATATCACATAGATATGGATCTACTAAGAACCCCCAACCGCAATGACCACAACGCGGATAACACGGATTGCATCCGAATTAATGGTGGTTGTGAAGCCCCTGTTTCCGACGATTTTTTAACAGGTTTTGATATTTATGCGGCTAACGCTGGGGATGGATGTATAGACTCAAAAACCACGAGTGAATGGAACTTTGCGGAGTACTTTGGTAGTAACAGGCAAGTGAGAATGCATCGCAGTCATGCGTTGTTTATGAACTCTAATTTTACTAGACACGAAGATTCTTCGGGGTCTTTCAACATTGAGCACCCTTATTCACTGTTGCAAATTTTCAACTCAAGTTTGGAAGGCGAAAGAATTGTTTCTTATGACCAAGTTCAAAGCAACTTAGCTACTAAAGAAGGTTTTGGAACTGGCCGTGAACCTATCTACAGTTGGGAGAATTATGTGAACCCTTCTGACGCACAGCACTTGTTTTATGTAATGAAAACTCTACCCCGACAAAGAGAAACAGGAAAAGCCGCTATTACGGATTTGCAAATACAAGCGGCACCTACGGGCACAACAGATTGGGAAGATATTTACAGCAATGGAATTCCAAGCGGTCATTACTTACAAGTTTCGTTAAACGCCGGTAATTATGATATTCGAGCAAGAATAAGAAACGGTAACCAATCAAGCGAATGGGTTGCTCTCGGTTCAGAAGTAAGAATTTATGATTTAATTGCTCTTGCGTTCCCGTCTGAATTTAGCTGGTTTACTGATAACTACGCAATTAATTCCGATAGCACAACAGACTTCGACATTGATGATTTTAAACCTGCGCATACCACTGATGTTTATCTGTCTGCGACAGGCGATGATGGCAACGATGGATTGACAGTAGGTTCAGCTAAAGCCACGTTAGCAAGCGCTTTGTCAGTAAGCGGCGTTGACCGAATACTCGCAAGTAATGGCAATTACTACGATTGCGCTATAGACGCCAGCACCACATTGGGCGGCAATTTAATCATTGAGGCAACAGGTGATAACGTGAACCTATACGGCGGTAATAATACGGCCGCTTGGAGTGCTGAAGGTACTTACACAAACGTATATCAAGCAAATATTACAACCGTTGCCGGTGTGCTTGATTTAACGGATATTGATGAATGGAATGGTAAAGTCAAATCGTTACTTTCTGTAAACTCGTTATCTGCACTAGATAGCACTGACACAGGTTATTACCATGATTCAGGGACATTGTACGTAAAACTGCATGATGGCAGAGAACCAGACTCAAATGTGTTCACTTCAGCAGCCGATTCAATCAAAGGGCACCCAACCAGTACGCTATTTATAGAACGCGTAAAAATGTTCGGTTTTGGAGTGGCTGTTGCTTCGTCAGCCGCAGCAGGAAACATTATAGCTGTGAAAGAGACTGACTCTATTGCTTCTGCAGCAAGAGGCGCATTCGTAGAGCGAAACGGAGTCGAAGCCTACTTTTCCAAGTACAATATCTACAATGCAGCTTTGCATGGTAACACGATAGCAAATGACACAAAATGCTTGGAACATGACTGCATCATTGACGGATGCGACGGTAAAGGTTCTATACGATTCAATAGCGCTTCGGTAATACGCATTGGAGGCAAGCGAACTAACAGTCGTTTAAGCCAAATAGAAGAGTCGGGCACAACTAGTTCTGTGAATATTGGTATCGAAGTAACTAGCTCAAATCTAGGCGCTGACAACTGTTTTGAAATAGGTAGCAATGTAGATAAGGTCTACGTGTTGAATTGCAAAGGTGTTGACACAACCAAATGGGAGACAACGCCGGTCATACTAGGAAGCTCTGGAAAAGTATTAGAGCAAAATAATACCAACATCGATGTTAGGTCTGCAGTTCCCGCAAACTTATTCTAGGAGAAAGGTATGTTATACGCATATTTGGGTCTTTATCGATACGGTAATGAAAATACAAATATTAACAGCGCCCCAATTGCTAACGCAGGTGCCGACCAATCAGTTTCGGCAGGAGTTGAGTTCAGATTAAATGGAACAAACTCTCAAGATGCCAACGGCGTAATTGTCGAATGGCGCTGGACGCAAACCGAAGGCGACCCAGTAACACTTAACTTAGAAGACCCTGCAAGGCCTACGGCAACGTCTCCAAGCAAAACAACAGCGCAGCGCTTAACGTTTCAGCTGGTTACTGTTGACGATGAAGGTGCTTCTAGCGCCCCTTCCCTGGTTAACATTGACGTTTCTGCGGTGGTACAAAATGATGTACTCAACATTATCGACAAAATTTCATTCACGTTTGAATCAGATGGAATGATTACAGCATTTCCAGGGCGAGCAAATAGAGAAACCTTCAGACTTAAGCCTAGTGATCCTACTGGCCTTGTTCTCGATGACGGATGGTTCGATTTCGAGGCAAATGATGTAAGGAGAGTAGAAATCTCTATGCTCGAAACCACTGGCGTTAAAATCATATCTAGTGATACGGATTCAATCACTAGAGAAAGAAGTAAATTGCACGTAAGAATGGGAGATATGCCAATCAAGCCATCAACAAAAGAGTTCGAACCGACTGTCTCTGTTTTTGTTGGCGATGATGAGAGAGGTGTTGTTATGACTGCACCAGGGCTTTCAGGCGCACCCAAAGTAAAATACTACTCAACAACCGCAAGAGCTGTTTAAAAGGGGTTTAAAGATGCCTTATACAGCAGAAATGTATGGTCAGGTAAAAGTCGAAGAATTTGTCACCGGATGGATTCTGCGCCTTACCTTTCCCGGAGGCACATTTAAGTTCTACGCTCACTCACAAGGCGAAGACAACATAGTCATTTACATTGGACACGGGAGTGTAACCAAAGAAATGAAAATAGCGGTAAGAGAGTGGGCAAGCAGTAGAGGTATTAAGCGCATTACGTGGGGTAGAGACAAGGGGATAAATAAGGCTATAAACGTCGGTTAGTGTCGCCAAACTACTCCGCGTTGTTCGCCAAACTACTCCGGCGGCTACAGCACCTAAAAGAAAACCCCATATTCAAAATCAGATAAACTATTTCAAATCATGGGGTTCTTTGTATTTGGCGGAGAGAGAGGGATTCGAACCCTCGATACGCTATAAACGTATACACACTTTCCAGGCGTGCGCCTTCAGCCACTCAGCCACCTCTCCAAATTTTGTATCAAGAAGATTTCAACGACGAAAACCCTTGAGCGCGCGTATAGTAGGTAAAGCCGCGCGCTTAATCAAGAACTTGCTGGAAAATATTCAGCAAGTGCTTATAAAAGGTGCGCTTATAGCCCGCCTTTCGCTTTTAACTCGGCTGAGAAGTTAAGCATGCGATCAAGTGGAATGAGTGCACCTTTACGCAATTCATCATCAACAAAGATTTCATGCCCATCAGTTTCGCCCGTTAAAGACGCCTTAATCGCTTCTAAGCCGTTCATTGCCATCCAAGGGCAGTGAGCACAGCTTTTACACGTAGCGCCGTTACCGCCCGTTGGAGCCTCTATAAACGTTTTCTCTGGAGTAAGTTGTTGCATCTTGTAAAAGATGCCTTTATCAGTAGCAACAATAAAGGTG
>Ga0213838_1000537_pt1 | contig 26661 bp, 25 predicted proteins | sample SWPATP13_FD_160577 | JGI IMG/M metagenome (GOLD analysis project Ga0213838, IMG submission 160577) | Coastal seawater microbial communities from Marineland, Florida, United States - SWPA TP1 #3 | ecosystem: Environmental > Aquatic > Marine > Coastal | place: USA: Florida | collected 2016-08-06 | reverse complement strand
AAGCCTAGATTTAATCACTCAATTTTCCAAACTGCCTGAAGAAAGAGTAAATGCCCCGCCGAAAATGGGTGAAGCACGGGTAAATACGTTTGTTTACCTTTAGCCCAAAGCCACTCTATTAAAGGTTGAGTGTCCAATTCACCATCAGCTGAGATATACAATGCAATGTGCTGAGCTTTATCTAATTCAGGCAGTTTGGAAAATTGAGTGATTAAATCTAGGCTTGCTTGGTGCTGGACCTCGCTTGGAAGCGCATTGCGAGTTTGACGGATCTGTTTGCGAAATTCGCTACGAGAGAGCGTATTCATAAGTAGGGATACCCCAAAGTGCCGTTGAGAATAGATGGCCCTTGAACCAGCGAGTTCAAGGCGGATCAGCAATGATTACCGTAGGCTTCTCGGTACAAGCCGAGCATGCTCAATAGCACTCAAGTACTAACCCTTAGGGATTGCTTATCGGCTCGGGGACGTGAATCCTCTGACAAACACTCCAGGGTAAATTTGTGTACGCTATTGCTGTCCTTGCTTAACCTTACTGAGTACATCTTCAAGAGATAGTGTGAGCTGTTCCATTCGCTCGGTCAGTGCGTCTTGTTGGTGATTGGCTTCTGATTGCTTGGTTTGCAATTCGTAACAGACGTTTAAAGCAGCAATCGTTAATAGCTTAACTTCATTAGTTACCTTAGTACGTTCAGCCATCTCTTTCAATCGATTATCTAGATCGGCCGCCGCTGCAATTAAAGACTCTTCTTGACCCGGAGGGCAATTAACTCGAGTCTGTTTTCCTAAAATTTCAACGTCTACCGCTTGATTACTCATGATAAATGAACTCTTTAAACGCGCTATCTAAGGTTGTTGCTCTCTATCGTTCTGAAAAAGAAAAGGGCAATCACCGAGGAGGAATCAAAGCTCCTCTGAGGGGGAAACTATAGGTAAAGCGCTATTAAGATTCAAGCTTTTCAGAGTGACTGTGTGTAAATGAGAGCTTGAGCACACAGTAATTCAACAAATTGAACAATTGCTACCCAGAATCCATGGAAATGGTGGGTTCAGTAGGTTACTTGGCTAGAGGTGAAATGATACGATTGTAACTATTGAAAATACTTTAGTGAGTTACCCTGATGAGCGAAACAACCTTACCCGATTACCTGACTACAGCAACTGAGCTTCAATCTGCAAGCTTGGCGGTAAACCCAGCAGAAATGCATGGTTTGTTAACTGGCATGCTAAGTGGTGGATTGAGCTTAACAGACAAAAGCTGGCAGCCACTTATCTTTGACTACACCAATGAAGGTATGGGCTGGCCTGACCGAGCGCTAACGCTGGCAGAAGCTGCTCTAAAGGTAACGACAACTGAAATCACAGGTTCAGGAATGGAGCTTTCTCTTTTGCTTCCTGATGAAGACGCAAGCGCTAGCTTATTCGATTTAGCTGACGGCGTTTCGGATTGGATCAACCATTTTATTTCAGGTTTAGGGCTAGTTGGAGCGCAGCTCAATAAAGCATCCGACGAAACCAAAGAAGCATTGGCTGATTTAGAAGAGATGGCCAAACTAGGCATTGATGAAGACGATGATCTAGAAGAACAAGCTCAGTTGCTTGAACATGTGATTGAGCACGTGAAAGCATGTGCGCTCACTATTCATGCTGAGTTTGGTGCTCGCCCTAGCGAAGAATCTGCCCCTACTATTCACTAAGTTGAGGTTTACATGGCTCAGTTCGATGTTGTTATTGCGGGTGGAGCAATGGCTGGGGCAACGCTTGCTCTAGCCTTGAATAAACTTAGCCAAGGCGCATTAAAGATCGCTGTTGTTGAGCCATTTAAGGTGGATCATCAAGCGCACCCTGGTTTTGATTCTCGCTCAATCGCTTTGTCCTATGGCACGGTACAGATCCTTGAATCGTTTCAGTTATGGGAAGCCATTAAACCGGTCGCGACCGCTATTACACATATTCATGTATCGGATCGTGGTCACGCAGGAATGACTGACATCCACGAGAACGATTTTAATGTCGATGCGCTGGGTTATGTCGTTGAGCTAGCCGATGTTGGGCGCATTTATCAGCAGAAATTGGAAGCTGCAGATAACATTACTTTGTTTTGTCCTGATTCCGTTCAGAACATCACTAGAACTTCTGAGCAAGTGACTATCCAACTTTCCAGTAATGAAAACATTCAAGCGAAATTACTGGTTGCGGCTGACGGTGCTATTTCAACCTGTTGTGAGCAGCTAGGCGCGACGTTAAATGAGCACGACTTTGAACAAGTTGCGGTTATCGCCAATGTAGTGGCAAGTGAACCCCACAATGGGCGTGCGTTCGAACGTTTTACAGAGCATGGGCCCGTTGCGTTATTGCCGATGAGTGGTAACCGTTTGTCTTTGGTTTGGTGTGTTTCTCCCGAAAATGCCAATGCGACAATGGCATTGGATGACCAAGAGTTTTTGGCTCAGCTTCAGCATCAATTTGGCTGGCGATTAGGGTATTTAGAAAAAGTAGGGCAGCGTGCGAGCTACCCTTTAATATTGCGTCATCGAAAACAGAATGTTTCTCATCGGTTCGCGATCGTGGGGAATGCCGCTCAGACACTCCACCCAATTGCAGGGCAAGGCTTTAATTTGGGGATCCGTGATGTTGCCTCTCTTGCTGAAGAAGTTTGCCAACAGTTGGATGATGTCGGTTCCCATTCGGGGCTCATGCGTTTTCGACAACGTCGCGAACAAGATCGTAATTCAACCATTACATTAACTTCGAGCCTAGTTCACCTTTTTTCAAATGATTGGTTAGCGACCCGCATTGGACGTAATTTAGGCTTAGGAATCATTGATAATTTCCCTCCATTGAAAGGTCCAATTTTGCGTCGAACGCTTGGTCTTGTGGAACGATAAGGTAGAAAAAATGCAAAGTGTAGATATTGCCATTGTGGGCGGTGGAATGGTGGGCTTAGCACTGGCCGCTGCATTTAAAGATACAGACTTAAGAATTGCGGTGATTGAAGGCAGAGCGCCGGAAACCCAACTTAACGAGTTACCTGATGTTCGCGTGTCTGCATTAAGCCGCTCGAGTGAAACGATTTTACGTAACCTTGGCGCGTGGCAAGGTATTGAACAACGGCGAGCAGCTCCATATCAAGCGATGGAGGTTTGGGAGCAAGACAGCTTTGCGCGTATTGAGTTTGACTCTACGCGTCTAGCTCAATCCAACCTTGGGCATATTGTTGAGAATAGAGTCATACAACTCTCTTTATTGGACCAAGTGCAAAAACAAGAGAATGTCACACTTCATATGCCTTGCACGTGTCAATCGCTAGCAATTGGAGAGAGTGAGGCTTGGCTTACACTCGATAATGGGCAGTCGCTTACTGCTAAGTTGGTGGTTGGAGCTGATGGTGCTAACTCATGGGTGAGAAAACAGCAAGATATCCCACTTACGCACTGGGACTACGGTCATAGTGCGATCGTTGCCAATATTAAGACAGCAATGCCTCACCAATCTGTCGCTCGACAAATCTTCACCCCTCAAGGGCCGCTTGCTTTTTTACCAATGCAATCGCCTAACATGAGCTCCATTGTGTGGTCGACAGAGCCAAATCGAGCAGATAAGTTAGTTGCGATGTCTGAACTGGAGTTCAATAAATCGTTGACGGCTGAATTTGATGCCAAGCTAGGTTTATGTGAAGTGGTTGGTGAGCGCTTTGCATTCCCACTGCGTATGCGATACGCACGTGATTTCGTGGTAGAACGCGTGGCTTTAGTTGGAGATGCAGCTCATACCATTCATCCTTTAGCCGGGCAGGGGGTGAATTTAGGTTTGTTGGATGCTGCCAGTTTAGCGCAAGAGGTTTTGCAGTTATGGGAGCATGGGGAAGACATTGGCTTAAAGCGTAACTTGCGTAGTTATGAGCGTTGGCGTAAAGCTGAAGCGGCGAAGATGATTGCGTCGATGCAAGGGTTCAAGGATCTTTTTGAGGGCGATAATCCAGCGAAAAAGTTGATCCGTGGCATCGGTATGAAATTGGCAGGTCAGCTGCCAGGCGCCAAAGACGAAATTATGAAACGAGCACTGGGCTTAACTGGGCATCTTCCGGATTTAGCTCGCCAAAAGGTGCGCTGATATCAACGACAAAGGGTTGGCAATGCCAACCCTTTTTAATTCTATGGAGTGTTACGCGTAAGCACAGCGTAGTTTCATTATCTCTTGGTTAATTTCTTTAACCGTTTGAAAGTGGCGTTTCTCGGCGCGGTCTGGCAGAACCAGTTTGCCGTTATCGAATTCAAATTTCCCCACACCGTAAATGTAAATGCGTCCTTTAAAAAGTCGACTTACGTGTTTAGCAATCATACCGGGTGTATAGCGCTTAAACAGTCTCATTCTTGTTGTCCTTATATTTACCTAGCAAAACGATTATAAAAAAACTCCGTGGAAGATATTGTGATAAAAGTGGAGTTAAATACAGTCGATATGAATCACATTAGATATTTGTGCTGCTGTAAGCAGTTCTAATAGCAAATACCCTTTTTTGCGTGAGCTCCTCCTCAATTTAGCACTAGCTAATGAACTCCCGAGTTTTTCGCTCGGCAGTATTAAGCAACATTTTTGTTACGTTTTTAAGAATAGTAGGATTTTTTTGTTTTGCGTAACGAGAAAGGGAAGTTTTGGCACAAAAAAAAGCCCGTAAAATACGGGCGAATAGTCACAGATGCATTACACAAAAGTGGATAACTGATGTTAATCAGTGGATTCACTTAGGCCAGTTAACCTTTAGCTTTTGTCTAAAAGCTAACCAACAAATTTAGACTATCCTAAAATATTCATTATGACTACTTATGTTTTAAAAGTGACTAATAAATCAAATGTAAATTTGTTCTTAAGTTGATTTATGTCGCACTATTGGTGTAATCGTTTTGTTGGTTTCTAGTGTTTTTGTGCTAGAAAGCATTATTTACATATATCTGAAAAGGTAGGGTTAACTAAGCGGATTAGGTCGTCGACTTGCAGTGCAACACCAGCCAAACGATCGCCAGAGCTGATGGTGACAAGGTTTTCTTGTGTGATGGCGTGGTCGAAGATAATCGGAATGTTCATTTTTAGTTGCAGTGGCCCAACGGTACCTATCGCGAACCCCGTTATCGTTTCCACATCTTCAATATTTACGCACGTCATACGACGGCATTGAAGCAATGCTCGAACTTTTTTGGGGTCGACAGAGTGATCCCCTGGCGAGCAAGCCAGTACATAGTTATAGTCCATGTCCCTAAGGAGCATGCATTTAACCATTTGAGACATACGAATACCTCGTTCCTTCGCGGTATCTTCAATGGTAGTGGTAGGTTTAGATTGAGGCAGCAAGCGATATTCCACTTGCTGCTCATCCAGGTAGCGGGTGACCTTGGTGTTAAGCAAACTATTCGTCTTCGTTGAGCGAATATGGGAGCGGCTGAATTTCCCAATTGGTGTTCGGTTGTTGAGCAAGACGTAATTGAACATCGTCACCTAGATTGTTCGGTAGCACAATCAATCCAATCGCGTGGTTATCTGAAAACTCGTAGATATCAATTAGGTGGCCCGCACTGCGCCAGTTTTCGCCAACGGCTCTCTCTAACTCAACAGGTGCTGACAGTGATTGTGTTAGGTTACCGGACACAATCGCCATTTCACGCTTATTGATCCCTCGGTATTTTGCTCTTGCGACTGTTTCTTGCCCGGTATAGCAGCCTTTAGTGAAGCTAATGCCACCTAGTGCTTGTAGGTTAAAGGCTTGAGGGATGTGTTCGTTCTGGTTAGCGCTAGTCACTTTTGGCTGTGCTGAAAGAATATCGAAATATTGCCATAATTCTGCGTTAACTTTAGCACCTGAGAATTGTTCTACGATCGATGGGGCAGACGTTTCATTGACCATCAACACCCAGCGGTTTTCTTCGATACGTACAGCTGTACCGCCCTGAATGGGGCGCACATTGCCTTCTTTATCAGAGAGAGAATCAATGTAATGATCCGCATTGCTTCCCATGACGCCTAAAACAATGTCTTGGCTTTGTTCAATATCGACTTTTGAGAAAACGGCATACTTCTTAATTTCGTTAAGCTCGATGTCGATGGCTGAACGAGGCTGAAGTAACGCATACCCTTCATTGTGATGAAATAAACGGAAAATACTCCACACTTTTCCTTTAGCATCACAGTGAGCACCCAAAGTAGACTCTTCTTCTGCTAGCGTCACCACATCACAAGTGACTTGACCCTGAAGGTACGATTTTTTGTCGTCACCAATCATTGTGATTGCACTCCAATCACTTAAATGAGCGAGCATCAATTCAGGAAGAGCGTCGTTTTGAGTATGTGTAATAGGCTTAAATGCGTTTTGCCAATCCATTTTCTTTATCCTAAGGCGTTTATTTCCTCTTATGTTAATCGGGTTCAGTTTTTTTGTCAGCCTAGGTTTTTTGAGTGAGGGTAGTTTTTTTGCGAGCTTCGATAGGTACTGTGACTCACTTAGTAGTTGCAATGCTTCAGGATTGTTACACTCCACTCAAACAAAACATCAGGTGAGGATAACCAATGTACACTGCAGAGCAGAAAGCACGAATTAAATGGGGCTGCCGTCGGGGAATGCTAGAACTCGACGTCGTGATTATGCCTTTTTTTGAGGAATGCTTCGATTCGCTTCAAGAGCAGGAGCAACGCGATTTCGTTTCTTTGTTAGAGTGTGATGATCCAGATTTGTTTACTTGGGTTATGGGGCATGGTCGCAGTGAAAACTTAGGTCACGCATCAATGGTTGATAAAATTGTCGCACACAACCTTAGCAAGGTGCGTTAAGCTTTCGCTGACTCACTCGCGAACAGAACAAATATTAAAAGGCACCGTGTTGGGGTGCCTTTTACTCTTCATCGTTTTCTCTTCTTTGCCGCTGGTTCTATCCATTAGTCTGTTTTTCATCAGTGTCACTTTTTATCTGCGCGACGATATTTTTCATCCTTCATTTCGATCTGAAGTCGAATTTAAGCCGTCAAACGTGGTTGAATATCAGCAGAAAAACTATCTATTAACATCTAGTGTGCTGATGTTTTCAAGCTATGTCGTGATAGTAAAACTTGAAGGAAGGCGCACCTACTTTTTGTGGCGAGACAGCTGTTCTGAGTGTGAATATCGATTGCTACTGGCAAGGTTACGGGGAAAAAAGAAGGAAGCTAATTAGCTTCCTTCTATTATTTAGAATTTGTCTTGTGGAGACAAGATGGTTGGCCCGCTGTCTTCGGCAAGTTCTGGGTAGTCTAATGTGTAATGTAACCCGCGACTTTCTTTACGCTGCATCGCACAGCGCACCATCAGTTCAGCCACTTGCAGTAAATTTCTAAGCTCTAGTAAGTTATTAGATACTTTGAAATGGCTGTAATATTCATGCGTTTCTTGTTGCAGCATTTGGATTCGGCGAAGTGCGCGTTCTAAGCGCTTATCCGTTCTTACAATCCCCATGTAATCCCACATGAACAGGCGAAGTTCATGCCAGTTATGCTGGATGATGACTTCTTCATCACTGTTGCTGACTTGGCTTTCATCCCATGCTGGTGGAGAGCTTGGAATTTCTGTGTCATCAATATTGTCTAAAATATGCTTGGCTGCAGACCAAGCGTATACAACGCACTCCAACAATGAGTTGGAAGCCATTCGGTTAGCACCGTGCAAGCCGGTATAACTCACTTCGCCAATAGCGTATAGGTTCGTTAAATCGGTTTGGCCTTGCTTATCCACCATGACTCCACCGCACGTGTAGTGCGCAGCTGGAACTATTGGGATTGGTTCTTTGGTCATATCAATCCCCAAATCCATTAAACGAGTATGGATCATCGGGAAATGCGCTGTAATGAACTCTTCAGGCTTATGACTGATATCAACGAACATACAGTCGGCACCCAAACGCTTCATTTCAAAGTCGATAGCGCGTGCTACAACATCACGCGGAGCAAGCTCGCCACGCTCATCGAAATCTTGCATGAATCGAGAACCATCAGGGCGACGAAGGTACGCGCCTTCACCACGTAAGGCCTCGGTTAGCAAGAAGTTACGCGCTTCAGGGTGGAATAAGCAGGTTGGATGGAATTGGTTAAATTCCATATTGGCAACACGGCAACCAGCACGCCAAGCTATCGCAATACCATCACCCGATGACACATCTGGGTTAGAGGTATATTGGTACACTTTCGAAGCGCCACCTGTAGCAAGCACAACAAACTTAGCTCGAACAGTTTCAACGTGTTCTTTGTTGCGGTTCCAAATATACGCCCCAATCACTTTGTCTTTTTGGCCACCTATTTTATCCTCTGTGATCAAATCAAGTGCATTGTGGCGTTCAAAAATTTCGATATTCGGGTGATTATGAACATTGTCTTGCAATGACGTTTGCATTGCCATACCGGTAGCATCAGCAGCGTGCAGAATACGGCGGTGGCTATGGCCGCCCTCGCGCGTTAAGTGGTACTTAGGATCACCGTTGTCATCTTTCGATTCTTCTTTATCAAATGGCACACCACCGTCAATCAACCACTGAACGCACTCTTTTGCGTTCTCAGCGATAAATTGCACAGTCTCTTCTTCACAGATACCAGCGCCTGCGATTTGGGTGTCTTCAACGTGTGATTCAACACTATCAGCTTCATCGAATACGGCTGCGATACCACCTTGAGCGTAGTAAGTAGAGCCTTCACTTCGAGGGCCTTTACTCAGTACAATTACTTTCGCGTGCTCTGCGACTCGCAGGGCTAACGACAAGCCAGCTGCACCACTTCCTACCACTAGCACATCACATTGATGTTCTCGGTTTGCGTTCATAAAACTTTTAAAATCCCGGTCTAAAGTAGAGTTGTATACTCTCGTTCTGATCCTGTCATTATGTAATGCACATGTACTGAGTTGCTATAATTTAACTCAATAAACCTCTAATCTATGCGCAAGAAATACTGATTACACAGCGATCAATCCATATTAGTTGGTCATTGCCATTGCTTTTTGTATGTTAGCCCCCCAAATTTTAGGGAAGCCTGATTTTTTTATTACATCACATTGTGAAACAATAATGGCAAATAAATTTAGAAAGTTTTGAACTTTCCAAATTCCTCTGAGTCACAATAGTGCTCATGTAGGCGGTGGTGTCAATACTACATAACGCATAATTAGTGCCCATATCTGCGAAGGTAAGGGTGATAACAATAGGAGTACACGCTCGAATGAACGAGCAGCTAACCGATCAGGTATTGATTGAGCGAGTTCAGAGTGGGGATAAGCAAGCATTCAACTTATTGGTGGTGAAGTACCAAAATAAGGTCTGCAATCTTATTTCTCGATATGTGAATAATTCTGGTGATGTACCTGATGTAGCACAAGAAGCATTTATTAAGGCTTATCGTGCAATACCAAACTTTCGTGGAGAAAGTGCGTTTTACACATGGTTATACCGCATTGCTGTGAATACCGCTAAAAATCACCTTGTTGCCCAAGGCCGTAGGCCACCAGCAAGTGATGTTGATGCCGAAGATGCTGAATACTACGAAACTGGCAATGCTTTAAAAGAAATATCGAACCCTGAGAACTTAGCGCTGTCAAAAGAATTGGAGCAAGTTGTTTTCAGTGCGATAGAAGCATTGCCTGAAGATTTAAAGACTGCAATGACTTTGCGAGAGCTGGATGGCTTAAGCTATGAAGAAATTGCAGATGTGATGGATTGCCCTGTAGGAACGGTACGTTCGCGTATCTTCCGTGCTCGTGAAGCGGTGGAAAAGAAAATTAAACCTCTTTTACAACGCTAATACTTGTAATAAATATGGTGAAAATAATGGCTGATAAACAAAAGCTTTCGGCACTCATGGATGGTGAAATGATCGATAAAGCTCTTATTGCAGAGTTAGAAAGCGATCAAGAAAGCATAGATACCTGGCAGAACTACCATTTCATTGGTGATGTGATGCGAGGCGAAGCGCCAGAATCAACTGAGTGGAATATTGCTGGCAGTGTTGCTGCGGCATTGGAAAATGAGCCCGCACACAGCTCAGTATCTACTATTCATCACTTGAAAACAGAACAAGTCGAAGTGGGTACACAACCTTCGATGGAAGAGCAACCTAAGCCACGTGAAGCTAAACGTCAGCTTCCAGCATGGTTGTCGCAATTCGGTCAAGTTGCTATGGCAGCTTGTGTATCGTTAGCGGTAATTTTAGGTGTTCAGCAATATGGCGGCGTGGATCAAGCTAACCCTCAAGCTGACCAACTTCCAGTTTTGCAGACGATCCCTTTCTCAGGTTCAGCTGAGCCAGTAAGTTTGACTCGTGAATCAGTCGAGAAGCCTGTTTCTGAATCTAATATTCAAGAACAACGTAAGCGCGTTCATGCATTACTGCAAGATTATGAATTACAGCTAAGATTAAACAGTGACAAATCGCAGTTTGATGAAGAACGTCTCGAATCGGTAGTTGAATGAAAAAAATCCTGATCAGTGCTCTGACACTGTTCAGTTTGATGACTCCTAAAGCCTTTGCGGAAGAACCAACAGCAAAGGCTTTGTTGCATCAAATGAACGAAGCCAGTCAGCATTTAAATTATGAACTTTCTTACATTCTAATTAAGAAAAGTAGTATTGAACCCCTGTTGTATCGACATGCAATAAATGACGATAAGCAGCTTGCCCATCTCGTTTACCTTAGTGGTCCGGTCCGTGAAGTGATACGTCGAGGCAACGAGGTCAGTTATATTGAGCCTGGTATCGAGCCCTTTACAATTGAATCCGGCAATATGGTTGCACCGGTGATCCCTATGCTGAACACTGATGTAGACCGATTGGATGAATTTTACGATTACGTAAAAGTAGGGCGTGCGCGCGAAGCTGGAACAGCGACTCAAGTATTGAGGGTGGTTCCTAAAGATGGCTTACGTTACTCCTACGTACTGTGGATTGATGAGAAAAGTAAATTACCACTGCGTGCCGACTTATTGGATCGTGACGGTGAAGTGCTTGAGCAGTATCGTACGATTTCATATGCAGTGAATGATCGTCTTGCTGATGTCATGAGTGGGTTGAATTCCGCTCAATTACCTAAAGTACTGTCATTGCCTGAAGGAAGTAAGGTCAGCAATAGTGATTGGCAAGTAACTTGGATTCCGGATGGTTTTAAAGCCAAAGAACTAAGTCGCTATCAAATGGCGGTCAGTGACCGCATGGTAGAGAGTCAGCTATACAGTGATGGTTTGTTTAGTTTTTCGGTTTATATTGCCGATAAAGATGAGCATTCATTGAAAGGCCAGTTGGTGCGTCAAGGGCGTCGAACGTTGCATAGTTTTATTTCTGGTGAGAATGAGATTTCAGTGGTTGGAGACATCCCGCCAGCGACAGCTCAAAAGATTGCTCAATCAGTAAAGTTTCAAGCTAAGGTCAAATCTCAATGATGACAGCGCTTGCTACCGTGAGCTCAGTAGAAGCTCGCGGTTCTCAATTTTTAGTGCACTTGAGTTGCGAACAGCAAACCTCTTGCAGTGGCTGTTCGTCGCAAAAAAGCTGTGGCACCGGTATCGTAACCAAAGCGGTGGGCAATAAGGCGTTAAACTGGCATCTGAAAACTAAGAGCAAAGTAAGCAAGGGGCAAGTCGTCGAGATTGGCTTCCCTGAAAAAAGTTTACTTCAGTCTGCCGCGATTGTTTATTTGATCCCTTTATTTATGATGATGTTAGGTGCTGGTTTTGGTCAATTAGCTGTCGCACCTTTATTGAATTTAGGCGAAGGGATTGTCATTCTTTTTGCTGCTGTATTTACTTTTGTTGGTATCTTATTCGCCAAACGATTGGCGAAGCCAATGGAGGAGGAATCTCAACAACAAGTTGTCCTCGTAAGAGTGCTTGGAGAGCCCCTCACCTAATTTATGATGCGTCTTGCAGCGAAATTGGGTAGAATCTGCCAACTTGATTGAAATGCCGTCAATGGATGGCTTTCTTATTATCCCCTATATCTAAGAGTTTAGTCACACCAAGCCTATGAAGCACATTCGTAATTTTTCGATTATCGCCCACATCGACCACGGTAAGTCGACCCTTTCTGACCGCTTAATCCAAGTATGTGGTGGTTTAAGTGAACGCGAAATGGACGCTCAAGTCCTCGATTCTATGGATATAGAACGCGAGCGCGGTATTACAATCAAAGCGCAGAGTGTGACTTTAGATTACAAAGCAAAAGACGGTGAGACTTACCAGTTAAACTTCATCGATACTCCTGGACACGTTGACTTCTCATACGAAGTATCTCGCTCGCTCGCGGCGTGTGAAGGCGCATTGCTGGTGGTGGATGCCGGTCAAGGTGTTGAAGCGCAAACTCTTGCAAACTGTTACACCGCAATTGAAATGGATCTAGAAGTAGTGCCAATCTTAAATAAGATTGACTTACCTGCTGCAGAACCAGAGCGTGTATCTGAAGAGATTGAAGAGATCGTTGGCATCGATGCGATGGAAGCGACTCGTTGTTCAGCAAAAACGGGTTTAGGCGTTGAAGATGTTCTAGAAAACATCGTAACGGCTATCCCTGCACCAGAAGGCGATCCTGAAGCACCTTTACAAGCGCTTATTATCGACTCTTGGTTCGATAACTACTTAGGTGTTGTTTCTCTTGTTCGTATCAAAAACGGTAAGTTGAAGAAGAACGACAAGATTAAAGTAATGTCGACAGACCAAGTTTGGGGTGTTGATCGTCTAGGTATCTTCACACCGAAACAAATTGATACAACTGAACTGAACACTGGTGAAGTAGGTTGGGTTGTGTGTGGTATTAAAGACATTTTGGGTGCACCTGTTGGTGATACGCTGACACTTGCAAAAGGCGGTAGCACAGAGCGCCTTCCGGGTTTCCAAAAAGTAAAACCACAGGTATATGCAGGTCTATTCCCTGTTTCTTCTGATGATTACGAAAACTTCCGTGATGCCCTAGGTAAGCTAAGCCTAAATGATGCGTCTCTGTTCTTCGAACCAGAAAACTCGGCAGCACTTGGTTTTGGTTTCCGTTGTGGCTTCTTAGGTATGCTACACATGGAGATCATTCAAGAGCGTCTGGAGCGTGAGTACGATCTTGATCTAATTACGACGGCACCAACAGTAGTTTACGAAGTAGAAAAAACCGACGGCGAAATACTTTACGTTGATAGCCCTGCGAAGCTACCTGCGGTTAATGACCTACAAGAGATTCGTGAGCCAATCGCTCGCTGTAATATCTTAGTGCCAGCAGAGTACCTTGGTAACGTTATTACTCTTTGTGTTGAGAAACGTGGTGTTCAGGTGGATATGGTTTATCACGGTAATCAAGTCGCTGTGACATACGACCTGCCTATGGCTGAAGTGGTTTTAGACTTCTTTGACCGCCTGAAGTCGACGTCTCGTGGTTATGCATCACTTGACTACAACTTCCACCGCTACGAGCCATCAAACATGGTTCGAGTCGACGTTCTACTGAACGGTGACACGGTTGATGCACTTGCGATCATTACGCACAAAGACAACTCTCAGTCTCGCGGCCGCCTATTGGTTGAGAAGATGAAAGAGTTTATTCCTCGTCAGATGTTTGATATTGCAATTCAAGCAGCGATTGGTAACCACATTATTGCTCGCTCCACCGTTAAGCAGTTACGTAAAAACGTAATCGCCAAATGTTACGGTGGTGACGTGAGTCGTAAGAAGAAACTTCTGAAGAAACAGAAAGAAGGTAAGAAGCGTATGAAGCAGATCGGTAACGTAGAGCTGCCTCAAGAAGCATTCTTAGCGATTCTTCATGTTGGTAAAGACTAAATTAATTTTTGAATAGATGAATAATTGAGAGTGAAAGAGTAGTCGCTATTCTTTCACTTTCGTTATTTTTAAAGAAATGAAAATTTAAGGGAAATAAATGGCTAATACGTTCTCGCTTATCTTAGTGATTGTGACAGTAGTGACAGGCATTGTATGGGCTCTTGAAAAGCTTGTCTGGGCTAAGAAACGCCAACAAAAGCTTGTTGAAGTTGAAGCGCAAACCAATGGTATCGACGCTCAAGTCAGTGCAAAAGTTGTTGCACAGCCATGGTGGATTGAGAACAGTGTATCCATTTTTCCTGTTATTGCGTTTGTATTGGTTTTACGTTCATTCATTTATGAACCGTTTCAGATCCCATCAGGCTCAATGATGCCAACCCTATTAGTGGGTGATTTCATTCTTGTTGAAAAGTACGCTTATGGGTTGAAAGACCCTGTATGGCGTACTCAGTTAGTTGAAACGGGTAAGCCGGAACGTGGTGATTCAGTGGTATTTAAATACCCACCGCAGCCGAATATTGATTACATCAAGCGTGTTGTAGGGTTACCTGGGGACACTATTCGTTACAGCAGCCAAAAAGAAATTTGTATTCAGTCAAAGGGTGAACGCAGCTGTAAGCCTGTAAAACTGAGTAATGTAGAAGAAAGCCAATTTATTCAAGATGGTGTCCCTCTCATTCAGCTCAATGAGAAGTTGGGTGAAGTGGAACATCAAATCTTAATTAACCCATTACGTGGTGATCGCATTGAGTCGTACCAACCTCGTAGTGGTGTTAACGAATGGGTCGTTCCTGAAGGCCAGTACTTTGTGATGGGAGACAACCGTGACAACAGTGCTGATAGCCGTTACTGGGGATTTGTTCCTGAAGCAAACCTAGTAGGTAAAGCGGTTGCTATTTGGATCAGCTTCGAGTTCGAACGTGATTCAAGCAGTGTTTTACCTTCTTGGATTCCAACTGGTGTGCGCTTTAATCGCATCGGTGGAATTAATTAATCGATCATATAACACATCGAGAGAGCATGAATTCTCCAATTGATAAACTAGAGAGAAAGATCGGGTATCAGTTTAATGATTCCGATCTTATCCATTTGGCGCTAACTCACCGTAGCGCCGCTGGTAAACATAACGAACGTCTTGAGTTTCTGGGCGATTCAATTTTAAGTTTTGTTATCGCTGATGACCTTTACCACCGCTTCCCTAAGGTGAATGAAGGTGACATGAGCCGTATGCGTGCAACATTAGTACGTGGTCATACATTGGCAGAGCTAGGTCGAGAGTTCGAACTAGGAGATTACTTAAAATTAGGTCCAGGTGAGTTGAAGAGTGGCGGTTTCCGTCGTGATTCTATTCTAGCGGATGCTGTTGAAGCGATCATCGGTGCTATTTATTTAGATAGCGATACCGAGACCGTTCGTGGCATCATTTTAAGCTGGTACCAATCTCGCCTAGAGTCTATTCAGCCTGGTGTATCCCAAAAAGATCCTAAAACTCGCCTACAAGAGTTTTTGCAAGGCCGAAGAAATCCGCTCCCTGTCTACACAGTGACTAATATTAAAGGTGAAGCACACAACCAAGAGTTTACGGTTGAGTGTGAAGTGGCAGGTGTGGATAAACCTGTTATCGGTAAAGGCACTAGCCGCCGCAAGGCAGAACAAGCGGCTGCTGAAACAGCATTAGAGCAACTAAGCAATGTCTGATAACAACCAAGAATTCGATATCGATGCATTCTTTGCATCTGATAACAAAGAACCTAGCCTACCGGAAAACCAACATTGTGGTTTTATCGCGATTGTCGGTCGCCCGAATGTAGGTAAGTCGACGCTTCTGAACCACATCTTAGGTCAGAAAATTTCAATCACTTCGCGTAAGCCGCAAACCACACGTCACCGTATTATGGGCGTGGAAACGGAAGGCGATTACCAAGCGATCTATGTTGATACTCCGGGACTTCACATCGAAGAAAAGCGTGCAATCAACCGTTTGATGAACCGTGCGGCAAACAGCTCACTGAGTGATGTGAACCTAGTGTTTTTCCTTGTTGACGGTACGCACTGGACTGAAGACGATGAAATGGTTCTGAACAAGCTGAAGAAGACGGACTTCCCAGTTGTACTGTGTGTGAACAAAGTGGATAACGTTCAAGACCGAACTGACGTAATGCAGCATATGATGGAAGTCTCTAAGAAGATGGACTTCATTGATGTTGTGCCAATCTCGGCGAAGCAAGGTAAGAACATTGATGTACTGCGTAAGCACGTACGTGAACACTTACCTAAAGCGACTCACCACTTCCCTGAAGAGTACGTTACGGATCGCTCGCAGCGTTTTATGGCTTCTGAAATTATCCGTGAAAAGTTGATGCGCTTTACGGGTGACGAGTTGCCGTATTCGGTAACGGTTGAAATTGAGCGCTTCGATTACAACCCAGACAACGATGGCTTCCACATCAATGCATTGATTCTTGTTGAACGTACTGGTCAGAAGAAAATGGTGATTGGTAAAGCAGGCGAGAAGATCAAAACAATTGGTCGTGAAGCACGCATCGATATGGAAGAACTATTCGGCCGTAAAGTTTACCTAGAGACTTGGGTTAAGGTTAAATCTGGTTGGGCTGACGATGAACGTGCACTTCGTTCTCTGGGCTACATTGACGACCTATAATTAGCTTGAACCTCTCTTTCTTGATGTGAGAAAGTGGGAAGATAAGTAAAGCAAGAGAGAGTATTTACTCTCTCTTTTTGTATCTGTTAGAAGGGTAAGGTATTGAGCGAAGGCTTACAGCGCTGTTTTGTGCTGCACCGCAGACCATATAGTGAATCGAGTTTGATTTTAGATGTATTCTCGGAGGAATATGGTCGGCTAACATTGATGTCTAAAGGGGCTCGTAGCAAGCGTTCTAATTTGAAAGGCGCGTTGCAACCTTTTACGCCGTTACTACTTAAGTGGTCGGGTAACAGCTCGATGAAAACCTTACGCCAAGCTGAACCCATTAGCCTTGGATTACCACTTACTGGTATCAATTTATATTCTGCCATGTATGTGAATGAGTTGATTGGCCGAGTGCTCATGGCCGAAGTCCCGATGCCAGCGCTTTTTCATGACTATCTTCATGCATTAACTGAACTTGCGCAAAATGATAATCCAGAGCCAGCATTACGACGATTCGAGCTGGCGTTGCTTTCTGCTATGGGTTACGGCGTCGATTTTCTCCATTGTGCAGGCACCGGTGAACCCATCGATCCAACCATGACTTATCGCTATCGTGAGCAAAAAGGTTTCATAGCATCTGTGCGTCGAGACAACTTAACTTTTGTTGGAGATGAGTTGATTGCAATCAGTGAGCGAAGGTTTATCACTAAAGAACAGTTAAAAGCAGCAAAACGCTTTACACGTATAGCATTAAAGCCGTATCTTGGCGGCAAACCATTAAAAAGTAGAGAACTGTTCCTACCTAGAACAGGTCTTCCCAGAGCACGGAGTGTTGGAAAATGAGCTCAATCCTTTTAGGCGTCAATATCGATCACATCGCAACGTTACGAAATGCGCGTGGTACTAAGTACCCTGACCCTGTTCATGCTGCGGAAATTGCAGAACGTGCAGGTGCTGACGGTATCACGATTCATTTACGTGAAGATCGTCGTCATATACTAGATCGTGATGTGCGTATTTTGGCGGAAACGATTCAAACTCGCATGAACCTAGAAATGGCTGTGACGGATGAGATGGTTGAGATTGCGCTAAAAACGAAGCCTGAATTTGTTTGCTTAGTCCCTGAGAAGCGTGAAGAGCTAACGACTGAAGGTGGCTTGGATGTGGTTGGTCAACTTGAGAAAGTCAAAGCCGCGACACAGACACTGTCTGAAGCTGGTATTAAAGTCTCTCTGTTTATTGACGCTGATCGTGAGCAAATAGATGCGGCGAAAGCTTGCGGTGCTCCATTTATTGAACTTCACACTGGTCATTACGCAGAAGCTAAGACTGAAGAAGATCAACAAGACGAATTGAAGAAGATCGCAGCAGGGGCTAGTTACGCTGATGATCTTGGTATTACAGTTAATGCTGGGCACGGTCTGACTTACCATAATGTGGCTCCAATCGCGGCTTTGCCTGAAATTTATGAGTTGAATATCGGTCACTCTATTATGGGACGCGCAGTCTTTGATGGTTTGAATAAAGCTGTAGCCGATATGAAAAATATTATGGAACATGCGCGCAGTAACGCGTAACTGCACTAACAAACTAATAGGTAACAAATGGCTGTTGTAGGGCTAGGCACAGATATCGCTGAAATTGAAAGAGTCGAAAAGGCATTGAACCGAAGTGGTGATGCTTTTGCAAAGCGCATTCTTTCAGAATCTGAATTCTTAGCCTTTCAACAGTTAAAGCAAAAAGGCCGTTATTTGGCCAAGCGTTTTGCAGCAAAAGAAGCAGCGTCTAAAGCTTTGGGGACAGGAATCGCGATGGGGGTGACTTTTCACGACTTCGTGATCACTAACGATGAGCATGGAAAGCCAATTCTAACCTTGTATAACAAAGCGGCTCAGCTTGCGGCTCAGATGAATGTCGCTAGTACCCACTTAACCATTTCAGATGAACGTCACTACGCTGTAGCGACCGTCCTTTTCGAATCCTAAAAAGCCTATAGGCGACTTACCCGTCTATTTTTAGCGCTTCAAACTCTTTCTTAAAATAAATATCCTACGCCGTTAAAATTCGCTCGTCTTCTTCAATTACCCAACAATGACAAGTCATTGTTTTATGGCAGCTTATGTTATGAGTCTAACCTGGCTGTATGGAAAGGAGAGTGGCGTTATGAGAAGTCGCTTCTAATTGTCATAACGCCGATTTGATGGGGCAGGAAGTTAGTTGAGGTAGTGAACCGCTGTCGCTTTTACCTTATCGAGTTCATCCTGAAGTTCAAATAGCTCAGGTTCAACATCATCAATTGACGTACCTGAACGTAACTCCTTTTCAAGGGTTGCGCAGATGGATTTCAAACGAGGTACGCCGCTATAAGAGCTACTACCATGCATTTTGTGTATCACGTGAATGAGCTCTTCTACGGAGTAATCGTCTTCCTCAATGGCTTTTTCTGTCACCTCATATACCTCTGGAATGAAGTCGACTAGCATTTGCAGCATGTCACGAGCTAGGTCCTCTTTATTGGCGGCTTGCTTTAACGCAGCTTGCCAATCAATGATGATGTTCTTATGTTCATTGATTGCAGGCTCGCAAAGTTCCGGCTCGACGATGGCTGGGTGCTCGGGCGCAATTTTATCGACTTTCTCATTAGAAGCGTTAGGGTTCCAATGTACGAGCACTTGTTGAAGTACATGCTCTTCTATTGGCTTGGTGAGGTAATCATCCATTCCAGCAGCTAATAATCGGTCTCGTTCACCCGTCATAGCGTGTGCGGTGACGGCAATCACGGGCGTGCCCGAATTGTTTTCAAGCTCTTTGATGTGTTGACATGCGGTTACCCCATCCATCTGTGGCATCTGAATGTCCATAAAGATGAGGTCAAATTTATCTTCTTTCGCCTTATCAATCGCTTTCTGACCATTGCTGCATCCAACAACAGTTTCAACGCGTTCTTGGAGCAGTGCCGTAATCAGTTTCAAGTTGGCAGGGTTGTCATCTACTGCCATCACTTTGAGTGGCAACTTCTCTTCACTGTGCGTGACCAGTGCCGGAGGCAGTAGTGTTGGTGTCTGTTTGGACATCAAAGTCTGCAGAAGCTTTTTACGGGATAAAGGCTTCGTTAGGCATTGAACGTCTAATGCATTCAATAGTTGTTCGCCCAGCGCCAATTCAGTACTTGGCGTTCCGATGATGACGTTCTGAGACACTTGTAGCGCTTTGTTTGCCCAACTTGTGACGGTATCCAGTTGGTATTCTTGATTTGCGGCCAAGTTTAATAAGACGTAATCGTAGTGGTCACTTTCATCAGGCATCACAGAGCGGTAGGTAACGACTAGCCCTTCTTGCGTAAGCAGTTGCTGAGTAATGGAAGCGGCTTGCATATTTGGTTCAATTAACAGCAGCTGCTTGCTTTGCAGTGATTGCGTTTCAATGAGTTCACTCATTGGCATTTCTGTGGAAGCTAAGCGTAGCGTAAACCAGAAGGTGGAACCTTGGTGCAGTCGACTTGTTAAGCTGATCTCACCGCCCATTTGGCCGACTAGTTTCTGGGTGATAACCAGGCCTAAGCCTGTACCACCATAGCGACGAGAGATACTTGCATCGGCTTGGCTAAAGGCTTGGAACAGCTGCGCTTGTTGACGCTCTGAAATACCAATACCGGTATCTCGAACCATGAATTGCAGTTCGATGAAATCTTCTGATTGGGAACGGAGCTCAACGCTAATATCGATGTTACCGCGCTCGGTAAACTTGATAGAGTTACCGACTAGATTTGTCAGGATTTGTTGGATACGCAGCGGGTCGCCCACAAGGCCTGGTGGGATCTTAGGGTCGACTTTAAGGGTCAGCTCTAAGCCTTTCTCGTGGGCACTTGTTGCTTGCAGGTTCACCACTTCTTCTAAGCTTTCTTGGAATTCAAATGGAATATTTTCAAGAGCAAGCTTTCCAGCTTCTAGCTTAGAAAAATCAAGAATATCATTGATGATATTCAGTAGGTTGTTTGCCGATTTCTCGATGGTTTGTAAATAATCGGTTTGACTGTTAGACAGCTGAGTTTTTAGCATCTGACGAGTAAAGCCAATAACCCCATTTAGTGGGGTTCTTAGTTCATGCGACATATTCGCCAAGAATTCAGACTTAACACGTGCAGCTTCTTGTGCTCTTTTCTTCGCAATATCTAACTCTACGTTTTGGATTTCTAGCTGTTCTAATGTTTCTCGTAAATCGGAAGTGGCTTGATCGATACTGTGCTGCATCTCAACGTGGTATTCCGATAGCGAAACCGCCATGGCATTGATACCGTTTTTGAGGGAATCAAGCTCACCATGCATTTTGCCTTCGATACGGACATCAAGGTGACCACGGCGAATCCTGTCTACCATGTTCTTCATGTGGGTGATCGGTTGAGTAACATCGTGCATTAGACGAAAAGCAAAGACACCAGAAAGGCCAAGGCCCAGGACGAGCACAAGAAAGGCGGAAAAGACTTCTTGGTATTGTTGTAAACGCAGTGATGACAAGTCGAGCTCTATCGCGATATAACCGACTGCTTGATTAGATTGCGATTGGCCATTTGCTGAGTTAATGAATTGCCCTTCTGCAATGATAGGCGTTCTTAAAATTAAGGTGTTATCGACTAGGTAAGATGAACTCAAATGCGGGATGGGTTGATCTTTAGGGTAAGTTAAACTTTCAAAATCTGGGTGGAAGTTAGAAGTCACGAATAACTCGTGACGCTCATCGAATACAGCAATACTTCGTACCAACTTAGAGTTCTTGCGATGAGCATAGCTAATCAGCTGGCGAACGGACTCCCGACTTTCAAGCTGCATGCCTGATTCACTCGCAATTGCCAGTGGTTCAATGATGCTTGTGCCAGTGTTAACCACCTGACCTTCTAAATCTTGATAGCGATTAAATGAAAAAAATGCACTCAGTAGCAACCCAATAATTAAGGTAGGGGCTAGAGTTAAGGTGATTACGCGGGCTCTTAAGCCATATCTGGTCATGTTCTTTAATTACATCGAGGTCTGGATATGGGAAAATAACAGCACAAAGGCGGTTAAGTAAGCAGTTAGCTTAATCAAAGCCGCTTCGTTCGACAATGATTCCAAGGCAGAATAGTGAGTCTTGGATAAAAAATATAATTTGATAGACATTTTAGGCACAAGCAATGGCACGTTTTTTTCAACCAAAAAAGAAAACTCAATTCGAGACCAAGCATCAATCGGTTTTGGTTGAACGAATGGATCACAATGGTGCAGGTATCGCCCATCAAGGGAAAAAGCCTGTATTCATTGATGGAGCACTGCCTGATGAGCAAGTTGTGATTCAATTGACCGAGAGCAAAAGTAAGTTTGCTCGAGCCAAGCTGATTAAAATTCTAAAGCCAAGTGAAAAGCGATTAGAGCCGTTTTGTAAGCATTTTAGCCAGTGTGGTGGTTGCCATTTGCAGCACTTGGATTACACCTCTCAGTTAGCGCATAAAAATCAGTCTTTAACTCATTTGATGGGGCAGTACATTCGTGCAGATACGGAGCAAGCAGAAGCTGTAACCGGTCCTGAAAAAGGTTACCGTCGCCGAGCGAGAATCAGTTTGTTTGTCGACAAAAAATCTCAACAATTGCAATTTGGTTTCCGAAAAAAGCAAAGCAAGCACATTGAGAATGTTACGGATTGTGCGGTTCTCGAGCCCAGCCTGAATGCTTTACTCCCAAAGTTAAAATCTTTGCTGAATACTTTCAGTAACCTTACGTCTTTAGGACATGTTGAGTTGGTGCTCGGCGATGATGGCCCGGTGATTGTTTTACGCCACCTTAAAGCGTTACAGGAGCAAGAACAGAGCGCGCTGATTCAATTAGTCAAAGAATCGAATGCCACGCTTTATTCAATGCCCGAGAACGACAAATTGGTGTTATTGACTGGTAATGAACCTTGTTATAGCGAAGTCGGGGTGAAACTTCCTTTCTCGCCAAGCCATTTTATTCAGGTAAATCAAACCGTGAACCAAAATATGGTAGAGCAGGCCATTGAGTGGCTTGCGCCAAGTCCGGGAGAACGTGTTTTAGATCTATTCTGTGGTCTCGGAAACTTTAGCTTACCGCTTGCTAAAAAATCTCAATACGTAGTTGGCGTAGAAGGGGTAGATGAAATGGTGCAGCAAGCTAGCAAAAATGCTCAGGTTAATGGGCTAGACAACGTGGCATTCTTCCAAGCGAATTTGGAAGAAGCATTGTCCTCGCAGGCTTGGGCTAAGGAAAAATTTGACAAAATATTACTGGATCCTGCAAGAGCTGGTGCAAGTGGTATCGTAGATCAAATTTCTGGGTTAGGAGCACAGAGTGTGGTTTATGTTTCATGTAATCCTGCTACCCTAGCAAGGGATAGCGAAAGCTTAGCCAAGCAAGGGTATCTGTTGAGTAAGTTGGGCATGTTAGATATGTTCCCTCATACTAGTCACCTTGAATCTATGGCACTATTCGTCAAGGCTAAATAAGTAATTTTTAAAATGCGACCGCATGGGTCGTGTTGATTCAATATGAGTCGAACTAACTTGGAATCAGTTAGTCATATTGAATGAGTAAACATAAGAACTAGGAAGAAAAGATGGTTGCGGTAAGAAGCGCACATTTAAACCCAAGCGAACAGTTTGAGCTAGACAGTTGGATTTCCTCTCTTAATCAAGATACCAAAACGTCAAACAAATTGATTAAAGTGTATCGCCACTGTGAAGAGTTACTCGAAAATCATGAACACGGTGCACTGCTACTGTGGCGTGGGCGAGAAATGATTGAGATCTTAGTGACGCTTTCAATGGACAAAGCTACGTTAGTGGCCGCTCAGTTATTTCCTGTGGTATCAAGCGGTGCTTTTGAACGAGAGCTGTTTGAAGAAAACTACGGTAAAGAAATCATCAAGTTGATCGATGGCGTTGAAGAAATGGCGGCCTTAGGCCAGTTAAACGTGACTCTTGAAGGCAGCGCTGCCTCGGGCCAAGTTGATAACGTTCGTCGTATGCTTTTGGCGATGGTTGATGATTTCCGCTGCGTAGTTATCAAGCTTGCTGAACGAATTTGCAACCTTATTGAAGTTAAGAAAGCGCCCGATGAAGTGCGTAGAGCGGCAGCAAAAGAGTGTGCCAATATCTACGCGCCTTTAGCAAACCGTTTAGGTATTGGTCAGCTTAAATGGGAAATCGAAGATTACGCGTTCCGTTATCAGCAGCCTGATACTTATAAGCAAATTGCAAAGCAGCTGTCAGAGCGTCGTATCGTTAGGGAACAATACATTACAGATTTTGTTGACGATTTAACGGCAGAGATGAATCGTTCAAGCATCAATGCTGAAGTCAGTGGTCGACCAAAACATATCTACAGTATCTGGCGTAAGATGCAGAAGAAAGGCTTGGCATTCGACGAGCTTTTTGATGTTCGAGCTGTACGTATCATCGCGGATCAATTGCAAGATTGTTATGCAGGTTTAGGTGTAGTGCATACCAAGTACAAGCATCTACCAAGTGAATTTGATGATTACGTGGCTAACCCTAAACCGAATGGTTACCAATCGATTCATACCGTGGTTCTTGGCCCTGAAGGCAAGACCATTGAGATTCAGATCCGTACCAAGCAAATGCACGAAGATTCTGAGTTAGGTGTCGCGGCACACTGGAAATATAAAGAAGGTGCTTCAAGCGGGCGCAGTGGTTACGACGAGAAGATCACTTGGTTGCGTAAACTGATCGATTGGCAGGAAGAAATGTCAGATTCTGGCGAAATGCTGGATGAAGTTCGAAGCCAAGTTTTTGATGATCGCGTTTATGCCTTTACGCCGCGTGGTGATGTGGTCGATTTGCCTATGGGCGCAACCCCACTAGATTTTGCTTACCACATCCACTCTATGGTCGGGCATCGTTGTATTGGTGCTAAAGTTGCTGGGCGTATCGTACCGTTTACTCATCAGTTATCGATGGGTGATCAGGTCGAAATTATTACGCAAAAAGAACCGAATCCATCTCGAGATTGGCTAAATCCGACATTAGGCTTTGTGCATTCTGGGCGTGCTCGCGCGAAAATTAACGCGTGGTTCCGCAAACAGTCACGAGAGAAAAACCTCGAGGCTGGTCGTGAGATATTGGAAGCTGAATTAGCAAAGATTGGCGCGACATTAAAAGATGCCGATCAATATGCCGTTAAACGCTTCAACGTGAATACGCCCGATGAGTTATACGCGGGAGTCGGGAGTGGCGACTTACGGATTAACCAAGTTGTTAACCATATCAACGCGCTCGTTAATAAACCAACAGCGGAAGAAGAAGACAAAAAAGCCCTCGAAAAGCTGCAAGAGTCTGAAAATAAGCCAGCTCAGCAGAGTCGTCCTCAAAAAGATGCGGTTGTGGTCGAGGGGGTTGATAACTTAATGACGCACCTAGCACGCTGTTGCCAGCCAATTCCTGGTGATGTCATCAAGGGCTATATTACGCAAGGTCGTGGTATTTCGGTGCACCGTGGTGATTGTGAACAGCTAAGTGAACTCAGTCATCATGCTCCGGAGCGAATCATTGATACTGTGTGGGGAAGTGGGTTTGTTGGATCGTATATTTTGACGCTTCGCGTCGAAGCTCTGGAACGCAGTGGATTGTTAAAAGACATCACGTCGCTTTTCTCTAATGAGAAGATCAAAGTTACGACCATGAAGAGCCGCACTGATTACAAACGACAAATGTCCGTGATGGATTTCGACCTTGAGTTGACTAACATTGAAGTGCTGAGTCGAGTGTCTAGCCGTGTTGAACAGATTAAAGATGTCATGTCGGTTAAACGCCTAGGCTAACTTTCACGTTGCATTAGTCACTTTTACTGCGTTAACTGCGCTTTCTTGTTCCATCACATAGGCGAGCTATGCTCAGGAATCGCGAAAGCTTGTTGCCTTGTTAAAGTAACTACTGCTTAGTGAAAGATGCGTAATTTAGAGAATTAGATAGTATCAACAAAGGTGAGTGGTTTTGGCTGCTCACCTTTTTTAGTTTTAGAAGACGTTATAAATTTAAAAGTCCAAAGACAGTGAATAGGAAGAAAGCGATGAATCACCCGATTGAACAACTTGAACAGATTATGAGTAAGCTGCGCGATCCTGAAGGTGGTTGTCCTTGGGATTTGAAACAAAATTTTGAAACAATTGTGCCGCATACTATCGAAGAGACCTACGAAGTAGTGGATGCGATTCACAATAAAGATTGGTCAAACTTACAAGAAGAGCTGGGTGACTTGTTGTTTCAGGTGATTTTTTACAGCCAGCTAGCGAAAGAGCAAGGGCTGTTTGAGTTTTCTGATGTGGTTGACGGGATCAATGAGAAGCTGACCCGCCGTCACCCACATGTGTTTTCTGACACTGAGTTTGCTAGCGATGAAGAAATCAATGCCAACTGGGAAGCGGAAAAAGCCAAAGAAAAAGCACAAGCAGGAAAAACAGAAAAAAGTATTCTAGACTCAATACCAAAATCGTTGCCAGCTCTTTCTAGAGCAAACAAAATTCAGAAAAAGTGTGCTCAATATGGATTTGATTGGGACTCTATTGGGCCTGTTGCGGACAAAGTTTTAGAAGAAGTTGATGAAGTCTTAGAAGAAGCTTTGCAAGTGACTCCCAATGAAGATTTGGTCGAGGAAGAGCTTGGTGATTTATTGTTTGCGACCGTGAATTTAGTGCGACATTTAGGGAAAAACCCCGAAACAGCCTTAAATAAGGCGAACTTGAAGTTTCAGCGTCGCTTCAATGGCGTGGAACAAAAAGTAAATAAATGTGGTAAAGAATTAACCGATTTTTCGCTTCAAGAGCTTGATTCTATGTGGGATGAAGTGAAGTCCGATGAGAAAAGGGGACTAATCCTTTAGGGCTGATTTGATTTGAAGCAAAAAATAAAAATTTCGACTGTGATAAGTTTCACGTTGTGGCGATAAAGGGCTTCTGGTATATTTTCATCCCGTCCAGAAGTAGTCCATTTCCCTCATTCAACCAATTTCAGGTTAAACATGACGACAAATTACATTTTTGTTACTGGCGGGGTTGTATCCTCTCTAGGTAAAGGTATTGCAGCGGCATCGCTTGCAGCTATTTTAGAAGCTCGTGGTCTTAAAGTGACTATGATGAAGCTTGACCCTTACATCAACGTTGATCCAGGCACTATGAGCCCAACTCAACACGGTGAAGTGTTCG
>Ga0213838_1000532_pt1 | contig 26811 bp, 28 predicted proteins | sample SWPATP13_FD_160577 | JGI IMG/M metagenome (GOLD analysis project Ga0213838, IMG submission 160577) | Coastal seawater microbial communities from Marineland, Florida, United States - SWPA TP1 #3 | ecosystem: Environmental > Aquatic > Marine > Coastal | place: USA: Florida | collected 2016-08-06 | reverse complement strand
GCACCAGCACGCCGTCCTTGTTTTCGAAGGTGGCGCGCATGCGCACGCTGCCGGTACGGGCGTCGAGCTGGTTGTCGACGAATTCGAGTTTGCCTTCGTGCGGGAAGCCTTCTTCGTTGGCCAGGCCTACTCGCACCGCCACCGGCGCGCCGTCGCGCGACTTGGCGCCGACGCGCAAATAGGTGTCCTCGTCGCCGTCGAAGCTGGCGTAGATGCGCTCGAGCGACACGACCGAAGTCAGCACCGCCGACGCATCGACCAGGTTGCCGAGGGTGATTTCGGCTTTCGAGACGCGTCCGTCGATCGGCGACACGACGCGGGTGTAGGCGAGGTTCAGGCGCGCCGCCTCGTACTGGGCTTGCGCGGCGCCGGCGTTCGCTTCGAGTTCCTTCTGGCTGGCGGCCGCTTCGTCGAATTCGCGGCGGGCGATCGCTTTTTCAAGCATCAGGCTTTCGGCGCGGGCCAGTTCGCGCTTGGCGAGATCGGCTTTGGCTCTAGCCGAGGCGGCAGCCGCGGCTGCCCGCGTGGCTTCGGCTTGATAAGGACGCGGGTCGACCACGAACAGCAGGTCGCCCTTTTTCACTTCGCTGCCCGGTTTGAAGTTCACCTGGGTGATGAAACCGCTGACGCGCGAACGGATCTCGACGCGCTCGACCGCTTCCAGGCGGCCGGAGAATTCCTGGGTCTCGGCGACCGGTTTTTCCAGCACGATGGCGGCCGATACCGGTGGCGCGGCGGGTACCGCAGGTGCGGCGGTTTTGCCGGTCGCGTCGTCGCAGCCGGCGAGCGTGCCGGCAGCCAGGCCGGCCAGCGCCAGTGCGGCGATCAGCGGCTTGGCAGCGCTGGTAAATTGCGTCAGGTTTCTCATGATGGCCTCTTGTAATTGTGAGAATGTAAAAAAAATGGCGACACCGGTCCCCGCCCGCGTCGAATCTCGAATCGCAGGCAAAAGCTGGGCCTTACCGCACCAAAGGGTGCGGTGTCAGTCGTTCAGTGTGGTCAGGCGCGTGCTGGCTTAGTCTGGAAGGGCCTCCTGCCCTTCGAGATCGGCGATAAAAGAGGCGATTTCGACCAGCGCCGATTGGGTACAGGCGCATTCGTTGCGGTCATCCGCCATCTGCGGCGCCGGCAGCATGCGGCGCACGCTGGCCTGCACGCCGAAGCTCTTCAACTTAGCGCCGTAGGCTTCGGCTTCGTCGCGCAGGGGATCGTCCTCGGCCGAGAGGATCAGCGCCGGCGGCAGGTTCTTCAGCCGGCTCGATTGCAGGGGAGAGGCATACGGGTGAGTACGGTCGGCCGCATTCGGCAGGTAGCCGCGGTAGGCGGCGGCGCAGCCGTCGGCCAGCTTTTCCTGGTCGGGGCAATTCGGCATCTCGCGCATCGAGCAAGTCGACAGGCCGGGGTCGAGCATCGGCATGATCAGGATCTGGCCGGCCAGTTTCGGCGCGCCGCGGTCGCGCGACATCAGCGCGCAGACGGCGGCGAGATTGGCGCCGGCCTCGATGCCGGCCACCAGCAGGTGCTTGCCGTTCCAGCCGAGTTTCGTCTTGTTCTTCTTCGCCCACAGCAGCACGGCGTGGGCATCCTCGACCGCGGCCGGGAACGGACGTACGGTAGCGAGCGTGTAGTTCGACGCCAGCACGACCGGGGTTTGGCTGACGCCGGCCAGGTGGCGCAAAAAATCGTCCGAGTCGGCCAGGTCGTCGGCCACGAAACCGCCGCCGGGGAAGAACACGATCAGGGTATCGCGCTTGCCCTTGTCGCCGCTGGCGTACAGGCGCGCCGTCAAGGGGCCCTGCTCGCCGGCCACTTCCAGCTCGCGCACGCGCACGGCGTCGGCCATGTCGAGCCGGTCGTTCATCGCACCACCTCCGGCGCGACGGCGGCCAGGGTCACCACGGACGCCTGATCGGTGCAGAGCGTGTGGGCCAGGACCGAGGACAGCGCATGCACGCCGCGCGCCTCGGCGCCCGCCGCCTGCGCATAGGCGCCGCTGCCGACCATGGCGGCCATCGCCACGGTGCTGATCGCCAGGGTGACTGTTGCCACGATGCTGTCCCGAATCTTCATGTTTTGCTCCCGCCTGCCAATAATTAGTCCTTCAGTACAGACACTATAGACATGATCTACAATCGGATAAAGATGGCAATTTCGAATTGATTGTTCGGATTCGACGAACAATTAGCAGGTAAAGCGAGGAAGTATGAATAAACTGCAGGCAATGGAGGTGTTCGTGCAGGTGGTCGACACCGGCAGTTTTACCCGGGCGGCGGAGCTGCTCAACCTGCCCAAGGCGAGCGTCTCGACCCTGGTGCAGGCGCTGGAAGCGGCGCTGTCGGCCAAGCTCCTGCACCGTACCACGCGGCTGGTGACGGTGACCTCGGACGGCGCCGCCTATTACGAGCGCTGCGTGCGCATCCTGTCGGACGTGCGCGAGGCCGAGGAATCGCTGTCGCGCATGCGCATCAATCCGAGCGGACGCCTGCGCGTGGATACCCCGACCGGCCTGTCGAGCGAGATCCTGGTCCCGGCCTTGCCCGACTTTTTCGAGCGTTATCCCGACATCACGCTGGAGCTGGGCAGCACCGACCGGCCGGTCGACCTGATCGAAGAAGGCGTCGACTGCGCGGTGCGCGGCGGTCCCTTGCTCGATACCAGCCTGATCGCGCGGCGGGTCGGCATCATCAACTTCGTCACCGCCGCGGCGCCCGCCTACCTGGCGCGCTTTGGCATGCCGGCGCATCCGGACGATCTCGCGCGGCACCGCTGCGTTAACTATTTTTCGGCCAAGACCGGCAAGGTCTACGACTGGGATTTCAGCCGTGATGGCGAGCGCATCGAGGTGCCGCTGCCGGGCCTGATCGCCCTGAACGATTCGAACGCCTATGTGCAGGCGGGACTGGCGGGGCTGGGCATCATCCAGATGACCGACTACCTCCTGATGCGCCACGTCGAGGAAGGCCGCATGGTGCGGGTGCTGCCGGACTGGGTCAGCGATCCGCTGCCGGTGCACATCGTCTATCCGCAGAACCGCCACATGTCGGCCAAGGTGCGCGTGTTCGTGGAATGGGTGTCCGAGCTGTTTGCCAACCATCCGCAGATGCGCCTCGGCGCGCGGCCGGTGTAGAATCGTTCGCATAATAATCCCGGCCGGAGACACCCCATGGACCAGACCGCACAGCCGCGCAACATCGACGCCCTGCTCGCCCAGTACAGCGAGAGCCACCGCAACCCGACCAACGAATTGATTCACTTCGTCTGCGTGCCGCTCATCGTGTTTTCGCTGCTCGGCATCCTGTGGGCCATCCATCCGCTGCTCGCGCTGGCCGCCGTCGGCGCAGCCATGTGGTACTACCTGCAGCTGTCGAAACCGTTCGCGCTGGGCATGCTGGCAATGTCGGTTTTGATGCTGGCAATCCTGGCGGCGATGCCGCCGGTGACGGTACTGCCGCTGTCGATCGCGGTCTTCGTCGTGTCCTGGATCGGCCAGTTCATCGGCCACAAGATCGAGGGCAAAAAGCCTTCTTTCCTGGACGATCTGCGCTTCCTGCTGGTCGGTCCGCTGTTCGTGCTGGGTTTCCTGTACCGGCGTTTCAATCTGGCCTATTAAGCTTTTCGGAACACCCCTGCTTTTCTGGAGATCGCCATGAAAGCCCCCATCCCCCTCATTTGCGCGGCCCTGCTCGCCGGCTGCGCCAGCACGCCTCAGTCGGGCAGTGTCTACCACGCTTCGCAGACCCAGAACGAACAAGTCGTGCGCACCGGCACGGTCGAGTCGGTGCGCAATGTCGTCATCGCCAATCCGGAATCGGGCGTCGGCACGATGAGCGGCGCGGCCCTGGGCGGCATTGCCGGGTCGCAGGCCGGCAGCGGCAGCGGCCAGGCGGCGATGAGCATCGTCGGCGCACTGGCGGGCGGCCTGCTCGGGCAGCGGGTCGAGAAGAACGCGAATAACCGCCCCGGTTTCGAAATCACGGTGAAACTCGACAGCGGAGAGCTGCGCGCCATCACCCAGACGGCGGACGAATTGTTCCGTCCCGGCGAGCGCGTGCGCCTGTTGAGCAACGGCTACAACACCCGCGTCACCCACTAGCGCACCTGACACGGGCTCCACGGCTGCGTTGCACCGTCTCGCCGTACTAGCGTATTGTTTCCGACGGTGCGCCTTGCCCTGAAGCCCGTGTCAGGCGCACTAAGGCAATTTATAGACGACAGGCAACGGGGAAGCACGTATACTTCCGCGATGTCTTCTCCCGTCCTGTTTACCCTCGCCTCGCTGATCTGGGGCTCGACCTTCTGGGCCATCACCTTGCAGCTGGGCGACGTGCCGCCCTCGGTCTCGGTCGTCTACCGCTTTGCGCTGGCGTCGAGCGTGCTGTTCATCATCTGCATCGGCCGCGGCTTCAAACTGCAACTGCCCTGGCGCACCCAGAAGTGGCTGATGCTGCAGGGGATGGCGACCTTCGGCCTGTCCTATATTTGCACTTACCAGGCCGAGGAAGTCGTCGTCTCCGGCCTGGTCGCCGTGCTGTTCGCCTTGATGGTGTTCTGGACGCCGCTGCTGGGACGCGTGTTCTACGGCACGCCGATCGCGCCGCGCACCTGGGGCGCCGGCGCTGCCGCCACTTGCGGCGTCGCCCTGCTCTTCTACCACTCGATCGGCGCCGCCTGGCGCGACGTGCAGGCGGGCGGCAGCGGCCATTTCCTGCTGGGCGTGGTGCTGGCCCTGGTGGCGACGATTGCCAGCTCGGCCGGCAGCATCGTGGTCGGCAAGGTGCGCGAGCAATCCAGTAACGTGATGCTGACCACCGCCTGGTCGATGTTCTGGGGCACGCTGCTGGTGGCCGTGTATGCGGTGGCGACCGGCCAGCGCTTCATGGCGCCGCCGACCCTCTCGTACACGCTGGGCCTGCTCTATCTGTCGATCTTTGGCTCGGTGATCGCCTTTCTCGCCTACTTCACGCTGATCAACCGCATCGGGCCGCAAAAGGCCGTCTACATCGGCGTCATCACGCCGGTGCTGTCGGTGCTGCTGTCGATTCAACTCGAACATTACCGGCCGGGTCCCGTCGAATTCCTGGGCATGATCCTGTGCCTGGCCAGCGTGGCCTGGGCCCTGCGCGCACCCGCAGTCAAACCCGTGCAATCCGCAACTTTGAACAACGCAATCGAAACCCCATGACCGCTGTTACCCATTTCTCCGTCCGTCCCGCCGAACCCGCCGACGTCACCCACATCCACTCGATGATCGTCGAGCTGGCCGTGTTCGAAAAACTTGAGCACATGGTCGTTGCCACCGAAGAGCTGCTGCATGACGGCCTGTTCGGCGCGCGCCCGGCCTGCGAAGCCATCGTCGGCGAAGAAAACGGCGAAGTCGTCGCCTTTGCCCTGTTCTTCCACAACTTCTCGACCTTCCTCACCAAGAAGGGCCTGTACCTGGAAGATCTGTATGTGCGCCAATCGCACCGCGGCAAGGGTTACGGCACCCAGCTGTTGTCAACGCTTGCCCAGATCGCCGTGGAACGCAACTGCGGCCGCTTCGAGTGGTCGGTGCTGGACTGGAACGAGCCGGCGATCGGCTTCTACAAGACAATGGGCGCCGAAGTGATGCCGGAATGGCGCATCTGCCGCGTGACCGGCGAGTCGCTCGACCAGCTGGCAAGGCGCGCCGACTGACAATAAAAAGCCCACGGGACCGTGAGGAACCGTGGGCGAACCCATTATGTTAATGGGGAGGGGAGACTGGAAATCAACGATTTCACTATAGCTGGGTGAACTCGCCGAAAGCTGTTGTTCTTACAATTGCTTACCTCTTTACGAATTGTCTGATACCTATAATTACCGAGCTGGAGACGGGCGAGTTGACGTTGCTCAATGGTTAGTAGCCGGCGTCGCACGATTGAGTGAGCACAAATGCAAGGAATCGGGGTCCCGGAGAATGTGTTCTTCGCACAAGGGAGACCCCGATGACTTCCAGGTTCAAGCCCATCACCACGCGTCTCTACAAAGCGTGGCTGCGTTCCCGTCTTGACAATTACACGCGCAGCCTGCACGCCATCGCGGCCCAGCGCGAGAACGATTTTCATGCGGAGCGCATCCTGCACCGGGCGGTGTCGGAGACGCGCTCGAAATTGCAGTCGCTGTGAACGCCCGTTACGCCGCCGGATCAGTCCAAAAACGTCGACTTGTAATGTTTGATTGCGTCCTGTAGCGCCAAACTCACGTCATCGCAATCTTTGCGCCACAGGTAGGCCGTGCCGGGGCGAGTCAGCACGACAGTCTGGCGCAACTCGGCACGCTCGCCATCCCATTTGATGATGAGCACACCTCCGTCGTTCCGAATCCGTTCGATGTCGGCCAGGTAGTTGTCGATCATCTCTTGTCCACCTAGAACCCAGCTGGCAGCCCCACATCCCGCGCCCGCATCACGCCGCCATTCACCACGGCCTGGCAGGGATTGAACCCGATCGAGTAGGCCAGCTCCGATGGCCGCGTGATGTCCCACAGCGCGAAATCGGCGCGCTTGCCCACCTCTAAAGTACCGATCTGGTCCTGCAAGCCCAGCGCGCGGGCGGCATTCACGGTCGCGCCCTGCAACGCCTCGCGCGGCGTCATGCGCCACAAGGTACAAGCCATGTTCATCGCCAGCAGGATCGAACTCAGTGGTGACGTGCCCGGGTTGCAGTCGGTCGCCACCGCCATCGGCACGCCGGCTTCGCGCAGGGCGGCAATCGGCGGCGCCTGCGTCTCGCGCAGGAAGTAATAGGCGCCCGGCAGCAGCACGGCGACGGTGCCGGCGGCGGCCATGGCGGCAATCCCGGCAGGCGTCACGTGTTCCAGGTGGTCGGCCGACAGGCCGCGGTAGCGTGCCACCAGTTCGGCGCCGCGCTGGTCCGACAGCTGTTCGGCATGCAGCTTGACCGGCAACCCGAGTTTCTTGGCGGCGGCGAACACGCGTTCGGTCTGGTCGTAACTGAAGCCGATGTGCTCGCAGAAAGCGTCGACCGCGTCGACCAGGTTTTCCTTGACCAGGAGCGGCAGCATGCGCTCGGTGACTTCGGCGATGTAGTCGTCCGGGCGGCCCGTGAACTCCGGCGGCAGCGCGTGCGCGCCGAGGAAGGTCGTGCGCACTTTCACCGGCAGCAGTTCGCCGATGCGGCGCGCGGCGCGCAGCAGGTTCGCTTCGCCCTGCAAGTTCAGGCCGTAGCCGGATTTGATTTCGAGCGTGGTGACGCCTTCGGCCAGCAGTTGCGACACGCGCGGCGCGCTGTGGTGCAGCAGGTCGACCACGCTGGCGGCGCGGGTGGCGCGCACGGTCGACATGATGCCGCCGCCGTTGTTGGCGATGTCTTCGTAGCTCGCCCCTTCGAGGCGCGCTTCCCACTCGTCGCTGCGGTTGCCGGCGTGGACGATATGCGTGTGGCAGTCGACCAGGCCGGGCGTGAGCCAGGCGCCGTCGCAGTCGTGGATGACGGCGGCACGCGGCGCGTCGCGGCGCGGGCCCAGCCAGGCGATGCGGCCGTGGTGCACGGCGATGGCGCCATCCTTGATTTCGCCGTAACCGTCGACCATCGTGGCCAGGTTCACGTTCGCAAACACTGCGTGGACACGCGGGCCGTGGCGTTCACTCATCTTCGTATTCCTCTTCCTCGTTGTAGTAGAAAATGTCGACAATGAAGATGACCGCCTGGGTCGCCTCGATCGACCAGATCGTGCCCGGATCGAACATCACGGCATCGTAGCGCACCATGTTGATACGCTCGGAATCGCTGGCGATTTCCAGGGTGTCGCCCTCGGCCAGGAACATCAGGGTCAGGTCGGCGCGCGCGACGAAACGCGACTTGCCCGCCAGGCGGCGCCGCCCGAACTGGTGATAGCAGCGGTCGCTGCGCGTCATGACGTTGAAGTCGGTGGTGGGGCCGCGATTGAGCTTGGCGACCACCTCGGAGTCGCCGTCGAAGGCGAGCACCGGGCCGCTCTCGCAGATGATCACGCGTTCGCCGCCGTCGATGTCGAGCGTCATGCCGTGGCCGTCGACCAAGGCGAGGGTGCGGTCGACGCCGGGAAAGCGCGAGAACGGGCCGTCTTCGGAAATCGTCGCCAGGCTGACGCGCCAGTCGAAGTCGTCGAAGCCGGCCTCGGGCGGACCGATCGCGATCGTGGTCGTGCTGCCGCCGCCGTTCTTCCATGGCAGTGCCGACAAGCCGGCAAACGGAATCAGGATGTTCATGCTCTTACCTCGCTCATGCTCATACTTCACGCAACTGTTGGATGGCTTGCCGATAGCGGCGCCCGATTGCTTCCTGCGCCATGTGGCGCCCGCCCTGCACGACCCAGCGCCCTCCGGCCAGGACGTCGCGCACCAAATTGTCGTTACCGCAGAATAGCAGGCGGCCGAGCACATCGGTGTCGCTCACGCCGTCCAGGTTCGGGTGCGCGGCATCGAGCACCAGCAGATCGGCCCGCCGCCCTGCCGCCAAAGCGCCCACCGGCCGCCCGGCCGCCTGCGCGCCCCCCAGAACTGCATCCTGCCACAGGTTGAGCGCAACGTCGCGCCTTACTGGCGCGGCGACGATATTCCGGCGCTGGTGCAGCAGGCGCTGGCCGTATTCGAGCCAGCGCAATTCTTCGACCGGGCTCTGCGACACATGGCTGTCGCTGCCGATGCCCCAGCGGCCGCCCTCGGCCAGGTAAGCGGCCAAGGGGAACAAGCCGTCGCCCAGGTTCGCCTCGGTGGTCGGGCACAGGCCGGCCACGGCGCCGCTGCGTGCCAGCTGCCTGACTTCCGCTGGATTCAGGTGGGTCGCATGCACCAGGCACCAGCGCGCGTCGATCCCCACTTCGTCGAACAGGTATTCGACCGGCCGGCGCCCGCAAAAATCCAGGCTTTGCTGGACTTCGCCCTGCTGCTCGGCGATGTGGATGTGCAGCGGCCGCTCTTGGGGCAAGGCCTTCATCAGTTCGTGGATCTGTTCGATGCCGGCCGCGCGCAGCGAGTGGGGCGCCGCGCCCACTTCCAGCTGGCCGCCGCGCAGCGGTTGCAGGGCCTCGACGATGCGCAGCACCGTGTCGACGTCGGTGCGAAAGCGCGCCTGCTCCGGTTTCAGGGGCTGGGCGCCGAAGCCGCTGTGGCTGTAGAGGACCGGCAGCAGCGTCAATCCAATGCCGGCCTGCTGCCCGGCCGCGGCCACCCGTTCCGCCATCTCGGCCGGCCGCGCGTACAAGGCGCCTTCCGGGTCGCGCTGGATGTAATGAAACTCGCACAGCGCCGTATAGCCGTGGCGCAGGCATTCGGAAAACAGCTGGGCCGCGATCGCCTCGACCTGCTCGGGCGTGATGTGGGCAGCGAAGCGGTACATCAGCTCGCGCCAGGTCCAGAAGCTGTCGGGACCCTCGCCCGCCTTTTCCGTCAGGCCGCCCAGCGCGCGTTGAAAGGCGTGCGAATGCAGGTTGACCATGCCCGGCACGACATACTCGGCGCGCGCGACGCCGATCGGCGGCCGTGCGCCCGGTGCAAGCCGGGTCAGGCTGCCGCGCGCATCCCATTCGATCAGCACGTCGCCCTGCCAGCCCCCTGGCAGCAAGGCGTGGCGCGCGAACAGCGCGTTCATGCGCGCACCCAGTCGAGTGCGGCTCCCATCATGTCGGCCAGCAGCGGCTGGACCCCGGCCGCGACCTCGGGACGGTAGTCGAAGGGCGGCGCCTCGTTCATGTACAGGCACTGGCACATCTCGAGCTGGATCGCGTGCACGCCCTCCTGCGGCTGGCCGTAGAAACGGGTGATGTGGCCGCCTTTGAAGCGGCCATTCACCGCAATGCTGAAACGGTCCTGGGCGCGCGCAACGCCAACCACGGCGTCCTCCAGGCCGGGGGCGCAGGATTTTCCTTCGGCGGTGCCGAAGTTCAGGTCGGGCAGGCGCCCCTCGAAAAAGCGCGGCACCTGCGAGGCGATCGAATGCGCATCCCACAGCACCACGCGCCCGTGCAGCGCCAGCATTCTAGCCAGTTCGGCGCGCAGCTGGGTGTGGTATGGCTGCCAGTAGCGCGCCAGCCGGCGCTGCACCTCGGCCTGGTCCGGGACACGCCCTTCCTGGTACAGGCTTTCGCGGCCGAAGGTGTCGACCGGGCACAGGCCGGTCGTGTCCAGGCCAGGGTACAGATTCGTGTTCTCCGGCGGGCGGTTCAGGTCGATGACATAGCGCGACCAGCGGGCAGCCAGGGTCGAGACGCCGAGGCGCTGCGCGCTCTCGTACAGCGCGGCCAGGTGCCAGTCGGTGTCGGCGGTGGCCAGCGCGCAGGGCGTCAGGTGCGCGGCCACCTCGTCGGGAATATCGGTGCCCACGTGCGGCATCGACAGCAGCATCGGCGCGTCACCTGCCTTGAACCGGAAATCCATCGCGTCTCCTGTGTGCGTTAGGGGTGTAGGACTGCGAACAATTCTTTACACGAGGCCGACAGCTCGCCCTCGATCACCATCTGGCGCGCCGCCTCGATATCCGGCGCGAAGAAGCGGTCGGCGTCGAAAGGCGCCACGCGCTTGCGCAACTGCGCGTGCACGTGCTCGAGGTGTTCGGAGCTGGCAAGCGGGCGGTGGAACTCGATGCCCTGCCCTGCCGCCAGCAGTTCGATCCCGACAATCACTGCCGTATTGTGCGCCATCTGGGCCAGGCGGCGCGCCGCGAAGGTCGCCATGCTGACGTGGTCTTCCTGGTTGGCCGAGGTTGGCAGGCTGTCGACGCTGGCCGGATGCGCCAGCGATTTATTCTCCGACGCCAGCGCGGCCGCCGTCACGTGGGCGATCATGAAGCCCGAATTCAGGCCCGGTTCGCGCACCAGGAAGGCCGGCAGGCCCGACAAATTCGCGTCGATGAGGAGCGCGATGCGGCGCTCGGCCAGCGCGCCGATTTCGGCGATGGCCAGCGCCAGCGTGTCGGCGGCAAAGGCGACCGGCTCGGCATGGAAGTTACCGCCCGAGAGAATCGCCCTATCTTCAGGGAACAAGAGCGGATTGTCGGTCACCGCATTCGCCTCGATCAACAGGGTGCGGCTGGCGTTCGCCACGATGTCCATCACGGCGCCCATCACCTGCGGCTGGCAGCGCAGGCTATATGGATCCTGCACGCGCTCGTCGCCGACCAGGTGCGAGGCGCGGATCGCGCTGCCGGCCACCAGTTCGCGGTAGATGGCGGCGGCGGCGATCTGGCCGGGCTGGCCGCGCACCGCGTGGATGCGGGCGTCGAAGGGCGCATCGCTGCCGCGCGCGGCGTCGATCGACAAGGCGCCGGTGACCATCGCCGCTTCGACCAGGCGTTCTGCCATGAACAGGCCGTGTAAAGCCAGCGCGGTCGACACCTGCGTGCCGTTGATCAGCGCCAGTCCCTCTTTCGCGGCCAGGGTCACCGGCTCGATGCCGGCCTTGGCCAAAGCCTCTGCCGCATCCATGAGCTGGCCATTGAAACGCACCGGCCCCACGCCGAGCATGGCCAGCGTCATGTGCGCCAGCGGGGCCAGGTCGCCCGAGGCGCCGACCGAGCCCTGGCACGGGATGGCGGGCATGACGCCGGCGTTGTAGAGCGCAATCAGGGTATCGATGATGATCGGGCGCACGCCGGAATAGCCGCGCGCCAGGCTGCCGATCTTGGTCAGCAGGATCAGGCGCACGACGGCGTCCGAAATCAGCTCGCCGGTACCGACCGCATGCGACAGGATCAGGTTGCGCTGCAGTTGCTCGAGCTGGTCGTTCGGAATGTGGGCCTTGGCCAGGATGCCGAAACCGGTGTTGATGCCGTAGGCCGGGTCGCCCTTGTCGACGATGGTTTTTACCAGCGCGGCCGAGGCGGCGATCGGCGCGGCGGCGTCCTGCGACAGGGTGATCGGGAAGTGCGCGGCCCAGGCGGCGCGCAGGTCGGCCAGCGTCATGGCGCCGGGTTGCAGGGTCCAGCCCTGGTGTGCTTGGTTCGTCATTTCGTGCTGCCTTGATGGATCATCGGGAGGTTCAGGCCGGTGCGCTCGGCACAGGCGATGGCGGTTTCATAGCCGGCGTCGGCATGGCGCATCACGCCCGAGCCGCTGTCGTTGACCAGCACGCGCGCCAGGCGTTTCGCGGCGGCGTCGGTGCCGTCGGCCACGATGACGACGCCGGAATGCTGGGAATAGCCCATGCCGACCCCGCCGCCATGGTGCAGCGAGACCCAGGTCGCGCCGCCGGCGGTATTGAGCAAGGCGTTCAGCAGCGGCCAGTCGGAGACGGCATCGGTGCCGTCGCGCATGCTCTCGGTTTCGCGGTTCGGGCTGGCGACGGAACCGGTGTCGAGGTGGTCGCGCCCGATCACGATCGGCGCCTTCAGCTCGCCGGTTCTCACCATCTCGTTGAAGGCGAGGCCGGCGATATGGCGCTCGCCCAGGCCGAGCCAGCAGATGCGCGCCGGCAGGCCCTGGAAGGCGATGCGTTCGCGCGCCATGTCGAGCCAGCGGTGCACCTGCACATGGTGCGGGAACAGCTCCTTGATCTTGGCATCGGTTTTATAGATGTCCTCGGGGTCGCCCGACAGCGCCACCCAGCGGAAGGGCCCGCGCCCTTCGCAGAACTGCGGACGGATATAGGCCGGGACAAAACCCGGGAAGTCGAACGCGTTCGCCACGCCCTCGTCCAGCGCAACCTGGCGGATGTTGTTGCCGTAGTCGACCGCGTGGCTGCCGAGCGCCTTGAAGTCGAGGATGGCTTGCACGTGCACCGCGCAGGACGCAGCGGCCGCCGCTTTCAGGCGCGCGTGCCGGGCCGGGTCGGCTTGCGCCGCCTTCCATTCTTCGACCGTCCAGCCCTGCGGCAGGTAGCCGTGGATCAGGTCGTGGGCCGAGGTCTGGTCGGTCACCATGCTGGGTACCAGGCCGCCGGCGCGGGCGCGGCGCACCAGTTCCGGCAGCAGGTCGGCGGCGTTGCCGAGCAGGCCGATCGAGACGGCTTCGCGCTTGTCCGTGTGTTCCTTGATCAGGCGAAGTGCGTCGTCGATGTCCTTCGCCTGCTTGTCGAGGTAGCGCGTGCGCAGGCGGAAATCGATGCTGGTCTGCTGGCACTCGATGGTGAGCGAGACGGCGCCGGCAAACGTCGCGGCCAGCGGCTGCGCGCCGCCCATGCCGCCCAGGCCGGCGGTGAGGATCCAGCGGCCGCCCCAGTCGCCATTGAAATGCTGGCGCCCGGCTTCGGCGAAGGTTTCGTAGGTGCCCTGCACGATGCCCTGGGTGCCGATATAAATCCAGCTGCCGGCCGTCATCTGGCCGTACATGAACAGGCCCTTGCGATCGAGCTCGTTGAAGTGCTCCCAGTTGGCCCATTTCGGCACCAGGTTCGAGTTCGCCAGCAGCACGCGCGGCGCGTTTTCGTGGGTCTGGAACACGCCGACCGGCTTGCCGGACTGGATCAATAACGTCTGGTCGTCTTCCAGGGTGCGCAGCGAGGCCAGGATCTGGTCATAGCACGCCCAGTCGCGTGCGGCACGGCCGATGCCGCCATACACCACCAGGCGCTGCGGATCCTCGGCCACTTCGGCGTCGAGATTGTTCTGCAGCATGCGGTAGGCGGCTTCGGTCAGCCAGCTTTTGCAGGAGAGTTCCGTGCCGCGCGGGGCGCGGATGGTGCGGGTCGGATCGAAGCGCGGATCGGACGGTTGATCGACAGCGGGGGACGATGCTTGGGTCATGGCTGCTCCTGGAAGGGAAGGTAACCCCAGAGTCTAGACTTGTCTATACAACCGCGTCAATCCATATTGTCAGCGACTTTACGGTTTTTGATACACCGCCTTGCCCGCCACCCAGGTCTGCAGCACCCCGGTCTTGTAGATCTCGTACGGCGACACCTTGAACAGGTCCTGGTCGATGACGATGAAGTCGGCCCATTTGCCCGGTTCCAGCGAGCCCAGGCTGTTTTCGGCGTGGCCCGCGTAAGCGGCGTCGAGCGTGAAGCAGCGGAAGGCTTCCTTCAGCGACATCGCCTGGTTCGGATACCAGCCGGCGATCGGCTGGCCCGACGCATCCTGGCGCGTGACGGCCGCGTGGATGCCGAAGAAGGGGTTCGGCGACTCGACCGGGAAGTCGGACCCGCAGGCGATGCGCGACCCTTGGTGCAGGAAGCTGCGCCAGGCATAGGCGCCCTTGATGCGCTCGGGGCCGATGCGGCTCTCCGCCATGTTCTTGTCGGAGGTGGCGTGGGTCGGCTGCATCGACGGGATGATGCCCAGCGTCTTGAAGCGCACGATGTCGCCTGGGGTCACCACCTGGGCATGCTCGATGCGGTGGCGCTGGGCCGCGCTCTTCGTCGCCCCTACTTCCTTCTGGTAGATGTCGAGGATTTGATGGTTGCCGGCGTCGCCGATGGCGTGCACGTTGACCTGGTAGCCGCGCGCCATCGCCTTTTTCATCTTGGCGTCCATCTCGCCCTGCTTGAAGAACAGCAGGCCGTGCGAATGCGGCTCGTCGCTATAGGGCTTGATGAGGGCGGCGCCGCGGCTGCCCAGCGCGCCGTCCGAATACAGCTTGACGGCACGCAGCGCGTACATGTCCTTGCCATAGGTTTTAAGAGGGCCGTTCTTGGCCAGCGCATCGAAGTCGGCGTCGGTGCCGCCGATCATGCCGTAGATGCGCGCGGTCAGCTTGCCCTGGTCCGCATAGGCGCGGTACAGGCGGTCTTCCGCCACGCCGAGACCGGCGTCGTGGGCGCCCGTCAGGCCGACGCGCGCCATCTCGCCCAGTGCGCGCTCGAGCACGACGCGCCCTTCCGCCTCGGTCTGGCCGGGGAGGACTTTGACCACCAGTTCCTTGGCCGCGTCGACCAGCACGCCGGTCGCTTTACCGTTCGCGTCGCGCATGATCTTGCCGCCGGCCGGGTCGGGGGTTTTGTCGGTGATGCCGGCCGCCGCCAGCGCGCGGCTGTTGGCCCAGCCGGCGTGGCCGTCGACGCGTTCGAACCAGACCGGGCGGTCGCTGACGACCGCATCGACGTCGGCAGCCGTCGGAAAGCGGCCCAGCTTCCAGTTCTCCTGGTTCCAGCCGCGGCCGCGCAGCCAGCCCTGGCCCGGATTCACACGCGCGTAATCGCCGATGGCCTTCAGGGCGCCTTCCAGCGAGGTCGTTTGCGACAGGTCGAGCTGGGTCAGCATCTGGCCCAGGCCGAACACGTGGCCGTGGGCGTCGATCAGGCCCGGCAGCACGGTCTTTCCTTTCACATCCACCTGGCGCGCGCCCGGCGCCCTGGCCGCCACCTCGGCGGCGCTGCCGACGGCGACGATCTTGCCCTGGTCGTCGAATGCAAGCGCGGCGAATTGCACCAGGTCGCCCTTGGCGTTCAGCGTGTATCCGTTGGCGTTGACGATCACCGTATCGGCCTGGGCGCTGGCGAGCGCCAGGGCGGCAAGGACGAACGCGGAACACTGTTTAATTTTGGGCTGCATGGACACTCCGTTACACGTTTACACGTTTATTAAATGCAAAACACGAGTGTAGCGAAGTCCTTTCGGCTTGGACACTGCTGGCTGTTTTTTCGCTATCATTTCAAGTGAACAATAACCAATCAACCATGATCGACATCCCCGTGAAACGCATCTCCCTCCTCCTGTCCTGCGCCATCGCCGCCCTGCCCGTTTTCGCCGCGCCTGCTGAATGGGAAGGCCCGCAAGACCCGTTCCAGCTCTACGGCAACAGTTACTACGTCGGCACCCAAGGGCTCAGCTCGGTGCTGATCACCTCGAAGGCCGGCCACATCCTGATCGACGGCGCCAGCCCGAAGTCGGCCGTGCAGATCGCCGCCCACATCCGCAAGCTCGGTTTCAAGCCGGAGGACATCCGCTACATCCTGGTCTCGCACGAGCATTTCGACCATGCAGGCGGCATCGCCGAACTGCAGGCGCTGAGCGGCGCCACGGTGATTACCAGCCCGGCCGCAAAACCGGCGCTCGCATCGGGCAAGGCCGACAAGGGCGACCCGCAGTTCGGCAACGCCATGCCGGACATGACACCGCTGGCGCCGATCCGCACCGTGCGCGACGGCGAGACTGTCGAACTGGGAAGCTCGTCGATCAAGGCGAATTACACGCCCGGCCACACGCAAGGCGGCATCAGCTGGACCTGGAAAGAGCGTGAAAACGGCAGGGCGATGAACATGGTGTACGCGGACAGCCTGAATGCGATCGCCGGACCGGGCTTCCGCTACAGCGGCAATACGCTGTACCCGGCTGCGAAGGCGGACATCGAGCGCTCGATCGCGCGCGTGGCGGCGCTGCCCTGCGACATACTGGTGACGGCGCATCCGGATGCGGTCGATCTGATCGAGCGGCAGGCGAAGGGCAAGGCGGCGCTGGTCGATCCGGGTGCCTGCCAGCGCTATGCCGAGACCGGGCGGGCGCGGCTGGCGAAGACGCTGGAAGCAGAGAAGCAGTGAGCCGTCCATACGCCCGATCCGCACCTCATGCCGATCGCACTGCCAGCGCTGCCCGCGCGTTGAAGCCGCGCCGGTACTGCGCAGGGGACTGCCCGGCCAGGCGCTTGAACAGCGTGCTGAAAGTCGCCACATCCAGATAGCCGACGCGCTCGGTGATTTGCGCCAGGCTGAGCGTTCCCGATTCGAGCAGGCGCTTGGCCGCGTTGATGCGTTCACCCTGCAGGTATGCGAGCGGCGTCTGCCCGGTTTCCGCTTTCAGCCGGCGCAACATGGTGCGCGGGCTGACGTGGAAGGCGGCGGCCAGCGCACCAAGGTCGTAGGCTTCGGCCTGGCGTTCGCCAAGCCAGCTGTGCACCGCGTCCGAAAAGCGCCCGGATGGCTTGGCGGTCATGCTGGTGTCGACGTAGGCCGCCTGGCTTGCCCGCAGGTTCAATAGCGCCATGCGCTCGACCGCCCTCGCCTCGTTCGGCGTGGCTGTCTGGCGGATCAACTGCATCGCCAGGTCGAAGGTGGCGGTGAACGAGCCGGTCGTGGTGACGCCGCCGTCTTCCACCACCATCGCGGCCGCATCGACGCGCGCCAGCGGAAAGCGGCGCGCCAGGTCGGCGGCGAACATCCATGAGGTGGTCGCGCGGCGCCCGTCCAGCAGGCCCGCTTCGGCCAGCAGGAAGGCGCCCACGCACATCGAAGCGACCGGCGCGCCGCGCGCGAAAGCACGGGCAATGGCCTTCACTTCCAGCGCCAGATTGTCGTGCGGGCGGGTGCAGCCATCACGATCGCCGATGTCCATTCCCGGTATCACCAGCAGGTCCCGCGAGGCGCGCAACTTGCGCGTGCCGATTGCCAGGCCGCCGGCCGCCAGGACGGTGCCGCCGGCAAGGCTCGCAACCCGGACCTCGAACAAGGGCCCAGCCGCTGCGCCGCGCATCGCCGCAGCGACGCGGTTGGCCAGCAGCAGGGTGTCGCACAGGCCGAAGATTTCCATCCCCATGCAGCCGTCGTAGGCCAGTACATTGATTTTCTTGGCAGTCATTTGTCCATATTGCCATGTTTATTTGCGATATGGCCAATGTCCTCGATGCCGGCCGGGACGGATAATCGCTTCACTGGCGGCGCCAGCCCTATCCTGAAAGGAACTGACCCATGCGCATCACCCACCTGCGAAACGCCACGATCGTTCTCCACATCGGCCCGCACAATATCCTGGTCGACCCCATGTTGGCGCGCAAGGACGCCCTGCCGCCGCTGCGTCTCTTCGTTCGCCGGCGCCTGCGCAACCCGACCGTGGAACTGCCGGCGAACGCAGAGGCAGCCCTGGCGAGCGTGACGCATTGCCTTATCACGCATTGCCAGAAGGGACATTTCGATCACCTCGACCGCGCCGCGAAGCAGTGGCTGCGCGCGCGCCAGACGCCCGTCATCTGTACGCCGCACGATTTCGAGCACCTGCGCAAGCGCGGCCTGAACGCGCAGCCGCTGCCCGCCAGCCACGCGCAGCCGCAGCCTTTCCTTGGCGGCAGGATCCGGACCGTGCCGTGCACGCACGGCCTCGGCCTGGTGGGCGCCGTCATGGAACACGGCGTCGGCTACCTGATCGAGATGCCGGGCGAACCGAGCCTGTACCTGTCCGGCGATACGGTGCTGACCGATGAAGTGCGCCAGTTCGTCCAGCGCCACCAGCCGGAGGTGTGCGTCGTACCGGCAGGCGGCGCGCACTTCGACCTCGGCGGCGACATCATCATGGGCGCGGACGAGGTCATCGAATTCACGCGCATCGCCCGCGGACGCGTCGTGGCGAACCACATGGAGGCGGTAAGCCACTGCCCGGTGCGGCGCAATGACTTGCGCCACGCGGCGCACCAAGCCGGGCTGGGAGAACGCCTGTCGATTCCACAGGACGGCGAAACCATCGCGTTCGGCCGCCGGCAGGCTGCCGCGTAGCGCACCGTCGCGGCAAGCCGAACAGGATCACTGCGATAGCGCCGCTCTGCGCCGCCGGCTTGAACAAGCCGCATCCTGGCCAGGCGGCGCGATCAGGACGCCGGCCGGCGCGATCCTTCATGCGCCGCTTCCTTCTCGCGCTCGATCAAGGCCGCCTTCCGCTCGATTCCCCAGCGGTAGCCGGATAATCCGCCATCGTTGCGCACCACCCGGTGGCAGGGAATCGCCACCGCCACCGGATTGGCCGCGCAGGCCCCCGCCACCGCGCGCACCGCCGCCGGTGCGCCGATGCGCCGGGCCAGCTCGGTATAGCTGACGGTTTCTCCCGCCGGAATCGCCCGCAGCGCCGCCCATACCCGCTGCTGGAAGGCGGTGCCGCGCAGGTCGAGCGGCAAGTCGAGGCCGATGCGCGGCGCTTCCACCAGGCCCACCACCAGCGCCACGGTGCGCTCGAATCCGGCGTCGGCGCCGATCAGGTCCGCCTTCGGGAAGCGGTCCTGCAGATCGCGCACCAGCAGTTCCGGGTCGTCTCCCATCAGCACCGCGCAGATGCCGCGTTCGGTCGCCGCGACCAGGATCGCGCCCAGCGAACAGGCGCCCACGGCGAAGCGGATCGCCTCGCCCGCGCCGCCGGCCTTGAAGCGCGTGGGCGCCATGCCCAGCATCGCCGCGCTGCCGGCATAGAAGCGCGCGCTGGAGTTGAAGCCGGCCGCATAGATCGCATCGGTGACGCTGCCCTCGGTCTCCAGCGCTGCGCGCACGCGTGCGGCCCGGCGCGCCGCCGCATAGGCTTTCGGCGTCACGCCGGCGTGCAGCTTGAATACGCGCTGGAAGTGGAAGCGGCTCATGCCGACCTGGCGGGCCACCGCGTCCAGGTCCGGTGCCTCGTCCAGCGCGTCGATCAGGCGGCAGGCTTCGGCGACCAGCAACGCCTGGCGTTCTGATAAAGGCGGCTGATCTGGCTTGCAGCGCAGGCAGGCGCGAAAGCCCGCGCTTTCGGCTTGCGCGCAGCTGTCGTGGAAGGCGACGTTGGCGCGCAGTGCGGGACGCGCGCCGCAGGACGGCCGGCAGTAGACGCCGGTCGTGCGCACCGAGTAATAGAAGACGCCGTCGGCGGCGCGGTCGCGGCTTTGTACGGCGGTCCAGCGCGCCGTGTCGCTGGCATAAGGAGCGGCGATGGTCTCGGTTTTCATGGCGCATTTCCGGTGATGGGTCGATGGCGTCATCCTGGCAGGCTTGGGTTTGTCCCGCATCTCACGTCTTGCTTTTGAATTCGCGATGCTAGAATCGGCCATCAATTATCGCCTTCCGGAGAGCAGTTTGGACGAATCCAGCGCGCAAGCGAGCACCCCCATCTTCCAGCAAATCAAGGATTACCTGGTCGGCGAGATCGCCACCGGGCGCTGGAAGGAAGGCGAACTGGTGCCCTCCGAACAGGCGCTGGTGCGCCAGTTCGGCGTGTCGCGCATGACCGTCAACCGCGCCGTGCGCGAACTGACCGCCGAGCAGGTGCTGACGCGGCGCCAGGGCTCCGGCACCTATGTCGCGCCGCGCAAATACCAGGCGACCCTGGTCGAGATCCGCAACATCGCCGACGAAGTGCGCGCGCGCGGCCACCGCCACGCCAGCCGTCTGCACCTGCTGGAACAAGCCGCCGGCAGCGAGGCGCTGGCGCTGCAGTTCGCGCTGGCGCCCGGCACGCCGCTGTTCCACTCGCTGATCGTGCACTTCGAAAACGAGGTGCCGATCCAGCTGGAAGACCGCTGGGTCAACCCGGCCTGCGCCCCGGCCTACCTGGAGCAGGACTTCGCCAGCATCACGCCGAACGAACACCTGATGGCGGTCGCCCCGCTGCAAGGGGCCACCTACAGCCTGGAGGCGCTGGAGGCGCCGCGCGACGTGGCCGAGCTGCTCGGCATCGACGGCCGCACGCCCTGCCTCGTGCTCAGGCGCAGGACCACGTCGCACGGCCGCGTGGCCTCGGTGGTCACGATGTGGCATCCGGGCCACCTGATCCAGTTTACGGGCGCCGTCGGGTAAAACCTTACCCAAATAGAATAAATTTTGACCGGTATGTACTACGCAGCCCGGTTCTCGCACATAATCGCTGCCAGTTAATTATTTGCGGGAACCAAATGGTTGAGGATGTATGAATGAGCTGGCCACGCCAGGCGCAGGCCAGCCGCCGCGCGTGCTGGTGCTCGACGACGACCAGTTCATGCTCGAGATGCTCGATGACATGCTGCACAGCATCGGGGTGCGCGACATCTATCTGGAAGCGTCCACCCGCCACGCCCTGTCCACACTCGCCGAGCAGGGTCCGGATGTCCTGATCTGCGACCTGGCCTTGCCTGACATGGACGGCATCGAGTTCCTGACGGCGGCGGCCGAACGTGGCTTTCGCGGCAAGGTGATCCTGCTGTCGGGCATGGATTCCGGGGTGCGCGATGCGGCCGGCGAACTGGCGCGCGTGCTCGGATTACGCGTGGCCGGTATCTTCCGCAAGCCCATCCGGCTCGACGAATTGCGCTCGGCCGTCACCTGTTAAGATTTTGTACAAACGCCCGAACACTCTTTAGGAAAATAAGGTATTATTCGGCCTAAATCCCCCGCCTGACGTCCTCCAGACGCCCTTCCCATTGAGTTCGCGCACTTTGCCTCCACCATCGTGTTGCAGCGGCTTTAACAGTAAGCGGAAGCCGGATGAGCCATAGGATCGGCATATCTCCAGGCGTACATTGATCCTTACCTCTCTTTGAGGAAAACATGAGCGAAAACATTAAACACATCAGCGATGCTTCTTTCGAAACCGACGTGCTCAAGTCCGAGCATCCGGTACTGGTCGATTTCTGGGCCGAGTGGTGCGGTCCATGCAAGATGATCGCCCCGATCCTCGAAGAAGTCGCGAAAGAATACAATGGCAAGATCACGATCGCGAAGATGGACGTCGACGCCAACCAGGCTATTCCGGCCCAGTTCGGCATCCGCGGTATCCCGACCCTGATCCTGTTCAAGAACGGTGAAGTCGCTGCGCAGAAAGTCGGCGCGTTGGCCAAGGGCCAGCTGACTGCCTTCATCGACAGCAATATTTAAGAAGAATCGCAAGCGGCGGCAGCGCGCCCGCGCTGCCGCCATTGTCCGGACGGGAATCCGGTCGGCTCCGACCACTTCCCAACGTGACGCTGTTTAACGCAGTTTATTGAATTCCACGTCGTTCCCTCCCCTACCTTTACCTTCCCGTCACGGGACACCCAAACAACATGCACTTATCTGAACTGAAGGCAATGCACGTCTCCGCGCTGCTGGAGATGGCCATCGGCCTCGACATCGACAACGCAGCCCGCCTGCGCAAGCAGGAACTGATGTTCGCGATCCTGAAGAAGCGCGCCAAGTCCGGCGAACAGATCTTCGGCGACGGCGCCCTCGAGGTGCTGCCCGACGGCTTCGGCTTCCTGCGCTCGCCCGATGCGAGCTACATGGCATCGACCGACGACATCTATATTTCGCCGTCGCAGATTCGCCGCTTCAACCTGCATACGGGTGACTCGATCGAAGGCGAAGTCCGCACGCCGAAGGATGGCGAACGCTACTTTGCACTGGTGAAGGTGGACAAGGTCAACGGCGAGTCGCCGGAAGCCTCGAAGCACCGCATCCTGTTCGAAAACCTGACGCCGCTGCACCCGAACGAGCCGCTGCGCCTCGAGCGCGACATGAACGGCGCCGAGAACATCACCGGCCGCATCGTCGACCTGATCTCGCCGATCGGCAAGGGCCAGCGCGGCCTGCTGGTCGCTTCGCCGAAGTCCGGCAAGTCGGTCATGCTGCAGCACATCGCCCACGCGATCACCTCGAACCACCCCGACGTCACCCTGATCGTGCTCTTGATCGACGAGCGTCCGGAAGAAGTGACCGAAATGCAGCGTTCGGTGCGCGGCGAAGTCGTCGCCTCGACCTTCGACGAGCCGGCCACCCGCCACGTGCAGGTTGCCGAGATGGTGCTGGAAAAGGCCAAGCGCCTGGTCGAAATGAAGAAGGACGTCGTGATCCTGCTCGACTCGATCACCCGCCTGGCGCGCGCCTACAACACCGTCATTCCTGCCTCGGGCAAGGTGCTGACCGGTGGTGTCGACGCCAACGCGCTGCAGCGTCCGAAGCGTTTCTTCGGCGCCGCCCGTAACGTCGAAGAAGGCGGCTCGCTGACCATCGTCGCGACCGCCCTGATCGAAACCGGCTCGCGCATGGACGACGTCATCTACGAAGAATTCAAGGGCACCGGCAACATGGAAGTGCACCTCGAGCGCCGCCTGGCCGAGAAGCGCGTCTACCCGGCGATCAACCTGAACAAATCGGGCACCCGTCGCGAAGAACTGCTGATCAAGCCGGACCAGCTGCAAAAGATCTGGATCCTGCGCAAGTTGCTGTACTCGATGGACGAGATCGAAGCGATGGAGTTCATCCTCGACAAGATGCGTGCGACGAAGACGAATATCGAATTCTTCGACATGATGCGCCGCGGCGGTTAAACCCGTTCAGGCATCATCGGAAAGGCGGCTGCGGCCGCCTTTTTTTATTTGCCAGTTGAACATGCACGCCGCCAAATGGTTGCCTTGGGGCGCAGGGCGATTTATAATCGTCGGTTCAGTAGTACTCACCCCGGCAAGTGACCGGCAATCGGGTCAAGAAGCAGGATGACCGACGAAGTGCTGTTTGGCTACCAAACCTACCAAGGCAGAACCATGAAAAACGAAATCCATCCAGAATACCGCGACGTTGTCTTCCACGACGTATCGTGCGACTTCAAATTCATCACCCGTTCGACCATCAATACCCGCGAAACGATCAACTTCGAAGGTAAAGACTACCCACTGGTCAAGATCGAGGTGTCGGCTGAATCGCACCCGTTCTTCACCGGCAAGCACAAGATCGTCGACACCGCTGGTCGCGTCGAGAAGTTCCGCCAGAAGTTCGGCGCCGTCGGTTCGAAGACCGCCATCGCGAACAACGAGGGTTAATTCCCTGGAAGCCCCGCGCGGGCTTCACCGAGCCCTTCACGGGCAACAAAAAAGGAGCCGACATTCGGCTTCTTTTTTTTCGCCGCTATACTAGCGCGACCATTCATTCCAGCATCAGACTTATCGATGAAACCAGTCCGTCTCCCTGCCGCCGCCACGCTCGCCCTGCCGCGCTGGGCCTTGTTCGCGCTTGGCCTGCTCTACATCCTGCCGGGCCTGATCGGCCGCGATCCCTGGAAGGACGACGCCGGCAGCTTCGGCATCATGTGGACGATGGCGCGCGGCACCCTGAACGACTGGCTGTATCCGAACATCGCGGGCCTGGCGAGCATCGACGACGGCCCGCTCGCGTTCTGGCTGGGAGCAATCTGCATCAAGCTGTTCGGCTGGCTGCTGGGCGACGTGCTGGCGGCGCGCGTGTCGAACATCGGCATCTTCGTGACCGGCGGCATGTCGCTCTGGTACACGGCCTTCCACCTCGGACGCCGTCCCGAAGCGCAGCCGCTGCGCCTGGCCTTCGGCGGCCAGCCGGAGCCGGACGCCTACGGCCGCACCCTGGCCGACACCACCGTATTGGTCTACCTCGGCTCGCTCGGCCTGCTGCTGTACAGCCACGAAACCCTGGCCGTCACGCTGCAAGGTTCATTGGTCGCCTATTTCCTGTACCGCGCGGTGCGCTATATCGAAACGGCCAGCGTGCGCAACGCCGCCCTGGTCGGCCTGTCGCTGGGCGCGCTGGCGCTCACGCGCGGCCCGGTCTCGCCGGCCGTGCTGCTGCTGGCGCTGCTCCTGTGCACGCGCCTGTTCCACATTCCCTTCGGCACCGCGCTGCGCCACATGGGCGTGGCGGCGGCGGCGACCGTCGCCCTGTGCATGGTCTGGATCCTGCCGGCGACCCTGGTGCAGCCCTACGGCGCGTCGCCGGTAGCGCACTGGCTCGGCGCGCACCTCGGCCAGTTCGACGTGCCCAGCTGGACCTCGATCAAGGCCTTCTTCCGGGTCGGCGTCTGGTTCTTCTGGCCGGCCTGGCCATTCGCCGGCTGGGCGATCTGGGCCTGGCGGCGCCAGGAAGACATGCTCCACATCGTGCTGCCGCTCACCTTCCTGGGCGCGCTGACGGGCCTGTTCCTGTGCGATGCGTCGCCGGAAAACGGCGACCTGCTGAAACTGCTGCCGCCGCTGGCCCTGATGGCCGCGTTCGGCCTGCCGACCATGAAGCGCGGCGCGATCAACGCCATCGACTGGTTCTCGGTGATGGCATTGACGACGCTCGCGGCCCTGGTCTGGCTGTTCTGGATCGCCAAGCTGACCGGCTGGCCGGCCAAGCTGTCGCACAACGCCCTCAAACTGGTGCCGGGCTTCGTGCCGGAATTCGGCATCGTCGCCTTCACGGTGGCGGCCAGCGTCTCGATCGGCTGGATCTGGCTGGTACGCTGGCGCGTCTCGCGTCAACGCACCGTGCTGTGGCGCGCCGTGGTGCTCTCGTCGAGCGGCCTGATCCTGCTGTGGGTCTTGCTGATGACCCTGTTCCTCCCGGACCTGAACTACAGCAAGAGCTACGCCGGCGTGGCGCAGGCGATTGCCGCCAAGCTGCCGCACGACGCCAACTGCATCGACACCAACGTGGGTGCGCCCCAGCGCGCCTCGTTCGCCTACTACGGACGCCTGCCTTTCGTGGGCGTCGAAGGCGGCAAATGCGATTACGTGCTGCTGCAGGACAGCGTCAAGACGCGCGACGACCGCGAACTGTTCCACCTGTGGGGCACGCGCGGCGCCACGCTGCTGTGGGAAGGCCGGCGCGCCTCGGACCGCGACGAACGCTTCCGCCTGTACCGGCGCGCGCGCTGAGCGTCGTTCGGCATTACCCTGAAGCCGCCCTCCCGGGCGGCTTTTGTCTTTGGGCCGCGGCGATTACCCCGCCCGCCAGGCCCATGAGCAGCATGGCGTAGAACGGCGCCTCCGGTACCGGCGAGACTGTCAGGTCGGCGCCAAAGCTGCCGCCGCCCGCCCCCACGACCTGGCCATCGACCCGCAGGGCGTACTGTCCGCTGGCGAGATTCAAGTCCGCCACGCTCCAGGAATCGACGGGATTGTCGCCGAAGCCCGTCAGGTCGACGCCCGCCACCGCATTCCCGATCACGGCCAGTGTCTGCGGGTTGTAGCGGTACAGGGACAGGCCCGTGATCAGGAGGTCTTTCGAGCCCGGCGAATCGAGGAAGGACGAGGTCAGCGAAGCGCTGGCGTCGAAGGGCGTGCCGGCGACAGCAAAAGTGAACAGGTCGGCGAAGGTGCCGCCGCGCTGCGCGCCCGTAAAAGTGTCGCCGAAGAAGGCATTCAGGCCTCCGGCCCCGTCCGCCACGGTGGCCAGCGCGAAGCTGCGTTCGATCACTTGCGCCTGCGCTGGCGGCACGCCCGCGAGGACAGCCCACAGGATGGCCGAGCGTGCGGCGCTTGATACAAACGATGGTCGTTTCATGCTGCCTCCATGGCAAGTTGCGGCAGAACGTCCCGCCGGGTTGTTTGCGTCTCCTCAATCACGGGGTGCAAGCGGGGCCGACAATGGTAAAGCGCCTTGCGATCCTGATCCGCCCCCCTTAGGAGGAGACAACATGAAAAGCGTAACGTTCTCGGAAATCGTCAAGGCGCCGCCCGCGGGCCTGCGCGGCCTGCCTCCCCTGACCGCGTATGGCCTGACACTGGCAGTGGGCATGCCGCTGCTGGTGCTGGCCTTGCGCACTTTCGACCCCGGTGCGCCGCTGGCCGCCATCGTGCTGCCGGTGCTGGCCGGCCTGGCCCTGCCGCTGGGCGCCAGCGCGCCCGGGCGTCTCGAGGTCGGCACCCGCTTCGACGCCCGCCACATGCGCGCCACGCTCGACGCCTCGCTCACCGCGCTCGGCTTCCATGCCATGTACACCGGCCCCGACCGCATCCGTTACCTGAAGGCCGGCGCCAGCCCCTGGCGCGCCCAATCGGTCAGCGTGCGTATCCATCCGCACAGCCTCGAAGTGGTCGGCCCGATCCCCACCCTGCGCAATCTGCAGGCACTGCTGGCCGGCACCGCCACCGTCCCGGCTGCCCCGGTGCATCTCATCGCGCAGCGCAACGATCTTTCAAACAGGGAAAGTGTTGCCGCTGCAATCCAAATCAGCGATAATGCGGAGCGCGTTGCCGGGATGGCGGAATAGGTAGACGCACGGGACTCAAAATCCCGCGCCGCGAGGCGTGCCGGTTCGATTCCGGCTCCCGGCACCACAACGTTGTATTCCAGAACATCAGCACTACGCAAAACCCGCATGCTTACTGGCATAGCGGGTTTTTTGTTGCCCGAGTCTGCCTCGCACAGTAGCATTGTGTGCATATTCACACAGCATATTGTTGCAATATTATTAAATTTCAATTAATCACATGAATTTTCCATGTGGCTATGCT
>Ga0213838_1000528_pt1 | contig 27064 bp, 32 predicted proteins | sample SWPATP13_FD_160577 | JGI IMG/M metagenome (GOLD analysis project Ga0213838, IMG submission 160577) | Coastal seawater microbial communities from Marineland, Florida, United States - SWPA TP1 #3 | ecosystem: Environmental > Aquatic > Marine > Coastal | place: USA: Florida | collected 2016-08-06 | reverse complement strand
GACGCTCGTGCTTTATATAGAACTTCTCATCTAATAAATAAATCAATATCCATGATTCAATCGTTTTTAGTCATGGATGTTTTTATTCAACATGGCGTTTTGGTTGTTTATAATAAAGGTTCAAACGGTACATCGATCTGTATGTGGGCTTAGTTATATTAACCTAGAGATGCCTATGTATTGGGCTCTGTGAACTTCCAAATTTGAGTATCAATCCTATAGGACTTAAACTATGAAAAAATTAGTCATCACAATTATCGCTTTATGTGTATTGCTCGCTGGTATCAGTGCATAAACAGCAACACCAGATATGATATTCGTCTGTACTGATTGAGGTAAGGGTAACTAGTCTAAATGGGTTACAAGTGATATCGATATTATACCTAGTACAGACAAGATTAGGTCAGTAACTACAGCTATGGTTAAGAATATCAAAGAAGTAAGCGGTAAGGACGAATCCTTGATGATAACGTGATACTGAATTCCCTTCATCATGAGAGAAATACAAAGTCACGCACATAAAAGCCACTCATCTAGAGTGGCTTTTTTATATCGATATTTCGATTACTGGCTAGTGACGTAAGCTACCACGAACTCAGTAATAGAGACCATATCTTTGATAGCGATGTATTCTTCCGTGGTATGAACTTTTGCCATGCCAGTGGATAGGTTAACCGTTGTTAAGCCTTTCGCATTAAAGTTATTGGCATCGCTACCGCCGCCAGTTCGTTTGGTATTTGGCGTAACTCCTAATGATTCAAACGCGGCTTTGATGGATTCAATGTGCGGGTGATCATCGGCAATGACGAAAGCATCGTAAGCGCGTGTCGATTCGATTTCTACTTTTGCTCCGAATAGTTCAGCGCTGCTTTTGAATGTGTTGATCATGTGATCGACTTGCTGCGTGAGTTTGTCCGCGTTAAGCGAACGAGCTTCAGCAACAACTTGTAGTTCTGGCATCACAATGTTTGTTGCTTGCCCACCTTCCACTACACCAATGTTGGCGGTTGTTTCTTCATCGATACGAAGCAGGTTCATCTTAGTGATCGCGTCTGCCGCGACTTGGATTGCGCTGATACCTTCTTCTGGCGCTAGGCCAGCATGTGCAGGGCGGCCAGTGATATTCGCGACGATTTTTTGCTGACCAGGGGCTGCGTTTACAATTGTGCCGATAGGGCCGCCCGTATCAAGAACGATAGCGTTCTTAGATTGGATGTAAGACATATCGAAGTTCAAAGAGCCAAACAAACCACCTTCTTCATACACTGTAAAAGCGATTTCAATCGTTTGATGCTCTAATCCATCCGCTTTAATACAACGAACTGCTTCCATGATGGCTGCAATGCCAGATTTATCATCGCCACCAAGAATTGTATTGCCCTTCGAACGAATAATGCCATCTTCGATAATTGGTTCAATGCCGATACCCGGAGTCACAGTGTCCATGTGGCAACTGAATACTGTGCTGCCCTCAAGGGAGCCTTCAAGTTTCGCGTAAATGTTGAAACCGTTAGACACTTCTTCAGGAACTGCAAGCTTGTGGACTTCAAAGCCTAACTCACCGAGTTGTTCAGCAAGAGTCTCTGCGATCGCTTTTTCATTTTTTGATTCACTGTCAATTTTTACCAATTCGAAAAAGTGTTCGACTAAACGTTGTTCATTAATTTGGGTCATTGTTAACTTCTCATTATGGCTAGCAGCAAAAAGTGCCTGCTAGTAGTAGGAACAGGAAACACAATATAGCCTTGCTTTAAGGAATAATTGCCTGCGCTAAATCAATATATCGTTCGGATCTGAAATAAAAGGTAATAATTCTGTCGCGGTGTGAATGTCGCACGGCTATTGGATTGATAATCCGTATGGGAATAAAGCTTTTATCGTTCGAAATTGAAAAGCACACGACCGCTTTAGATTCGAATTGATGAACTAAAAGATCTAGGAGCAGGCTCACGCACTAAGAAACGGATTGTTATCGGTTAGTGGTCTGGGTTTATTTCGCCATTGCTATCAAGGTTCGACCTAGCATCATTTCCACCTCTTTACGCGCTTCTTCCCCTAACTCATGAACAATAAGAGTAATGATTTTATCAATGAACCTGTGGGAAAAGTTACAGTCATCACCGCTTACAATGGAATGATGGAACACAAGCTTAAATATCGACATGAAACTGCTGTTAGTTAGAGCGTTTGCCCAACTAGACGTGAGTGCTGATAAAGATGTGGTGATGTCGAGTTGATCAATTGCGGTCTTGATGAATCGTCCTTCGAGCGCGGAAGTAAAATCCGTTTTTTTCGGGAAATGGTGGCTAATGCCGGTTCGAGAAATCCCGGTTTCTTTACTTAATGTAGTGTATGACATTTTGTCATAACCAAGCTCTATTAACTGGTGGGTAGCAGCTTCGAGTATGGTGTTTATGGTAATGAGGGTATCTTGTTTACTACGTTTAGGCATTGAACTGAATTTTTATAGTATTTAATGTCGATAAATACCATTGTACTGTTAGGGAATGAAGTATTCTATAATTTGCCGTCGTTTATGCTTCCTCCTTGACTAACATCAAATATTTTCATCTTGAATGTTTAAAAAGCAAGCGATGAAAATCAATCTGCTATTTTTACAGCCTCAATTTTTGCTGTATTGAGAGTTGTACAGTCAAAGTTCATTGTAGGTCTCTGAAAAATAAAAACATTTACCATTGTTAATTTAATGTTAAATTTGTGTACTGGTGATTTTACACTTAGAACGGTTAAACACCTATCTCTCTAGTTTCTTTGAATATTTCCATCTATCAGCATTTTGATTCAAGTTATTTGTATCAACGCTAAGGTCGTTGAACGTTCACTAATGTAATGAAGAATCTAAGGGAGTAGAGCATGTCGACTGTATTTAACCCACTCGGTACAGATGGATTTGAGTTTGTAGAATATACCGCTGCCAATACAGAAGGGATCGCGCAACTTAAGTCGCTGTTTAGTTCATTAGGCTTTGCTGAGATCGCGAAACATCGCTCTAAAGAGGCGTGGCTATATCGCCAAGGTGACATCAACTTTATCGTGAATGCCGAACCACATAGTCAAGCTGAAGAGTTTGCATCGATTCACGGCCCGTCAGTGTGTGGCATGGCTTTTCGCGTCAAAGATGCAAAGGTAGCGTTTGAGCACGCCATCGCCAACGGAGGCAAGCCTTATCAAACTCAAATAGGGCCAATGGAACTAAGTATTCCTGCGATCTATGGTATCGGGGATAGTCTACTTTATTTCGTTGACCGATACGGTTCTCGCGATATTTATGATGTCGATTTTTGTTTTTATGATGATGTCGATAAGCGTTTAGCAGAAAAAGACACCGGCCTATACGAAATTGATCACCTTACTCATAACGTGAAACAAGGACATATGGATGTATGGTCTGGCTTTTATGAGCGCATTGGCAACTTCAGAGAGATCCGCTATTTCGATATTGAAGGTAAGCTAACAGGCCTAGTGAGCCGAGCCATGACAGCCCCGTGTGGCAAGATCCGCATACCTATCAACGAATCTTCTGATGATAAATCACAGATTGAAGAGTTCATTCGAGAGTACAAAGGGGAAGGTATTCAACACATCGCTTTAACGACGGATGACATTTACCAAACGGTTCGAACGCTGCGTGATGGTGGTATGGACTTTATGCCAACCCCAGACACTTATTATGAAAAAGTGGATGAGCGTGTCGTCGGCCATGGTGAAAATAAAGATGACTTACGAGAACTAAGAATTCTGATAGATGGCGCACCAATGAAAGATGGCATTTTGTTGCAGATCTTTACTCAGACGGTAATCGGGCCTGTGTTCTTCGAAATCATTCAGCGTAAAGGCAACGAAGGATTTGGCGAGGGTAACTTTAAAGCACTATTTGAATCTATCGAAGAAGATCAGATCCGTCGAGGGGTACTAGATAATGCATAAGCCTATTTCTTATCCCCATAAGGAAGGCGTGTGCTCGAAGCAGGCTCATGCCGACTTTCCTGAGGGCGGTATCTATGAGCGAGAAGCGGGCCGAAGTGGGTTCTTTGGCCCGGCGGCTCACTTTCATCACCAACACGCTCCAACCGGTTGGAGTGAGTGGGAAGGGGAGCTAAAACCTCGTGCGTTTGATTTCACTCAGGTCAAACAAGCGGATCAAACATCTCCTTGGAGTGTGCCTGCACTGCTTCATAACAACGACGTAAAAGTCAAAGTGTGGCGCATTGACCAAGACATGCAACACCTAGTGCGTAATGCCGATGGTGATGAGCTTCTGTTCATTCACCAAGGTGCTGCCGAATTGTTTTCAGACTATGGTCATTTGTCTGTTTCTGAGGGGGATTATGTGATGATCCCTCGGTCAACGACCTGGCGGTTGGAAGTGAAAGAGCCATTGTTCGTGCTCATGATCGAAAATACCGACGACGCCTATTCATTACCTGAAAAAGGACTAGTTGGGAATCATGCAGTTTTTGACCCTGCGGTACTGGAAGTTCCAAGCATTAACGATACGTTTAAAGCACAGTACTCGGAAACCTCGACTCAGGTTCAAGTGAAGCGCCATGATCAAGTTAGTGTGATTACGTATCCGTTTAACCCGCTTGATGCCATTGGCTGGCATGGCGATTTGTCGGTAGTGAAGCTGAATTGGCGAGACATTAGGCCGTTGATGTCTCATCGATACCATCTTCCCCCTTCTGCACACACGACTTTTGTTGGTGGCGGTTTTGTGATTTGTACTTTTGTCCCAAGACCCATTGAAAGCGACCCTGGTGCACTCAAAGTGCCTTTTTATCATAACAATGATGACTACGACGAAGTGCTGTTTTATCACGCAGGAGACTTCTTTAGCCGAGACAACATTGAAGCCGGAATGGTGACTTTCCACCCTGCAGGGTTTAGCCACGGACCACACCCAAAAGCATTTAAAGCCGGGCTAGAATACAAGAAGAAATTCACCGATGAAGTCGCCGTTATGATTGATACTCGTCATGCGCTTCAGTTTAGCGATGAAGCTCGACAAGTAGAAAACGAAGAGTACGTATATAGCTGGCGCGAGCAACCATCTAAATAGGGAGATACTGATGAAATTAGCCACAATGAAAAACTCATCTCGAGATGGTCGTCTGGTCGTAGTATCACGAGATCTAACGAAATGTGTTTCAGTTGAGAGTATTGCCCCTACGTTGCAATATGCGCTTGATAATTGGGATGACGTATTCGGGCAGTTACAAGATGTGTACTGCACATTGAATGATGGAAACGCTTCTAATGCCGTGACCTTTCATAGCTCTGATTGTCACTCGCCTTTACCTAGAGCTTATCAATGGGCTGACGGATCCGCTTATGTTAATCACGTTGAATTGGTCAGAAAAGCGCGGGGCGCGGAAATGCCTGAAAGCTTTTGGCACGACCCGTTGATGTACCAAGGTGGTTCTGATTCCTTCATTGGCCCTTGTGATGATATCCCGCTAGGGAGCGAAGAGTGGGGGATTGATTTTGAGGGGGAAGTTGCGGTGATCACTGGCGATGTGCCAATGGGCGTGCAATCTTCTGATGCCGCGAGTCACATTCGTTTATTAATGCTTGTGAATGATGTATCGCTTCGCGGTCTCATTCCCGGAGAACTGGCGAAAGGATTTGGCTTCTTCCAATCCAAGCCGTCTTCGGTATTTTCGCCCGTTGCAGTAACCCCAGACGAGTTGGGTGATCACTGGCAAGGTGAGAAACTTCACCTTCCTTTAATTTCCACCTATAACCACAACTTGTTTGGTAAACCCAATGCTGGCGTGGACATGACTTTTCACTTTGGTGAGTTGGTCGCGCATGCCGCAAAAAGTCGCCCATTGGCTGCGGGCGCGATTATTGGCTCTGGTACGGTATCCAATAAGCAAGGTACTGACTTTGGAACATCAATCAGTGAAGGTGGCGTCGGTTATTCATGTATCGCTGAAGTACGAATGATTGAAACGATCAGAGATGGCAAGCCGACAACAAGTTTCATGAAGTTTGGCGATAGCATCAAAATCGAAATGTTTGATGAAACAGGTCAATCTATTTTCGGTGCTATTGATCAAACCGTGGTCGAATATAAAGCGTAATAGGAGCGCCAATGTCTGCAGAGAATAACTTAACGCTTTATGGGTATTGGCGCTCATCAGCCGCTTATCGAGTTCGCATAGCATTGAACTTGAAAGGGCTAGAATATCAATCTCACTCTGTCCATTTAGTGCGTGACGGTGGAGAGCAGCACAGTAGTGACTACCATGCACTGAACCCAACAGAATTAGTCCCGACGCTGATTCACAACGGTTTGGTTATTGGGCAGTCTATGACAATTCTTGAATATCTAGATGATACTTTTCCGCTCCCTTGCACGCTTCCGGCTGGTGTAAATAAATACTTGGCCAAAAGCTTGGCTTATGACATCGCAATGGATCTACACCCAATTAATAACCTTAGAGTGCTTCAGTACTTAAAAGAAGAATTAAGCTGCACCGATGAACAAAGTAAGCAGTGGTATCAGCACTGGGTCAGAGTTGGTTTTAAGTCGATAGAAGAGAAGCTTGCTAAGTTAGCAGAGCAAAACTTAAACGCGAATGCTGGGGGGTTTGTTTTTGGGCAAGAGCCAACCATTGCAGATATATGTTTAATTCCTCAGGTATATAATGCCATTCGGTTTGAAGTCGACCTTAGTGAGTTTCCAATGATCGAATCTATTTGGATACACGCGAATACACACAAAGCATTTCAAGATGCGAGCCCAGAAAATCAACCGGATGCGGTGAGCTAACCGTTCCGATTGAATCCCTATAGGTTTATTTTCAGCTTCGTCTTTATACATGAAACTCACTGGCTAGGCTGTTTTAGCGAAACGTAATTTCGCCCCGCTTCTTTCGCTTGATATAAGGCTTTGTCAGCGACATCAATTAACTGGATTGGTTTCTCACATTCAGATGGAATTCCCCCGGTTACGCCAGCGCTGATGGTGATGAAGTCGTTACATGGTGAATATTCATGTCTGAGTTTCATTTCTTCAACAGCACAACGTATTTCATCGGCGTACGTCACAGCAGCATAAACATCGCAATCTGGTAACAGTGCTAAGAACTCTTCCCCTCCAACTCTAAACAAAGTTGCATTTGAAGAAGGCGGTAAAACAGATCGCATCACTTGGGCGGCATCTCTTAACGCTGTGTCACCAGCTAAGTGGCCATAGTGATCGTTATAGGGCTTGAAATAATCGATATCAAAAATTACGACACAGATTTGTTTTTGCGTTTCGTATGCTTCTTTCCATAGAGTAGGCACTCGCTGATTGAAGTGCGTTCTATTTTTTAGCCCAGTGAGTGCGTCTGTTTCAGAAAGTTCTTTGATTTTGTCGTTGGCTTCAGAGAGCTCGGTGATCAAGTGATCCCGTTCGATATTCTCGTGTATCCACTGAATAGACAGCCGATGCAGCTTACTTGCATAAATGAACAGATAAATCAGCCCCGTTACAATAATGGTTCCACCGGCCAAATACTGCTGAGGAACCCAAATCAGATAAACAGCGACAGGCCCGAGTAAAGCCCAAAAGTAAGCATGAAAGGCGATTTTAAAGTTGATGTGGTAAATGATTCCACCAAATGCTAATCCGCAACAAATCATGACCACGGGGAGTAGCGTATGTTCTAGGCCGCTATTGAGAGTAACGATAGCGCCACCCGCCCAAACAAAGCTGATCGCAGAAGAAGAAAGGCTATAGCAAACATACGTGAGTTTTGAACGCGCAATTTGCTGAATTTTTCTGCTTAAAGAGCGGATATAGCAATAGCGGAATAAGATAACGACCATCAAAATCAGATACCATGCGATAGCTTTCAGGGACAGGTCAAAAAGGAATTGCGCCAAAATACAGCAAAGAAGCCCGGCAATCAGGTGATTTAGAGCGACAAAAGGGTAACTATTGAACGCAGATCGGTAGGACGCTTCAAGCGATTTTATAATATATGGAGAGGGTTGCGTGTTCATAGTTATCATATACAGATCGGTGTGTTGTTACTATAAGCACAATTCGACCCTTTTCAATAAAATATATGAAGAAATTGATAGATGTATCATCATTTATTGTATAAATACTCTAATTATGAAACGTAAAGGTGAGAGCAATCGTTGTTGATATAAAACACTATAATTAGTCGAAACCGCCTAGACGAAGCATCAAATGACTCCTAACTTTAAAATATATTCGAATCTAAGTGAGGGAGTAGGGCGATGAAGCTGATAGCTCGTGTAAGTACATTAATGCTTATGGCGTATTCAACATTAGCAATAAGCCAAAGTTTGAATTCTCTAACTTATTTAACTGAAGAATACCCGCCTTATAACTTTAGTGAAGAAGGGAAAGTGACAGGGATAGCGGTTGATCTGTTGTTATCCGCTTCAAAAGAGGTGGGAGAAGAAATCTTCGGCAATGATATTGCGCTTCAACCTTGGGCCCGCGCGTATCGTTCAACATTGATTAAGCCAGATACCGTCCTCTTTTCTACCACGCGAACGACGTTACGTGAAAATTTGTTTTACTGGGTAGGGCCAATTGCCGAAACTCGCATCGTCATTTTGGCTAAGAAATCTCACGAAATAAAAATAGAAAGTGCAATGGATCTTGCTCAATATCGAATTGGAGTGATTCGGGATGATGTGGGTGAACAGCTCTTGTTAGAAGCGGGTGTGCCAAGAGATTCTATCCAAGAAAACTCCTATGCCGAGAACATTGCGCAACAAATACAAAAGGAACGCATAGATTTATGGGCGTACGAAGAAAATGTAGCAAAATGGTGGATAGCCACGGCTGGATATCGAGCGTCTGATTACGAAGTTGTGCATGTTCTGCAAGAGGGCGAGCTTTATTTTGCATTGAATAAAAGTACCGATATTCGCCTAGTTAAACGCTTACAAAAAGGCGTTGATCTGGTAAGAGAAACCAAGAATGAAGATGGCGTAAACAAATTCGACGCAATTCTTAACTTATATCGTTAAGTTTTTGTAACTAAAATGGAAAGAAGCCACTAGAGAGTGGCTTCTTTGTTTTATCTTTTCTATTGCTACTTAACGAAGCTTTCGAGCATCGAAATGAGTTCATTTTCGGTTTCAGGCTCTTTGCTTAGTTCGAATTCGGCAGATGAACCGCCTTTGAGCATGTAGGCTGTTGTTCCACAGTGGTCGTAGTGAAACCACTTACCATTTACACAAACATCCGTGTAGCATCGTGGGTCTTGTTTCAGTTCCATATGACTTGTTCCTTAAATAACATTTGCCTAACAAAATTAAATCTAATTGATTACAAGATTGTTAAAATTGATTTGGATCAATATTAATAACGTTTAAAGTCGTTTAATGACAAAAATAAGACCAAAGGAGTAGAAGAAAATGTCGTTTGAAGCGTTTGAACGCGAGGTAAACCAGAAGATAAATCTTGATTGAATTAAGATTCCCACATACGCTTGCTGATAGAAAATTCGTTAACCTTTTGTTTTCGTTGAAGTGATAAATAATGACCAATATCTTTATCGTAGTAGTGCTACTTGTTGTGTTTTTTTACGTAATTCAAAAGTACGTTATTAAGCACGATGACACCAAAGATCATGCCTATCAAAAGAAAAGCAGTTTGATGACAATGCAAGAAGCCGCTTTTTACAATGCATTGAAAGCGGCGGTTGGCGAACATGGCGCGGTATTTTCCAAAGTGAATATGTCGAATGTTTTGGCTCCTGCTAAGTCAAACAACAAGAAAAACTGGTTTATTGCGAACAGCAAAATCGCGAAAAGCTATTTTGATTTTGTCGTGTGCGACCCGCGGACATTAGAAGTGCGTGTCATCGTAGAGTTGGATAATGGCAAAGAGCTGAATAAAGGAAAAGTTGAGCGCGAAAAGCTATTAATGCATGTTTGTAAATCTGCAGGTGTTCCATTGATAGGCGCGTCAGTAAAACACAGTTACCAAGTCAGCCGCCTTAAACGTTTACTGGCCGCACATATCGATTTGATTGAACCGTCAAAAGAGGTTCGCTTCTGCCGCAAATGTGGCAGCCCAATGATCATTAAAATAGCAAACCAAGGGGACTTTAAAGGCCGACGATTTTTTACTTGTAGCCGCCAACCTAATTGTACTTACACTGAAAATTACAATGTAGTCTTTGAAACAGAAGAAGAATAGTATTCATCCTGCATAGAATAGAGTTAGCACCTATAGTTAAATTTAGGTGTTAACTGTTTTAGGGTGACTGCATGAGAATTTTCCCTCTTTCAATACTTGTGTTTTGCAACGCAGCATTTGCTCAAATCGACTCCATTACACTCACACTCCCATCTCAAAAAGATAATACTCACCTTTACTATCATGAGTTGCTCCAACGTTCGCTTGCTCTAGTCGACGTGGAACTGGTCATCCAAACTTTTGATAAACACATTCCTCAGAAGCGAATGGTTAAAATGGTTGAAAGGGATCAGCTCTCATTGATGTGGCTTATTCAAACTGGCGAGCGTGATGCCAAGTATGGGTATGTAGAAACACCTATCACCAACGGCCTAATAGGGCAGCGTGTTATGTTGATACCTAAAGGTTCTCAGAAACAATACCAGCGAATCTCCAGCCTAGCTGATTTGCAAAAAAGTGGGCTAGTCGGTGGGTTAGGGGTTAATTGGTATGATGAAAAAGTATGGAGAGCAAACGGGTTAGCCGTGTTTATTCAAGATGGAGAGTGGCGTGAGCTTTATCAACTCTTGACCGCGAATGGGGAGGTCAATTATTTCCCGAGAGGTGTGAATGAGATCAAGAATGAAGCATTATTTAATCCGCATTTAGAAATAGAAAGAAGCCTACTATTAGTGTACGAGCGAGACTACCGCTTTTATTTAAGCGAGAGTGCATCTAAATACCAGTTGATTTTAAACCAAGCCTTAGGAAAGGCGTTAGAGGTGGGGTTAGTCGATGAGCTTGTAGAAAAATACTGGAAGCAAGATTTAGAGCAGCTAAGCATCAGTACACGTACTCGTATCATGTTGAACAACCCGTAACTGACTTGCCTAGCTAAGTATAATACTGTGATATTGTTCAATATTTTTGTTGGTGCTGTGCCTAAATTATATGCGGATTGGTGTTTATAAGAGCAAACAGACACTTTCAGGTAAATTTATGCTTGCGCGTCACGAAATCACTCGTTAATATCGCTCTCGTTCTAAAGGAATGCGTCCGTAGCTCAGTTGGTTAGAGTACCGCCTTGACATGGCGGGGGTCGGTGATTCGAGTTCACTCGGACGCACCATTCCTTCTGTTGTTTTTGTCATGCAACAACGATTGATTTAGTCACAATTCGTTTGATAGAAGATTTAGAACATAGTGCGTCCGTAGCTCAGTTGGTTAGAGTACCGCCTTGACATGGCGGGGGTCGGTGATTCGAGTTCACTCGGACGCACCATTATTCGTTCTTTATGAACAAGCAAAAAAGCCCGCATTTATTGCGGGCTTTTTTGTATCTCAAATTTCTGATTTCCATTATTTCTCAACTCAAAGCATCCAATCTACAAGACATGTAAAAATATACAGCCCAACATTCGCTACGATGAGCGCTACTTATATTGAAATTTTCTGCATTTTCCTGATAATTTAACCAGATTTGTAAGTAAGTATCTGATGAAAAAGACTTTATTAGCAATGATGCTCATGAGTTAGATACTAGGCAGAAAAATTCTATATTTAAATGCAGAATTTTGCTGTCTAATAACTGTTAGCTTACCTCGGTAATTTAGGTGCAAAATTTGGCATGAATTTTAGAAATCATATTGAAGAAGTGGGTTTGTTAGTAGATAAACTTCGACTAAAGAATAGAGTCCAGGTTAAAAGTCGTTCAGATTTAGTTAAATTGGCTCGTAAAAGTTCAGGTTTATATTGGATTGAAACTGACATGCCAATCGGCGAATTAAAGTTAGCTATACAAAAATGTTCTGGGAAGTTAAAAAAAACACGGAAGACTAAACCTGATGGAGTTGGATTCACTCAACAAGTCAATGGTTTTCAAATCATTTATGCAGGTACTGAAAATGATTTACAGAAGCGACTTTTAGAACACCTTTTAGATGAAGGTAACGCAGGTACAACTAAAATGTCGATAAAAATAGATTGTCCACTGTTTTCAAAATATAGTTGGTTTGTCAGTTGTGTTTACTTGAAAGATTACCCTACTCGTTACGCGATAGAAGCATGGTGGAGGCTCAATATTGGCTGGCCACCATTCTGCATACGATAAGCTAACAAACTGTTCAAGAGGGATTCGCAACGTGTGGTATTTTCACTATGCGTTGGTTTTAGTGTTTAAGGTGGAATGCGGCGGCTTCGGTATTGTGTTGCTCACCCCTTAACAGGGCGTTATATTCAATCGAGGGCTCAATGTCGAATAGTAGTTTAGATATTATTGCTGAAAGGCTAAAGGTTCCTTTAGGATCTGTTGCTATAGCTAACAGGAAACAGCTCCTTTTGTTTAGTGTGTTAAGTCTAATTGTGACCGTTGTGGGGGTGATGCCAACAAAGGTTTCAATGCTGGGAATTGAATTTGATGCCAGTAATCAGCGAGCCTTCCTCGTACTCCTAACTCTAGGAGTGGTCTATTATCTCGTCTCCTTCGTTGTCAGCATGCTTTCTGATTTAATGTCATGGAAAGTATTATTTACTTTGAATAAAGAAAAGCTCCTTACGAACCTTGATGATTTCGATATATCGCACTTGAGCAAAGAACAGGTTTTAGAGCAAATGAAGTTAGAAACTAGCACGATAAGCCAAAGTAAGTTGCTATTTTCTGTTCGCATATTAATTGATGTAGTTGTTCCAATTACATTAAGCTTATTTTCAATTTTTTGTTTGGTGTCAGCAGCTTTAATATAACAAGATGCTCAAGCAGACAGCTAACGTGTGGCATTTTTGGTTCGGTCTAGTTTAGTGTTTATGGTGGCTTTGCTTGAGTGTCGTCGCGTTAGCTGCTACTTAGCAAAGCGTTATGTGATTGGAGAATGTATGGCAGATATAGCAACAATTAGTGCCGCTTTAACGAGCATTAAAACAGCAGCAGATTTAGCTAAGATCATCAAAAATGGCGATAAGACATTGGAGCAAGCTGAAATAAAGTACAAACTTGCTGAGCTTATTAGTGCATTAGCTGATGCGAAGATGGAAATAGCCGAAGTCAGGGAGCTTGTGTTAAGTAAAGATAAAGAATTGTTAGCCCTTAAAGATCTCTTCAAACAGCAAAAAAATATGGAGTGGGATGAGCCGTATTACTTTCATGTACAAGATGGCCAGCGAGAGGGACCTTATTGCCAGAAATGTTACGATAGTGAGAAAAAGTTAGTTCGGTTGATCAATCGTGGTTTTGGTGTGGGCGTGTGGCACTGTTATGCATGTAAAACAACTGTCACTGATGATAGTTATGTGCAAGAGTCGTACTAATCACATAACAATCTGTTTAAGAGTGATTCGCAATGCGTGGCATTTTTACTATGCGTTGATTTTAGTGTTTAAGGTGATATGCGGGAGCTTCGGTATTGCGTTGCTCACACCTTAACAGGGCGTTAGCTATATAAGAGGATGAAATGAATACAGCGGATGTAATGCGAGAGTACAATGAGTTTGAACGCAAGCTTATTCACTCGTTTAATGGCGTAAAAGAGTCAGATAGTAATCTGACTAAATTCGTGTCTAAAGATCGTCACGGTAGTTATATTTCGTTCTTTGACTTTGATGAAAGCCTCACTGAATCAATAGTTAAAGAGCAACTTGCTTACTTTGGCCAACGCAAATTATGCTTTGAGTGGAAGACATATAGTACCGATAAACCAAGCAATATCGGCAGTGTATTACTCGCTAATGGTTTTGAACAAGAAGATACCGAATCATTTATGGTTTTAGACCTTTCTAAAACAGCTAACGAATTCTTCGATGAATCTCAGATCACAGAAGTTTTCGATAGCCAAGGCATTCGTGATGCAATAAAGGTTCAAGAAAAGGTATGGGGTGGGGATTTCGATTGGCAATACAACTACTTAATGAGCCTCAAAGAGCAATCTCCAGATTCGGTATCCATTTATGTTGTGTACGTAGATGGACAGCCAGTAACTTCTGCTTGGTTAACATTTAATGGAAACAGCCCATTTGCAGGTATTTGGGGTGGAAGTACAATCAAAGAATTTCGAGGCAATGGGTATTATAGATTGCTCCTAAATAAGCGTATCGCTGAAGCCAAGTCGAAAGGTGTAAAATACCTCATAATCGATGCCTCAGAAATGAGTAAACCGATAGTATCAAAGCGTGGATTTGAAGTCGTAGCGACAACAACGGGCTACACTTCACCAAATAGCTAACAAAGCATTTATGAGTGTTTCGCAACGCTTGGCGTTTTCGCTTTGCTCAAGTATAGCCAAGCGCCGCTCACACCTTAATGCGGCGTTAGGCAAATAGGAGCAGACATGGACATCGCGGTACTAACATTTGACGGATTTAATGAACTTGATTCATTTATAGCAGCGGGGATTTTGAACCGAATGAAAGACGCTGGTTGGAATGTACAAATAACGAGTCCATCTAAGTACATCACTTCAATGAACGGAGTTATAACTCAATCTCAACAGCCTCTAGAGTTTGCGAATCAAGCCAACGTTGTATTGTTTGGTAGCGGTGTACTAACGCGCGATATTGCTCAAGACAGAGATATACTTTCAAGGTTAAAGCTAAACCCTGAAACTCAGTTAATTGGTGGACAATGTTCAGGTACTTTGCTCATGTCTGTGCTTGGTTTACTGGATCAAATACCAGCTTGTACCGATTTAACAACGAGACCTTGGGTTGTCGATTCAGGAGTAACTGTTTTAGAGCAGCCATTTTATGCTGATGGCAATCTTGCGACAGCAGGTGGTTGTTTGTCATCAAAGTACTTAGCAGCGTGGGTTATTAGTAAGTTGTCGAGTAGGGTGGATGCTGAATCTGCAATTCATTATGTCGCGCCAGTCGGTGAAAAAGAAAGCACTGTTCAGCACTGTATGTCAGTAGTCAGTGTATATCTGTAGAATTTGCCTAACAAATTGCTCAAGAGTGATTCGGCATGCGTGGCATTTTTACTATGCGTTAGGTTTAGTGGTTAAGGTGGCATTCGGACGCTTCGGTATTGCGTTGCTCACACGTTAATTGGGCGTTATGCGAGTTGAACCCACCATCAGTAGGAGGGTTTTACATTTTAGTTAAAGCGGTATTTAACTCCCAAGCTAACGCTATCTTCCTCTACGTTAACTTCGCCAGATTTCATCCCAAACAAGTGATTGTAGTTACTCTGAACTTGAAGCTTTTCTTTTACGTTGTATCCAATAGACATGCCTACCTCGGGGCCAAAATCTGATTTGTGGTACGAGTTATCAGAGTAATCCGCATATGTAATTCCGGCTTCAGGTGAAATGTAGAAATTAGAAGTTTGGATCGGTATTGGCTTTTCTATAGCTAGGGTGTAATAACTATAGTCGATAGAGTCATCTGAGAGCGTTGCAGCAGCACCTTTGATATTTCCCCAAGGTAATTCGGAGGACGCTTGAAACCTTGGTCCATTTACGTGTGCGGTAGTGTTACCAACCTTAATGTTACTGAACTCGTAACTTAGCCCAGCAGTACTTGATACCGGTTGAGCATAGGATAGTGTTGGTAGTAGAAAGGTTATAGCAAGTGAAAGTAGAGTTATCTTTTTCATATTTGAGGCTCCTTTACAATGGATTTACCCTATAAAAAAACACTGTTCATATGAAGTGGTATTTTTACAACTTTAGTTGTCAAAATTGCCTTATAGTTTTTGGGAGGCACTCGCATAACAATAAATTTTAAGTAGATTCGCAACGCGTGGCATTTTTGCTATTCACCTGTTCGTTTTGCAATCTTTATTATCGTAATTCTCATCACACGTAGGGAATTTTTCGGTAAAGTGATTTTCACGTTATTCAATTCTTCTGCGTTAGTAAGATTCTTTTTCCACAAGCTTTTTGGCGCTGCTTCTTTGGTGTTTTGGGCGAATCACATTTTTTCAATGCATGGCGTGTTTGGCTATAAACATCATCGAAAGTCTTCTTTGCCAAGTTCGTTTGCGGATTGGGTTTGAATTTCGAACTATTCATTTTACTTATGAGTTTAAAGCCAGTAGTTTTGTAACCAATTCAGCACCTTGGCGCTAAAGACGGATTAACAAATGCTTGGCATTTTCAGCTCGATTTAGTTGTGTGTTTAAGGTGTGTTATTTGAGTGAAGTGGTAGGTTTGTTAGCCATTTAGCTAATCGTTAAGTTACTGAGGAGTTCTGTTCAAACATGGAAGTAAGTTGTTCAAGCTGTAGAAGAAAAATAGATTCTGAAAATATTAATGTTTCGAAAGATACAGCATACTGCCAAAGCTGTGAGAGCCTTACATCACTGTCTTCATTATTAGAATCAACACCGAATAGTAATTTTGATACCACTCAATCTGTTAAGGGAGTTCAAGTTACAGACAATGGCTATAAATGGTCAATTGAGGCTTCAAATCGTAGCTTTATGGCTCTTTTTTTAGTTCCTTTTACCCTTGTTTGGGCTGGTGGTTCTTTATCCGGTATTTACGGAACTCAATTAGCAAATGGTGAGTTTGATCTGGAACAATCACTTTTTGGCCTTCCTTTCCTCATTGGAAGTATCGTATTAATAAGTATTACGCTGATGAGTCTATGTGGTCGAACATATGTTTCAAATGAAAATGGAAAAGCTTTAGTTTTTATTGGAATCGGTTCAATTGGGTGGTACAGAAGATTTGACTGGAAAAATATTGACAGAGTGACAGAGAGCCGATCAAGGCAACACAAACATATGTCACTGGAAGGTAATAAGAGGTTAAATTTAGGTTGGGGGTTAAGTAGTGAAAAGCTCTACTACATGTCTAACTTCCTAAAAATCAAGCTAAAAAAGTAACTTAACAAGTTACTTAAAAGGACGCAAAACGCTTGTCTTGCGCTCCTTCGTCGCTAATTTTAGCCAAGCATTTATACGCCCATTAGTACTGCGTTAGCTTTTTAACTAGTGAGAATTTACATTGGAAGTGGGGCGAGCTAAACAAAAGCTAACAAGGTGCTTAAGAGTGATTCGTAAACGCGTGCCATTTTCGCTTCGCTCTAATTTTTGGCACACTTTCACTCACTCCTTAACAGGGCGTTAGTTTTATCAAGGAATAAAGATGAACGAGTTAGTTTCAGTGGAAGACATTAGAGAGGTTATAGGCGAGCCTAATCCTCTAGCTAGCAAGAAGATTTATACGAAGTTAAATAGCAGAATGCGGGAGTTTATTCAGACGTCTCCTCTCGTTATGCTGTCTACAGTTGATGAGTTAGGTTTTCCTACCATCTCCCCTAAAGGTGACAAAGCAGGCTTTGTACAAGTTCATAACGAGCATACTCTTTTGATGCCAGAGTTACGTGGAAACAAATTGGCTTTCTCGCTAACAAATATCGTCGAGACGAACAATAAGGTAGGTTTAATTTTTCTTCGCCCCGGTACCGTTGAAACGCTTCGAGTTCATGGGCATTGCAGGCTAGTGGAAGGAGGGATATGTGATGAAGTTTCTGGTGTTACACATAGGGCGCTAATGGTTCTTGAAATATCAGTAGAAAACGCTTACTTCCATTGTGGTAAGCCGCTGTTACGTAGTAAAGCATGGGAGTCAGACACTTATATGGAACCAATGAGGGTGTCATTTGGTAAAGAGATTGCTGAAAATACAGATGCAAACCAAGAATTCATACGTGAAACTGATAGAGGGGTGGAAGGGCGATATAAAACAGACCTGTAGCAATAAAACTAATAATAGATTTAATCTGATTCTCAACGCTCGGCATTTTTGGTTTAGGCCGGTGTTTAGTGTTATATGTGGCAAGGTTTAGGCTGGGTGGTCGCGTTGTTCACAACTTAATGCGTCGGTATGCTTTTGGAGAAAATATGGAAATTCGAAGAATCAGCTCTGATGACTTAGATGGTTTTTGGGAGCTATGGCAAGGGGTGTTTAATGAGGGTGTATACCTGCGAAGCCCACCGCCTCCAAAGAACAAAATTGAAGTTGTTTTAAGTAAAATTACCAAACAACAAATTCCTCAATTTATTGCAATCCTTGATAATAAGGTTGTCGCCAGCATAGAAGCTTTTCCTGGAACCATGTGCGGAATGCATACAGATGAAATAGGGTTTGTAGGTACCCAAGTCCATGCTGAATTTAGAGGGCAAGGTATTGCAAAAAGATTGCTAGAAACAGTCTTGATGGATAGTCAGCGTTTTGGTTTCAAAAAATTAAGGTTAGATGTATATAAGTCAAACATTGTTGCTCAAAACTTATATGAGAAATTTGGCTTTGAATATACAGGGCTAGAGCGTGAAGTGGTTTTTGAGTCAGGTCGAAAGGAAGCTAGCCTAAGCATGAGCTTGTCGTTGAGGTAAACATAACAAACTGTTCAAGAGATTCGCAACGCGTGGCATTTTTACTATGCGTTTGTTTAGTGGTTAGGGAGCTGCGGTGACTTCGATATTGAGTGCTTTACACCTTAACAAGACGTTAGCCCATTAAATCAACATGGAGCGTTAATATGAAAGACTATGATGTGTATCTATTCGATATGGATGGTACTTTGGTAAATTCCGAGCCATTGAAAGGGAAAGCTCTTGCTTTAGCTTGCTCGGATTATGGCGCGGAAGTGGACTTCAATATCTATAAAGATGTAATGGGTGAAAGCTGGCAAATCGTAACTAGTCATTTCTTTACCGCCGCTCAAATATCGCCCGACTTAGCCGAGTTCAATCAGCATTTTCGCTCTTATTACGAGCAATTATTAAGTGAGCAGTTAGAGTTAAATCATGGTGCAAAAGCATATATTGATAAGCTCATAAAATCAGGAAAAAAGTGTGGTGTTGTTAGCTCTGCTGCAACATGGATGGTTGAGAATATTCTCGACTCTCTAGATTTAAATAGTGCTTTCGACGTCGTAATTACTCAAGAGCATGTAACAAAACACAAGCCTGACCCTGAAGCATATTCATTAGCGTTATCGATGCTGTCAGTTTCATCTACTCAGACAGTTGTTTTTGAAGACTCCACAGCAGGTGTTAACGCTGGACGTTCGAGTGGCTGTGAGGTTGTCGCAATAAATCATAGTTTTAATGCTAAGAATGACCTTAGTGGGGCGGTAAAAGTTATCGATAGCTATGAGGAAATGTTTGAATAACAAGAGACTATGGCGTCAATCGTTAATTTTTTGCGCTATTCGTATCCCACATTACTCCGCACATTAACATCGAATTGAGAATCTCAATTGTCTTTCTCATGCAGGCAACGATTGCTGATTTATTACGGCCACAATTCGGGTATTGTGGCCAAGCTGAGTGCTGTAGTCGCGTGGTTCATATCTCCATTTTACGTCTCTTTAATACGTAATCTTCCGATACGATTCATTGAGTTTTTCTTATTTTATCTTCTTATTGTTACTGAAAGCTTATGATGATCAAATTGCGCTGTATAGAACGTGGGTTACACCAAAATTGGAGCTAACTTCTAAGGGAGAACTAGTGGAAATTAGAATAAGAAAAGCAGAGTTAAACGATGTTCAAGAAATCGCAAGAATTCACGTCGACTCATGGAAATCGGCATTCCATGGTCTTATGCCAGCAGATTATATTAACAGCTTTACGAACGCATCTCGGATAGAAGAATGGCTTAGTGCGATCAGCATGAATACTGAATCGGTAGCCGTTGCGGAAAGTGGAAACAAGGTTGTCGGATTTATGTCTTACTTTGTTTCATCTGAAAATTCAGAAACGATAGAACTAAGTAAACTGTATTTATGCCCTGGAGTTTATGGTCAAAGGTTGGGTAGTAAATTTTTAGCTCACTTAGAACAAGAGGCAAACGCGCTAGGGATAAAAACGATTAACCTATATGTGCTCGACAACAATGAAGTAGCAATTCACTTTTATTCTAAGCATGGCTTCGAGTTTGCAGATGGCTTTATGTCTGAGGAATTTGAAAGTTCAGTCATTATCGACTTGCTGATGGTTAAGCAACTTTAAACCTGTGATAGTTACATTGTAAAACGTTCAATTCAGATCTCTGCCACTATTTCAAAGAGGGGCACTTGTGAGATAAGGTATCAATATAAGGATAGCGACAGGGACAACAAATGCCTTTAAAACCGAAAATGGAACTGTACCATTATAAAGAATGGATGGTATGTGGGCGCAATGTGTTTACACCACCTCTAAAGTTTTCCGACAACCTTTCAAACGAGGCTCGGATTGTTCACATCGTGAAAGGTCGATCTAGATTGTACTCGGCTAATCATGTCTGGGATTTAAAAACTGGTGATACGTTGATTATGAAATCTGACAATTTCATTAATACGTGGTTGGAGAATAAAGATGGAAGTGCAAACAAAATCATTGGCTTTCGTTTAGAAGCTAGTTTACTCAACGCTATTTATCATGGAAGTCTACCGGCTTATTTTAAGAACGTTGTAAGCAATGAACATTCGCCAATTGAAGTGGTTCGGGAAAACCTAATAGTGGATGATTATTTTGGGAGTCTTGAGCGCTATTTCGATAACCCTCAATATTTTGATGATGAAATATTGGCAAGTAAGATTAGAGAAGTTATCTCAATATTGGTTCAAACCGATACAACCGGTACTGTGAGAGAACTGTTTGGTTCCTTGTTTACTTCCAGAGAGTACAGTTTTCAGAAGGTGGTATCACAACAGCTGTATCAACCTCTCAACTTAGAAGATTTAGCGTTTCTAACTAACATGAGCCTTTCCTCATTTAAGCGTAAGTTTCAAGATATCTATGGAACATCGCCCTCTAAATATTTTACGGCTAAACGCTTAGAAAGGGCGCAGCAACTTCTTAAGACAACGACAATGCAAGTCGCCGAGATTGCATTGGAGTCTGGATTTAATGATATAAGCCACTTCTCTAAAACATTTAAGAAGTTTTACGGTGTGCCACCATCAGAGTTACAACCTAAGTCGGCTCAATGAACTTATTTCCCTAATATTTGGACTAATTGCCCATGATAGCTGGACTGAGAATACATAAACTTTACTCAAAACAAAGGAGAAATGTATATGTCAGCTCAACTTCAAAACAAAAATATATTAATTACGGGCGCGAATGGCGGAATCGGTTTGGAAACGGCCAAGCAGCTTATCGGCCTTAACCCTAAAAAGGTTCTATTGGCTTGCCGAGACATCGCAAAGGCTAACTATGCTGTGTCTGCGTTAACGCCGTCATTGACTAACAATACAGAATTAGTACCTGTTAGCGGTTTTGATATGTTAGATATCAATAGCTTGAATGAGGCTGTTGAGCGACTCCCGAATGAGGAAATGATCGATATTGTGTTTCTGCAAGCTGGTGGCGTAACATTCACCTCTGATTATCAGTTCATCAAACACCAGAACCACTCGATTGAGAGAACAATATTTCAGAATGCTTTTGGTGGATACCTTGTGATAAAAGCGCTGATTGAGCGCAACTTACTTAGTGTCAATGCTCGCATAGTGTTTATGGGTGGTGAAGGGGCTAGAGGTATCAAAGGAATGATTGATACACCGAACTTTTCCGATTTTACAACTCTTCGATCATACATTGAGAATGGTACTCCCAAATATAACCCAATGAATGCGATAGGCGTTTCAAAGTTGGTCAGCGCGCTGATTTGCTCCCAGTTGGCGGAAATGGATTCTTTACGCGAGTATGTGTGGTTTACACCTGGCTTAACTTCTGGCACTAACGGTTTAGACTCCATGCCCGGACTTAAACGCGTGATGATGAAGAAAGTGATGTTCCCATTGATCACGGCGATGGGGCTAGCTCAATCAGCTGAAGGAGCGGCAAAGAAATGCGTAAAAGCGATCACCGGAGAGATTGGTAAGAGTGGGGACATTCTTGGTTCTCCTGAAGGTAAAGCTCACGGTAAAACCGTAGATCAAAAACCGATGAATCCTGCTTTCACTAACTTAAAATTACATCAAGATCTCTTTAACTACTTGGAGCAACACTTTGGAGAGGTTCAATGGGATACGTCGACACCTAAATTTACTGCAACAGGCACTCAAGGTTAGTAAACGTAGGTGACGCACACCGTAGTTCGTGCAATTACTTGATATGTAGCAGGCTCATTCGATACTTATGCTAGTGAGCTTGCCTCTTATAATGCAACCAGAATTTAAGCTTCTGTTCTTTGCTAACGACTCGTAAGGGAGGTTTCTTCTTTGACTTATCATTAACCGCAAGGGGTGGGCACACATCAAAGCTTTTAAAATTGATTCTCTACACTTGGTATCTTTACTGCTTTAGTATGTTCGATACAGAGAAGATCTTAAGAAAACAGGTATAAGTATAAATGTGGTGGTACTCCTCATAGCCATTCACACGTTAGAGTAAAAGGGACTTATGAATATCAGGTTAAGAGATGCGAGCGTCGATGATGTGGATTCTATAGCGTTAGTGCATGTAAGGTCGTGGGCAAAAGCATACAGTGGCCTCTTACCTCAAACGTTTATTGAAAGTTATACACTAGAGCGCCGCCAACAGTTATGGAATGATGTTCTTAGTAATACATTGACCGTTGTAATCGTTGCTGAAATCAACGATGAAGTCGTGGGTTTCTTGAGTTATAGAATGCCGCGAGATGATCAAACAGGGGAAGTGGTAGAGCTTAACTCGCTTTATGTCGCTCCATTGTTATACGGTCAGGGCATTGGAAGTTGTCTGTTTAAACACTTTGTTCACCAAATTACCGAAAGTGAATACAAAGAAATTGTCGTTTGGGCTCTAGATACAAACTATTTGGCGCTAAACTTTTACCAAAATCGAGGGTTTATTGAGACTGGCCGCAAGGGAAAGCAACGTGCTGATGGAATGGTTCTTAATGACATTCAAATGGTTAAGCCAATCACTTCTTAGGAAGCCTTAGATATTTGGTATTGGCTTTCCAGCGGGTGCGTTAAACTCGTTATGACGTTCTAGCCGTGCGAGAGAGTTTTCCTCAATATTTTGGAACTTATAAATTGTTCGTAAGTCCTAGCCCTGTATGGTTTGAGGTGCTTATGAAGATTTTTCAGTATTTAATGATTGCCGCTTTAGCGTCTAGCTGTGGCTATGTTGTTCATGTATTTAGTGCCGAGTGGCTTCAAAATTGGGTTGCACAAATCATGGAAGGGCGCGAAGTCAGCACCTCTTGGGATGTTCGGTATTTCGCTCTGTTCACATCGTTAGAATACGGCATCTCCGCAGTAGTTTTATATTGGTTGATTAGAGATAAGATTATTCAACTTGGCCAGTTCAAAGCTTTTGTCATTTTAAGTTTACTGCTTGCATCTTTGCATGGGGCACTCATACGCCAACCTTTGATGGACTTTGTCATTGGGAATCCTATAGAGGTTGCGGTAGTACAAAATGCCTTTCAATGGTTAGTATGGATTTTGATGTCGTTCGTTGTGGTATATGGTCTAGAGCGCGTGATGAGAAAGCACTAACAATGGCTTTACCATGGTTTGAAATTGAAAGATGTACTTTTCTTTTCTCGGCGCTCTATGAGGCTATTTGTGGTGTCGCTTCTGAATTAAGGGAAGATTGTGTGAGGAGAGAGCAATGACCCCAATAGCGGTTCTTATTCACGTTCCCAATGTCGCGAAAGGGCTTGAGTGGTATAAAAAGGCCTTTCCAGAGGCTGCTGTAATTTATTATCCTGAGTTTGACTTTACAGTGCTTGATTTCAATGGCGTCGCAATCGAAATCGTTCAAGCGGACGAAAAGGTTGGGAGTGGGAAAAAGGGTACCGTAGTTTATTGGTCTGTTGATAATTTAACCATAGCGTTGGAGCACTTTAACTCTATCGGAGCTCCACTTTATCGCGGCCCGATGGAGATCGAAAATGGGCTTTCGATGTGCCAAATTGAAGACCCTTTTGGCAACCTAATTGGGTTACGAGGGACGATTAAATAACACGTTTTGTATCTAGACTTACATGCTTGACAATAACCGTTCACAGAGTCGTGGACGTGTTGAAAGTACGGTAGTTCACTGTGTAATAAGCTATCAGTCATGTTAAGGCGTGAGATAGAAATTGGGAGAGGTAAATGGAATTAACCTGTCACTGTGGAAACGTAAGCATAACGTTACCTGGGCATCCCAAAGAAGCTGGGGAATGCAATTGTTCGATTTGTCGTCGCTATGCAGCAGTGTGGGCGTATTTCTCTCCAGAGCAAGTTCAAATTAAACTGAATGAGAAAACAGCCTTTTATTGTTGGGGTGACAAAGAAGTGGAATTTCATCGTTGCGATGTGTGCGGTTGCTTAACGCATTACATTACTACGGAAAAGTGCCCAGACGAAATTTTGGCCGTAAATATGAGAATGGCCGAGAATGAAATACTGTCTAGTCTTTATATTCGTAAGATCGATGGTGCCTCGTACTAACTAGTGAGCTGAGTTAACGAGAGTGACTCGCTATTATTGAACTAATCTCATAAGGTATTTTCGCTGTTTCAAAGCCGTTGGGCAGAATAGTGGATCGAATCGATATCTTCTTAAGTCTTGTTTTTGGGGGGAAGTAAATTAAGCTTGTTAATGACGTTGCATATACACTAATGCATAGGAGCTTAATCACGCTTTCACGGAGTCGTTAATGAAAGGAAAAATCACGGAGTGGCATGACTCAAAAGGGTATGGTTTCATTTCTCCTTTGGACAATAAGCAGAGAATTTTTTTTCATATTTCTTCTGTAACGACTCGTAATCATAGGCCGAAAATTGGTGACTTTGTTGAGTATTCAACAGAAAGGGATCCAAAAGGTCGTAACAATGCTATCGAAATAGTCATTACTAGTGCGAAATTGGTGTCACTCAATTTAGTTTTCGCGCTGTCCTTTCTGGTGTTGGTCTGTGCGTCTTCATTTGTACTTAATGGTTATCCAGTGTTGATAATTATGTATGTTTTTATGAGCTTACTGACTTATATCCGGTACTATGCGGACAAACAAGCTGCCATTGAACAGAGGTACCGTGTACCTGAACTCTCTTTGCATATGCTTTCGTTACTTGGTGGTTGGCCAGGAGCGTTATTTGCTCAGAATCAGCTTAGACATAAATCCAAAAAGCAGCCATTTAAAACTATATTGTGGCTGACAATTATCTTCAATTCGTGTGCTTACTTCTGGCTCCTAACTCCGTCAGGGCATTTAACCATTCAGCAAGCGTTTGATCGGATTATTGAATTGGCGTATTGATCGTGGTTATGTAATAAATCTTTAGGCGTGGCTATTTTTATAATATCTTTATGGGCTGTTCTAAGTGCGTTATGAGAACCAAAGTATTGTTGAGTGGCTGTAGTACCTAGCATTTTTAGTTCATCATTTACGCGTCAATAAGATAAACAGGCTAATAGCGGTGCTGCCATTGTTTTATCTTGCCCAATAAGCCCAACCAATAGAAGGAACTAAATTTCATGGTTACGTGTTACGTCAGGTATGTAATAGATCCGAAAAAAATTAAAGAATTCGAAGAATATGCCCAAATGTGGATTCCCTTAGTTAAAAAATTTGGCGGTCTACATAATGGTTATTTTTTACCATCGGAAGGCGCAAATAATATCGCTCTAGCTTTATTCACATTTGAAAGCTTAGCGGCTTACGAAGATTACCGAGTCAAATCGGCTAGTGACCCAGAGTGTATTCAAGCTTTTGAATTTGCCGATAAAGTTGACTGTATTGTCAGTTATGAGCGTAGCTTTTTCCGACCAGTTCTGGGGTAAGGCATTCGTCTCATCAAAATAATAAAAGGAATTAACTGAGTGTTTGAAATAGAAAAAATCATTGAAATTAATGCACCCAAGGGCCGAGTTTTTAAGGCTCTGACTAGTAGCAGTGAAATCCCAGAATATTACCCTCTTAAAGAAGTGGTCAGCACGTGGGAAGTCGGTTCGGAAGTGTTATATAAAGGCGAAGTAGACGGTTCACCATTTACAGATCATGGTGTGATTGAAGTTTTGGATAAAGACCACGTCTATTCGTATCGCTACTGGAGTGATAATCACGGTACGGAACGAACACCAGAAAATCATTTATCCATCAGCTACGTATTATCAGAAACGCTAACTGGAACAGAGCTGAAACTAGTGCAAAGCAATATACGTTCTGAAGAGCTTTATAAGCTTATGGAACAGCAAGTTTGGGACTTCTTATTAGGATCACTAAAAGCCCATCTTGAAGCGCCTAAATAGTGTTTCGAACTTACCAAAATATCTTGGCTAACGTTGTGGAATCGTATCTCTACAGGTATTGGTTAATGGTGTAGGGATAGGTAAGGATAGGAACAGGGAATGGCGTTCATTATTTTCATTGCTACCGTTATTGTGGTGAAGCTTCTCTCAGGAGCGTTAGGTTTCACGTACAACATTTTCGTTGATCCTTTTGAGCTAAAATTAGTCCTATTCGACTTTGCTTTGTGGATTCTAGTCTATGGGATTTTGTTGTTAGTTTATCGATTAGGGAAGCGCGTGTTCATCAGAGGCAGCAGCGTTTAAACGTTACTTGCATTAGATGGGAGGAACTGTTGTAGATGAAAACTGTTTCTGAATATACTCAAGACAACATCTTAGTCTTACCACAAGCGCTTTATGGGATGAAAGATCTCAAAGCCTTAATGCATCATGGCGATGCCGTAATCTTTAAGAAACAACTTGAAAATGATTTAGTAGATGTGGAGTTCTATACCAATCAACCTTGTTTCGTTTACATTGAAAGCGGGTACGAAACGCTTACCAATAGTGACAATGTCACAATTAAGCTTGAGCCGGGAATGGCGATCTTTCTTGCTCAAGGTGCCAATCTCCATTCTGATTTTGTTAAAGCGACCGAGTCTTTGACAGCGTTTTTGGTATTCTTCGATGAGCAAGTGATCTTGAACTATTTGAAAAAGGTCAATCAAGCAAAAGTAG
>Ga0213838_1000524_pt1 | contig 27359 bp, 18 predicted proteins | sample SWPATP13_FD_160577 | JGI IMG/M metagenome (GOLD analysis project Ga0213838, IMG submission 160577) | Coastal seawater microbial communities from Marineland, Florida, United States - SWPA TP1 #3 | ecosystem: Environmental > Aquatic > Marine > Coastal | place: USA: Florida | collected 2016-08-06 | reverse complement strand
TTTTTAGGTAAACGAACGCTCGCCATTTGACGTTTTCCAATTGAAGTCAGTGCGCTGTCTCGCCAACCTTGTCGCTTACTCGCGTAATTCCACTCCGTTTCTCCATGGCGGATCAGTAATAGAGACTGTCGCAGAGTACAAATTGATTCCATATCTTGCGCTGGTGGCACGTGCTTGTATTCCTTACTGAGCCTAGGTGGGATTCTTCTTGCGCAGAAGATACTAAACGAGAGTCGCAGTAATGACTAGCACTGTAGGAAAAGCGCTAGATGAAACGCAATATCACGAGAAGTTGTTCAGCATCAATTAAACCTTATTTTCTATATGGACTATAGGCAGGCGGAGCACTAGCTTTAAAAGAAGATATATACATTTTTGTACTTACTCTCACGGAAGGAGAAGTCTAATGGCTCTATCACTCAATTTAAAGCTACTACCTATCATGATCATTGTCGTGAGTAGTGCTTTTCAATCAAACCTGACCAGCGCGGCGAGTCATCAACTGACAAGTGTTCGAATCGACCAGCCGATCCAAGTCGATGGTATGCAAGATACGGTGTGGAACACAGCACCAACGCTGGCGGTGAAAGTTGATCGCTTGCCCTATAAAGCGAATAACTATGAAGGCATAAAAGAAACGGAGGTAATGATTAAGTCCTTATATGATAAGGAATTCGTGTATTTTTTCGTTCAGTACCAAGATCCTACGAAAAGTTTAATGCGTTTCCCTTGGGTAAAGCAGGACGATGGTAGTTGGAAGATGCTCAAAGACAAAGATCAGACTGGGCACAGTAATGTCTACTACGAGGACAAGTTTGCCTTTTTCTGGGAAATTAACACGCCGGGATTTGCAAAAAAAGGTTGCGCAATATCATGCCATTTGTTGAACGATAGCGGACAAATTAACGGTATTGACCAAGTGGGCATAACGGCAGGGCGCAAGTACACGCGCAGAGCGGGTCAAAGCATCGATATGTGGCACTGGAAAAGCGTAAGAATGAACCCTGTTGGGGTGATTGACGATCAATTTGTTGATCACGTGAAAGATCCTAAAGCCAGTAAAAACTGGGGGCGCCATGGCGATAATAAAACTGGAGGCGGTTACACCACGAACATAAATTCAGCAGGTGATAGCCCGGAATACATGAACAAACAACGTGATGAGTTTAATCAATTCACCATCACTCCTGCACAAAAGACGCCTTTTATCGATACTTTCAGCGCTGGGGACATGATTCCTGGTATTCAGTCTACTGCATTTACCGGTTCTCGAGGTGATATCGCAGCGACGGGAGTCTGGAAGGAGGGAGTTTGGAGCATCGAAATTAAGCGTAAGCTCGTGACAACTGGAAAGGATGCAAACATACAAGACGTGCAGTTCGACGACCTGTCTAAATCATATAACTTTGGTGTTGCGGTTTTTGATAACTCGCAGATAAATCATATTTATCATGATGGGGCGCTGACTTTTACGTTCGATTAGTCTGTTGGTGCATCGAGTGGCGTCACTCGATGCATTGGCAGTGTTGGAGGTGTTTATGCGTTTACAGCAGCTCAACTTTCATAGCAAATTAGGACTATCAGGGTTACTCATTACTATTATTCTTGGAGCGATGAGTGCTGCGACTTTAATAGGTTTGCTTTACTCGAACGAAAAGCATGGCTTTAATTTACCTGATATTAGCCAAGTTCAAGCCCATTATAGTGAGTCCCTGTTAGTCAGTTCGATGAAAACATCCATGTATCCTTATGTCACCATTGATGAAGACATTGATGTGGTGAAAGGGTGGATTGATCAAGGGGCAGTCAACAATGATTACTTCAAAAATGAAGTGATGCCAATCATTGAAAGCGATTGCCAAAGTTGCCACAGCCGACGCTCGACGATGACGGGGGCGATTCCATCCATGCCTCTTAGCCACTATCAAGACATTGTTCAATATACCGAAAAGGGCTATTCGTGGACTTATATGGCCAAAGCCGCGCATATACACTTGTTTGGGATCGCGTTATTACTTGGCTTCGCTACATTGATTTTAAGCTTCAGCAGTTATCGAAGTTGGGTTAAAACGGGCTTGATTAGCACGGCTTGGTTAGCCCTTTGGATGGATATCAGCGCTTGGTGGTTAGCGAAATTTTATGACTCATTTATTTATGTGATTGTTGTTGCAGGGACAATCGAAGTAGCATCGCTCGTGAGTATCTGCCTTCTGTGCTTAGTTAACTTGTGGTGTACTTTGCCTAAATTTTTGGCTGATGATGAAACTAGGCATTAGATAGTGCTAGGGAAGTAAGCTGAGCGCGAACCCTAGATGACAGGGCTGATGTTAGGCAGTAAATCGCCCTTTAGGTGTTACTAAAGGGCGATGGGTTTTGAGATTAGCTGCCTTGTTTTATGTTCCGACTTTCAGATTGTACGTTGCGATACATCTTAGAAAGCTTTTTATAGTGGGAACGTTGCTCCGCTAATGTTGCGCCGTTTCGAGCTTGTTCTCGGAGTAGCTTCTGGTAATTGTTGAAGCGTCGCTCTGTGAGTTCGCCCTTTTCAATGGCAGCAAGAATTTTACATCCTGGTTCCGTTTGGTGCTGACAATCTGAGAATCGGCACTGCATTGTGAGTTCTTCGATGTCTGAAAAGGTTTCACTGACTCCCTCTGCACAATCGGCCAATTGAAGCTCACGCATTCCTGGAGTATCGAGCAGTAGCCCGCCATTTTTTAGCAAGTGGAGTGAACGGGAGGTCGTTGTATGTCGACCTTTACTGTCGTCTTCTCTAATACCACCGGTTTCTTGCTCTTGCTCCCCGAGCAATGAGTTCACCAGTGTCGACTTGCCTACACCTGAGGAACCCATGAGGGCAACCGTTTTGCCGAGTTTGCACCAAGGTGCCAGCACTTGAACGGATTCTAGATCAAGCCCGTTGACGGATTCGACCATAAGCATGCTATCGAGTGCTTGAACTTGTCGGATTTTCTCCTCAACGTCGTCACAGAGATCTTGCTTTGTCAGCACGATTACTGGCTCTACTTTTGCTTCATTGACTAACGCTAGGTAACGCTCAATTCGGCTTAAATTGAAGTCGTGATTGAGGGATACCACAATAAAAACAGTGTCGATATTGGCAGAAATATACTGTTCGGCAACTTTGCTTCCAGCCGCTTTGCGACTAAATAGAGATTGCCTTTCTAGTAAGCGAGAAAATTGATACTCATGGTTTAGAACAACCCAATCTCCAACGGTCATTGGCGGTTGGCTATGATGAATGGCGAGTTGGATTTCACCTTGCTCACTAGCTAACACATACCCGCTTCGATGGTGAGCGATAACACGTGCAAATGTTGAGTTGTCGTAGTCTTCGAGTGTCAGTTGTTGCTGAAATACTGGTTGCCATCCAAGTTGTTGAAGTGTCATTGGATGAGAAAATATGGTTTGTGAATTCATTACTATTTACCCTAGACGTGAGCGATAAGAGTTAGATCTTTAAAGTGCTCTAGCGTCAAAAAATTTAATTTTGGGTCGAATTCTATAGATTAAGACCCCGGATGTTTGAATACACCGGGTAAAAGAACGGGAGTTCTGAAGCCTGAATTGGGCTTATTTAGGTAAGGAATGAAAAAGGTTGTTTCTACCTAAATTATACGCGCGTTACTTTTACAGCCGTGTATAGGTTAGTCATTACAATCATCTTGTGTCCTCCAAAAAGTTAGTTCAGTTGAAGCGTAACAGAAAACGGCGAATGGTTGAAGTATTCGCCGTTATAGAAATGCTTACTTAATTAGTGATGAGCGTGGTCCATTTTTTTCATGCCTTTCATCACTTTCTTCACCGGTACTTCCAATGTTTGTTTTTCGCCATTAGCAAAAGAAAGCGTCATCTCAATGGTTTCCCCTTCTTCTAGGCGTTTTTCTAGATCGAACAACATGATATGTAAGCTACCTGGTTTGAGAACAACGTTGCTGTTGGCAGGGATGGTGATTTCCTGAACTTGACGCATTTTCATAACGTCACCTTCTTTGATCACATCATGAAGCTCAACTTTACCCGCCGCAGAGGTTTCAGCAGCCACTAGAGTGCGATCTTTATCACCATGATTCATTAAAGTCGTAAAAACAGCGCTGGTAACTGAAGATGGCGGCATTGCGCGAGCGTAAACGTCGTGTGCCATCACATCGTTTTTTGCATGTGCGAATGGGGTAAGGAGTAAGCCTGCTAGAGCGATAGCTTTTAGCTTCATAATGTTGTCCTTTTATATCGTTATTGTTGGTGTAATGATTTTGTTTATTTACCGTTATTCTTGGGCAGAAGTAACGCTTTTAAACGCCTCAACCAAAGGGGCTGGCGTTAAGGTGTGAGGCACTTTGGTAATCAAAGTGCCATCAGGTTTTAAGAAGTAAAAATAGGAACTGTGGTCCAAAGTATATTCTAACTCTGAGCCTTCTAACTCTGTTTTACGGAAAATGACGCCGTACTTATGCGCGAGAGGTTTGGTCACTTCTAAAGGAGCCGAAAGCCCTTCAATCATCGGGTGAAAGTACTGGGCATACTCGAAAGAGGCGTTCGCAGCATCACGCTCTGGGTCGAGTGAAATGAACATTGGTCTTAGCTTGGACTTTTGCTCGTCATCAATTTGATTCAAGGCTCCAGCCATCATCGCTAGTGACGTTGGGCACACATCTGGACAACGGGTAAAGCCAAAGTAGACAACTCGTACTCGCGTATCACTGCCATCAAAAATAGAGACCGCTTTACCTGCCTCACCAAACAATGTGGTGTTTGCTATAGCTTGTTCTTTTTCTGTCGTTTTTTGAGCGTTCGATTGCTCATCGATATACGTTTTTACGCCGAAACCTAGGGCAAAAGCTACAACTAAAATTAGAGACCAGTTCTTACTCATCTTGCCATCCTTAATGCTGGTTTTACTGTGTTGGTACCGTCGCTGATTTCCCCTACCCATGTCATTTTATCTAGAGTACAAACGGGTAGGATGACTTCGCCTTCATACAAGTTGTTACCTATAGCATTCAATCGAAAGCGAGCCGTTCCCATATCCATCTCGATGCCTTTTAGATTTAACGAGAGGCTATCTTGCGCAGCGTTTGGCCATTTAACGGAAATTTTTACCGGCATTAATGGCTGGGCAACATCGCGATCTAATGTCATTTGCACAGACTGCTGCTCACATGCCGTTGAAGAAAGCATGCAATATTCAGAAAGGTCAATGGATTTGGTCGATGTTTGAGGGGCATCAGCAGATTGCTTAAATGAGGAGATGACCTCCGGGCCATAAAACCCCGCTGCGAGCGCTAAGCCAATCGCGATAACTTTAAGAGCAGAATGCATAGGACGTTCTTGTTCGTATTCTATAAAGTGGCGATGGTATCACAGTGATGAATACGTGGTTGTATCAAAAGAGATTTTTGTGGAGGTTGTGGTGCTTTAGCTGAGAATAAACATTGCAAAAACAAGATTTGAAATAGGAAGCAGGGGGAGCCCTGCTTCCTTGAGGAAGTGTCATTCCGTTTATGAATCAGCGTCTTGGCTGTCGGCGAATTTTTCTAAACCGAGCACTAACGCAATAGCAGCAAGCATCATTACGATCGCGAGCATAAGCTGAGAGGGCTGTGAAGTAACCGCTTCAAAATTAAAAGGAGATAAATTCTCTTGGATTAAAGGCACTTGCTCACCTTTAGAGTTGGTTCTCCAAGAAATGGTCTCTTTCCAAGGCCAGATCTTAGGGAGCGTGCCGATCATCAAGCCAGTTAAAAAGACTAAAGTAAAATCACGGAATGACTTAAGCAGCCAAGACAGTAGGTGTGAGAAGGTTAGTAACCCTAATACGCAACCGCCCAAGAACAGTGCCAAAATTTCGATTTGGAAACCTTTTACCGCCGCTAACACCGGGGTATACATTCCAATCAGCAGCAGAATGAAGCTGCCTGAAATTCCCGGCAGGATCATCGCACAAATGGCAATAGCACCCGCGATTAATACATTGATGCTAGTAGGCTCCATTTGCAGTGGCTTGATGACGGTGATGCTATAGGCAAATGCGACGCCAATCAGTAAGAACGCGAAGCGAGCTAAGTCTCGTTTTTCAACCTGTTTCAGAATATGAAAAACCGACACTAGGATTAAGCCAAAAAAGAATGACCATAACGGTACGGGGTGAGTTTCTAAAAGCCAAGAGATAAGCTTTGCAAGTGTCGCAATACTGGTGAAGACACCACCAAATAATGCAATAAGAAAAAAGCCATTGATATGAGCAAAAGCGGCTTTGAAACCCTCGCGTTTCCATAACCCTAAAACACTAGGATTAATACGTCGGATGCTTTCCAGTAATGTGTCATAAATTCCGGTAATAAATGCGATAGTACCGCCAGATACGCCAGGGACAACATCAGCTGCGCCCATCGCCATACCCTTAAAAAATGTGCTTAAGTAATTCATTGCTAAAAATGGTTTAGAGGTGTTGGTGAGCAGTATACAAAGTTTATTGTCGAAAAAGTATGAATATGCAATCGAGATTTGTAAGTGAGTACAATGTGAATAGCAACGCGATGCATAGCTAATTGCATTATATTTGCAATGTGCAATCGCATTTTGCAAAAAAAGAATGAAAAATGGCAGTTTTTTGCGATATAAGACCAAAAAAGTGGGGCTTAAAAGTTGGCACGCTAACTGCATTAGTAATAGTGACCCTTCTTAAGCCGAGGGTCACCTAGCCAACTGACGTTGTTAGTGAATAAATTTTTGTTCACACTATATATAAGCCAATCGCCCTTTTGCGGTTGGCTATTTTTTTACCTGTTCCTTTCTCATTTTCTTCAAACCACACTTATCGTGTGACTGATTATCTGAAATTTCTTCCGTTTAACTCTTTGTAAAATTGTTATTTTTTGATTGCTATCAGAATTTAGATCCTAGTGATTGCAGCAAGGCGATGTAAATGGGATCGCAGAACTCTGCGACTTGGTCTTCATCTTGTGATTCGAACGTTGATGTCCATTCGATAAATGTTTTCCCGCTATCTGTTATTGGATAAAGAGCGACTTTTCCGATGTAATTGGAAACGAGCCCCGGTTCTAAAGGGCCTGGCCCATTATCGATCTGATATGTGAAAGTATGTATGTGAGTATCAACTGTTAGTAGCGTCTCATGAAAGGCATCGTTCAATACTCTTTTGGCACCGATCTCTGTGCCCGATGCATTTCCAACTTTATCAACTTTTGTGACGACTTGATCTGCCCAACTTAGGTCGTGAAAGTTACTGATTGCGCTCCAGACTTGTTCTATCGATGCGTTAATCACACTGGTGTTATAGCAATGTCCCATAGTGCTCTCCTTAGCTCTCAATGCTTGCCCAACGAACCGTTCGTTAACTTGGCATTATGAGCCATAAAAAAAGCCAACCTTATCTCTAAAAGATAATGGTTGGCTTAGTAGTCTAATTGTAGGAGAAATCTCCTTTTTACCAAGTCTCTGCTATTCGCTTGTTCAACAAGTATTAGTAACCCATTAGCTGCAATAAGTTTTCTGCAGTACTGATGGCTTCTTTTCGATTTGCAATGTTGAGCTTTTGGTACAAATTACGAATGTGGGTTTTGATAGTTGTGCCGGCGACATCGAGCTCTTGGGCGATTTGCTCATTGCTAAATCCAGAGTAAATCAAGCCCAGTACTTGCCATTCTCGCTGAGTAAGAGGGCTGGTACGCACTAGCTCTGGAATGTTCGGGTGATTGACAATTTTCTCTACAAATTCCTCATCGAAATGCACTGAACGGCTGCGCTGAGTTGTTGAAATGTCTTTCATGATTTGTTGAGCGCGATGACGCTCTAAATCCCCTAACTCAGGCTTAGTACTAAGCCTTTCTAGTAGATGCCCAATGCTGGCACCATCAACTAAAAAGTTACCCACCATGCCTGTCTGGTTAGTCATATTCAACGCTTCTTTGAGCAACTCTTTTGCTTTCGATTCATCTTTTAGTTGAACACAAAGTACGGATTCAACAATTAGGTTACGGTTGGTGTCCGTCACCAAATTGGCTTTATGGGCCTCATCTTTCAAGAAGCTCAGAGCTTGTTGTGCTTCTTCATACTGACCTAAGTTAATGTGCGCGCGAACAATATTGCGCCATTGCAGCTGGCAAAAGTGATTGCTGGCAGACTCTGGTCGTACGGCTACTTCAAGCCATTCTTGAATCGCGTCTTTATTTCCTTTGACCTGCCAGAAAAGAAGTAGAGAAAGCGAGGCGTTTGCGGTCCAGTCGACGTGATACGTAGATTGGCGCAGTAAGTGTTGTATCTGTTCAATAAACTTAGCCGCTTTATCTAATTCACCACGGCCAATCGCGATTCTGGCGAGCATCGAATAGCTATGTAAATGCTTGCTTGGAGAGTGGTGCCCCAAAATCTCTAAACCTTTGTAGCAGCACTCTTCGGCTTCATCCAAACGGTTCCAACACCAAAATACTTGAGCGCGTACTCGCAGCAAAAACTCGTGCAGTGGGACATGTTGAAGTTGATGGTCTTCGATCAGCTTAAATGCAGAGTCTTGCAGTTCAAATGCAGCCTGAACGTACCCTTGCGCGATTAGAATTTCGCTTTGTTGCAAAATGGCCCACAGCGCTTGGTGGTAAACTTGGTATTGTCGCGCCAGCTTTTCTGTCTGCTGCATCATAGGAAGCGCACGACTTAGGTTACCCATCACGTGGTTCACTTCACCCACGACGGAAGTGGCGACAATTCGGCTACGATAGATGTTGGTATTAAGTTGGCTCAACGCGAGTTCAGCCAGTTCTAAAGCCTTTTCTGGATCGTTACTGTTAATCGCAACTTGCGCTCGAAGCGCGTTGTATTGCCCTTGTTGTTGGGTATCTAAGGTGATGTCACGCTCTTTATACTCAGCTTCAGCCTCTGCGAGTAATGTACCGACTTGATCGTATCGATGTTGGCTTTGGGCGAGCCAAGCTCGGAGCATCGAAAGCTTTGGATTGCTGTACAGTTGATCGCGAGTGAGTTGTTTTATTGCCAGTTCTAAAGAAGAAAGTTCACCTTGGTTGAACATCTTCCAGCCATACTCATCAATAATTTGGGCAATCAGCTCACCATCATACGCCTTTTGAGCATGACCAAGTGCTTGGTGCGGTGTGTCTTGCTTAAGCCAAGCGTGAGCAGCACATCGATGCAACTCTTGTTCTTGCTGAGGAATACGAGCTTGACGCTCGTGCGCTAAGAATTCACCAAATAGATTGTGGAAGCGATACCAATTATGTTCACCTTCAAGAGGGTAAATGAATAATCCGTATCGATTCAAAGATTCGATCATGCCCAAAGCGTCTTCGCGTTGAGTTAAAGCGTACACGAGCTCATCGTTAAAGTGATCTAATACTGAGCACTGCATTAAAAACTGTCGCGTTTCTTTATCAAGTAAATCAAAGACTTCCTCTACTAGGTAATCCCATAGGTGAGCATGGTTGAATTGAGATACCGATTCAGCCGATTGCGCTAGCGTCCGCTTTTGATGCTGAGCCTGTAAGGCTATTAATTGCAGTGCAGATGGCCAACCTTCAACGTAATTTCTTAGGCTATCCGCCGTAGCATCGTCTATTCCGTCGGCAACACGTTGGTTAAAAAATCGGGTGGTTTCTTCAGTATCGAATGCCAGTAGGTCGTTGCCTATTTCGATCATTAAATCGCGAACGCGTAAGTTGGCAGTACCTAAAGGGGGAGTCGCTCGGCTCGTCACAACTAAAGTCAGGTTGTCTGGCATGTGCTTAAGAAAGAAGCGCATGGCTTCGTGTATGTCGTCGTTAGTAATGACATGGTAGTCATCCAAAACGATATAGCACTCTTGATGAAATTCGCACATTTCGGCGAAAACTTCGCTGAAAAGGGAGTGAAGTGACGAGAACTGGCGCTTTTCTGCTAGCTTTTGAGCATTAGGGCAAGCATTATTAGTAGCCTTATTAAGAGACTGCAACATGTAGTTAATGAAGCGGAAAGTATCGTTGTCGCTGTCGTCTACACTGTACCAACCTACATTTGACTTGTCGGCCAGCCACTGCGCTGCCATCGTTGTTTTTCCGTAGCCCGCAGGCGAACGGAACAACACAAGTTTGTAATAGGGTGCTTGCTGTAAAAGGTCTAAGACCCTTGGTCTCACAATAGCGTTATGTAAACGACCCGGTCGGGTCAACTTTGACGGAATCCACATGTCGATTGATAACCTTATATCTGGTTACAGAGTGATGAGAAAACGTATTTCACATCATTATTGTTCTTTTGCGGGCATGTTACGTGAACCAAAAGTCTACAAACCATGATCGACTTCTTAATTATTGCTCTAGCGCTGATTTTCGCCCTTCTACGCCCTTTATTTGTGATATTGCTCACGTATGGTTGTGTTTTACAAGCGTGACGTATGGCGTATGTGTACGAAATATTGTGAAAACTTACGAAACGTAGAAATTTATTTCGTGATCAAAATATCAGAAATGGAATTTGCCAGAATGAATTTAAATGGAAAGTTCATCTTCTGTGATTAGGTTATGCAACAGGGTCGTGTGATCACAATCACTTCAATCATTTGTTCGTCGTTCGATGGTGGGATTTAGATCACTAACTGGCACTCAGTACGCCCCCTACGCCCTCCCTTCTACTCCTTGTAAGGAGTAGGTTCAGGATGATGTTTAGTTAACGGTGACCATGCACGATATGTCACAGATGAATTAAAACAAAAGTGAGATTTCTGAAATGAAAGCTACTCAACAAAAAACTTTCGATAAAGTTTCTTTCCAAGAAAACGTTAAAAAACACTTATCAGCGACCTACGCTACCACTGTTGAAACTGCGGATAGCCGCGCATGGTACCTAGCAATGGGACGTGCGTTAGCCGAGCTAACAACTTTCGACATGCTTGCGACTGAAAATGATGAGAAAATCGCAAATGCAAAAAGCGTTAACTACCTATCTTTAGAATTCCTAATTGGCCGATTAACAGGCAACAACCTGATCAGCATGGGCCTTTATGAACAAATTACTCACGCAATGGAAGAGCTAGGTCAGAACTTAACTGATCTACTTGAAGAAGAGCGCGACCCTTCATTAGGTAACGGTGGTTTAGGCCGCTTGGCTGCGTGTTTTATGGACTCACTTGCAGCGCAAGAGTTCCCAACAGTGGGTTATGGTCTTCACTATGAATATGGCTTGTTTAAGCAGTCGTTCAGCGAAGGTCACCAGCAAGAAGCACCTGATGCGTGGCGTGGCGTAGAAGGTTACCCATGGGAGATTGCTCGTCCAGAACTGGCACAAGAAATTGGTTTCTACGGTCACGTTGAAGTGTACCAAGAAAATGGCAAAGAGAAGCGCCGCTGGGTTCCGGGCATGGAAGTAAAAGCAATGCCTTGGGATCTGCCTATTGTTGGTTACGAATCTGACACGGTTTACCCGCTACGTTTGTGGGAATGTCAGGCAATTGCACCTTTCTCGCTAGCAAGCTTCAATAACGGCGATTACTTTGAAGCGCAGCACTCTCTCATCGATGCGGGTAATATCACGAAGGTACTTTACCCGAACGATAACCACGAAAAAGGTAAAACTCTGCGCTTGATGCAACAGTACTTCCACAGTGCTGCGTCTATTCGCGATATTCTACGTCGTCATGAAGCGGCTGGGCATACATTGGCATCTCTGCCTAAGTACGAAACTGTTCAGCTAAATGATACGCACCCAACCATCGCTATCCCTGAACTAATGCGCATTCTTATTGATGAAAAAGGCTTGGGCTGGGATGAAGCATGGTCAATCAGTTCTCAAACGTTCGCTTACACTAACCATACTTTACTGCCTGAAGCGCTAGAAACATGGAGCGAGTCTCTAATCCAGCGTCTACTTCCTCGTCATATGGAAATTATCTACCATATCAACCACTTGTTCTTACAAGAAGTACGTGAAAAGTGGCCTGGTGATGTAGCTAAGCAGCAAAAACTTTCTATCATCCAAGAAGGTTTCCACCGTATGGTGCGTATGGCTAACCTATGTGTTGTAGGCTCTTACGCGGTTAATGGTGTGGCAGCATTACACTCGGCATTGGTTAAGCGTGATTTATTCCCAGAGTTCAATGAGCTTTACCCTAACCGTCTACAAAACGTAACCAACGGTATAACTCCGCGTCGTTGGTTGAAGTTCTGTAACCCAGCGCTTTCACACTTGATTTCTGAGAAGATTGGAACAGAGTGGCCTGCTGATCTTGATCAGCTAGAAGCGATTGCTAAGTATGCAGATGACGCTAAGTTCCAAAAAGAATTCATGGCCGTTAAGAAAGAAAACAAGCAGCGTTTAGCTGATTGGGTTTCTGAGAACATGGGCATTGAACTGGATACTAATGCGATCTTTGATGTACAAATCAAACGTCTGCATGAATACAAGCGTCAGCACCTAAACATGCTGCACATCTTGTCGTTGTACCATCGCCTTCTGAACGACCCTGAGTTCGATATGGCGCCTCGCGTTGTATTCTTTGCTGCAAAAGCGGCACCGGGTTATCACCTAGCGAAAGAAATCATCTATGCAATTAACAAGATTGCAGAGAAGGTAAATAACGATCCGCGCATTGGTAACAAGCTGAAAGTGGTCTTCATTCCTGATTACCGTGTAAGCATGGCTGAAATCATTATTCCAGCGGCAGACGTATCTGAGCAAATCTCGACAGCAGGTAAGGAAGCATCAGGTACTGGTAACATGAAAATGGCGCTTAACGGTGCATTAACGATTGGCACAATGGACGGCGCAAACGTAGAAATCCGTGAAGAAGTGGGCGATGAAAATATCTACATCTTCGGCCTAGAAGTTGACGGCGTTGAAGCACTAAAAGCTCAAGGTTACAACCCGTTCGATTACTACAATGCAGATCACTTACTGAAAGCATCGATGGACCTTCTTTTAACGGATGAGTTCACGCCGGGTGAACCAGGTAAGTTACGTGCAACGTTCGATAGCTTGCTAGATGGTGGTGATCCTTACCTATGTCTTGCTGATTTTGCATCTTATGTAAAAGCGCATGAAGACATGGGCGTGCAGTACCGCGACCAAGCTGGTTGGGCGAAGAAAGCCATTCTGAACACGGCGTTAGTCGGCAAATTCAGTTCTGACCGTTCTATCCGCGATTACGTAAACAACATTTGGAAACTAGAAGCGGTTAGCCGTTAATAGTCCCATCAGCCAAGGCAGACCCCTGCCTTGGCTGAACTGATTAATTGAAACACCCCTACAAGTTAGAGGGCAAAAGTAGTGCCTTCGGAGAGAGCGATGAAAGAACAAAGCGTATTAAAACAAGTCGCAGAAATGGCGAATATTGCCGATAGTTATGTCAGTGCGTGGGGCGATGAAGCTGCAGTATCAGAAGAAACGATTCTTCACCTATTGTCTTCACTTGGCTACGACACCACCAATGACGAAACTTTGCTTAAGTCAGCAGAAAAAAAACACAAGAAAGATGTATTAGACCCAGTCCTAGTTCTACGTGATGATGAACCAGTAGAAGTGGCACTGAATCTAGGTGTAAGCGCTCGTGAAAGTGAGTTTAGCTGGCGTTTAGAAACAGAGCAGGGAGAGGTACTTGAAGGCTATCTTCAGTCACAAGTTGTTCGTGATGAACGAGCTGAGGGTGGCCCTTTAGTGTTTGCATTGCCAAATGATTTGGCATGGGGTTATCACAAACTCATTATTAGCCGTAAGCGTCGTAAAACACCTTACAGCATGACACTTATCAGAACACCAAAGGCGTGTTTTAAACAAGCATCTATCGATGAAGGTAAGAAGCTTTGGGGGCCAAGTGTTCAGCTTTACACACTCCGCACTCAGCATAACTGGGGTATAGGCGACTTTGGTGACTTAAAACAACTCGTGGCAGACATTGCGTCTCGCGGCGGTGATTTCGTTGGTCTAAACCCAATTCATTCTTTGTTCCCTGCGAACCCAGAAGGGGCGAGCCCTTATAGCCCGTCATCACGCCGTTGGTTGAATATTCTATATATCGATGTGAGTTCTGTACCAGAATTTGCGTTAAGTGCAGAAGCGCAGCAAACGGTAGGCAGCTCTGAATTTCAGCAGCGCTTACAGAAAGCTCGTGATGCGCATTGGGTGAATTACACAGAAGTCGCAGAACTTAAAATGAGTGTGCTTCCACTTCTGTTTAAAGAATTCAAAAAGCGTCACTTAGATAAGAACAGCGATCGTGCTCAGGCATTTTTAGCGTTTGTGGAAGAGGGCGGTCAAAGCCTTGTACACCAAGCGGCATTTGATGCGCTACATACAGAACTGCACAGCGAAGACTCAAGCGTTTGGGGATGGCCAGTATTCCCAGAGAAATACCGCAACTTCGAAAGCCAAGCTACTCAGAAGTTTATTACTGAGAATCAAAGTAAAGTGCAGCTATACATGTACTTACAATGGATTGCTGATTGCCAAATCAATGACGCGCAGGCCTTGGCGGAAGAAAAAGGCATGTCAGTTGGTTTGTACCGAGATCTTGCAGTTGGCGTTGCTGATTCAGGTAGTGAGACATGGGCTGACGAAGGTAACCTTGTGATGGACGCGAGCATTGGTGCTCCACCCGATATCCTAGGTCCTTTAGGCCAAAACTGGGGGCTACCACCGCTGAACCCTGAAGTTCTGCAAGACACCAGCTACGATGCGTTTGTTCAATTACTTCGTGCAAACATGAAGCATTGTGGTGCGTTACGTATTGACCATGTATTGGGTCTATTGCGTTTGTGGTGGATACCTAAAGGCGAAGACGCGACAAAAGGCGCATACATTTACTACCCAGTGAAAGACATGCTTGCGATTTTGGCGCTTGAATCTCACCGTTACCAATGTAGTGTGATTGGCGAAGATTTAGGAACGGTTCCTGATGAGATTGTGGATATTCTGGCAGACGCGGGTGTGCATTCTTATAAGGTGTTCTTCTTCGAAACTGCAGAAGATGGTGGATTCATCTCACCGAAACATTACGCAGGTCAGTCAATGTCGGCACTGTGTACTCACGATATGCCAACATTACGTGGTTTCTGGCATTGCGACGACTTAAAAATGGGTGAAGAAATTGGCTTATACCCAGATTCAGAGCAGCTAAAGTCATTGTTTGATGACCGTTTAGAATGTAAACAAGGCATTCTAGATTCGGTGGCGTGGCACGGTTTCTTACCGGAAGGGGTAGGTCGTGATGCGAGCCAAGTACCAATGGATTCTTACCTAGCTGAAGCGTTGCAATTGCATGTGGCTGCGGGCTCTTCAACGCTTCTCAGTGTTCAACTGGAAGATTGGTTGGAAATGGACCAGCCAGTTAATATCCCAGGTACCGTTGATGAGTATCCGAACTGGCGTCGTAAGTTATCAATGAATTTAGACGAACTATTCAGCCACGATGGGGTGAATCGAATTTCTCAACGTTTAACAGAAGTTCGTGCTAAAGCGAGTGAATAAAATAAAGAGTGGTCAAAAACAATGCACACTTTCTTACGGTTGCATAAGAAACTATAACCTTGGTCACTCAATCACAAGCTCTCGTCGGGTAAAATGAACCGTCGTTATATTGCCCGCACTCATAGCGGGCATTTTTGTATAGTATTTTTTGGATGTTTGGTTAGGGAGAAAGGTTTTGGAAACAAGTGTGATTTCAAAGCAAAAACAAATATATACCCAACTGTCTCAGGCTTCGTTTGCTGACCCGTTTTCATTTATTGGCCCGTACATTCCTTCGGATGACGGCGCACTACGTGTATGGATTCCCGGTGCAGATAAAGTTGAGTTAGTGATTGATAACGAACCTCGCGTAGAGCTGGAACGCGATGGAGACAGCGGCTTTATTTTGAAGCAGTCGCGCGACCTGCGTTTTACCCACTATCAGCTAGCAGTAGATTGGGCGGGCGTGGAGCAACTGATCGATGACCCGTATCAGTATCACGAGTTATACGTAGGCTACGATGAGCTGCATACTCCCAAAGATATGTACCATCACATGGGGGCACAATTTGTCACATTAGAACGCGACGGAAAGGTGATTTCTGGTACGCGTTTTCTTGTTTATGCACCTCATGCTACGGCTGCAAGCTTAGTCGGTAGCTTCAACTCATGGGATGGTCGTCGCCATCCAATGCAGCGTTTAGATTATGGTATTTGGGGGCTTTTCATTCCTAACTTGGAAGAAGGCGCTCAATACAAGTTCGAGCTAAAAGGACCGAACGGGGAAGGCTTACCCCATAAAGCGGATCCTTGGGGCTTTTACTCCGAGCAATACCCGTCATTTTCATCAGTGACTTACGATCACGACCGTTATGATTGGCAAGATACACAGTGGCAAACTCGCCCGGTAACGGAAAAGCGTAAAGAAGCGCTATCATTCTATGAGCTTCATGCCGGGTCGTGGAAGCGTGATGCAAATGGCGATTTCCTAAACTACCGTGAATTAGCAGCGGAGCTGATCCCTTATTTATCAGAAATGGGCTATACACACGTTGAACTCATGCCGGTATCAGAGCATCCGTTCTATGGTTCATGGGGTTATCAGCCTGTGGGTCTGTTTGCGCCAACAAGCCGCTTCGGCAGCCCTGACGATTTCAAATACTTCGTTGATAAATGTCACCAAGCTGGGCTTGGCGTAGTACTCGATTGGGTACCTGCGCACTTCCCTTCCGACGATCACGGTTTAGCGAATTTTGATGGCACTCCATTGTTCCATGACCCAGACCCTCGCCGCGGTTGGCATCAAGATTGGAACTCATACATTTATGACTTGGGTCGTGAGCATGTACGTCGCTTTTTAGTGTCTAATGCTTTGTATTGGTTTGAGCAATTCCACATCGATGGGATCCGTGTGGATGCTGTGGCATCTATGCTATACCTTGATTACTCACGCAGCCATGACCAGTGGGTTCCGAATGTCGACGGTGGGAACGAGAATTACGACGCTATCGCTACTCTGAAATGGATGAATGAAGAGGTCTATAAACACTTCCCGAATGCAATGACCATTGCGGAAGAATCGACCGCATTCCCAGGCGTATCAGCACCAACCTTCATGGGTGGCTTAGGGTTTGGCTTTAAGTGGAATATGGGGTGGATGCACGATAGCCTTTCCTACATTCAAGAAGACCCAATTAATCGCAAATACCACCATGACACCATTACATTCCCGTTAGTCTATGCACACAGTGAAAACTACGTATTGTCGTTATCGCATGATGAAGTAGTCTACGGCAAAGGTTCAATTCACAACAAAATGCCGGGTGATGAATGGCAGCAAACCGCCAACTTACGTGCGTATATGGGTTATATGTATGCTCAGCCGGGCAAGAAGCTGAACTTCATGGGCGCCGAATTTGGCCAAACTGCTGAATGGAATCACGATGATCAGCTGCAATGGTTCTTGCTGGACTATGAACGTCATCAAGGTGTTCAAAAGCTAACCAAAGATCTGAACCATTTGTACCGTTCACAGCCAGCAATGCACGATCTAGATTTTGATCCAAAAGGTTTTGAATGGCGTTTACAAGATTCTGCTGAAGCGAGCATTCTAGCGCATGAACGTATCAGTGAATCGGGCGAACGAGTATTGGTTATCTCTAACTTTACGCCAGTGCCACATGACTCATTCCGTTTGGGTGTCCCACTAGCTGGAACGTATCAGTTACTTCTGAACACGGATGATGCGCAATACAACGGTAGTCACTTTGCAGTGGAAACTTCAATTGAAACTGAGAAGGTTGAAAGTGAAGGGTTAGAACAATCTCTATTGCTCAAGCTACCACCACTTTCGACTGTGTTCTATAAATTGAAATGATGTTAGAGCAGTAAATGAAAAGAGAGCCATAGCGCTCTCTTTTTTTATTCCCCCTAAAACGATATTGAGCTTTCTATTATTAGATTGCCGTCACTTAATCAACGAAAATCCCATTTTGAAATGAAGGGCACAGGAAACGTTTGCAACATTAATGGTATGGTGTATTGTTGATATTTAACCGTGTGTCATATCATATTTAGGGGGAGCGTATGTTGGAACACTTGTCTATAGGTTGGAAGATCCGAGCTGGCTTTGGTATTTGTCTGCTATTTTTTGCTGTTTCTGGGTTTGTTAGTTACAAGGGAATGACCTCTGCTTCTGATAACTTTCGCCATTTCGGTGAACTGTCCCATGAGTTAACTATTGCTGGCCGCATCCAAGCTAACTTTCTAAAGGCACGTATTAGCGCGAAAAGCTATTTGGAATCGCATGACGATAAGGATTTGGAGAGTTATGAGCGTCGTTCCGACTTTACGAAAACTCTGATCAATGAAAATCTTGAAGTTATTGGCTCAGAAGACAGAAGGGTGGTACTAGAGGAGATTCTCGCTGAAGTCAAAATCTATGATACTCAATTTAGAAAGTTGGTAACGGATATTAAGTTAGTCGATCAGACGACTTATGTTGATATGGCAAAGATTGAGAAACAAGCATTGCATGATCTAGAGTCCATCATCGAGCACGCTCACAAGGTGAAAAACTCAGACATGGAGTATTACTCGGCTTTGTTGATGGAAAAATTCTTGTTCGCCAAAATATCGGTATCAAATTTTCTTCATAATGAAAAAGATCATCCTTTTACGAAAACTCGCGCATTTTTCAAAAATGATCTGCCTAAATTAGAGCAAAAGCTGATGTCAGTCGTAGACAATGAAAAAATGGCAGACCTGGTCTCTGACTTCAGAATGCAGAGAACATTATTTGCCGGGATCTTCGAGAATGTCGTAGAGCTACGAAAAGAAGAAGAAGAGCTTAAGCTCGCACTTTCTGAATCAGGTGTTCATATCTCAGAAGAAATAGAAGTACTAAAGTTGTCTTCTGTTTCTAAGCAAGGTCAATTGATACCTAAGCTACAAGAGAGCAAAGAGCGCACGATTGAAATTATTTTAGTGTTGGCGGTCTTGGCAATCTCTGTCGGCTGCTTTTGCGCTTTTGTGGTCAATCGCTCCATTTCGAAAGGTATCGCTAAAGTGAAAATGATCTCATCGGAACTCGCAAAAGGTAATTTGGCCGTAGAAGTTGAAGAGGCGGGCAAAGATGAAATTGGGCTTCTTCTCGCCAATATGAAAGAAACCATTGCGTCACTACGAGACATCGTAAAACAAGTGAACATGTCTTGTGAGAAAGTGGGGGACATGTCGGAAGAGCTGTCGGTGATTACTACTACGACAAGTCATTCTTCAACCGCTTTACGGCAAGAAATGGAACAAATATCGGCTTCTATTTTGCAACTTTCAGCGAGTACAGAAGAAATCGCAACCAGTGCTACACATGCGTCTCAGTTCAATAATGAAGTGACAAGCAGTGTGGATTCTGGGCTTGGTGAAGTGAAGAAAACACTAGAGCAGATTGGTGCAGCAGAGCATGAGATGGAGGCCAGCTCTGTACAAATTAAAGCGCTTTATCAAGAATCGATGAATATAGGCTCTATTCTGGAGACGATTCAAGGAGTGGCGGAGCAAACGAACTTACTTGCGCTTAATGCTGCAATTGAAGCAGCCCGCGCCGGTGATCAAGGACGTGGTTTTGCTGTTGTTGCTGATGAAGTACGCACTTTGGCTCAACGAACTCAAGACGCAACTGGGCAAATTGAGTCACTGATTCACTCTTTACAAAATGGCGCAGAATCGGCGATGAATGCTATCTCTAAAAGCCATCAAACTGTGTCGGGAGCAGCAGTACAAGCGAGTTCTGCAGCTGAAAATTTACATTCGGTCAATGGTACGATTAATGATCTAAGTGACATTAATCTACAAATTGCCGCTGCGGTGGAAGAGCAAAGTATGGTGACAAATGGTGTGAGTGATAACGTAAACGAGACCAATAATATTAGCCGAGCGAATAATGAATCTGTTGAGAGTATTTCGACATCTGCTCAAGAGCTATCGGCCGTGGCGCAGCATTTGGACCAACAAATGAAACGTTTTAAAACGGTTTAAATCATGACGTCAGATTGATTTCTTTGAACCTAGCTTCGGCTAGGTTTTTTTCTACGCCCCCCAAAATTCTCTCATCCGGCAAAGTGTGATAGTTGCCAAATAATAGGGATGAGAGGCCTAGAATGATGTGTTGATGGAAGGGAACTCATAAGATAAGCCAATGTATGGAATAACATTTGGACTACAGGACAGCTTATGAAAATCACTCCCACTCTTTGTGGCTTAGCACTTATTTCTGCGACGTCAGCCTTAGCGTCTCCAACACTGACCATTTCAACGACAACGAATAGCCGTGACTTCCCTTTAAATGGTGAGACGCCCCTTGTTCTACCACTTGCTAAAGACAGTTATACCGTTCAGGTTTCGGGAATCAAAGGTCAGTGTGCGGGGAGTGATGCGTCTTCTCTTAAATTTAACAAGCCTGTGGCTCTGACGTGTGGAGAGCTGACCGATCTCTCAATGAAAATTCGCTTCTCTGGAGACTACGCGTTCCATTACGATGAAAAGTCCCAATCACTCACTCTAAAACGAGAAAAGAAAAAAACGGCGAAAAAAGAGTTCAAGCGCCCACTTCCTAAGGTTCAATGTCAGAAGTTTGAACCTGGTGAAAAAATCATTTCCTTAGGCGATACGTATCGTGATGGAACCATGCTTAAAGAACTGTTTAGCGGCCAAATCATCGAAGTGGCGGGGGGAGAAGTGACGATTGATCTTGATGGGAAAAATGGAGGATTAATCGTGCTTGAACCTGTGAATCTAAAAGATGAAGTAAAGACATCAGGTACATTTGACTATCGTAATGCCAATATCTATTTCGTGATGGTGGATCGTTTTAACAACGCGAATCCTAACAACGACGGGAGTTATGGCCGGAAGAAAGATGGAAAGAATGAAGTGGGTACTTTCCATGGTGGAGATCTTCAAGGGGTAATTGAGAAACTTGATTATATCCAAAGCCTTGGCACGGACGCTATTTGGCTATCGCCGATTGTTGAGCAAGTACATGGTTTTGTCGGAGGCGGCGACAGCGGATCATTTCCGTTCTACGCCTACCATGGCTACTGGACACGCGACTTTACTAAAATCGACGAGAACTTCGGTAATGATCAAGACTTGGCCATTTTAGTGGAGGAGGCCCATCGTCGAGGCATTCGAGTATTACTTGATGCCGTAATTAACCATTCAGGATACTCTACTTTAGCTGACCTGCAATTTGACCAAGTCAATGTCATCAAAAATTCGGCGGCACTTCCTAAGAAGTGGGCGGATTGGGCTCCAAAGCAAGGCGAGCAAACTTGGCATAGCTTCCATCAACATATCGATTATCAAAGCAACCAGTGGAGCAATTGGTGGGGCGGTGATTGGGTTCGTACAGGGCTACCGGGATATCCATCTCCGGGTAGCAGCGATACGACTATGTCACTGGCTGGGCTTCCTGACTTCCTAACGGAATCGGATAAAGTCGTGACGCCCCCTCAATGGCTACTCGATAACCCTGGGACAAGGGTCGTTTCAAAACCGAATTACACAGTTTCTGATTACCTCATTGAGTGGCAGTCTGATTGGGTAAAACGTTTTGGGATTGATGGTTTTCGTGTTGATACGGTTAAGCACGTTGAAGGCGATGTATGGAAGCGCTTAAAAACATCGGCTTCGGAGAGTTTGGAATCGTGGCGAAAAGTGAATGGCAAAGAGGGGCAACCTTTTTGGATGATGGGGGAAGTGTGGGGGCATTCCGCCTATCGTAGCCCGTATTTTGATGATGGTTTCGATGCGTTGATCAATTTTGATATGCAGAAAAAGCTGGATAAAGGGGCAGTCTGTTTCAGTCAAATGGCAGAGACTTATCAAAGTTACTCCAATTCAATTCAAGAATCAGATGACTTCAATCCTGTGAGTTATATGTCTTCCCATGATACGGAGTTGTTCTTTAGTCGTTTTAAATCATATTCACTTCAAAAAAATGCAGCCAGTGCATTACTTCTGAGCCCTGGTGCAATTCAAGTGTATTACGGCGATGAAGTTGGGCGAAACATTGGCCCTTATGCGGATGACTTCCATCAAGGAACGCGTTCAGATATGGTTTGGGAGCTATCTAAGGAGAAGCAATCCTTGCTAGAACATTGGAAAGCGCTTGGTCAGTTTAGGCAGCGACACTCTGCGATTGGAGCGGGTGAGCATCGAGAACTGTCACAAAATAGCGGTTATGTATTTTCGAGAACTCATGGTGAGGATAAGGTCGTTATCGGGTACTTTGGTAACTAAGTGGAATGTGTAGCTGGCACCGTTGTGTCAGCTACTGATAATCAGACAGAATCAGGAATGATCGTCCCAGAACTCTTTCAAGTAAATCTCTATGGTTGTCTCCAAAGTGAGCTTGGAGCAAGGCATCGAAGTTTCGAATTCCTTGCGTATTGAACTCCGCTGGAGATTCACTGTTAGCCGTAGACAAAATGAGGGCAATAGAGTGCCTAAATTCTTTGTGTTTAAAGCTGGTATCCCACGATTTCACAAACGACTCTTCACTTTTGAAGCAAAGGTTTTTGATTAACACTGGTAGCAAGTGGCCTTTTAACACTTTCAGGAAATCATTGACGCTTGGGAAATAGCCCTGCAACGTGGACTGCCTTATATTCAGTTCTTGCCCTAACCGGGCATAAGTAATCGCTCTAAATCCTTCTTCAAAAAAGATTCGTCGAATCATCAAGCTATACATTTCCAAATTTTCATTTTTCTTTTCTTGCGTAATACGAGCCATAAATCACCAAAAATATAAGCACATATTATATAGTACGATGTTCTTATCTTTGTTTGCAAACTTTTTGTGCTAGCCAAACGACGGGGGTTTATTGAAAAGGCTTGACCTAAAGCAATGAGTAGCAGTCTTTTTATAAATCTTTTCCTCATCTTTGAAGTGAGCCAAGAAAGATAATAAAAATAAATTTAACCTAGTAAATTCATTTACACTGCAAATGTAAACTCAATTGCGTCTTTTGGCTTCATTGATATCAAGGATTGTTATATGAACAAAAAAATATTGGCGGTAGCGATAGCGTCTGTTATGGGGGTTGCGGGTTGTGGGGGAGGTGATGACTCCTCATCTTCAGACACATCGGCGAGTAGCTCAAGTTTTTCTGGGACGGTCAATAAAGGGATCGTTTCCAATGGAAGCGTTGAAATCTGTGACGCGTTTGACGATACAGGTTGTATTGAAGCGGACAGCAGTTTCTATCAAACGACGACGACCAATGACTCTGGGAGTTATGATGTTACGGGGGCACCCCTGAACACGCCGATAATGGTTATCGTATCGAAAATTGATGCAAATACCACGATGAAGTGTGACCTTTCGGTCTGTGATGCCACTGACGAAACCGCTAATACTGCCGATGACGCAGCGTTTGGCGAAAGCTTTGAAGTGCCGGATAGTTGGACTCTAAAGACGATCATTCCATCGGCGACTGAAGGCACAACTACCGTGAACGTCACTTCGTTGACTGATATTGCTGCAGAAGAAGCGATTGAAGCCGGTGGTAGTAGCGGCGTGACTGAAGCCATCGTGACAAACGCTAATAAAGCTATTCAAGAAGCGTTCGGGATCACGACGTCAATCACTGAAACTGGAGGCGTTGATTTAACGGACCCTGAAGCTTTGAGTGAAGCTTCAGCAGAAGAAATTGCCGCCGCTACTTATTCGGCTTCATTGTTGGATGCAACCGATGAAGAAAAAGATGCGTTGGTAACACTGGATAGCGAAGGTGGGTATACGGTAGACACGACTGACGTAGATGCTGTTCTAAATGAGTCTGCAACTTTGATGACGACGGTTCAAGACGAAGCAAATGAGGCATTACCAGAAGATGAGCAAATTGATTTAACAGAGGCTGTTCAACTTGTTGACGCAGTAGAGCCTCCTGAAGAAGTTGATCCTACACCACCTGAGAATAATGACGAAATTGTCGCTGCTAAAACATTCATTTCAGATGTACGTACTGCTTATAACTCGGTACAAGACGAAGGAGACTTAGCAACGGGTTTGGATGATTTTTCTACCGAATTGGAAGCGTTTGATGAACTGGTATCAGACGACTCGGAAGTGATTGTTGAAAATATTGGTTTAGGTTTGGAGGCGATTGCTGAAGCGTTTGAGGAGGCTGCGGCAGATGCAACGACTTACACGGCTGAAAATACCTTGGTTGTCGCAATTAGTGGCAACACCTATACCGTTGATGACGATTCTAGAGGCTTAGATATTGTGGCTACTGCCACAACATTTGAAACACAGGAAACCGAAAATGATAACGGTCAATGCGAATCATACACGGTTGGCCAAACCTGTGAAGAAGATGGCACTTTTACTGCGGATGTGAACCTTGCTTTAACAACATTGGTGGGCACAACTGGTAATACGACGTTAAGTGGCACTGGAACCGCTGTTCTAACTGGGTTCATGAATGAATGGACTTATGAGCATAGTGTGGTCGCTCTCGAGGGGGGCGCTAGATACACATGGTCTGAAACCGAGCAGTTTGATCTAACTGAGCTAAGTGTTGCGTTAACTCAGGCTGATCTCGACTACGTATCTGGTGACGATAATGTGTCATTTGATGGAGAACTTTCAATTTCTCTTGCAGGGCTTTCTTATGATGAGTCTGGGTCTGACTCTAACGAGTTTTCCAATGACGGAACCGGTGAAAGCACGCAAGAGCAAGAAGTTTTTACGGCGACTGCAATGGGACTGATGTTAGATGGCTCTATTTCGGTAAATGATAGCTCGGTAGGCGCATATTTAGACTTCTCGATTGCAAACCCTAGAGGGTATGTTCATACCTATGAGTTTAGTGACGCTTGGAGTTGTGTTCAGGATGATTGCACCAACACATACGAAGAATCTGAAACTGAGGAAACGGCTGAAAACTTCGTAAACGCGTATTTAACCGCAAGAGTAACGACAGATTTAATGGACGCAGAGAATAATGCGATGGCTGCATCTGTTGAACTGCAGGCGACGCGTGAAACTTATGATACGGTCGAAGCGAGCCTTACTATCGATTACAACGGTGTAGATACCATTTTGGAAGCGGATATTTCTCTACATGAAGAGGAAGTTAATCCGGAGCTGACCATCCGTAATACATCCGGAGTAGTAGCAACGGTGATCGAAGGCAGCAATGATGAGTTGTCTGGCAACGTGAAAGTTGGTGGCGTTCAAGCGGCATCGATAGAAGAAACGAATGATGGCCTAGTCCTAATTCGTTATACCGATGGTACATTCGAATCACTGTTCTAATTTGGTGAACCTTATAGCAGAGAGGCTCGCCTTCTCTGCTTTTTTTCCATGGAAGGAAAGTTACTAATTCATGTTGTCTTCTTTTGCTCTAACCACACTTAGCCTGCTTCCTATTAGTGTTGATCTCTCTGCTGATTGGCAGGTCAATACCCAAATATCTTCACTGTCTTACGCAGAAAACAATTCAGTTTATGATTTTGTCAAAGGTAACGAGTCGGATTATCAGCCCGGTCAAAACGCTTTTACCTATGATGAGTTTTCGATTTCCGCGCAATATCAGGGCTTTGCGCTGTCGTTATTTTATCGGTATGAGTGGTTCTTAGATTACTCAGAAGATGCGATGGAGTTATATGGTACGACGGTGAACGGAACACTTATTGATCCCAACCGAACCTATGATTTGTCACTGAAAACTAGCCATATTAATACAGAAGGTATACGGCTCGCGTACATGCACCAGTTTGAGAAGGTTAATGTTTATGTCGCTGGTGCCTATTTAAAGGCGAAGGAGTTGATGGATGGAGAAGCCAATGGTCACGCAGAATTAACCGGGAGCTGTGGTGATGGTTTGGAGTGCTACACCGGGGAGCTAGACTTGTCGTATACGTATAGTGAAGACGAGTTGTTTGACAGACAAGTAGATGCGCCAAAAAGCTTGTACGGCTACACATTTGACTTCGGTCTCGACTGGGTGATGAGTGATTCGTGGTATGCGTCACTTTATATTCAAGATGTATTCAGCGAGATATTATGGGATGAGTCCCCTTATACTGACGCGAATGCAACGACATCTACGAGTAAAGTGGTTGATGGAAAAGTCAAAATTGAACCAACGATTACCGGTTACGAAGGGAGTGAAGACTTTAAACAGCGCTTACCAACCAAATATCAAATGGCACTGAGCTATCGGTTCGATCCTCAACATTTGGCCTACCTAAAGGGGTTTCATGCTTATGGGGCAACATTACTCCATGTCGGATATCAGTATCACTACTCAGGGAGTATATGGGGAATAAAATTGTACCCAGAACAGGAAGCATTAGGGCTAGAGTTTCAACATCGATATATGAAATTTTTAATCGCTTCTAAGCCATTTGATTACCAAGAAAGTGAAGTGCTTGAATTATCATTAGGCTTCCAATTTCCTTTTTAAATATCGCTAATTATCGAAATGAAATATTCACTTCACCACTGGTGATCATTGCGCTGATTTCAGATTGAAGTCTGGCAACCATCAGTGGCGTGATTTTCTTATTGCAAGCGAGGTATTTGATATCGGTAAGAAACACAAAGGGAGTCTCTGTTAGCTTTATTTCTAATGTTTTAGCTAAGGTATCGGCGGTACGTGTATCTGATAGCCAATAGTCGACCGACTGGTTTTGAAGCATTTTGATCCCCTCATCTAATCCTTCTGTGAGTTGAATGTTGAATCCTTGAGTTCTTAGATCGTTAGAAATGCCGTACCCTTCGTAGGAACTAATTTTGAAAGGCTTTGCGTCGGAGACGGTAAACAGTGTCGTCGGTTTCGGATCATTGTGATAGAGCGCATACTGGCTGATTGCGATCGGGCCGACCCAAATGAAATCAGCTTCTAACGTTTGTGAGCGTGCTACTGGGAAAGTACAGACATTGTGCTTAAGCCTGGCAGATTTTAGGGCTCGGCTTTTGGGGCTGAACTCAACATCATAGGTTAGATTTGCGCGGTTAAAGGCATCGATGATAATTTGGTAGGTCGTCCCAAGATCGGGGTTAGACTCATTGTTTACGAACGGAGGAGCATAGAACGTGACAATGCGAATATCCCCAGCCGAAAGCTGGAAACTAAAGCATAGCCCTAGCAGGCAGACTATTTTTTTGAATTCCATACTTCATAGACCTCAGACAATGGCAGGGTGATGCCTTGCGGTTGAACAGGGTTTTTAGGCCAAGGGGAGCCTGGGCGGTTAAGCCATATGTTAGCAGGCTCGGCGAGAGACACTCGCGGGCGACATAATAAATCTGGGTTGTAGCGTAAGTTTTCTAAGTGAGAATCGAATCGGAATGAGAGTTTGTTCAATACGGTTTGTGCGTC
>Ga0213838_1000519_pt1 | contig 27530 bp, 24 predicted proteins | sample SWPATP13_FD_160577 | JGI IMG/M metagenome (GOLD analysis project Ga0213838, IMG submission 160577) | Coastal seawater microbial communities from Marineland, Florida, United States - SWPA TP1 #3 | ecosystem: Environmental > Aquatic > Marine > Coastal | place: USA: Florida | collected 2016-08-06 | reverse complement strand
AGCCGTCTGCCCACCTTGAATGTCAGCGAAATAGCCATTGTCTTGTGCCAACACCACCCCGTAATAGATATTCGGATTACCTTTGATGCTATCGAGCTTATCTTGACCGACAAACTGTTCTAACCCAAAGTGCACCCATCCTAGGTTCAGCATAAAACGAGCGTCGATATCGACATAAGTGACACTGCCCAACTTCCTTCTCATTGGTACGCAGCTATTTTCTAGAACTTCATTTGCTACTCGAATGTCATTTCTTATTTGGCTAGCGATATCTCGATTTGCTCTCACTTCCTGCTCAACAAAAAAATGAATCGGGGTGGTTACAACGACGTTTTGATTACAAAGTGGTAAATCAAGCTCAGCAATGGCTGCCGACGAGAAAAAAGAAAATAGTATGTTAACAACAGCGAAAGCTGCTAACCGGTAATTATTCATCTAGGTTTTTCTTACTAATGGCACGATTGGGTTTTATAAAACAGCCAAATCAAATATGCAAACTAACCAATAATAACTTTGAGGTTTGAAGTTCTAGTTATTTTTATTATCAATCTCCGAAATTTTTCCAAACCTTATCCTGTCTATATTCGTACATTCACATTGAATGGAATGACAATACTCAAGAGGTAACTATGAAAAAACTATCTAAGATATTGGTATCTCTAGTGGTCGCTGCACCGCTGTTTTCTTTGATATTAAGCCAAACAGGCACTGCCAATACTATGGATAAACACACGCCACAAGGAACTGTGGAAGTCGCAACCCTAGCTGGTGGTTGCTTCTGGTGTACAGAGTCTGATTTAGAAAAACTGGAGGGCGTTATTGATGTTGTCTCTGGATACTCCGGTGGTACTTTAGAAAACCCGACCTATAAACAAGTCTCTTCGGGTAAGTCGGGACATATTGAAGTGATCAAAGTGAGGTACGACACATCTGTCGTCAACTATGAACAAGTACTGGACCAATTCTTCCGTCATATCGATCCTACCGATGATCAAGGTTCGTTCGTTGATAGAGGTCGTCACTACCGACCTGCAATTTTCTATCACAACCAAGATCAAAAAATGATTGCTAAAGCGTTCATGGCTGAAATTGAAGAAACCAATGTATTCAAAAAGCCGCTGAAAACCGAACTCATCAAGTTTGAAAAGTTTTGGCCTGCTGAAGAGTATCATCAAGACTATTACAAAAAGAGCAAAGTTCGATACAACTACTATCGATACGCTTCTGGACGTGACCAGTATCTAGACAAGATTTTTGGTGATGATAGAAAGGATAACCCTAAAACGCTTCGTCAGATCATCGACTCAATGAACATGACTAAAAATTTGAAGCCATACACCAAGCCGTCAGATTCAGAGATCAAAGCGAAACTGACTAAGCTTCAATATGACGTCACTCAGAACGATGCAACAGAACGTTCATTTAATAATGAATACTGGGACAATAAGCAAATGGGGATTTACGTAGACATCGTCACCGGCGAGCCGCTATTTTCTTCTGAAGATAAGTACAAATCAGGGACGGGATGGCCAAGCTTTACCAAACCGATTAATGAAGGCTATATTGTGACCGTTACTGACTATAAGTTACTGTATCCAAGGACTGAAGTACGCAGCCGATTCGGTGATTCACATTTAGGCCATGTATTTAAAGATGGCCCAGCACCTACTGGGCTTCGCTACTGCATGAATTCAGCGGCGATGCGCTTTGTTCCTGTAGAAAAGCTAGCCGAAGAAGGTTATGAAGAATACTTGCCAATGTTTGAAGGCTAAACTTCAGCGCAAAAACCGAAAAGCCCGTACTTACTCAGCGCGGGCTTTTTTAATCGATTTAGCCAGTCAGCACGGTGTCTTCTGGGTATTTAACGAGAGAAGGTTCAGGCCTTGCTAACATATAAGCTAGGGTCAGTGGTCCTATTCGACCTATGATCATCACCACGATCATGATATATTTGCCCGGTTCCGACAATGTGCTCGTTAAACCCGCCGTGAGCCCAACGGTCGCGAACGCCGAAATCACTTCAAACATCACCTTATCGAAGGCGGCTTGCTCGGTTAACATTAACAAGAACATAGCGGTTGTCAGCAATGCACCACTTACGACGATAATAGCTAATGATTTAGTTACCGCGGTCCACGTCACTGTCCTTTTAAACATCACAACATGCTTCTTTTGTCGTAGAAAAGTCCACGTAGCAACAAACGCCACCGCAAAAGTAGAAACTTTGATGCCTCCTCCCGTTGAAGTTGAACCCGCACCAATGAGCATAAGCACAATCATCACCAGTAAAGCTGGCTGCGTATACTGTGCCAAGTCGACACTATTGAAGCCGGCAGTGCGTGCACTCGCCGATTGGAAAAACGCCGCAAGCCATTGAGCGTGAATGGGTAAACCTTCCATTGTTGCGCTATTAGTTCTTTCCAATAACCAGAAAAGAATCGTGCCGACGATGAGCAACATCGGGGTTGCCGTCAACATTATTTTGGTATGTAAATGTAGGTGATTAAATCCTTTGCGCCAATTACTGGCAAGATCTCCAACGACAGTGAACCCTAAGCCTCCGAATATGAATAGTCCTGCCAGAGTGAAAATAACTAAAGGATCATCAACAAAGCCCATCATGCTGTCAGAGAATAATGCGAAGCCAGCGTTATTGAAGGCAGAGATAGCATGGAAGAGCGCGTAAAAACTGCCTGTCGCCCAACCGAATTCAGGAACCCAGCGAAAACACAATAATGCAAACCCAATCATCTCAGCAATCAAAGCAAAAACAATGATTTTTCTGACTAGATTTCTTAAATTGACTTTTCTATCTTGCCCTAACGCTTCCTTAGCGAGTGCTTGCTGTTTGAGGCTCAATCGAACACCAAACATATAAAGCAAGACTGCCGATAATGTCATTTGACCTAAGCCACCGACCTGCATTAAGAACATCAACAATATTTTGCCGGCTAACGTAAAGTGCTCACCGGTATCCACCACTCCAAGGCCTGTCACACTGATAGCCGAAGTCGCGGTAAACAGTGCATCAGTAAAACTCAAGCCAGTCACCGAGAATACTGGCAAAGTAAGTAGAATCGCGGAAGGGAAGAGTACACCTAAAAAGCTAGCAAGAATGATCTTAGGTTCTGAACCTTTTTTCTTGCTGTCATCTTGCTTCAAGGAATAGAACACGCCACGGCGTTGAAACGGATTCATACGTTCACCCAACTATAGTTTGCGAAGTTTCTTCGCCAATATGTCTTTAGGGCCCGCGATAATTATCATGTCTCCTATCTCTAAGCTTTTGCCTAAATCAGGAGCTTTGTAAAGGATTGGGCCTCGCTTAAAACCCAAGACTTGTACGTCAGGTTCTTTACACAGATTAAGGTCAGACAGCCTTTTCCCCAGATATTTGTGACCAATAACTATTTCTGTCATCGCTAAACCACTGCCCAGTTCGATGAACTCCAATACCCTTTGATCTAACATTTTTCGAGCAACCCTGATCCCCATATCTCGCTCAGGTAAAATCACATGGTCTGCACCGATTTTATTAAGGATCTTAGCGTGGAACTTGTCATTCGCTTTCACCCAAACTGTTTTGCTTCCTGCTTCTTTAATCACTAAAGTGGTGAGAATACTCGCATTGACATCGGCCCCGATTGAAACCATAACCATGTCGTAATCATCCAATTTAAGCTCAGCCACCGTTTCTTCGTTTGTGCAATTGGCCACAATCGCTTGAGAAACAAAGCCAGCAGCTTCTTTCACTCGTTCTTCGTTAATATCAACCGCGAGTACTTGCGCCCCTGAATCTAGTAACTCTTTACACACTGAAAGGCCGAAACGGCCCAACCCAATTACTGCAAATTGCTTATCACTCATCACGAGACCTATTCACTGCTAATTCAGTATTTATTGAAGTAAAATAGTGTGCGCCTCACCTACGCATAATTCAAATTGATATGAGAAATCTTAACAATACCCTGACTTATCACTCTGCTATAGCTAGACTCAGGTAGGCAATGAATATTGCGCTAATTATTTGATTTATATAGGTAGAGAACATGCCTAAATTCTGCTAATTTCGGTTTCATAATTTCAGCGGTACTGCACATAATGAACGACTTCCTCAACCAAATTCAAAGCTATATAGCCCTCCATAACAGTGAGTGGGGAAATAGCGTTTTATTCATTACCATAGCGAGCTTTTTTGCATGGATTGCGTGGCGATTACTTCAGAGCCGTTTAACCGTGCTTGCCGAAAAAACGCCTTTTCATTGGGATGATTTACTTTTAGATGCCCTTAAAACCCCCATTAGTACTCTTATTTGGTGTTGGCCTGCGACAGTCTCTTTAGGCTTTATTCTCCAAGACCAAATGGGCAATAAAATCAATTGGCTTAGTACGTTAAAGCTCATCTTAGTGATCAGCGTATTTGTCTGGATAACACTAAGGCTGATCAGTAATGTAGAAGAATACGTGTTGAATCAAAAAAAGCGTGATGAGACAACCGTCCAAGCGATTGCAAAGGTCGCTCGACTGTTTTTCTTGATCATTGGTGCGTTGACCATCATGCAAGCATTTGGGCTAAGCCTTTCTGGTCTATTAACTTTTGGTGGTGTTGGTGGACTGATCGTCGGTTTAGCCGCAAAAGATCTACTGTCGAATTTCTTTGGTGGGATGATGATTTACTTCGACCGCCCATTCAAAGTTGGAGATTGGATTCGTTCTCCGGATAGAAATATCGAAGGCACCGTCGAGCGAATCGGCTGGCGTATGACCATTATTCGAACTTTCGATAAAAGACCTCTGTATGTTCCTAACTCGGTGTTCAGTAATATCGTGGTTGAGAATCCATCTCGAATGCTCAATCGACGTATTTACGAAACAATCGGACTGCGATATGACGATGCGAGCAAACTCGACACTATTGTTATGCAAGTCAAACAGATGCTAGAAACTCACCCAGATATCGATGCGAAACAGACGTTAATCGTCAACTTCAATGCATTTGGCCCATCTTCATTGGATTTTTTCGTCTACACATTTACCAAGACAGTTAACTGGGTTCGTTATCATGAAGTAAAGCAAGATGTACTACTAAAAATCTTGGATATCGTACACGCTAATCAAGCCGATATAGCCTACCCTACACAGACACTTAAGTTCGAGCCCCAGGCCCATGGGTTTGACACTAGGCCGACCACTGACGACCTAAGCCAAAAATTACTATAAAAAAAGCCGCATCATTGTGATGCGGCTTTTTTATACTCGTTCTATCGCGTTGTAATTTCCTCTGCGCTACGATAAACGCCTAGCCCAGCTAACCGCTGCTCTTTCTAATGTTTCAAAAGCGGTTTCGAAAGCAATTTTATCTTTCATATACGGATCATTGATCAGATTATCACCAAGCCACTGACCAAAAAGTAAGGTCTTACTGCGCGCCATCGGGGCAATTTTACAGACTTGTTCCACATGATCTCGTTCCATCACTAACACTAAGTCATACCCTTCACATAACGATTCCGTCAGTTGCTGAGCTTGATGTGCTTCCAAACAAATACCGTTGTCACGCGCAACCTCTATAGCAAAATTAGCTGCAGGTTTACCAGCTAAGCCACTTTTCTTAGTTGCTATTCCTGCTGACGCTATTACTTTATTGGGTAGCATTTTTTTAAGCAGCCCTTCTCCTGTAGGAGAACGACAAATGTTGCCCACACAAACCACTAGAACTTTATCGAACATTCTTATTTTCCATCATATAACTACGACTTTAAGCGGACTTGTTTACTTGCAATCGCTAATACAAGCACCAATACAAACGTCAACGCATTTGCTGTCGGCTGTAAGTTAAAATCAACAGAGATATGCATTAACATACCAATAATCGCCATTAGGCAGCCTAAAGCGACGCCTTTCAATGTTCGGACATTTCTAGTTCGCATTGCAGAAAACGCCATCCATACAGCATACAAAACTGCTATACCTAGAATAAGAGTGGCAGGAATACCCGCTTCAGAAGCAAACTGAACGTATTCATTATGAGCGTGATCATAGAAGCCGACATTGTACTGAGTATAACTAGGGAAAACGGTGTAAAAACTTCCCATTCCAGTCCCTGTTATCGGGTAATCACGGATAATACTCATACTCCACTGTACGACCTGATCTCTTGTCTCAACAGCCATAGAAGTGCTTTCAAGCCTTTCTCTGACTTCTCCAAGTCCAAAGAGTGCGCCAATAATAAAGGTGTCTATGACAAGAATGCTAACGACGAATAACGTTAAGGCTCTAGGCCTGTCTTTATAGAAGATAAGGGCTAATACACCCCCAATGATCGTTGCGGAGAAAAATGCGGTATTTCCCATTCGAGAACGTGTCATGACCAATGCTATTACCATAATAACTAAGCATAAGCGTATTAACATTTTGCTAGACATCAACGCACTCACCCAGCGCTTTATCCTGATGTTCCATGAACCAGATTCCGTTGAATGAAGCTGCGCAACAATCAGCCCAATACCAATCAACAAACACATCATCAAGTAATTAGCATAATGGTTTTTATAGACAAAAGAGCCTGTCGCTACGCTACCCAACTCAAGCCCAAGCACAGGGCTCAGCTCAAAGCTCATAAGCACAACCATCACTCCATAGAATGCTTGAAAGGTTCCACTGACTATGAGAGCTAAAGCAGTGAATTTAATTCGCTCAACCGTTGTCAGCAACAATGCCGCATTGATCGCAAACAGTAAGTAGCTCATCCCTTTGATGAAACTAACAAATGTTTGATATCTATCTAATGAGATTGCCCCTGATGAAAAACCTAGCGATGAGTAAACACTTTCGGAGTTGGGTGATATTACAGAGAGCAGTTGCAGATCGATACTCTGCGCCTGAATCAAAACCCAAGCCTGAAATAACCCAATAGGAGCTAATAACCAGCGGTATCGATTCACTCTATGCCAAGGCAAAGAGCCCCGATAGGCGAAAATCAACAACAGTGTTTGAATAGCGATGATAATTTCAGCGATAGACCATGCCCAAGTTCTATTACTTGCCAGTGGAATTGGCAACCAAACAATAAGCAATAGAAAACTTATAAAACACAGTTTTTCCAATTTATTCATAAATATAAATCAATTTTTATATAAGAAAGCCCAAACTAAGTTTGGGCTTTGATTATAGTTTGCAGTAATGCCTAATTAGCTATTAGAGACCCCACCACCATTTCCACCATTTCCACCTTGATTAGGTGAAGTCGGAGAAGTCGTGGTCACCTCATCTACATTAGTAATACCTGCCGCGGTTGCTTCTAAAACTTCAGAAGGGTCAACTCCAGCAAATAATGCAGCTTCGGTAATCTCTACACTCGAAACGCCCAGTGCTCGGGCAGTCTCTGAAACTTCCATCGCAGATTCAGGGCTAGCCGAAATAACTGCTGACAGAATATCCGTCGCTTGCGCGGGTACTGATTCAATAGCTGCCGCCGCAATCGCCACAACATCACTTGGTCGTGCATTTACTAGCGTTGTTACAATTTCCACTGCGAACTCAGGAAATTGTTGTAGTAAATCATCGAGCAACTCAGAAGTAGATAAATTGCTTTGGGACACAACTGAATCAATTGTTAACTGTTCAGCATCGGTTATCGCGTAAGATGGAACCGAAGCGAATAGCAACGCAGTCGCTAAGCCTAAAGACATTGTTTTGATAGACATATATATCCCTAATAAATCTAATCGAAACTCATTGCATCGAAATGCAATATATTAGCCATTTTTATTTCCACAAGCGGATATAATTAACACATTGACTAACTATACTAAAAATAACAGCACCGCTTGTGATTCCACATATATTAGCTGCGAGATCTAACACCGAAAATTGTCTCCGCTCACTGAACAGCTGCAATAGTTCATCGATAGAAACCAACACCAATACAAATAGAATAAGGTAATTAAACAGAGGCAAAGGGACCGCTCGATACTTAATTGGAGAAGCCCAATAAGCACCAATTCCGAGAAGCATACTCACCATAAAGTGAAGCAATATGTCTCCACCAATAGCAACCTCTAATTGACGAACAGATGAACCAAAGACATCAAAGGTTTTAGCCATAGAAGCTCCAGCTCCAAAAGCTATAACTACTAATAGAAACAGAAGTTTATAATTCAAGTACGATCTAAATATTTTATACAATTTATCGGCATGCCTTTAAATGAATCTGATTAAACGTAAGTATATTACATGCCCTAAATTTATAAGGATTTTTAGCTAGGAGATCCGAAAGCTCCCACTTATTGATCCCATACTTGTCATGCTCTAACAGGTACCCAATAGTCTTGCGCTTTTCTCGAACATCAATGATGTCCCAATACTTTAGGTAAATTATCAATGAAGTCGAAGCCACTTCTGCCTCAAATGGCCCATACCTTTGAGCAAGTTCCAGATTGCCTCTAAGGTCTTGCATAGTTGCATTCGCTCTCAACTGATAGAGTATTCTCTGTGAATGAGAATCTGGCCAACTAGGCCTCACAGATAAAGCGCCTGTTTCGAGATTAAAAGGAGCACTCTTTTCAGTCAGGTCATCAATGCCTTGCAAGTACAACTGCCAAGACAAAAACGATGCAGCTTGAGACGCATAATATGGATTTGTAGGAGACAGCATACGCATCTTTTCAACAAGACGCTCAGCTTGAGGTAATGCCGTAAGATTGGCGTCTTGCTGATGTGCGTCGAAATAGTCTAATGCACTCACGACACCAATCGAATATCCACTCGCTAAGCCAAACTTGACCGCGTTAACTAGTGTAACGCTCGCACAAATAAACAGAAGCCCAACCAAAAGGTTATTTAGCGCTTTTGTCACTATGACGCTTCCAGCAACTTACTCGTAGAGTCTTGATCAATTTTGACCTTTTCGCCTTTCAAGTATAAGTTGTTAAAACAATAGTTAGTCGCATCAATATAGCCATCAACGCTTCCGCAATCGAAACGCTTTCCTTCAAATTTAAATGCAATCACACACCCGGACTGAGCCTGTTTTAACAACGCATCGGTAATTTGAATTTCACCGCCCTTTCCAGGCTCTGTCTGCTCAATAATGTCGAAAATGTCAGGGGTAAGTATGTAACGCCCGATAATAGCCAAGTTGCTTGGCGCTTCACCTTGCTTAGGTTTTTCAACCATATCTGTCACGCGAATGAGATCATCACTTAAGTGTTCACCCGCGATCACGCCATACTTGTGAGTTTCAGATTCAGGAACCTCTTCTACTGCAACAATCGAACAACGGAACTGCTTATAAAGTGCTGCCATTTGCTCTAGAACACCCTTGTTCTCATTAATACACAAGTCATCGGCTAGCACGACAGCAAATGGATTGTCTCCAACTAACTCGCGTCCCGTTAGGATTGCATGACCTAAGCCTTTCATTTCTCTCTGGCGAATATAAGTGAAATTGGCTGAATCAATGATCTCTCGGATATCATCCAGCAGTTCTTCCTTATTTGTCCCACTCACTTGATGCTCAAGTTCGTAGTTCTTGTCAAAGTGATCCATCAACGAATGTTTACCACGCCCCGTTACAATAGCCATGCTATCCATTCCAGCCTGTATCGCTTCATCCACTCCATATTCAATTAACGGCTTATTGACGATTGGCATCATCTCTTTTGGCATCGACTTTGTAGCCGGTAAAAAACGCGTTCCGTAGCCTGCTGCTGGGAATAAACAATGTTTAATCATATAAAACTCTACATCCAATATATCGTAATACTTTAGGTATAATAAAAATGCTTAATCTGACCCAAACAGGTCTCGTGTATATACTTTTTCTTCAACGTCCAGTAACTCATCAACCATTCTATTGGAGACAATGACATCGCAGTCCGATTTAAATGAATCGATATCTTTATAAACGGCTGAGTGATAAAAATGTTCACCGTCAAAAGCTGGCTCATACACGATCACTTCAATCCCTTTTGCCTTAATCCGCTTCATGATTCCTTGAATCGATGACGCGCGGAAATTGTCAGAACCGGTTTTCATGATCAATCGATAAATGCCAACTTTTTTAGGATTACGTTTCACTATCGATGCAGCTATAAAGTCTTTGCGAGTAGTATTCGCATCGACAATTGCGCCAATTATTTCATTTGGTACATCCGCATAGTTTGCTCTCAATTGCTTCGTATCTTTCGGTAAGCAGTAGCCACCATATCCAAATGATGGATTGTTGTAATGATTGCCTATTCGTGGATCTAGCCCTACACCTTCGATAATTTGACGAGAGTTCAGACCGTGCGTTTCTGCATAAGTATCAAGTTCATTAAAATATGCAACTCTCAAGGCCAAATACGTGTTGGAGAATAGCTTGACGGCTTCCGCTTCTGTAGAGTCAGTAAAAAGAACGTCGATGTTCTCTTTGTGTGCCCCTTCCACCAATAAACTAGCAAATCGGCGTGCCTGATCTGATGTATCGCCGACGATAATTCTTGAAGGGTAGAGGTTATCGTGAAGAGCTTTACCCTCTCTTAAAAACTCGGGCGAAAATACAATGTTATCGCATTGATATTTAGCTTTGATTCGTTCTGTATAACCAACCGGTACAGTTGATTTAATTATCATCAAAGCATTCGGGTTGAATTCCAATACATCCTCAATAACTGACTCAACAGAGCTCGTATCGAAGTAATTGGTTTCCACATCATAATCAGTCGGAGTGGCAATGATAATAAAGTCTGCATCTTGGTACGCTTCAGTCTTGTCAACTGTAGCGACAAAAGAGTTGTTCCGGTCTTCTAGAAAAGCTTCGATTTCAGAATCTGATATTGGGGAAATTCGATCATTTAATAGATTTACTTTTTCTTCGACAATGTCTACAGCAATCACATCATGATTTTGAGCTAATAACATTGCGTTGGACAAACCTACATAGCCTGTCCCTGCTACCGCGATTTTCATACGATTCCTTAAATGGGTTTACTTCATTAGTGCAAGTAATTGTTCAAGATTCTTGTTCATCAAATCTTTATTGCCACGTGACTCGATGTTTAAACGTAAAAGTGGTTCAGTATTTGACTTTCTTAAATTAAAACGCCAATCACCCATATCTAGGCTAATACCATCAGTGAAATCGACCGTTTTAGCATCTCTTTCATAAAGAGATAAAATGTTGGATATCACTTTGTCCGCATCGACAACTCTACGATTAATTTCACCAGGTGAAGGATAAGCGGACATGCGTTCCTTGACGGTTTCTGAGAGAGCCATCTTTTTAACCGACAGTAACTCAGTGACTAATAACCAAGGAATCATCCCAGAATCACAATATGCGAAGTCCTTAAAGTAATGATGGGCGCTCATTTCACCGCCATATACTGCATCTTCTTGTCGCATTCGTTCTTTGATAAAGGCATGGCCTGTTTTAGACATAATCGGTATGCCTTTCGCAGCTTTAACAACATCGATCGTATTCCAACTTAATCGAGGGTCATGAATGATCTTCGCACCTTTATGCTTTTGAAGGAAAGCTTCTGCTAATAAACCTACAATGTAATAGCCTTCGATAAATTCGCCATTTTCATCGAACAAAAAGCAACGGTCGAAATCTCCATCCCACGCTATCCCCATATTTGCCTCATGTTCTATTACCGCTTTTGCCGTATCCGCACGACATTCAGGCAATAAAGGGTTGGGAATACCATTAGGAAAGCGTCCATCGGCTGTATGGTTAATCTTTATAAACTCAACGGGAATATTTGAAGATTGAAAGCGCGCTTCAATTTCATCAATGACATGTCCTGCAGCACCATTACCTGAATTAACCACTAACTTCATAGGTTGAATGCTAGACGCGTTGATATAAGTCATGAGGTGATCAACATAGGCCGCTAAATTGTTACGCTCAGTCAGTTGCCCTCTAACACCAACCTCTGGAAAAACGTTATCTTCTGCTAACTGTTGAATGTCCCTAAGCCCAGAATCTCCGCTGATGGGTTTGGACTCTTCTCGAACTAATTTCATTCCGTTATAGTCCATAGGATTATGGCTAGCAGTGACTTCAACGCCTCCATCTAGGCCTAAATGCTTGGTTGCAAAGTAGATCTCTTCTGTGCCTGTCATACCTATATCTACAACGTTAACACTTGAGTCCATCAAACCGTTTGCTAATGCAAGCTTTAACTCTTCGGACGTTAATCGAACATCACCACCTACAACAACCGTTTTAGAAAGGTCAGCTTCAGGAGAAAGATATATTCCGAAAGCACGGCCAATACGATAAGCAATGTCTACATTCAGCTCAGCACCTAACTGACCTCGAATATCGTAGGCTTTAAAACATGTTAAATTCATCTTAAACTCCGAAAAAATAGCGAGGGTTCAGCTTCAATCTGGCAAGAAAAATCGACCCAACTTTTACCGTTATAATTGATAGCAGAATTGCTGCGCAGCCCGTTCCGAAAAACAGTATCAGGCCTTTATCTATGCCTAACTTAGGGACGATGATTCTGTCTTGTATTTGAATAAAATATTTATGGAGAAAAAATATACCAAAGCTATATTTGGCCAAGATATCAAGCGGTACTAGCTTTATGTCTTTATTCTCCAATAGATGGAACATCGATAGCACTAAAAATGTCACTAATAAGGATCTCACATGAAGCATATTGACCGCATCAGTATCTAGTTCAGTAACGGTTAAACCAACTAGTAAAACAAAACTTCCTATTAGAATCTGCCAGCTATTCTTCATCAAATTTGTATAATTTTTTGCGGAAAGGAGGCCAAGCATATAGACACTAAACCAGTAGAAAAAACTAACAATTGGAGATACAGCATCCGGCCTTTTCGACAAGAGAGTAAACAAGAAAGATAAAATGAACAGTGCATATAAGTATCTTGACTTAGAAAGTTCTAAGATCCAGTAACTTGCAATAAAAAATACGCATATCATAGGAATAAACCACCACGGGCCAAGTAATGCGCCCCCTGTGGATAGCAGGTATATATTCAAATAAACAACGTTAGAAAAGTAATCAGGCGTTAGATTATGTCCATCGTATGAAGGTATCAAATCGTGGTGAAACCAAGTTCCACCGGAAAAAATCACATAATTAGCCCAAGCCAAAACAGGTAAAGATATAAATATGTAGGGAAGAACCACATATTTCGTCTTACGAGATAAATAGCTAAAATACTCGAATTTCGCTCTCAAATGGTAAAACAAGAATCCAGAAATGAAGACGAAATAAAAAGTGCCGTTGGAAAAGAAATTCGTATAACCACTTTCAAAAGTACTAGGGTAAATAGTGAGGTGACTAAATACTACAAATATGATTGCAAAGCCACGAAACCAATTAATAGAAGATAAATACATCCTCTACTTTCTCCCATAACGGTCTTCAAAGCGAACAATATCATCTTCGCCTAAATAACTTCCGGTCTGAACTTCTATCATCTCTAGCGGAATCATCCCCGGGTTCTCTAAGGCATGGATCGTCCCCAGTGGAATGTAGGTAGATTGGTCTTCAGTTACCATTATTGTTTGCTCACCATTTGTGACCTTAGCTGTACCGGATACAACAATCCAGTGCTCTGCACGGTGATGGTGCATTTGTATCGAGAGTTTTTCACCCGGTTTAACCGTAATACGCTTAACTTGATCTCGTGCACCTGAGTCTATGGAATCGTATTTACCCCACGGTCGATACACTTCCCGATGGAGTTTATATTCCGATCGCTCTTTCTCTTTAAGTTGAGCAACCACATCCTTGATCTGCTGGGCATTATCTTTGTTTGCGACCAGTACAGCATCTTTTGTCTCAACGACGATCAAGTTGGATATACCTACTGTTGCCAGAAGCTTGTTAGTCGATTTCAAATAGTTTCCATAAGAGTTAACGGAAATTACATCGCCTAATTTTACGTTGTCATCTTGATCTTTCGATGTTATATCCCACAGGGCAGTCCATGATCCAATATCACTCCACCCTGCATCCATCGGAACAACAACGGCGTGAGAAGTTTTTTCCATCACAGCATAATCTATTGACTCTGATGGGCACTGTGAGAAAGAGCTTTCGTCAATACGCAAAAAGTCCATATCAGAAGAAAGCACTGAATATGAGTCTTTACAGGCTTTTACAATATCGGGTCTAAATAAAGAAAGCTCCTTAAGGTATGAAGACGCCTTGAACATAAACATACCGCTATTCCACAAATAGCGAGGGTCGGAGACATATTGCTGTGCTGTATCAAAATTCGGTTTTTCAATAAATGCATCAACTTCAAAAGCAGCCACCAAATCAGATGCATCAGCACCAGTTCGGATGTAACCATAACCGGTCTCAGGCGCGGTAGGGACAATTCCAAAGGTAACGAGTTTCCCTGCTTCAGCCAGCGGTGTAGCAGCTAATACAGCCTCATGAAAAGCTTCAACATCAGAGATAACATGGTCTGCAGCTAAAACCAGTAACACAGGATCATTCGCGTCGTCATCATTCAACGCTTTTAAAGCCGCTAGGGCGATTGCTGGAGCAGTGTTTCTACCAATAGGTTCTAGCAAAATACCCGAATGCTTATAATCTTTCTCTCTAAGTTGTTCAGCAGCAATAAACCTGTGTTCTTCGTTACAGATAACTAAAGGGTTAGAATGATCTATCGCAGACAGACGTTCAAACGTTTGCTGAAGCATAGAAGACTCGTTGGAAATAGTAAGAAACTGCTTTGGAAATTGTTCTCTTGATAAAGGCCACAAGCGTGTGCCATTACCGCCAGCTAATATAACAGGTAAAATCATAGTACATCCATTTAAATAAATTCGAAATTAAGCTTCTTACCGAAATAAAACTTATATAAAAACAACACTGCTAGAGTTGGGATAAGTATAACTAAAGACGACGATAGTATACTAAATAATGAATCGACCAAATCAAAGCTATCTACATTACTTCCCTCTAGAACAAATAGATTAACGTAAGGTGTAATTAACATAAAATACAAGAAAAAGAACTTTTTAGGAATACTGGTCAAGAATACTCTCTTGTGTAGCATATAAAAACATTGGAAAAAGCTAATAGCAAAAGAAATTGTTAATAATATGCACAGTAATTTTATTGAGTTCAGCCAAATACCAGTAATTATTGCGGTAATACTTAGACATGAAGAAAATAGACCGCAATAGAACTGCGTTTTAGTTTTTCCAGTCGCTTGATATACCCCGCCAGTTGTACTAAGCACCATTTGAATGGGAATACTTACAGAAAGTACTGATAAGATAGGGGAAACTCCCTGCCATTGCGAGCCAAACATGATAAAAACTATCTCACTAGCGTTCCAACAGAGTACAAAAGAAACAAATACTCCCAAGACCATCAGTTTATATATAATTCGATAGAACTCGCTCTCTATAAGATTAGGAGTTTCCTTATACCTTGTTAATATTGGTTGTAACGCAGGCACAATTGCAAAGGTAAATAGTTGAAGAGGATAACGCATCAACTGATATGATTTGTCATAATATCCGACATAACTAAGACCAAAATATTTGGTAATCAGCAATGTATCTAAATTCCTCGAAATGAAATTTACTATTTGAAATAAAGTTTGAAATTTTGCAAACTCAAAGATTATAGACGATTTTTTTATACTACCGGAAAGCCTAGCACGTCCTATTGATGTTTTGTTGGAATAGTAATAATACAACATAAATCGGAATACGGCTGTTAATGTCAACTTAATCACTAATGCCATATTATGAAAACCTAGCCACCAAACCAAAATGCAAACTAAGAAACTTAGTAACTCAGAGATTATTTCTGCTTTAGCAATAACAATAAACTTGGCATCTTTCTGAATGGACGCAAGTGGTACAATCGATAAAAGAGTGAACAGTACTGAAATAAATAACGCTAAGGGAATTAAACTTACATCAATCGCTAACCATTCAAGGTAAACAGGAATTGTGAACCATAAAAGAGTAGAAAGTACTCCTCCCAATAAAGCAGTTAATGTGAACAAACTATTTCTTACTTCTGCATTGACATTTTCTTGGTAGACAATCGCAGGTGCAATACCTGAGTTACAAACCAATTGAAAAAATAAAACAACTAAATGTATAGAAGTTAAAACTCCAAAGAGTTCTGGAGAAAATAAACGGGAAAGCACCATTAAAGAAAAAATTTGGAAAATATATAAACTATACTTTCCTGTGACGCTTTCGATTATTGCCTTATTAAGCTCCGCACTTAGTTTAGACATAAGCTTTCTTACCCGAAAGTAAGATTTGAGAGATTCTAGAAGCCATAGCGTGATTCGTGACATCAACAGGGTAGGATAGCAAGTCGATCCCAGCTAAGGACTCAAAAGTGACTTCAGGAAAATCTTCTTGGGGGTACACTACAGAAAAGTTATCACTAGAGATCTCATTGGCTATCTGAAGTTGGTGATCATCTGAAAATTCGTCAAACTCCTTTACTCGAGGAACAAACACAACTTTCTTTTGATATCTAAGCATTAAATTAATACTACCAATTCCACAATGGCTTATTACTAAACTTGAAGTCTTAACTAAATCTTCAATCTCATTTCGTGGTAATAGCTCCACAACTTTACCTAAGGCAGGCATTTTTTTAACAACATTATGATTTGCCTGTATCACCCATTCAACTCGGCTATCATTATAAGCTGGAAGCGTATAAAGAATGTCTAACAATCGTTCAAAGTCATATTGATTTGTCCCTACGGTTACAAGAACTTTGGGCGTCGTTGGTTTACTTTGATAGCTGAAGTTGTATTTATTCTCACCCAGTATATCGAAACATTTTCCTATGTAGTCAACATGATTTGAGTTAGCAACACTTTTCCACTGGGAATAAAACTCATTAGATAATGAAAACCTATTTATCAACTTTCCTGAATTAGATAACTCGTTAACTCTAGAAAGGGTATCCAAAAATACGAATTTTATCGGAAGCAACTTACAGAGAAGAGCAAATGGTAACACGATGGGCCCTCCAGTACTAAATACAGCAGTTGGTCTCTCTCTTAGAAGAACATACGCTGCAAAGAATATGTTAATCAGATGCAATAAAACGTTAAACTGGACATCTATGATTTTGTAACTTTTTTTAATATTCTTACTTTCTATATTGATCTTATTGCTAACCAAAACGATGTTATTACAATTTGAGGTTGCACACATAGCCTGTGTTAAATGCCCACCTGCTGAAGCAATCACGAGGATTTTTTCTTCTCTATTCATTAGCTTTAAACCTAGTCCCTTTTCCTGATTAACTTAGCAGGTACCCCACCAACGATACTGTAAGGCTCTACATCTTTAGTTACTACTGAACCCGCGCCAACAATGGCTCCTTCACCAATTGAAACACCAGGCATAACCACTACATTTCTGCCAATCCACACATCATTCCCGACAATTACTGCTTTTTCCTCTCTGTAACCTTGCTGAGAGATCGGTACTTCCATTGAAGAAAACTCGTGCATACGGCTCAAAATTGCAACGTTGGGTGCAATTAATACGTCATCACCTAAAGTAACTTTCTCCAAATAAACATTTTCATTTATCCTGGCTCCCGATCCTATAGCTAGTTTGTTCCCTCGACCTATATAAACATTATTCCCAACCATTGATTTATTAGGGCCTTTATTGAGTATTTTAAGTACTGAAGATAAATACCAAACTCGAAGATCAGAAAATACTGAAGTAAATCTAGAGCTAGGAAGCTTTGAGAGTAAAATATAGTATAGTGCTATCTTAATCATCTATAGACCTTAATACTTTGATATAACTTAGTGACACTGAGGCTTCTTTAAACATCTCTAAGTAATTAAACTTATCAAGCATCTTAATTTGAGATTGGTAGTGTTCTTGATTTTTAATGAGTTTAGATATCGCATTAGAAAGCTCACTTACTTTCTGGGAAGTAACTTTCACGCCAACTTCGTATTCATCAAAATAACCATCAATACCAGTATTTTTCATATATAAAATAGGGCAACCACACGCCAGCGATTCGATGTACGCCATACCAAATGTTTCATTCATCGCTGGAAGCAATAACCCTTTGGATCTAGAGAGCATGTCCTTTACTTCGGTGTGAGGTAATGGTCCTAGTAAATTCACGTCTTCTACTAGCCCAAGCTCTTTAACAGCCGACTCAATCAACTTCCTATTTTGCTCATCGCCTCCACCAACTATATCGAGATAGACGCTTTCGCCACGTAACTTAAGGTCCTTCATAGCCTCTAGCACTGGGATGACGCCTTTTCTTTCATGTTGATGCAAACTCACGACCATTATAAAACGTTCTCGAGAAGCGATATCACATGGCGTCACTAAATCAATATCGCAAATGTTGGGTAGTGTAGTTCTTGGAACCTTATCCGATACGCCCTCTGTATTTAAAAAGCTGTAAGCCCAAGGGCTAACGTAAAAGACATGTTTTGCGTTGCTATAAATGTCCAAAAAGAGACTTTTATAACTAGGGAGCCGGTTAAAATTATTGAGGTCTGAGCCACCACGCACAGACACCATATAATCCGTATTCATGCGCTCAGAAAGCCCCTTAGCGAGCATTCCTTCGGTGGTAAGCTTATGTGCATGAATCCTGTCAATTCCCTCTTTTTTTAAAAGCAGAGACAGGAGGAATATCCACACCGCCATCATTGGGCCATAGACAAACTTTAAAGGTATTGCCCAGTAAACCAGCGAATACCCTAAATCAAACTTTTGAAGTGACACCTTAAATGGGTTAGATGTTCGATTGATTGAAAGCACGACATGCTTAACGCTTGGGTCTGTGTTCTTCAATCCAGTAATGAGATTTGATACAGCTTTCGTAAATGGATAGTCCCTACCATCCGGGAAGTCTTGATGAATATGTAGTAACTTCATTTAAGCGCTCATCGTTTGCTCGACAACTTCATTAAAAGAGTTTCGAAAATTCTTTGATGAGAAACGTTCAGCATTACTTCGAATCTCCGCCGTATCAAAGTTTCCACTCCTACTTTCAAAATCCAACACAGCATCTATTAAGCAGTCTTCTTTCTGTTCAGAGAAGTGTATGCCCGTTTTACCATCAATAACCGTTTCCAATGCCCCACCTTTACCGAAAGCTATTACTGGTGTGCCACAGGCTTGCGCCTCAAGTGGGATAATCCCAAAGTCTTCTTCAGCTGCAAAAACAAATGCTTTTGCTTTCTGCATATGCTCCAGCATCGATGTGTCAGACTGAAAGCCTAAGATTTCAATATTGTCGTAACCTTTTGCTAATGCCTTAATCTTTTCCATTTCAGGGCCATCACCAATCACCTTCAGCTTATGCTCTGGAAGATTGGTGAATGCCGATACAATCAGATCTATACGCTTATAAGGAACTAAGCGAGAAGCAGCTAGGAAATACTCCTCTTTGTCTTCGCATACTGTAAACCTTGAAATATCGACAGGAGGGTGGACAACCGTTGAGCTTCTTCGATAACACTTATTGATCCTCTTAGAAATAAATTTAGAGTTAGCAATAAAGGTATCCACACCAAAAGAAGACCTTACATCCCAAAGTCTGAATTTGTGTAAGAAGTATCTAGCAAGTATCGACTTAACGCCTTTGTCTAAACCGCTTTCTTTTAAGTACTGTCCTTGAAGATCCCATGAATATCGAGCGGGAGAGTGGCAATAGCAAATGTGTTTTTGATCTGGCCCTGTAATTACCCCTTTTGCAACAGCATAACTAGATGAAATTACGAGATCGTAGGCAGACAAATCAAACTGTTCTATCGCATACGGAAATAATGGTAAGTAAGTACGGTACTTTGACTTAGCAAAGGGAAGTTTTTGAATAACTGATGTGTTTACCTTACTACTTCCAAGCCAGTCACGTTTTGAATCAGGTAAATAGTCTACCAAAGTAAAAATATCAGCACCCGGATACATATCCAGAATCTCATCAAGTACTTTTTCGGCGCCTCCATTTACGACTAACCAATCATGGATGATTGCTACTTTCATTGAAACTTCCTTTAAGTTTACTTTCCTTAATAAAAAACGTTACAGTTACTAACGCCATAAACATCACCCAGACGATATTCTGATCTCTGAAAAATGAAGATTCCGTAATATTATGGATTATCGGTATAATCATAGCAGCCGATATATAATAATTTGACGCACTGCTCATTACCATGTAGGCCACTATGGCGATAAGCATTGTTCCGATAGTTCCTACTTGAAGAATCAACTCTAAATAGCCGTTATGAGCAGAGGTAATTAACTGCAAGAAACTGTTCTCTACATCAAAGAAGTGGGGAATTATAGAGGTAGAAAAATAAGCACCGTACCCATATCCGATTAATATCCGGTCAAAATATTCAACATCATGGTAAAGGTTATCCCAAATAATTCCCCTACCGGTTATTGACTCGTCGTGCATATGTAAACTGATGTTCCAATATTCCCCAAGTAAATAAGAAACAGTAGGTGAGATTACAAAAACCAGCAATGCACATATATATATCATCAGTGTTATCACCCCAGCCTTACTTTTAGCCAGAGTAAATAAAAATAGGTAGAAAACTAAGAGTGCTATGCATGTCTTGCTTTTTGTAATCAATAGAAAAAAACATAACATCATCAGAACGAGCTTGAAACGATGGATCTCTACATTTTCGAACCTACATACCGAACAAAGGATCACGATTAAGCACAGTAAATTAATGCCTAATAAGTTTTTGTTAGTAGTATAGCCTGCAAACGAAAAGTCACTAGCAAAGCCAGTACCTGTGAGCATGGTAACAAAAAGTAGAGTAAGTACTACGTAGATCGTGGCTTTAAGATTTTCAACCAAGGTTCGGTTCACAATAGCGTATGCTACAGATAAACATACAGTTAGCATGAATATCATTTGAAAGATCACACGTTTTAAAGTGTATGACGCACCTTCAGACCAAAAGAAACTCAATGCTACAATTAAAAACAAGATCGAGCAGAAAATATATACATTACCCATCTCATTTTTGGCTATATTTAAAATATCGCTTTTTATCAGTCGTACATTAAAGAAAAAGAATAGAAACAACCAAAAAACTTGCTTTACTAAATTTGACCCACCTCTAGAGTCCTGAAGTGATGCAACATCGTAATCCATTAGGCTGACTTGGCCTTGTAAATTTGGACTCAAAGCTCCAAGACAATATAACAAGACTAAAGAAAAACCATATTTCTCTAAAAAGGTTATCATGCTATTTATATAGCTCTATTTTTTTATCTGTTAAAAAGTAACCTATTTTTCCAATGGAATCGGCGACTTTGACTAAGTACTTAACATACGTCGACTTCCCAAACAAATAGGTAAGTAACACTAGTAACGACATAGACACTAATTTTAGGTGACATTTAACTAAATATTTTGATTTTGCTAAATAATTTGATTTCTCGCCATACCGATATCTACTATATGTTTGTCCAACTCGCAATGCACGTTTGAAAATATAATTTAAATTTAGTCTGTCTAGCTCCACATTTTCAGAAACAAATGCCTCATTACAATAAATGAGCTTATAACCGAGCAAATGTAATCTATGGAACAATTCTGAATCTTCTCCGCCTGTATGGCCGAAAAATTCGTTAAATCTAATATCATTCTTAGAAAGCGCAGATGATCTAATAAGTGTGGAGGCGGTACCACCACTCGTCAATTCAGTTCCAGTAGGATATTCTTTTCGGTCAAAAAAGCCGCATTGACTGACCCAGGCGGGTGCCGTATCTGATATATGGGCTTTGACGTTGCCAAACACTATATCAGCATCAAAATCTATAGCTGCTCTAACTAAGTTATCCAACCAGAGTTTGTCGGCGACCTCATCGTCATCTATTGTGGCTAACCACTCACCGCTAGCAACCTCCAAATAAGCATTTCTCGCAATAGCAATATTTTTCCTTGGTTCACTTATGTACTTAACATTTCTACCGGAGTCACGTACAAAGCTATCTACTATTTCTTTACCAGACTTTTCTTCATCATTATCGACTACAATCACTTCTATATCATAGCCATCTGGAACTTTAAGATTTGAAATACTTTCTAAGGTATTTTTAAGATGTACTCTTTTGTATGTACACATACATACAGAAATTAGCGTTATCATTGATTATTACCTTAAGTATTAATTAGCTTGTTGAGAGGTTTACGTCATCAGAATAGACACCGTAGCTACCATAAACATAGTCGGACTCTGCAACTTTCTTGTCTATGCTATTAATTACAACACCATCTACTTTAATATCATGGATGACAAACTGCGTGATTGTATTCTTGATAGTAGTAATTCTTGTACTATTTGCTTTAATAACCATGATTATTGACCCTGTTAATTTGCTTATTATTAAAGCATCACTAACTGCCAATACCGGTGGGGTATCTATAATTATTCGATCGTAAACTTGATCGAGCTTATCTAGCATTTTAGAAAAAGCATCCGAGTTGAGTAGCTCTTGGGGACTAGAGGATAACATCCCTGCTGGTAATACCGACAAATTAGACTTTTTATCTTTGAATATACACTCATCCAAATTAATGCCCATACTTAAATGATTCGATATCCCTTGCTGATACTTCATCATCCCGAAACGCTCTGAAATAGACGACTTTCTTAAATCACAATCAATCAATAGAACCTTTTCCATCTTAGAAAGTGATAGAGCTAGGTTTATTGATGTTGTGGTCTTGCCCTCCCCTGGTAGGGAAGACGTAATCGCGATTCTTTTACGCTCATCTTTCATATACGTCAAAAGTAACGATGTTCTAATTGAGCGTATCGATTCACTGAATCCAAACTGCTTTTCATCAAAGAAAATCTGGTTGTCTAAAGGCTGTTTTCGATATTTTTTAGTCCTAATTTTCGGCACGCCACCAAGTGGAATAATCCCAAATAGTTCTTCAAAATGTTTTATCGACTCAACTGTATTTCTTAATGCATCAGTTAAAAAGACCACTACTGAGGAAAATATAAGGCTCATAACAAACGACATTACAAGTATAATTTTCTTCTTCGGTGAGGAAGGAAGCTGAGGGATCATTGCTTTGTCTGTAAACCTTGCATTTTCGGCTTCAAAGTCACTTGTCGCTGTTGTTTCTTTCTGTCTCGTAAGGAATAGATTCAGAACTTTTCTATTTGTGTCGACTTCACGCTTGTACGATTCATACTGAAGTTTTTTGATCGATAGTGATTGAAAATCTACCTTTTTCTGATTGAGTTCATTCGATATCAAAGCCTCTTGTGCCTTCACCGTTTGAAGTTCTTTTCCCAACCCTTTTATCAACTTTTTAATGATATTTTCAGACTGCTGCTTAACCAGATTTAGCTGTGCATTCGCTTGAATCAATCGGTCATGTTTCGGGCCATAACGTTGCGAAAGCTCTGTGATTTTAGCTTCAGTAGAAATTTGGATTTGCCTAATCGCTACCAGTTCAGAGTTGTTGGCGATAATTGGAATCGTGGATATCGCTGCTATATCTTTGTCTTTACCCCGCTTCAATGCATTGTAAGCTGACTCTAGCTCTATTCTTCGGTCTGTAATTTCAGCGAGACGGTCGCTTAGCCCTAAGATTTCGCTACTTGCCAATGTGCTGATTCCGCTATCGTCGATCAATTTCTCTTGCACTAAGTAATCGGTTAAAGCTGTTTCAGAAGCTTTAAGTTGGTCATTGAGCTCATTTAATCGGTTAGAGATCCATATCGAGGCATCTTTCGTGGCCGCAAGTCTAGACTCTAGATTTGATTTGATGTATTCCTCACCTAAAGCATTAGCAACTTCCATTGCGAGTTCTGGGCTTTCCGAGGTAAAAGTAATTTTTACAAGTTGGGTTTTTCTAATTGGTGTAATTGTTAAATTGTTTCTAAAGATGGAGAGTACTTTCTGACGAACTTTTTCAGAATTATCTTTAGCCAGCTCATCACCTGGAACGCTGAACCCAAAGTTTAATGTCTCTTTGATTTTTTCTTTCAAAGACTTCTCTTGACTAAGCTCTTTATTGAATTCAGGCAATCTACTCAGCTCAAGCCTATCAATAACCCTTTGAGCAATCCTATTCGACTTCAATACTTCAAATTGTGTTAAGTAGTATTCCTTTTGACTTGAATCAATTCCAACCACCTCTTCGATCGATACGGCATTTCGAGTTTCTGACTCAATTAGGAGCGTCGATGTTGCTTTGTATTTAGGTGTAATTGAGTAAACTACAATTGTGGTTATTAAAGTTACCAAAAATGAAAATGCAATAATTTTTAGTAAATTCTTCTTTAATAGAACTAGGTATTTACCTAAATCAAAAATGATATTACTACTATTATTATAATTCGTTAGCTGATTCATTATCACGCCCAGTATAGTTCCATTAACGCCAAAGAGAGCTGACTGTATATACGGTATCGCCCGGACCTACAGCATCATTTAAACTAGCTTCCACTTCTTCTTCCTTTAGGATTTTAGATAACTCTTTTTCATTCAGCCCTTTGTATTTCCCTTCCGGGGTTATATAGATCCCGGAAGTTCTTCGATATTTTGAAATAAATCCGCCAGCTAATGCGATAGCTTTTTCAACAGTGAGACCAGGTACATACTCAAATGCTCCAGGTTTATTAACCACTCCATTCACATAGACATTTCTGTATCTAACTATCGATACATTTACTTTCGGGTCAATTAAATAGTCACCCTTCAATCCATTTAGAATCTCATCTTGTAGTGACTTTATTGATTTGTTCTTCGTATAAATTCGCCCCAGGTATGGGTATTCAAATGTCTCACTAATATCGATATTAAGTTGTTCAATTGATAAATCTTTTTCGCCGTAGACAATTATAGATATCTTGTCTCCAGCTCCTAGAAAGTACGAATCAGCTTCATTAGACTTTGCTTGAACAGCAAACAATAACGCGACTAGAAAACAATATATTATGCGCATGTTATACCTTTCTGGTTTAGTAAGCTGTCTTACCGACGAAGCCTTTGAATATCGTTAAGAAGATTATTTTTAGATCTAGATACAATGACCAAGACTGAATGTAACGAAGATCGAACTCGATTCTTTTTTCCATCTTTTCAAGAGTGTCCGTCTCACCTCTAAAGCCATTAACTTGCGCCCAACCGGTAATACCTGGCTTAACTTTATGTCGGAGCATGTAGCGGCTGACAAGCTTGCGATATTCTTCATTATGCGCAACGGCGTGAGGTCTTGGGCCTACAATCGACATACGCCCTTGAAGTACATTGATAAATTGCGGTAATTCATCCAGTGAAGTCTTTCTAATAAACGCACCAAATTTTGTAACTCTTGGGTCGCCTTTAGTTGCCTGTTTTACTTCATTGCCATTTTCGGTAGTTTTCATCGAACGGAATTTGTAGACCTTTATCTTTTTCCCATCTAGTCCGTATCTATCCTGTTTGAATATCACTGGTCCCGGCGAAGAAAGCTTCACTCCAATAGCAATAACAGCAAGAATAGGAGAGATTGCAGCCAATATTGCAGAACCAATTACCACGTCTTCTAACCTTTTAAGAAATGTATTCACTCCATAGAAGGGGGTATCGTGCACGCTAAGCGTCGGGATAGATCCTACGTTACGCCATTTGGACTGCATTAGGTTGTAACTATAGAAGTCAGGAACTAGGTACACCCTAGCCGTAGTGTCACTAAGGCTTGACAATATTTCTTTTACTCGTCCTTTCGCTAACATTGGCAAAGCGATATATACATGACGAAACTCATTAGACTTCGCACGTTCAATCGCTTCATCGACACTGCCTAGTAATGGAGCCGGCATGCTATCTAAAGGAAGTCTTTCTGGGTCTCTGTCGTCATAGACACCGAGTAAGTTGTAGCCAAGATGTCTGTTTTGGTGGAGCTCTTTGGCTAATTCAACGCCATGTTCACTAGCACCAACAATTACACATTTTTGTTGGTACTTTTCCTTTGTAGAAACGTTTTTCTTGATCAATCTAAAACTGTAACGCCATGCCATTAGTGACAAAGGAGTGACGATTCCCCAAGTCATTAGTACAAGTCTCGATTGAGTTTCCGTTGTTTGAGTAATGAACGCGATTGAAAGCAATACACAAAGCGTCGATGACCAAGCTATAGAAATAGATTTGATGTTATCTTTTGGAGAGTTCCGACTAGGGTTCCGATATAGATCTGATAGTTCGGCGGATAGTGTGAACACCATGACAGCTATCGTTCCAACTAAGTAGTAATTCAGACTGATGTTGTTCAAATGTAGTGTGACAATAAAAAATAGTATTCCGGATATCGTTAGGCCGTCTATTACCCTACAAACAAAAGCCGTTTCTCTTTCATGTACGTCAATCATTTTCTGTGCCTTCCATCTTTGGCTATCGTTAGTAAGCAATCTAGGTATGCTACCGCCCTTAGGTTACGGCCCCTACTTGCCCTAATACATCCGACGCTTTTGTTTGAACTTCTCTTCAGTAGAATGAAGCCGAAACTGAAGCCAGAGTTAAGTATCCTTTCCCACTCAAAGAGATTATTTCTCGTAGAAAAAAACACAAAACTCAACTAATTTTTTATCGCACGAATTCTAGATTTAGCCGACAGGGGTAGTCAATAATTTGTCGCATTTAGATCTTTTTGCAATGATTATCTTGAAATTGATCGCAAAATTATAAAATCAAATTGATAGAGCATAAAAAATCAAGATCGTGAATTATCAGCCTATCACTTCTTATCACAAAACTTCTTACCCTCAATTTTTGACAAATAAAAATAACCATACAAAACAACATCTTAATTATAATTATAACTTTAGATAGAACTAACTATAATTAATCAATGATTTCATTGTGGTTTTATGTGAACTCGGTATTGAGTAAATATTCAATAAACATAGTCTTATAAGTTGTCACATTTTCATTAACAACACCAAAAGTGTGATATCAATCGACAATAAGACGATTAGTGTCAAAAAAGCGTTGATTAGTTAGTCAGATGAATCTCCCAGATTGAATCGACAAGATGAATAACTAGTTTCTTCGTTTTTTGAGTTAATTTGGATAAAAAACACACAAAATAGGGCTATTTTATTTTTAACGTGAATAAAGATAGAGAAAAGCTAAACAGAGCGCTACACGCCAAAAAGAAGGGATTATGTTATAGACAAAGAAAAACCGCCTGATGGTGATCAGGCGGTTTAAGAAATAAGTAAACGAATACTATATTTTTATTTGGTACGGCGCTCCACAACAGCGTCTGCTAGCTGACGGAGAACTTTCTCTGTATCACTCCATCCGATACATGCGTCTGTGATTGATTGACCGTAGGTTGCCGCTTTGCCATCCACCAAATCTTGACGGCCTTCAACGAGATGAGATTCAATCATCACACCGAATATTGCGTTATCACCACCAGCAATCTGTGAGCTTACATCATCAGAAACATTGATCTGACGTTGGAACTGCTTAGAACTGTTTGCGTGACTGAAGTCGATCATCACTTTCTGTGGCAAAC